>Ga0193717_1000298_pt1 | contig 36557 bp, 21 predicted proteins | sample U2c2metaG_FD_145900 | JGI IMG/M metagenome (GOLD analysis project Ga0193717, IMG submission 145900) | Soil microbial communities from a riparian zone of the East river system, Colorado, United States - U2c2 | ecosystem: Environmental > Terrestrial > Soil > Riparian zone | place: USA: East River... | reverse complement strand
CTTGGGGCGCCGCTTGAAGAAGACGGCGCCTTCGTTCGATCTCGAGAGCGAATGCCTCTGCGGCAGTCAGGGCTTGCACCCTCTCCCATTCTTCTGCGGAAAACGTCAGCGATGCCTGCTTGCCCGCACTAAGCTCTGCGGTGAACCCACCAGGCGACCAGAGGCCGCCCTGCCAATCGTATCCACGGCTTTGTTCCACGCGATAGCGCAGGTTCGTGATTTCCTCGGTAAGCATTCGGAAGCCGCTCTCATCGCCGTTCCACGCCAACTTCAGGATGGGCAGATCTTCGCTCACACAGAGCTCAAATCCTTGGTCCACGGCGGCAAAGCGATAATGCGTGTGCGGCGGCCCATGCAATGCACCTTCGTGTGAACGGATGTGTAGGGCAGGTTGGACTTCAAGCCGACCGTTACCTTGAAGAAGAGTGTAGGTCATGTATGTTGTATTTTGAGCGTGCACCATGCAGACACGCTTCTCCAAAAGCGCGTCTGCAATGCGAAAAGTCCATACAGGAAGGCCCATCTCCAGCCGGAACTCCTGCAGATAGGGGCTAATTGGATCAGCCATTGACGATACGGGATCGGCTGTTTCTGGCCCGGAGTCCGCCCGCTGTTGCGGAACGAAATCTGCGCAGTTGAGGGCGAAATGCTTCTCGCCAATGTAGAAGCGCTCTAGGAGGCTGTTGGCCATCATGGTGCGGCCGTGTGGTGCTGGAAGCGCGGCGATCAGCCACCCATGGAAACGCCTCGTGTTGAAGCCTCCGACGGTCCCGGATGCGTATCCGCCTAAACCGTTCGTTATGATCCATTCTGCATAGAGCCCGCGGCGGGTCTTCGCCAGTTCGTCCATACCAGAGACATCGAGCGGAACTCTTCTAATGAGCGGTTTCGGCCGAAAAGTCGCTTTCATATTCTTCTGTGATGCAATGGCGAACTATTGGGTTCTCGGAAAAGAATGTAGACAGTGCTCAAGAGGTGGACTTCGCGGTTAAAAGAATTGCTGCTTCTTCCGGAACGTGCCAGCCCGTGATCGTAATTGGGAGATGGCAGACGAGGAACTTGTAGCGATCTCCCGCTCTCACCGAAAGCTTAAAGCCCCCTTCCTCGTGCTTCAAAGGGTAGGAGCTACCATCTTTGCTTTGGTTCGATCTCAAGCTGTTGCGCCTGCTGCGCCCAGACACAGAAATATGTGCCATCGACGAAGCGGCTGTTGGCCGGGTGAGCTGTGCTCTACCTTTGTCCATAGCAATTCTGAAGGATGCAGGCATAGATGGCGAGTTATTCTAACTCGTCAAAGGTCGCTCTCCCCTTACCTCAAATCGTGATCGATTTGATCAAGAAGTTGCTGATCGATTCTGACGTCGCCAGAAGACGAGAAGATGCCCAATAGGAAGAGAGCACTCGAGGAGTGGAATAGATGGAAGGTGTATATGCTTGTGGGCGTTCTAATTATCGGCTCATTTTATACACCCGAGTGACCTAGATCGGTGATTTCAGCATCTCAGCTTTATCAGAACGTTCCATGAAGGGGAGCCTATGGCAAAGAATCCAGATCCACGCGAGTTAGGGCCAAAGCCCCCATTTCCCGAACAGCAGCAGAGTCATCCTGGCACGGTAAAGCGGTTGGACCCTTCTGCAGATCACGGTGAAAACAGTTATGTGGGAACCGGCAAATTTCTGGGCCAGGTAGCGATAGTTACGGGCGCTGATAGCGGTATTGGTCGCGCAGTAGCTATAGCGTTCGCAAGAGAAGGTGCGGATCTAGGTCTCGCGTATCTTCCGGAAGAAGAGGCCGGCGCACTCGAGGTCTCCATCGTCATTCATGAAATGGGACGCAAAGCCCTACAATTGCCTGGTGACATCGGTTCACCCGAATACACGAAGTCTCTCGTTGCCGCTGCAATGAAGGAATTCGGTCATCTTGACATCGTAGTCAACAATGCCGGATTTCAGATGACACATGACAAGCTCGAAGATATTCCAGTGGAAGAGTTCGAACATACCTTCCGCACGAATGTCTTTGGAACCTTCTTTCTGACTCAGGCTGCTCTGCCAGAGATGAAGCCCGATGGCTCGATCATCAACACCACCTCGATCCAGGCATTTGAACCGGGAGAACAACTCGTCGCCTATGCTGCGACCAAAGCGGCAATCGCGAACATGACGAAGAGTCTCGCAAAACTCGCTGGGGAGCAAGGTATACGTGTCAATGCCGTGGCGCCTGGACCCGTCTGGACACCTCTGATTCCGTCTACGATGCCCACAGAAAAGACAAAGTCTTTTGGTGAAAATACTCTTTTCAAAAGGCCTGCTCAACCGGTCGAAATCGCGAATGTATTCGTATTCCTGGCGTCTGCCAAAGCGAGTTTGTGTCGGGCGAAATTTTACGGTGCAACCGGTGGCCGCACACCTCTCTAGCAGCCTTGGGGCTTCAAGATATGCCCAGCGCCATGCACGAGACAATGGCAAAGCCAACGAGCTTAAATGTAGCTGCGCTGGAGAATACGCTCCTTAGCTATTGAGTTATAGGATCAGATTGTGTTGAACAGGAGGTTCTTCAATGCCAATGTTCACGGTAGATGAAGCCCTTGGTTTCGACTCTGACTAAGAGTAATTAATCTCCGCCGCTTAGTTCGGATTAACTGAAAAAGGACATGCTCTCTCGCATATCCTTTTTCAGTTGGGTATTGGGTTCGTCTTCAAAAGATGTACTTTGCCGAGAGCTGCATACGACGAGGACTGTTGTTGACGACGCCGTCCGTAGCTGCGTTCAGTCGACCAAACACTGAGGACTGAATACTCTGCGAGCCGAAGGTGTCGTAGGTGATATTGTTGGCAAGGTTCTGCGCTTCCAGTCGAACTTGGAGAAACTGTTCGTGATAGGTAGTGAAGCTCTTGGAGAGAGTAGCGTCTACGTTCCAGACGCCCGCCTGGCGGAAGTAGTTGCGCCCAAGATTGCTGTTCTGGCCAGCTGCGGGAACATAGAACTGTGCCTTCTGTGCGGCAGTGAGGAAACTGAGTGTCCCGGTGGAATCGAGCTGAATGTGCCCCATGTGCGGACTGCAACCGGTGCAGGAGGCCGGCGTCTGCACGCTTCCCGAGAAGGTGTTTGAGCCTGAGAAGAACGTGATGGGACGGCCGGAGTACCAGTTGCCATCGCCGGCGATCTGCCATCCTCCGATGACTGTATCGACAGCGCGGTTCCAGTTGCGGCCAACCCACTTGCCACGGCCGAAGGGGAGATCGTAGACCCAGTTTCCGGCCACCGTGTGAGTGTTGTCGAAGTCCGCCGGAGCATAGTTCAGGCGAGGCGTGTGGTAGTCGAAGGGCGTCGCAGCCGCACTCTGCGTCCCCCCAGTCGCGACCGTAGTGAAGGCAGGATCAAATGAGCGCACATCAAGCGTCTTCGAATAGACATAGTTCGCCTGAAAGAGAAAGCCACGGGAGAAGCGCTTTTCAATCTGCAACTGCAGACCGTTGTAGTTGGAGTAGTCGCGCGTCTGCAGGACATTGAGTCCACCGAGATATTGCGAGTACGGTTTGAAGAACGTCGCCGGCAGGTTGGAAGAAACGACAAGCGGCGTGCCGTTCGGGGCGTTTGCGGTGGGATTCTGGAGACGCGTCGCCAGCGAGTTGGCGAGGCCCGCTACGTTATTCAGCGCGAGATTGGAGGCGTAGTTGCGCTTGAGGAAGGCCGCACCGGTCTCCCCTCCAATGCGACGTGTATCGGAAGAGATTATCTGCGTCATCAGAGCACTATCGCCACCAGCCTGAACGGTCTGGAAAGCCTGCAGAAAACCGTTCTTGTTGATCTCGCTCTGGTTTGTGTCATAGCCACCATAGAGGCTGGTGCCATGATTGCCGATGTAAGTAATGGTGAAAACGGTATTCTTTGCGATCTCCTGTTGTATGCTGAGGCCCCACATGGTGACGGCGGGCGTCTTCATGTTCGGATCGGCCACGGTGAGGGCGCCTGAACCATAGCCCGGCGGCGTGCGAAGGGCTAATGGGCTGAGCTCCGGTACAGGGGTCTTCCAGTTCTGGGCACGGAGACCTTGGATGTTAGTGGTCCCGAACTTGTCCTGTCCAGAGGTTGCATCCGTCAACTGATAGGTAAGACCCGGCATACCCTGGAAGACGCTGGACGAGAACGAGAATGAGTTGATGCGATCATAAGCGATGCGGAAGTTGCCGCGAACCGAGGTCTTGCCGGTTTTGAAGGGATCCCAGGCAAAACCTATGGAGGGTCCGAAGTTGTTCCAGTCGTTGTTGTAGTACTTGCCAGGGACGAAGGAGATCGCCGCGCCCGGGCTCTGTCCATAGGCAACCGGAACGTTGGGCACAAGGCCCGCCGCACTTTCGAACTGTGGGGCCATACGAGCGTCCAGCCGGACGCCATAGTCGAGAACGAGGTTGGGCAGAACCTTCCACGAGTCTTGAACGTAAAAGTCGTACTCCGGCCAGCGTTGATCCATGACGTTGATGCTGCCAGCAGGTTTGAAGGCAGAGCCGTCGGAGTTGGAGACATACCCGGCAGCGATGGTGCCGATTCGACCTAGAAAATCGTTGGTGACGCTGTAGAGATTGGGCAGATCGGTCGCGGCGTCAATGTGATCGACGGCTGCCGTGGGCGTGTTGTAGTAGCGAGGATCGACCGGATTATTCGAGGTCGCGAAGGTGACCTGCGGGATGGCATTGAGAACACCGATAGAGCCGCGGTGGTCGATCTCGCGCCCATAGCGGAAGTTGATACCGGCCTTGAAGGTATGTGCGCTCTTCACCCATGTGAAGTTATCGGCCAACTGATAGGTGGTGAGATAGCGATTGTTGGAGATATAAGTACTACGCGGCGAGACCACGACCGAGGCAGGGGATGCACTACTGAGATTGCTATAGCTGTTGAAGTTGAATGGTGTATTCACGGAGGAATCGAGTGCCGGGTTTACGAAGGCGTAGCCGAAGCGATTCATCCCAAGGAGGAACTCATTCGTAACAGTCGGTGTGATATTGACGCGATAGCCAAGAGCCAGATTACGCGGCTGGCGTATGGTGTTTACCACAGCAGGCGCGCCAGGGAAGGTCTGCAGGCCACCGTTGCTGGCATCGGCGTAGGTGTTCTGGTGACCGGAGTACCAGCGGCCAAAGATGGAATGCCGCGTGTTGAAGATATGGTCGATCTTGTAAGTGGTGTCTACCTGCTTGTCGGTGGCGGGCGCTGCGAAAGTATAGCCCGCGACGTTGAAGCCGTCACCGATGGTGAAGTTGTTCGGCAGAGGAGCGAGCGCGAGGTATTTCTGTACCGCTGGATCGAGGCCAACGTGGAAAGGATCGTTCGCGACCATGTTATATGTTCCATAGGAAACGGCCGGGTTGCCGCTGGCGTCCACCGATGCCCCAGCGGAACCAGCTGGATTATTCTTACCGGCGGTACCGTAACGGAAGAGACCCTGCCTGGCCGAGGCTGTGTAGACGCCGCGAGTGACAACCGAGGTCTGCGTAGCATGGAGCAGCTCAACGTTGACGAAGAAGAAGGTCTTGTCCTTGAAGATGGGTCCGCCGAGAGATCCGCCGGGAACGTTCTGCACGTACTGCCCGCGTGGCAATCCGGCCGCCTTTGCCGAAGCGGTGTTGGCGCGCAGAAAAGGCGACTGATAGAACCAAAAGAGATTCCCATGAAACTTGTTGCTGCCGGAACGTGTGACCATGACCACCTGGCCCCCTGAGTTACGACCATACTCCGGCGTGAAGTTGGAGGTGATGACACGAAACTCCGAAAGCATGTCAGGGTTCATGTGGGTCGGTGAGGAGTTGCCTCCGCCCGAACTGCTCTCGTTGACGTCAACGCCATCGAGTGTGTAGTTCCAGGCCCGGTCCCGCGAGCCATTCACGCTGATTTGGCCACCCGTGGCGTTCGCTCCACTCGCCACCACACCAGGCATCAGCGTGACGAGCGAGATGGGATTGCGGCCGCGCGTCCCAACGATGGGGAGTTGCGTCAGCGTGATATTGTCGACGATCCCGCCGAAGTTGCCCGAGGACTCTGTCTGGACAAGGTCGTAACCACCCTGAACCTCCACTGTCTGACTGGCCGATCCGATGCCGAGCACTACATTCACCGTAGTGGGCAAACCGATACTCAGCACATTCCCCGTTGAGACGAAGGTCTTGAACCCCGGCATGGTCACACGGACGGTATAGTTCCCAATCTGCAAGCTGTCGAAGACATACTCCCCTTTGCTGCCTGACATCGTCGTATAGGTCGCGTTAGTGCCCTCTTTGATTGCCGTCACAGAGGCGCCGGCCACGAGAGCTCCACTGCTATCCGTTACGACTCCCGCGATTCGGCTGGTTGTGCCTTGAGCAAAACCTGCGATGGAGCCAACCAACAGTAGGAACAAACAGAGAATTTGCTTCATGAGATCGCTCCTTGAGGACAATCGGTCATATCTGCCAATCGGCGGCTGAAATAGTGGTGTGTTCGACATACGCACATGGAAAAGTTGTGTCATCGCCTGACCCTCCGGGCGAGGACATCTCTTCACATCTGCGAAGCGCGATGTCAGGAACGCGTCGTGGCGTTACAAGACATTGACCACTGAAGATCAACGGTCCGCAGACTCTGAATTTTTGGAACTCTGACTAGTGCAAAAATTCGGGCAGCCTGGTTTTGGATTGTTTGATTCAATTGGTACAGATGTTCCGGGAGTGATGTAACGTTAACCCGACGTTACATCGGTGTCAAGAATATTTTCAGCGAAGCTGAAGACACGGGCGAACAGTGGATAAGAGCTAACCCACTCGTCGAAACCATTCGGCCGACAGCAACGAAGCGGTTGCACCCTGGGAGAGATGAAGCATTGAGAGTAGTTGACACTGGCGAGTCCAACCATGAACGTAGTCCTATGCCGACCAGAAAAGCGACGAAGGATCTGTCATTCCCGCATGCGCCACCGCTCTCTCTCGATCAACTGAGCAGCAAACGTCAGGACGTCATCCGACCCGTTCTCGAGTGCCCACGAGAGTTTGTCCTGTTGAATGTGCGCGACATGGCGCGCCGCCTTGCGACAGGACCGGCAACCATTGTGCGCATCGTCCAGGCTTTGGGATTCAAAAGCTACAGAGACTTCCAGCATTACCTCCACGATCTCTCCGTCACCAGTTCAACCATTCTGGATAGCATGAAGGCCGCCGGTAATTCGGCGCAAAACCCTAAATTCCTTCGCGATGCAAGAAAGCAGATCCAGCAGAATCTCGCATTCGTCCACGACCATCTTGATCTGCAGCAGGTCCTGCGCGTTGCTACACGTATCCATAAAGCGAACCGGGTTCTGCTCCTCGGCGGCGACATGGCGTCTTCGCTGGTCACCTATATGGAATATCACCTGACCATCGCCGGCTTACCCGTGTTCGCAGCTGTAGCGCCGGGACGCGCCACCCATCTGGCTCGCTCCACCAATGAGCGAGACATTGTGATTGGCATCAGCTTCCGGCGCGGACTTCGCATGACGATCGAGGGCATAGAAAGGGCCCGGCAGAATGGCGCTTACTGTGTCGGCATCACGGACTCCACACTGTCTCCCTTGGCCCGCTTCTCTAACGAGCTGTTCATCGTGCCGATCAACAGTCTGTCTTTCGCAGCGAGCTATGTCGCCCCCCTTGCTTTGATCGATCTCATCACCGCAGGCGTCGGCAGCCTCAGACGCAAGCAGGTCGTCGACCGGCTCAAAGAGGCTGATAAGGAACAGAAACACGGCTACCGGTGGTATCAAACAGAATCTTGACATTGAGGTCTTGCATGATGCGTGTCATCGCAGTGAGTACGATTGCCCTTACGCTTCTCATCGGACGCCCCGCTGAGAGCCAGGGATTTACGATCGAACAAGCCTTGAGCGCGCCCTTTGCCTCCGACTTGGTCGCAAGCTCGCAGTTGGGCCGCTTTGCCTGGATAGAAAACCAGCAGGGAAGGCGAAACCTCTGGATCGCGCAGCCCAATGCATCCGGCAAATATGAGGCGAAGCGACTGACGTCCTATGACCAGGATGACGGTCAGGAGATGTACCAGATCGCATGGACTCCAGACGCCCAACACCTCGTCTATGTACGTGGTGGCGACTCGGAGTACCCTGACAGATCCGATCCCAACCCAGCACTTTTGCCAGGTGGAGTCGACCGGAGTGTCTGGCTTATCTCAGCCTCAGGAGGAGAGCCGAGAAAGTTGAGCGAGGGATTCAACCCCGTCATATCTCCCACAGGCAAACAAGTCGCATTCCTCTCCCATGGACAGATATGGACGGCGCCCTTGGACTCGGATGTGAATCCTGACTCTGCCAAGGCAAAGCCCCTGCTTCACACGCGAGGAGACATCTCCGAGCTCGTATGGGCTCCTGACGCTCATGCCATCGCCTTCGTCAGCGAACGCAACGACCATAGCTTCGTCGGTGTCTTCGATCTTCGCGCGAAGACCCTCCTCTACCTTGATCCGAGCACAGAAGATGATGCCGAGCCTGTCTGGTCGCCGGACAGCCGCGAACTGGCGTTTATCCGGGTTCCCGGCTCCTCGCAGTCCACGCCCGGCGATCACAGAACAGCGAGTCCTTGGTCCATCCGCATAGCCGATGCAACCACTGGCAATGGTCATCCCGTTTGGAAGGCATCCGAAGGGCGCGGCAGTGCCTTCCGCGAGATACACGGAACGCAACTTCTCTGGACAGCAGATAACTATCTCGTCTTCCCTTGGGAGGCGGATGGCTGGTCGCATCTCTATTCCGTGCCGACAGTCGGCGGCAAAGCCCTCCTGCTGACTCCCGGCGAATTCGAGGTGGAAGACGTCAGCCTGACCGGCGACGGCAAGAGCGTGCTGTATGCATCGAACCAACAAGACATCGACCGTCGTCACATCTGGACCTTAGTGGTAGCAGGAGGCAAACTAAAACCTCTGACAAACGGTACAGGCATTGAGGTCGCACCGATAGCAGAGGGAAAACTCATCGCGCTCCTTCACTCCGATGAGCACACACCCCTTCGTCCCGCGCTCCTGCAATCGGATGGCAAGCTGCACGATCTAGCTCCAGAGATCATCCCCGCGGACTATCCCGGCGCTAAGTTCATCAAGCCGGAGCAAGTGCTCTTCCCTGCCGCAGACGGCCTCCAGCTTCATGGGCAACTCTTCCTGCCACCGGCCGCCAAAGACGGCAAGCGGCACCCTGCACTTGTGTTCTTCCACGGCGGATCGCGCCGCCAGATGCTGCTCGGCTTCCACACCATGCAGTATTACTCGAACGCCTATGCGATGAATCAATATCTGGCCAGCCTGGGCTACATCGTTCTCTCGGTCAACTACCGCAGCGGCATCGGCTACGGGCTCGACTTCCGCGAAGCCCTTCACTATGGCAGAGATGGAGCCAGCGAGTACAACGACATCGTTGGAGCGGGAAACTATCTGCGCAACAGAGCCGACATCGATCCAGCACGCATCGGCGTATGGGGTGGAAGCTACGGAGGCTTTCTCACCGCGCTCGCGTTAGCCCGTAACTCCGACATCTTCGCCGCCGGCGTGGATATGCACGGCGTACATCAGTGGCAACGCCCCGCGAGCTGGCATCCATCGCACGATCCCGACGCCGATGCACGAACATTCAAGACAGCATGGGAGTCGTCACCCATGGCATACGTCTCCACGTGGCGCTCTCCAGTCCTGCTCATTCAGGGCGATGACGACCGCAACGTTCCGTTCTCCCAGACCGTATCGCTAGCCCGAGCGCTCAGAACGCAAGGCGTCGAGTTCGAGGAGCTGGTCTTCCCCGATGAGATCCACGGCTTCCTCTTACACGGCCACTGGCTCGCAGCCTACAAAGCCGAAGCCGAGTTCTTTCAGCAGCACCTGATGACACCAAAAACCACAAAGCCAGAAAAGAAGGAATAGCAATCTTGAAACTATCTCTCACCCTTTTGCTCGCGGCCACAACTCTGCTGGCCCCGCAATCGCTGCTAATCGCCCAGAATCTAGATCTCATCATTCGCGGAGGCTCTCTGATCGACGGATCAGGCTCTCCCGCAAAGAAGGCGGACATCGGCATCGCGGGTGATCGAATCGTATTTATCGGCTCCAGTGCCGGGAGAAAAGCAAAGCGGGAGATCGACGCCACAGGTCTCGTCGTCACGCCAGGATTCATCGACCCGCACACCCACACAGCCGGAGACCTCTCCGACCCAAAACGCGGCCGCAACGATGCCTACCTCATGCAAGGCGTCAGCACAGTCGCGACTGGAAACGACGGCAACAGCCCCAAAGAGATCGGAGCAACCCTCGCGAAGTGGACCCGGCAAGGCATCGGAACGAACGCAGCCCTCTTCATCGGCCAAGGAACCGTTCGCGGCGAAGTGATGGGGATGTCGGACGCAAAACCAACTGCAGACCAACTCAATCGCATGAAGGCCCTGGTCGGCACCGCGATGAACGAAGGTGCCATAGGCATCTCGACCGGCCTCTACTATGCCCCCGGGAGCTACTCCAGCACCGAGGAGGTTATCGAGCTATCTAAGATAGCCGCACAACACGGCGGCATCTACGACACCCACATGCGCGACGAGAGCTCCTACACGATCGGACTGTTAGGCTCAGTCCGCGAGACGATCCGTATCGGACAAGAGGCACACATCCCGGTCATGATCTCGCACATCAAAGCGCTGGGCGCCGACGTCTGGGGCAAGAGCTCGGACGTAATCGCCCTGATCGATAACGCTCGCAAAGCAGGCGTTAACGTAACCGCCAGCCAGTACCCGTACACTGCATCCGGCACCAGCGTCACCGCCGCTCTCGTTCCCCGTTGGGCCGAAGCCGACGGAGCGCTCCTGAAAAACCTGAGCGACAGCAGCCTCCACCCACGTCTGGTCAGCGAGATGAACCAGAACCTCGTACGCCGGGGAGGGGCCGACTCGCTCTTGATGACCTCCTCACGCGATAAAACCATCGTCGGAAAGACCCTCGCCGCCATCGCGCACGAGCGAAACGAATCACCAGTAGACGCCGCCATCGAGATCGTCAAGGCTGGTGGCTCCGACGTGGCCTCCTTCAATATGAAGGAGAACGACATAGAGACCTTCATGCGCCAGCCCTGGGTCATGACCTGCTCCGACGGCTCCGAAGGACATCCCCGCAAGTACGGCACCTACCCTCGCAAGCTGCGCGAGTACGTCTACGAAAAGCACGTCATCCCTCTCGAGTTCGCCATCCGCTCCAGCACCTCCCTTCCCGCCGAAACGCTAGGCCTCAAGGATCGCGGCCTCCTCAAGGCAGGCTACTTCGCCGACGTCCTGGTCTTCGATCCAAAGGTCATCAACGAACGCGCAACCTACCAGTCCCCCCAGGTCCTGGCAACCGGCGTTCGATACCTGACAGTCAACGGACGGCTTGCCATCGACAACGGCGCACTGACGCAAACCTTAGCGGGTAGAGCCCTCAAACACTGACGACGCACCCCGCATCTTTGAAAGGAAGTCCATGCTCGCACGATCTCTTCGCGCCGTTGCCCTGTTTACCCTCTGCGCAACCGCCATCGCGAAGGCGCAGACCACAACGGCGATCACCAACGCCCGAGTCATCGATGGCACAGGAGCGCCCGCACGCGTCGAGACAGTAATCCTCCGCGAGAACCGCATCATCACCGTATCCGATCACGCAGCAATTCCCGCAGACGCGCTCATCATCGACGCAACCGGCCAAACCCTCATGCCAGGGCTATTCGATCTCCACACACATCTCAACGCATCCGGCACCGACGCCGTCGACGACTTCGGCAAGAGCCTGAAGGCATACCTCGCCTGCGGTGTCACCTCCGTCAACGACTACAGCGTCTACGGTGAGATGCTTGCCCCCCTTCGCTCCTTAATGAGTAGCGGTACTCTGATTGGGCCAAAAGTAAACTTCGCCATCCGCTTCGGCACACCCGAGGGTCACGGCACGGAGTTCGGCTGGGGCGACTACTTCACCCAGCTCGTCAGTACCCCAGCGGAGGCCCACGCCGCCATGAAAAAGATCCTCCCCTACAAGCCCGACGTCATCAAGGCATTCACCGACGGCTGGCGCTATGGCAGAGGCAATGATCTCACCAACATGAATCTGGAGACCCTCTCCGCAATCGTCGAAGACGCGCACAAGGCCGGAATCAAGATCTTCACCCACACCGTCACGCTGAACGGAGCAAAGATAGCCGCTCGCGCAGGTGTAGACGTTCTCGCGCACGGCGTCAGCGACGCCCCCGTAGACGACGAGCTCATCGCCCTCCTTAAAAAGAGCGGCACCGGCTACGTCTCCACCCTTGCAACCTATGAGCCACCCACTGGCCACGCACCCTCACCTCATCTCATAGCCCTGCTCACACCCGCCGACCGCCAATTCGCGCAGCGCGAGGCCGAACGTCCCATCCCCACATCGCCCACGGCACCTGCCATGCGCCGATGGCACTACCTGCAGGAGAACATCCGTCGCATCTCCGCTGCCGGCCTTCCCATCGGCGTCGGAACCGATGCTGGCGTTGGCGGAACCTATCACGGTTGGTCAGCCCTGCATGAGATGGAGCTGTTGGTCGCCTCCGGCCTGACACCCCTGGAGGCCATCACAGCGGGCACAGGCACCAGCGCCCGCCTTGTCGGAGAAGACAGCGAACGCGGAACCATCGCACCCGGAAAGATCGCCGATCTCCTCCTTGTCAAAGGCGCACCCGATCAAACCATCGAAGACATCGAGAACACCAGCGCGGTATTTCTCGGCGGGCAACAACTGGATCTGCAATCCCTCGAAGCGGCAATTCAATCCCCGCAGTTCACTCCGCTGCCGACCCATCCCATCTCAGCCTTGATTCACGATGCCGAGCGCGCCGATGGCCGCACCAATCTGGACACGATGCTGGTCAACAGCACCGACCCCGGCCCCGATCACTCGCGCATCCTCTTCACCCGCTCGCTGAATAAGCAGGGCCACAGCATCTCGGCCATAGCGAGGATGGGGCCGAAGAAATCACCCGCCGCCGACGTGATCATCCCCCTCACCAGAGGAGCCGTAGAACTAGCGGACATCTCCGCCTTCAAAGGCATCCGATTCAAGGTTCGCGGCGAAGGGAGTTACCGCCTCCTCATGGACAGCTACGGCGCTCGCAGATCAGGCTGGTACGCAGCCTCATTCCCTGGCACCGCACAATGGAAGACAATACGAATCCCCTTCACTGCGTTTCAATCAAAGAGCTCCACATCGTCGCTACCTCTACGCAATCTGAGAGCGCTGCACTTCGAACTAGCCCGCCCCGCTGGAACCGATGCCTGGCTGGAGGTCGATTACATAAAACTCTACTGATCATCCCGTAGGGCTTTGCTTCTGTCTTTGCCTGTGCTGTTGCCTTTGCTGTTGTCGCTGCCTGTTTTATGTCGTCATCCTGAGCGGAGCGAAGGATCCCGAAGGTCTTCACGCGTCACAACCTCCCGAACCTTTCTAACAACCACTTCCACCGTCTTTGTCGTTGCCTGTTTTTCTCTCAACCTGATCCAAACCGAGTCGTGGGTACGCAGTCGAAGAGCCTGTCCTGAGCGGAACCGCAGACATCTCCGCGCAGCTTCATCTACCCCAGGAAATCCGTACCTGCCGCGTGACAAAGCCAGTGCCCTGCGGGAAGGTGACCTTCAGCTTCTCACCCGAACGCTCCGCGCCCTCGACCTTTACTGCTGCATCGCCCTTGCCCTGCGGAGACGGAGAGTTCCTGCGAAGAGAAAGCTCCGCCGTCGTTCCCGCAACGCCTTCCAGCGTCAGCGCAAGGCTGCTTCCCTGATACGACTCATCAACCACACGCGGCTGATGCGTGCTCGATCCAACCTCGGGAAGCTCCTGCCCATCAAGACTCACCTCCACCGGAGGCAACGGCAGCGAAAGAGTCCGCACAGCAGCAGCGCGACTGCGGCACGCACCGATCGCAACATCCGGCTGGGCATTGAGACACAGCACCGTCTCCTGGCTCGACCGAACCGTCGCCAACAAATGCCCTCCCTCACGCTTCAGCGTGACCGAGTACAAGTCATCGCCAACCCGGACATTGCTCAACTCCGCAGAGTCCCACCCTGCAGGAAGATGCGGTTGCAGCCGAAACGTGCGATGCACAGCATCGGCCTCGACGCCAAAGAGACCGCGAATTGCTGGCGTCAAAACCATTGCAGACGACCACAGTTGATGCGCACTGCTGCGTCCCAACGGCTGGAAGAATTGCCCGGAAATTACCTCCGTGACAAAGCCCGGATCCTGCGTCCACGTAAGGTCAAGATTGCGCATAAGCGCCGCATATCCGGCAAGCGGCCGTCCACCGCGATACTGTGCCAGCGAAGCCCATCCCGTAAACAGCGGCCACACCGAGCCCTGGTGATAGCTAATCGGATCGTACACCGCGGCCTTGTCACTCACCGAGCGCACACCCCAGTCCGTTGCGAAGTCATGCGAGGCCCAGCTCGACAACATCGCCTCCGGCTTAGGCAGAGATGCCCCCGCACTCCACAGACCCACGCTCGGAAACACAGTCAGCGTCTTGTCGTAGCTCCCATCGCTGTTGCGGCTGAACGCATAGCTCCCATCGCTCTGCCGATAGCTCGCAACCACCTCGCCGATGTGTGCTGCCTGCTTCGTTGCATCGGAAGCCACAGCCTCATCCTGCATCAGCTTGGCAAGCTCCGCCACCGCTGCGCTCGACGTCTGGTCCAGCGAGGCAAGGTAGATCTCCTGGTGCGGCATCTTCGGGGGCCATGCCTCCACCCATCCAGTGCCCTCGCTGTTGTCATAGACGCCATCGCCGTCGGAGTCGTGCGCGCGGTCGAAGGTATAGGCCTTCTTCACCCCATCCCAATGCGTTCGCAGAAACTCCAGGTCGCCAGTCGTGCGGACATAGTCGGCAACCCCCATGATGAACAGCGGGGTCGCGTCTGCGGCAGCATACTCGTAACCGAGCTTGGACCAATCGAGATCGCCATGCAGCATCCCCGCCGTCAGCGAGAACTCGTGCATCATCTTGCCGTCGGCACGCTGCCTCTTCGCCAGAAACTCCAACGCCTGCTTTGCCAGCGCCCTGTCTCCATAGCTGTTCACCGCATATAGGCTCCACAAGGTATCGCGGCCAAAGTACCAGCCAAATCCCGGCCGCGTGGAATCGAACGACGGATACCACCCTGCGACCAGCCCCACTTCATCGCCCGTGCGCACCTTGCTCTGCTCAATGGCAATCTCCGCCCACCGCAATGCCGCATCGAAGTGCGGGTCCGGCGTATGAACACTCAACCGCTGATCGAAGAAGTGCTCGTAGTACGCTCGCGTCTGGCCATAGATCTCAGGCAGCGCACTCGCCGTAGCAACAAGCCGAGTCTGCATGGCCGCGACAGCAGCGGCAGAGTTCCTCTCGCCCGGTTGGCTGACCTCCGCGATAAGCGGAAAGAACCGCCCCTGATCCGCCTTCGGATCGAAGTGAACCTTGAACTGCAGCGGCAGCGCCTGCGGGCGCTCCTGGTAAGGAGCCATCACTCCCGGCGCGGCATTCGGCATCCCCACCATGCCGAAGTTCTCAGGATTGTCCGTAGAGAGCACAAACACCCCACCGCTTCCCATCGGAATCCAGTTCGTCGAAGGCCTGCCGAACGTAGGAGCAGGCCACTGCTGCACCATCGAAGGCTCCATCGAGATGGTAAGCACCGCAGGAAGAATCGACTCAATCTCAAAAAAGATGATCGCACCCTTCGCAGGATTCCTCTCTCCCGCAGGCACGAACATATGCTGCCGCACCGTAATGGCGGCATGCGAGTAAGTAATCGTCGAATGGTCCGGCTGCACATCGATAGCCGCAGCAACCGCGTTCAGATCGATCGGCACAGGATACCCGGCAAGCTCCGCAGTCAGATGCAGATTACTGAAGACCTTCGTCGGCAGAGCCCACAGTTCGACACTGCCGTTCTGCAGGCCAAGAATCGCGCCGGTAGATCCAGTCACAGTGAAAGGGTGCTGAGGCTGCGCGGCCTGATGAATGACGAGAGGGCCATCCGCCAGAGGAAACTGCGCAGCAGGCTGCAGCGTCCCCTGCGCAAAGACAGAGCAAAGAACGGCAAATGGGACAAAGAAGATGCCGAGCGCGAGATTGCGACGATGCCTTGAATAGTTCATGGTCATGAAGATACGGCTCGCTCCTGAGCAAAGACATTGTCGTCGACGGCTATGCCAAAGGGTAGAGAAAAATTTCCGGACAAAGCCGAGGGACCGCCGCCGAAAACCGGCAGCCCTCATATTGAGAGAAGGAGGCTAGAACGCAACGCGGAAGGCAAACTGGAGCTGCCGCATAGGAACGTTCGGGTCCAGATTGCTGATAACGCCGCCATTCGAGCAGTCCACGCACCGCGCCCCCGACGAATTGGGAATATCCAGCGCAGGATGGTTGAACAGGTTGAACGCCTGGAACTGGAACTGCCCCTTCACCCGCTCCGTCACCGGAATGTCCTTCATTAGAGACGCGTCAGCCATAAACTCACGCGGTCCACGGAAGGAGTTCCGTCCAACGTTGCCGAACGTGCCGAACGCCGGCATCAGGAAGGCGCCCGAGCTGGTCGGCGAACCAACGGGACTCGACATCGGCGTAAAGAGCCGAACCGTATGCGTCACGGGATCGTAGCCACCCGCACTCACATTGAAGCCCGTACCCTTATCGGGACGGCAATCGCTGCTCCGCCCCGGGCCATTGAAGTTCGTATCCAGGTCCTGCTGCAGACCGCACTCAGCGAACGTCGGCGTAAAGGGCTGACCGCTCTCATACGTCGTCACTCCGCTCAGGCTGTAGCCGCCAACCAGGTAGTCCATCCAACGGCCACTATGCGACAGGAACATGCGGTCCCTGCCAAAAGGCAGCTGATAAAGACCGCTCAACACGAAGATGTTTGTCCGGTTCGTATCGTTCGGTCCGTAGCTCGCACGCGGATAGCGTGCAAACACATTGTCGTTGGCATAGTTCATCGCCTTCGACCAGGTGTAGTTCGCGTTGAACTGCAGCCCATGCGAAAAGCGTTTGTCGAACTTCGTCTGCAGCGCATGATAGTGCGCATTAGCCGCCGGAGCCGCTGACGTCATGCCATTGCTGCAGCAAACAGTCGGCACGCCGTTATAGGTGCCATGAAACTGGTTGTAGAAAGGTCGCCGCTGCGCAATATCACCCGAAGCAAGCTCAGCCGGCGTAGCCGCAAGCACAGGTCCATTCAGGTCATACCCATACGTCTCGCCCGGATAGATGCGCTCCGCATGATTGCCGACATAAGCGATCTCGAACGTAGTATTCGCTCCGAGCTGCTGCTGCAGCGTAAGGTTCCACTGGTCCACCTTGGGCAGCTGAATGCGCTCCGGCCGGAACTGCGGCCCGAACGTATCGCTCAGCGGAATGATGCCATTCGACGGTATGGACGGAGCCGCCGGCCTCACCGGAGGATCCGATAGCGTCGTCGCATATTGTCCAATCGCGTTATTCGCATTGATGTCTTCATTCGCGAGCACCGGCAGATTGTGCGTCAGCACGCTGCCGAAGATCGTCCCGAAGTAACCGACGTTGTCATACACCTGAGAGAAGCCACCGCGAACCACCGTGTTCGGCAGCACCTGATACGCAAAGCCAAACCGGCCCGCGAGGTTCGTGTAGTCCATCTTCTGACCACCATTCGTTCCAATGCCATTAACACCGGCAACCCGCGTTCCCCCCGAAGCGATCGAGGCGAATCCGCCCTTACCCGTGCCATTGACCGTCTCGGGATAGATGACGTCCCACCGAACGCCGTAGTTCACCGTCAACTTCTGCGTCACGCGATAGCTATCCTGCCCGTAGAACGCGAGCCGCTTCTGCCGATTCGCCGCATCGTTCTGGTACACGTCGAAGCGCTGAAACTCATTGACCTGCCCAAACAGCAGCGAAGCCAGACCGCTGCCCGCGCCAACCATGCCACTCGGAGCCGCAGTCGAACCGTTATTGAAGTTCAGCACGCCCGTCCGGTTGTTATCGCTGGAATTGCGAAGATTCATCGCATACCGCACATCCCCACCGAACTTGATCGTGTGCTTGCCCAGGATCTTCGTCCAGTTATTCGCCAGCTGATACACCTGCTCGCTCTCCAGCAGCGGGCAGTTGCAGCCCTGGTCGCCAAAGTTGCTGATGCTGAAGTCCTTGATATTGAACGATGGCAGACCGCTCGTATCGCTCACCGTATTCAGGTTCGGAATGCCCGCTGCGGAAGCAGGTGTCGTGCCCACCGAGAACTTGTTCTCCGCAACGTGGTAGTTCAGGTAGCCCAGCCGCACATCGGCCAGCAGTCCTGAATTCACCGCCCAGTCGGCCCCCAGCGCTGCACTCTGATTCTGGACAGTTGACGTGCCTGACGTATTGCCGATGCCGAAGCCCTGTCCACCGACAGCGCCGAAGGCAGGAGCACCCAGCAGCCGGTACAGCGCATAGTCATACCGCCCGAAGGCGCTCAGCTTGTCGTTGATTCTGTAGTCCAGGCGAACGTCTGCCTGGTCGCCATTGTTCGATCCCGTACCCGAAGCGGCATAGTTGTTCTGCGTCGTAGAGGAAGACGTCGTATTCGGCGCAGGCAGTTGACGGAGGAAGAACAACGCCTGCGGAGAGAGAGCCGAGACCGGAACGGCATTCGGCGCATAAGCGACCGGTGCTTTACTGCCCGAGGCCGGATAGTTGTAGATAGCCCCGGTCGTCACATACTGGCTCAGGTCGCAGGTCGTGCTTCCCGGCGCCAGGCAGGTATTGCGAACCGTATTCGTCGGAACCGACTGCAGGAAGCTCGTCCCCAACCGCTGGCGTAGTCCCTGATAGTCCATGAAGAAGAAGGCCTTGTTCTTCAGGATCGGCCCGCCAAGCGATCCACCAAACTGGCTGTAGAGCGCGCTCGGAAGAAACCGTCCGGTCACCGGGTCAGGGGAAGAGTTCGCGAACGGGTCGCGAGCCTGCTGTGCATCGCTGTGCCGAAACCAGAAGCCATCCCCATGAAACGCATTGCTGCCCGACTTCGTGCTCGCGCTGATGATGCCGCCCGCCGCCCCACCAAACTCCGCGTCGTAGTTCTGCGTCGTCACCTTCATCTCGCCGATCGAGTCCAGCGTCGGGTTAATCACGATGATTCCCAGCACCGGGTCGCGGTTATCCGTTCCGTCCAGGAGGAACCCCTGCACGCCGTAGTTGGAGCCGTTCGAGTTCAGCGCAATGCCGCCCTGCGGATTCTCCGGCCCGGATATGTTGAACGTCGAGTGCTGCATACCCGGCGTCAGCAGCGCAAACGTGGTGAAGTTGCGCGTCAGGTTCGGCAGCGCCTGGATGGCGCGCTCGTTCAGAATCTCCGAGACCTCCGCCCGGTCTGTCTGCAGTGCCGGAACCTCGGAGGTCACAGTCACCGCCTGGGTCGTCCCCTGAACCTGCAGCGCGACGTCTACCTTCTGGGACATGCCGGCATGGAGCTCCACCCCCGCGGCCTGCCCTGGAGCGAACGCCCCCGACTCCACCTTGATGCTGTACACATCCGGAATCAGGTTGTTCACCTGCCAGAATCCCTCTTCATTGCTCTGCGCGGTCGACGCGGTCCCTTTGCTGACGTCCGTTACCGTCACCTTCGCATTGGGGATAATCGCCCCCGTATTATCGGTAACCGTTCCATAGAGAGATCCATAGACCGCCTGACTATACCCGGTTCTTCCGCTCAGCATAGCCACCGCTAGGGCCAGAATCCCGAGGTATACCTGCTTCTTAATTGACTTCATCCTTGCCTCCAAAACGGCATCCAAGAGAGAGTGACCGCACTACCGCTCCGATTCGCAAACGCGAGTCATCGGGTCGATAGGGTCAGGAGGATGCGGCTTAGTCCGCACCTCTCACAGTCCCACTTATGAGCCGCCGTAGACCATGCTCTTTATTAACAACACTTGAATACGTCGTTCACCGTGATTTGACCGTGAAACGCCTCGTGAAATACTAGTTGCTGGAATGAAAACCGGATCCGAACAGAACGAGCAAGTCATTGACTTTATTGGAGATCCTCGCTGGGAGCTAGTCCAACGCGTCATTGAAAGCCCGCACCTCATCGGCTCTGCCCGTCTACGCGATTTTTTGCTCCACGTCACCGCCTGCGCCCTTCGACAGACCCCCGAAGAGGCCACCGAGCAGCAGATCGGCATCCACGTCTTCCAACGCTCCCCCGGCTTTAACTCGAGCGAAGACAGCATCGTTCGCAGCCAGGCCCGGCTCCTCCGGCTCAAGCTCTCCGCCTACTTCAACGCCGAGGGAGCCGCAGAACCACTCATCATCGAGATTCCCAAAGGGCATTACCTGCCTGTCTTCCTTCCGTCCCAAGCCGCCCTGCAGGACCCTCCGGTCCAAAATCCCGGCACTACGGCAGCCTCCTCTCACGAAATCCCTCTGGCGCCAGTCGAAAACCTGTCTCTTAGCAACCTCCCTCCAGACACTCCAGTAAAACGAAGCGGATTCAGTAATCGCCATTGGCAGATCGCGGCTGGCATCTTCCTTGTCCTGATCCTCATTGTCCTTACCGGATTCCGTACCTGGTACAGATACCCGGCATCTTCCGAACCATTGAATAGACTATGGTCGCCCTTTCTCACCGGCGATCCGCCGTTAGTCATCTATAGCAACGCCGTCTTCGTGGGCGACGCCAAACGTGGAATGCGTTATGCCGCCAGCGACGGCTCCGAAAACGAATCACCCGATCGCGTGGACAGCTACACCGGAATCGGAGAACTCATTGCTGTTCATGACCTTACCAGTCTCTTCGACCAGCGCCACGCCGACTTCATCCTCAAGCGCAGCCCGCTGGTCACCTGGGACGAGGCCCGCGCCCGCAACCTCATCTTCATCGGCTCCATCGCGGAGAACGGCTCCCTCAAAGAGCTTCCCTCCACCCAGGACTTCACCCTCATAGCCACTGCGAATGCCGCAGGAATCGTCAATCACCATCCGAAGCCCGGTGAGCCCGAGACCTGGCTTCGCCCCGAACACCCTCTCACCAGGGACTACGCCATCGTCGCCCTCCTGCCGGGCATCGAGCCCAATCTCCATATGTTCGTCTTCAGCGGACTGACAACCTTGGGCACGCAAGCCGCCGTGGAGTACGCCTCCAACCCGGAAGACGTAGCCGAACTCCTGCGCTACGCCACCCCGGATGGTAAAGTCCACAACTTCGAGGCCCTCCTCGAGGTAAGTATCAGCGGCGGAGTCCCCCTGCAACCCAAACTGCTCTCCCTACGCATCCACTAATTGCGACTGTCACCTACGTTGTCGTTGCCGTTTACTAGTCCCCTTGTTGGTTGCCATTGCCGTTGTTTGTTTTAGCCGGTTGCCGCTGTTTGGTTTAGCCATTGCCGTTGTTTGTTCTAGCCGTCATCCCGAGCGCAGCGAAGGATCCCGAAGGTCTTGACTCACCCCAACCGCCCGAACCTTTCTACCCACTCCTTGCCGTCGTTCTTGCCGTTGCGGTTGCTCTTGCCGTTGTTTCTGAGGTTGGCCTCGGCTAAAGCTGTTCAGGTTTCCCGGGGAGTTTGGGATGGCGTGGAGGAGGGTAAAGCTGGGGAGCAGCGGATACGGGGTGGCGGCGAGCCAGAGCGACCAACAGATGACTACGTTGGACGTGGAGTTCGGGATCTAGCCTCTGGCACCCAGCGAACCAACCCAAGCCGCCCGACTGGAACTATTCTCCCGGAGCCCTGCAATTGCAAAAACCTGTCAACCGCCCAAACCACCTAACCAGCAGCAAACAAACGACATCCACGTTGCCGATTAGTTACCCTCAACCCATTACACTTAAAACAGAATCAAGAAAGAGCCCGGCAAAACCGGGCTTCTTTCATTTAAACATACAAGAGGTCAGATAACCCGTTTCCTTGCACAACTTTAGCCGCAACTCCTTTGCTTGCACGACTTTAGCGTCATGTCACATTCTATATCGTTGCAAATAATACACTTACGCCAAAATGTAGGGGAGGGGGGAGGGGGGTCTCAAGAACAGGATTTAAAATGCTGAAACGTTCTCGACCAAAACCACACTATCTCTTCGTACCGGTTCGAACCAGTTACTCTGTCCTCGCCCCACAGGGAAACTGATTCTCGAAACCTGACGGGAGACAGGTAAGAGATCGCACCGCTATGCTTTTCCTGATCTGGCATTCTCCATATCGTTGAGGTCAGACTGTCTGTTTTTGGTTCCTCTGCCTGCAAGAAACCCGGCGTGCGCAAGCGCCGGGTCTTGCTTATGGAGCAAACGTAACGCGCGACGAGTTCAAGCCCCCGAGTACAACAGGAACGGAGCCCAGTACAACGGCTTGCGGAACACTCCACTCGAGTGCAGCATCGCAAGCTTCGCCGATCGTAGAGCGGCATCCGGCTGGCTGCCTTTCGCCAGTTCACCGTAGAGATGATCCATCAGCTGCGGAGTCGATACATCGCTGACCTCCCACAGGGCTCCAATGACATGATGAGAACCGGCACGCAGAAAGGCCCACGCCAGCCCCACCAGTCCCTCGCCCGTGTACTGCCGCTGCCCCGAACCATAGCACGACGAGAGCGTCACCAGATCGGCATGAAGGTTCTGGCTGAGAATGTCACGCGCATACAGCTTGTAAGCGCTGGCATCATCCCGGCTCCGCGACAGCACAACTGCGGAGTCAAGTGGCGTAGTCATGTTCGCCGTAGCATGAGCAACGAAGTGGATGTACGAGAACTCGCCAGGCTGATGGCTCCGGTACGCATCCGGAGACGCCTGCGCCCCGGTCAGCACCGTCCGATGGTCCGCAGCAAAGTGACCCGCGATATTGGCCACCTCTGCGGAGGCATTGGCCAGCTTCGCGTACTCCTCGTCCCGATACACCGGGTCCCCAATTAAAAGGATGCGCCGGTCCGCATACCGCGGCAACCTCTCGCCACTCACGGAGAGTAGCCGCAGCGACTTCGCGTTTGTAACCGTAACATCCTCGATCCAGAAGTGCGGAGTCTCAGCTCCCACAAGAAGCGTCTCGAAGTTGAGGCTGCTGAGCCCCTCGTCGCCGACGATGAAGACCCTGCCGCCCCTGCCGATCAGCCTCTCCGCCGGCTTGACCAGCGCCTCATAGAGTTCGCGTCCGGGACCACCCGGCTGCGCCAGCACATCCTTCGAAGCCAGGATCGACTTCGTATGCGACTGGATCAACGGAAGGATGGTTTCGCTCCCCGGCAGCTCATAGAACTGCTGCCGAGCAGGCGTAATCGCCCAAAGGTAGGAGACCTTTGGGCGCAGCGAGTACACCAGAATCGTAGCCCGCACCCGGGCGGCAATCGCCCGCGCATTCAACCTCGGAGCTCTTTGAAAACCTTGTTTCTCACCCTTCGAAGGAGAGAGCCTCAGTCCATCCGCCAGAGCCTCAGCCCGGCTCGCATCCACGACACTCAAAGCCTCATCGGCTCGATGCTCGCGGACCAGATAATCTGTGTAGCTCGCATACAGATCGCTCCCATTCTCCAGGAACGGAAGCGTCGACTCCACACTGGTAAGCGAAGACCTCTGCCGCTGGAACGTCTCGATGGCACGCTGAAACCACCGCCCCGCCTCCGCCGTCTGCCCATCCCCCGAGTAGATACGAGCCAAGGTACTCTCAGCCTCCCACCGCAGCGACGGAACATCCACCGCCCGCCCCTCAAGCTGAAGAAGCGTCTTAATGGAGGCCTGCTTATCTCCCCGTTTGTCAAGAAGCAAAGCATCCAACAGCATAGGCTCAAGCCCCGCCCTCTCGCTCTTGCGCAGCGCAGCAATACTATTCGCCTCACGAACATGAACCTCAGCCTCATCCAGCTTATTCAAGCGCAGCAGAAGAAACCCAAGATTTACATGCGCATCGAGAATCTCCTCCTGATTTTGAATGGACTGGGCGAGACTCAACGACCGTTCATAGAATGATCGTGCCGCATTCAGGTCTCCAAGCCGATACTCACTTAGTCCGGCATTGTTCAACGATCTAACCTGATCGATCGTTGAGCCCAATCCGGCTGCCTGCTTTTCAGCGTCATTAAAATTGAAGAGTGACCGTTGAAAATCACCGGTCTTATAATAGACAAAACCAAGATTCCCAACCGATTTTTCGAGTGCCAGCTTGGCACCAGTAGCACGTGCCAACGCCGATGCATCACCGAATCGCACCAACGCATCCCCGTAGTGCTCTTCCTGCAGAGCAACTACGCCCAGATTCATCAGCGCATTTGTCTGAAGAACTTGATTCCCATAGAGGCGAGCCGTTACCAGACTCGCTTGCAACACTCGTTCTGCGTCGTCGAATTTTCCCTTCTTGATATAGATAACTCCTCGGGATCCGTAAACTTCGGCTCGCAGGGCTCCTTCTGGACATTGACGTTCAGCCTCCAGCACAGTCTGTTCTGCTTGATCGAGGTGGCCGAGCCAAGCTTGTGCAATGGAAAGAAGAACCTTTCGTCTTATTTCGGACTCAAGATTGGGATTAGCAGGGAGTGGTTGTTGGAGAAGCGGGAGGGCATTGTTGCTCTCACCTTGATAGATCAACACCTTCGCCAGTTCGAGTCGAAATACATTGGCCCACTCTGGGCGGCGCGATGCAAAATACTGGTACGCCGCCTCAGAGTGCTGTCGTGCCTTAAAGAGCTCCCCCGAGAGAAACTCCTGCTCGATCCCAACAAAAGTTGCATCAGGCGTGATCTGTGGCTCACGCCTGCACCCGATTAATACCAGCAAAACAATGCATCCGACCGTTACGGGATCGTGTACCCATTGGAATCGGCGGTGGCAAAGCTCATGATTCCTTTCGCAGGACATCCGAGTTCCATACGCATCATGGTCAGCCGGAAGGCACCATGATCGAGAACCAGTTCGCCAAGAAAAAGATTGCCGAAGTCGGGCACGGTAATCACGTGGCCAAACGAGCTTGCATCCTCCACTCCCTGAACCTCTTCCACCAGGGAGCATAGGACGTACCCTCTCTTCTCGCGTTCTTCCGCTGACTGTACCCAACCATACCGTGCCTTGAGCCACTCCGGAACGTCTTTCGCTTCCGTAATTCTACGGCTGTGCTCCGTTACCCTCCGGAGAAAACTCTCATTCTTCGTGTGCGACCGATCTGGAAACTTCTCATGGTCAAAATCAAGCAGATTGAGGTTCAGCTTCGGATGAACGTTATGCCCATTGACTCGCAGATTATCGAACTGAACTCCGACGAAAGACACCCTCGGCGTGTAGCCCACTGCGGGATGCTCCACCCCCAGCCGCGCTACGATGCGGTTGGCCGTGACCACCTCCAACACATTCAGCTGCTCGACCACGGACGTCGTCAACGTCGTCCAATTGCCGTTCTTCTCGTTCTTCGCACCCGTGATATGGGAGTAGGCGTTTTTGGTCGAGACGATAGGGTCTAAGCGATAGGCCTCATGACTCGCCGTTGTGAGCCCGCCGGCCTGGGCCAACGACGAAGATGCATCGGTGGTGATGATGTGTTCGAAGGGATGGGTAATATAGCCACCCACCGGGCTCGCATCGGCATGGTAGTAGAACTGTCTCTCTGTGCTGGCGTCCACTCGTTCTCCGTCCTCAGTAAGTCATTTAGAAATCTTCAGTTGGAACCTGTACTTGGCAAGGTCTTCCAGCTTACCATCGGAACTGTCAACCGCCAGTAAACCCTGAACCAGGAACGTGTTCAGTCCTTCTTTTGTTCTGTCCGTCGGCACATGAATCAGCAGCGCATCGCTGACTTGCTGGGACGAGACGCTGGTCTGCCAGACGAGAGCGCCCGAGGGAGAGTACAACGAACACAGATAACTCCCGAAATCACTTCGTGCTGGGATATCGATGGATAGTAGGAAAGCTCCATGCTCTGGGGCAACGATGCTGGGAACTGAGTCGCCGCGGGCTCCAGCATTCGCGAGGACGAGGTTATTTAACACGGCGGGGGTCTCCGCTCGTGCAATCTCCCGCTGCATTCGTGGCAGCAGAACAAACGACTCGACCATCACGACGATCAAACAGGAAGCCAGCGCCGGAGCCAGAAACCGTGGACTAGAGAACCATAAGGTCCACTTGGTAGCTCTCTCCGCCTTGATGGCCGCAACAACTCGCGCGGGCACCTTGAGTTCATCGCGTGCGGCATCAATAAAGGTGGTGCCGACCTTCAGATCCATGACACACTGCGGACATTCGAAGAGATGTTCCTCGAATCTGTCCAAAGCCGCACCACTGAGTTCATTCAACAGGTATCGTTCCACGGCCATTTCCTGGAGTGCATCCTGATGGTTCATCTCACGAGACCTCTATCTCTCCATAGTGCGTGTCGTCCGATAATCGTTTCATTCTTTCGATCATTATTCTTCCGTAAGCCTAATCTCAATATTTTCCGGCTTCTAGCCGTCTGGAATACAACTCACGAAACGAGCCTTTCGCCCGATGCAGCAGCACCCGGAGGTACTCTCGTTCCACGCCCATCTCTCGGCATACCTCCTCCTTGTCGCGCTCCTCCAAAAAAACTGCTCGTAGCAGATTTTGGTCGCGCTGCTTCAGATCGCCTAGAACGCGTCGCACCAGGTCGCGAGTGTCATGTGATATGACCATGCTCAAGGCATCGGGCTTCGTCTCAACAAGCTGCTCCGCAAGCTCATCCTCCAATGCCCCCACCCGGCCCAAGGAACGGTATTGCTCCATCAGAACGTTGTTGCAGATCGAGTTCACCAATGGACCTAGCCGCTCGGCATTTCGAAGGCCGCCATCGCTTCGGATCAGCGAGAGCGTCCGCGTAAACGTCTCCTGCTTGACGTCTTCGATCAACTCCGGTGCACGAAGCCGCGAGCGCAGCTTCAGCGTAATCAGTTCGGTGAAGTAACCGATGAAGTGCTGCTCGGTATACGCGTCTCCCGCTCGCAACTTGCTTAAATAGGAGACGTCGAATGCCTGGAAGTCCACTGAACGTCCTCTTTACCTATGTCAAAATTTTACACAACCACTGTGAAACCACTCAGGCCAGCGGCTACTCAACCGAAACGAAACTAGAGGTCCTCCTCGTACATCAATACTCAACACTCAACATCCATGACCCCAGACCTTGCTGGCAAACCGTGCGCGAGCCATTCCGGAATTCTTTGAAACGATTCTGCGGCTTTTGCCACTATCCCTTTGAAGCGAATTCGAGTGGCGATCAGATGTTTATGAAGCCGGTATATCGGATCCGAATTTGGTCAGCCTTCACTAATGAACATCTGGCTTATAGACAAAGGAAACTAACATGTTCGCAGACTACAGCACCTTTCTCATTACTATTGGAAGCCTGGCTTGTGTAGCGGCCCTGGGTTGGCTCTTTGAATCCGTCCAAGAGGCATCTACCTCAACTGCCGACACCGTATCCTCTGCCGAAGACTCACCCCAGCGACAACGCGCCAGCATATATATGCTGGCCGTCCTTCTGACAATGGGTGCCTCCGTCATCTCTGTCATCGTATGAGACTCATGTATTCGCGTTGATTCGTATCACGACTCCATTCCATCATAAGAAAGGTGACCCTGGTGGCTCAGTACAGAGGCATAGTGAAGTGGTTCAACAACGTTAAAGGCTATGGATTTCTGGGATACGAGGGCGGGACCGATGTCTTCGTTCATTTCAGCTCTATACAGAAAGAAGGCTATAAATGTCTCAAGGAGGGAGACGAGGTGACCTTCGACATCGTTCAGGGAGAAAAAGGGTTGCAGGCCGACCGCGTAATCAGGCAGACTCCAGTGGGGCAAAACTGAAGGTTCTGTGATCCCCCGACACGACAAGTCAACAAAACGGCTTTGTATTCGAGCGTCTGATACGCAGTAAACCCTCTGTACGGTATATTTTCTTGTGTCTTATTCTCAGAGAAAATGCCAATCGGCAAAAGCGTAAAGATGCATAAATTAAGTCCGTCTGAACTGGCAAAGAGGATCGGCGAAGGCCTTCTTTCCTTCCCCGTTACGCATTTCACGAAAGGCCTTGCCTTCGATGAAGGTTCCTATCGTGAGCATATTGCATGGCTGCTTGACCATCATCCTGCCGGACTGTTCGCAGCCGGCGGAACAGGAGAGTTCTTCTCCCTGACCCAAGGGGAGTTCTCAGCCGTGGTAGTCGCCGCTGTCCGCGAAACCGCAGGCCGCGTTCCCGTTCTTGCCGGCTGTGGATATGGAACAGCGATGGCGAAAGAGTTCGCCATCGCTGCTGAAGATGCTGGCGCCGATGGCATCCTGCTTCTGCCTCCCTATCTAGTGAACTCCGATGCAGCCGGTCTGGCGGCGCACACGGAGGCCGTCTGTGCGGCGACGAACCTGGGAGTCATCTTCTACAACCGAGATAACGCCATCATCGACGAAGCCACACTGGAACGGCTCTGCGACCGGTGTCCAAATTTGATCGGCTTCAAAGATGGCTACGGCGACATTGAGCTAATGACCCGTATCTATACGCGGTTGGGTGACCGTCTGACGTATATCGGTGGACTACCCACGGCAGAGACCTTCGCGCTGCCCTACCTCGAGATGGGCGTCACCACCTATTCTTCCGCAATCTTCAACTTTCTCCCCAACTTCGCGCAGCAATTCTATTCAGCGGTGCGCCAGCGCGATCACGAAAAGGTCTATTCCGATCTGCGGGAGTTTGTGCTGCCATATACCTCCATTCGAAATCGGCGCAAGGGGTATGCTGTCTCGATCGTAAAGGCAGGCATGACAGCAATCGGGCGTCCGGCTGGGCCAGTCCGTTCTCCCCTCATCGATCTTGATCCAGCAGAGCTCGCCGATTTGAAGAAGCTGATCGGAGACCGCTCCTGACCACCGTGCCAACTCTCGCACCCGAGCCGCGGCAGACGCGTGTGCGGTATCTGATCGTTCTGATGCTCTTTGTCGCCAGCTCCTTCAGCTATGGCGATAGAGTCGCACTCTCCATCACCGGCATCGCCTTCTCAAAAGATCTCCACATGGATCCGGTCAAGCTGGGATACCTCTTCTCCGGCTTCAGCTGGGCCTATGTGGTGGGGCAACTTCCGGCGGGCGGGCTACTGGACCGCTTCGGATCGAAGCGCATCTACGGCATTAGCATCATCTGTTGGTCCATCTGCGGTGTGCTGGTCGGGTTCGCCGGATACCTCCCGGCTACAGCTGCGTTTGTCGTCATCTTCGGCTTGAGGCTCTTATCTGGTCTAGCTCAGTCCCCGGTATTTCCCGGAAATGGCCGCATCGTTGCAGCCTGGTTCCCCACCGCCGAACGTGGACGCGCATCTGCGATCTTCAACTCGTCTCAATATTTCGCGCTCGTTCTCTTTGCTCCTATCCTGGGATGGATCACCCATACCCGGGGTTGGAGAGAGTGCTTCTGGTTCCTCGGAACCCTCGGGTTCATACTCAGTCTTGTCTGGTTCAAGGTCATCCACGGAGTCAAGAGTCATCCTCGTATCGGCCAGCGCGAGATCGACCACATCGAACAGGGCGGCGGGCTGACGAACATCGATCCGGAAGGATCGACACAGAAGAAGCCGGCAAACAGGCTGACCTGGGCTGCGATCAAGATGCTTCTCAGCAATCGAATGCTCGTCGGCATCTATATCGGGCAGTACTGCATTACGACACTCACCTGGTTCTTCCTTACCTGGTTTCCCGTCTATCTCAGTCAGGCGAGGCATATGTCCATCATGAAGGTTGGACTGATGGCCGCTCTGCCGGCGCTATGCGGCTCCATCGGCGGGATCCTTGGTGGCGTCGTCTCCGATAAGCTGCTGCGCACAGGCCATACGCTCACCTTTTCTCGTAAGGCACCCATCGTGGCCGGCATGTTGCTCTCCATCACTATGATCGGCTGCAACTACACCAACACCCAGTGGGTTGTGATGGTCCTGATGTCGCTGGCCTTCTTCGGGAAGGGCTTTGGAGCGCTGGGCTGGACGGTTATCGCCGATACATCGCCCAAGCCGCTGATCGGCGTGAATGGGGGACTGTTCAACCTCATCGGCAATCTCGCAGGCATCACCACGCCCATCATCATCGGATACATCGTGAAGAGCACCGGCTCCTTCGACGATGCCCTCATCTTCGTCGTCGCTACTGCTCTGCTCGCCATCGTCGCCTATCTGCCGCTGGTGGGAGAGATCAAGCGAGTGGATCTCAAACTTCCCGAACCCGCAGGCGGTGCAGCGTGATAGACGAACTCGCAACGCAGGGTTCTCCTCGGATAAAAGCCATGCGAGTTATCCCGGTGGCCGGGCATGACAGCATGTTGTTGAACCTCAGTGGAGCCCATGCACCCTTCTTCACGCGTAACATCGTCGTCCTCACCGACAACCTCGGCCACACCGGTGTAGGTGAGGTTCCCGGTGGCGAGAGCATCCGGCAGGTTCTCGAGGAGTGCCAATTTTTTGTCATAGGCGAGAAGATCGCCTCGTACCAGAACGTGCTGAACATTATCAGGCAGCGTTTCGCTGACCGCGACGCAGGCGGGCGCGGGCTGCAGACCTTCGACCTCAGGACCACCGTCCACGCTGTCACCGCAATCGAGTCTGCCTTGCTTGACCTGCTTGGGCAGTTTCTCGATGTATCCGTCGCTGCCCTTCTGGGGGAAGGCCAGCAGCGCAGTGCCGTCGAAGTTCTCGGCTATCTCTTCTTCGTCGGGGACAGGAGGAAGACCGATCTGCTCTATGAGTGCGGAGAGCGCGCCGGAGACGAATGGCTCCGATTGCGGCATGAGGAGGCGCTCACGACGGAGTCGATCCTGCGTCTGGCTGATGCGGCACACGCTCGATATGGCTTCAACGACTTCAAACTCAAGGGCGGAGTTCTCCCCGGAGCCCAGGAGATGGAGGTCGTTACGGCGCTTGCCGAACGCTTTCCGCAGGCACGCATCACGCTCGATCCCAATGGAGCCTGGTCACTGGCTGAGGCAATCCAACTCTGCAGCAACAAACGCGACGTGCTGGCGTATGCGGAGGATCCCTGCGGAGCCGAGCAAGGATTCTCCGGCAGGGAGATCATGGCGGAGTTTCGTCGTGCCACCGGCCTGCCCACCGCTACGAACATGGTCGCGACCGACTGGCGTCAGTTGCGGCACGCAGCCGAGCTGAATGCGGTCGATATTCCGCTCGCCGATCCGCACTTCTGGACGATGCAGGGCTCGGTGCGGGTCGCTCAGTTCTGCCGTGAGTGGGGCCTTACCTGGGGCTCGCACTCCAACAATCACTTCGACATCTCGCTTGCTATGTTTACCCACGTCGCCGCGGCGGCACCCGGCAGGGTCACTGCGATCGATACCCACTGGATCTGGCAGGATGGGCAGCGTCTGACGAAGGACCCGCTCAAGATCGTGGACGGCAAGCTGACGGTGCCGGAGCGTCCTGGCCTTGGCATCGAGTTGGACATGCAGCGAGTGGAAGAGTCGCATCGTCTCTACCAGCAGGCCGGGCTCGGTGGCCGCGATGACGCTGGCGCGATGCAGTACCTTCGACCCAACTGGAAGTTCAATCCGAAGCGACCCTGCCTCGCCTGAGGCTTGCATCTTAGGGGGGGTACCCCCCTCCCCCCACGCCCATACGTAAGTCATGCGATTTCAATTGGATAGTCAATGCTAGGCCGGTAAAGTCGTGCAAATAAATGGGTTACGGCTAAAGTCGTGCTAACAAATGGGTTATCCGATTTTGAACTCTCCTTCTCGAAGTTAAAGGCGAAAGAGCCCCTTTGCCGGGGCTCTTTTTTGATTCTGTTTTAAGTGTAGTCGTTTGAGGGAAACTAATCGGCACGTGGATGTCATTGATGGACTTTGGGTTAGGTGGTCTTGACGTTTGACAAGTGGCTTTGCTGGTTTTTTCGCGGATTTTTGTGGAGGTTTTTTGTGGAGGGAAGATGCAACACCTGGATTTTTGCGACTGGTTCGAACACGACACACGAAAGTTGGTTGATAGAAAGGTCCAGACGGTTATGGCCGGTCAAAGACCTTCGGGGATCCTTCGCTGCGCTCAGGATGACGGCTAAAACAAACAACAACAGCAACAGAACAGCAGCGGCAATAGCAACGGCAATGGCAATGGCAATGGCAACGGCAACGGCAACAGAACAGCAACGGCAATGGCAACGGCAACGGCAAGAGCAACGGCAAGAGCAACGGCAAGAGCAAGCGTGGATATCTCTGGTATTGTCAGGAATCCGGAAGCAGGCTAGCGAACACTTTGGGAAGAAGCGTTATGCGATCGCGGCGGCCAGTTGATATAGATGGGGTTTCCCAGGAGCCAGAGTTTGCCGTCGGGGCCGTGTACGTCGAGGCGGAGCCAGTGTTGTCTTCCATCGCTGTTCCAGGGAAGCCGGATCGTCTGATCTGCGCCGTGGATCGCGGGATCGAGAGGCTCGGCCTGCGGTTTGCCGTCTTCGAGGAAGACGAGCTTTGCGCCGTCTACTCCCGTGGTGTGTACAGAGAGTTCGACTTCGGCACCCGATGCCGCAGCCAAGGTGTCTCCCATGATCGCTGTCGCGCGGCCGCTCTTCGCGCTGACCTCGAGCAGACGATCTTTGCTGGCGGTAAGGTCTACGAAGACGTGGCCCGCGCGAAGGCCGGCGAGGATCGCAGGCGTCGATAGCTCGGTTGCGTAGACGACCGTCGTCGGACTGCCGATAGAGCCTATCTGGTCGAGCGGCTGTTGCGCCGTATGGTTGTCGCTGCCGCCTATCCCGGTGAGCCGGAAGCCCTGATTGAGCTGCTTCTCCCAAAAGGAGATCCCGGCGTGGGGACCTTCTTCGGCACCGCTGTTCACTGCCTCGATAGCCTGTACCAGGTTGAGGTCGGCCGCGGGCGAGGGGTCCCATCCGCAGCCCATGCAGGCTTCGCCGGTGGGGGCGTTGGGATGGTTGATGGAGATGATGCCGCCGAGCTTATCGGCGCGACGAAGCAAGGTGTCGATGTCCGGGACCTCGCGTGAGCCGAGGCGGAAGTTAAGCGGGTCCGCAGTACCGATGAGATTGGCGTGGCCATGGAATGTCGTGATCTCCCTTCCAGGGATCATGAGGAGGCTGTCGAAGTAAGGTTGCAGCTCGCGCATGGGCTGGTTGTGCGAGGTGGTGTTGTGATCGGTGATCGCGATGAAGTCCAGCCCCTTGCGCGCTGCCGCATCGGCTATCACGAAGACGGGGCAGGGCACTTTGACGCCGAGGAGGCTCTTGCAGGAGCCGTCGCTGTGCGCGGTGTGCATGTGCAGATCGCCGCGATACCATGCAGGGCCGGTACGGATCGGCTTGCGCAGGACGAGGGGCTGATCTGCTATGAGGCCAGTTCTGGTAAAGAACAGGGTAGCCGTGTAGCTCGCGGTTACCTTGGCGCGAATGTTCGGGACACCGATCAGCACCTTCCATGTTCCCGGAGCGATCGGACCGGCGAGACAGGAGGGTGTTGCATCCGTGGCGCTGACGGTGAGGGTGGACTTGTTGCCGCCGCTCCAGCATCGAATCCCTCGAGGATCGATCATGCCGAGGTCCAATGTGGTGCGCTGTTCTCTTTCGGTGTAGGCAAAGGTGAGGGTGACGCGTTCTGTGCCGGGGGGGACCTGGAAGGGCGCCTCGATATAGGTGTTGTTTTGAGCGCCTGTAACGGTGCCGTGCAGGACCAGGCTGGGAGCGGGGCCGGAGTCCTGCTGTGCACTGCTGTTCTGGGCGTGGAGGTTCTGTATGCCGAAGTTGAAGGATGCCAGGAGCAGAGCTCCGCCAAGGAGATATGTGCCATGCAGCTTCGCTTTTCCAGCCATGGAGTCGAGTGTATGCCAGACGCATCGACTGGTGACTGACATCCCACTTTGGGATGATGGTCAGCCGGAGATCCCTGGACGTAGAATGCGTTTGTTCGAGTACTTCTTTTGCTACCCCGTTTTTCAATCACTTACGACATAGTTTTCCTATTTCGAAGCTTTAGCTGGAACTGACGGAGTGCTTTACGGCATCAGATATAGAGCGATGTATTGGAGTACCGTCGAAGAACGAGGTGCGATTGAAGGGCTTCAGGGTTGGAACTCTGGTATTGGGGATGGCGTTAGCGCCGTTTCTGCGGGCGCAGGTGACAGAGAGTGCCTCGGGTGCGGCGGCAGCCCAGAGCACCACCATCCGCGTGGATGCAAAGGCGCAGGGTACGCCGTTTCCCCATTTCTGGGAGCAGATCTTCGGCTCCGGCCGCGCCATCCTGTCGCTGCGCGAGAGCTATCGCAACGACCTCCACACAGTGAAGAAGGCCACAGGGTTTCAGGCCATCAGATTCCACGGCATCTTTCTGGACGAGGTTGGCCTCTTTGATCTCGACGCCAATGGACACCCCGTCTATAACTTCTCCTACATCGACCAGATCTACGATGGTCTGCTGGCCAATGGAGTGCGCCCCTTTGTGGAGCTGAGCTTTATGCCGAAGAAGCTGGCTTCCGATCCTGCGGCGCTGCACGCGTTCTGGTACAAGCAGAATGTCTCTCCGCCAAAGGACTATGCGCTGTGGGATGGGATGATTACCGCCTTTACACAACATCTGGTCGAGCGCTACGGCATCGACGAGGTCTCGCAGTGGTACTTCGAGGTATGGAATGAGCCGAACATCGATTTCTGGACCGGCAGGCCTGCGATGGCTACGTACTTCGAGCTCTACGATCACACTGCCCGTGCGGTGAAGAAGGTGAGCGAGCGCATTCGGATCGGTGGGCCATCGACTGCGCAAGCAGCATGGGCGGGGAGCTTTCTCGAGCACTGTAAACAGAGCGGTGTACCAGTCGACTTCGTAAGCAGCCACGTCTACGCGAATGACACCGCAAAGGACGTCATGCACACCGATGAGGTGATTCCACGCGACCGCATGGTCTGCCGGTCCGTCCGCAAGGTGCATGACGAGATCGCAGCGTCTCCGTTCCCCAAGACACCCTTGATCTTCAGCGAATACAACGCCACCTATGCGAATGAGCCAAACGTGACCGATACGGTCTACATGGGTCCCTGGCTCGCAGGCACCATCAGCCAGTGCGACGGGTTGACAGAGGCCATGAGCTACTGGTCGTTCTCCGATGTCTTTGAAGAGCAGGGCGTCGTGAAGACACCGTTCTATGGAGGCTACGGCCTGATGGCGGCGGATAGCATTCCGAAGCCCGCGTTGAACGCCTTTGCCATGCTGCACGAGCTTGGCGACCGGCGCATCCAAATCGATTCGGACGCCGCGCTGGCGACCCGGCGAAGCGACAGCTCCATCGTGGTTGCGCTGTGGAACTACGCGCCGCCCTTCGGGACCGGCGGGACATATACACCGCCGCCTGCCAATATAGGTCCGCAAAAGAGCTTCACGTTGAAGCTGGACGGCGTGGCTCCGAATGCCGCGGCGCAGTTATGGCGGCTCGACGCCGACCATGGCAACGTCGTGAAGACGTATGACGCAATGGGGCGTCCTGCTTTTCCGTCGCGCGACCAGATCGTACAGCTGCGCAAAGCGGGCGAGCCCTCGCCGCCGGAGCAGGCTTCCCTGAAGGACGGCAGCGTGACGGTTCAGATTCCTCCGCAGGGCTTAGTCCTCATCAAAATCAATAACGCACGGGTGACACGCTAACTTTGGGAGTCCGATCAAGTCTCAATTCGGGTATGCTGCGCGATGAGCCTGGCAGGGTGCAATTGGCATGAGGGGTTCCAGACCGAACGGCATAACGCGGCGCAGCGCGACAAAACTGCTGGGCGGGGCTCTTCTCTCCGGGCTCGGAGGCTCGTCCTTCGCGCATACCCTGACCCTCGCACAGCAGGTTGCAGCTCCTGCAACCTCACCAACCGAGCAGGATATTGCGTACCTCGAAGACATGGAGCGCCGCGCCTGTCTCTACTTCACCGAACAGATTGACCCATCGAGCGGACAGGTGCTCGATCGCGCTCTCAATAAGGTTACGACCGGCACCCGAGACAACCGCTTCGTCTCCAGTGTTGCCGCAACGGGCTTCGGTCTTGCCGCGCTATGCATCGCGGAAAGACGACGTTTCATTTCGACAGCCCAGGCCAAAAAACAGGTTCTGGCAACGTTGCGATTTCACCTGCACAATATGCCGCATCAGAACGGCTTCTTCTTCCACTTCAACGATGTCGAGACCGGCCAACCACTGGTGAACAGCGAAGTGTCGCCCGTGGATACGTCCATCCTGCTATGCGGAGTTCTCACCTGTCGCGCCTACTTCAGCGATCCAGAGATCACCCGACTCGCCACACAGCTCTACGAGCGCGTGGAGTGGCCCTGGATGCTGAACACCGGCAGGACATTCGCCAAAGCCTGGAAGCCGGATATCGGCTTCCTCTACTCCCGCTGGGAGCACTACTGCGAGGCGATGATGCTGTACCTGCTTGCGATTGGATCGCCAACGTATCCGATCGCGCCAAGCCACTGGAACAGCTTCACCCGGCCGCGTATGGAGTTCGGACCCTATACGTATATCAGCGGACCTGACCCGCTGTTCGTACACCAATACTCCCACGCGTTCTTCGAC
>Ga0193717_1000297_pt1 | contig 36688 bp, 37 predicted proteins | sample U2c2metaG_FD_145900 | JGI IMG/M metagenome (GOLD analysis project Ga0193717, IMG submission 145900) | Soil microbial communities from a riparian zone of the East river system, Colorado, United States - U2c2 | ecosystem: Environmental > Terrestrial > Soil > Riparian zone | place: USA: East River... | reverse complement strand
GTCGGGCAGAGTCTTGTCGCGGGCTGCGGCCAGCTCCGCGGGCGTCGGCCTCGGCACGGGTCCAACACTATCCACTTGACATAGTTAACGATTTCGTTAATAGTTGCCATCGTGCTTAACGATGTGGACGAGGTGCTGGTGGCGCTCGCCGACCCGGTTCGCCGGCAGGTCGTCGACGAGCTGCGGCAGGGCCCACGGCGCGCGGGGGAGCTGGCCGCCGCGGCCAGCATGAGTCACCCCGCCATGAGCAGGCACCTGCGGGTGCTGCGCGCCAGCGGGCTCGTGGAGGTGCAGGCCCACGACGGCGACGCCAGGGTGCGCGTGTACCAGTTGCGTGCCCAGCCGTTCACGGCGCTGCGCGCGTGGCTCGACCAGGTTGAGGCGTTCTGGTCCGAGCAGCTCGACGCGTTCTCCGAGTACGCCAACAAGAGGAACGCGGAATGACCGACGCGCACGTCATGGTCGAGGTGGCGGTCGACCCCGCCACCGCGTTCGACCTGTTCACCAGGGACATCGCCGCGTGGTGGCGCGCCGACCGGTCGTTGTTCGGCGGCGCGGACGATCAAGGCGGCGACCTGCGCTTCGCGGACGGGCTGCTTCTCCAGGGTGACAAGGAGATCGGCCGGGTGTCGACCTGGGAACCCGGACCCCGCCTGGCGTTCAGCTACGGCCCGCCGGACGGCGACCCCGCCGAGCGGACCGACGTCGAGGTCCGGTTCGAGGCCGTCAAGAACGGCGGCACCCGCGTGGTCCTGCGGCACGGCGGCTGGGAGAAGCAGAACTGGGCCGGTCAGCTCGCCGGCTTCGCGCGGCACTCGCTCGAACGCATGCTCCTCGCGCGGCTCGGCGACTTCCTCGACGCGATCGGCGCGGGGGACCTCGATTTCTTCGAACAGAACCTGACCGAGAACGCGATGCTGATCTTCCCGGGCCAGAACACCTACACGAAGGCGCAGTGCGTCGCCGCGATGGCCGGCCACCCGCCGTACGTCAAGTACGACCTCGCCGACCCGCACATCGTCCACATCGGAGAGTCGACCGCCGTGCTCACCCATCGCGCCACGGTCATGCACGAGCAGAACGAGAAACCGCGATCCATTGTGGTCACGTCGGTCCTCGTCCACCAGGACGGCGACTGGCGCCTGGCCCTCAACCAATGGACCGAGTAAGGGAGAACGATGTACTACGCGATCCACACGCCGGCCGTCGAACGTGCGAAAGCCTTCTACCACGCGGTGTTCGGCTGGACGTTCACCGAAGAGAGCCACATCGAGGGGTCCTCGCCGGCCGGCGGCCTCGGCGGTGGCGAGCCGGGGATCGACGTCTACTTCGAGGTGTCGGACGCGGCGGCCGCAGCGGACAAGGCTCGCGCGCTCGGCGGCACGGCGACCGAGCCGGTGCTGTCGAAGTCGGGCTGGAGCACGGAGATCGGCGACGGCCACGGTGGCAAGCTGCTCTTGTGGCAGCCTGCGGAGGGGTACGCCGACAGTGATCCGAAGTGCGCTGAGGGTGACCTCTTCTACTACGTCCTGATGGTCGCGAACGACGACGCGAAGCGGTTTCACGCCGAGCTGCTCGACCTGGAGCTCACTCCTGGCTCGCATCCCCACGGTGCCAACATCGTCAACACCCGGCCGATCGGTGGCATGTTCGTCCACCACGCGGCCCCGCCGGACCCGAACTTCCAGGTCATGGACATCGACGCGGCGCTGGCGCGGATCACCGCCGCGGGCGGGGTGGCCGGGGAGCGGCAGCCGAACCAGTCCGGCTGGCACGCGAACTGCCGCGACGACCAGGGTGTCTCCTTCAGCATCGGCTCGCTGCGCAAGGACTGACGCACTAAGGTTCCCCCAGGCGCGCATGGGGAGGAACCACACGATGGCTGATGGGCTACTGGAGATAGACGGCATCTCCAAGCGGTACGGCGACGTGGTCGCCCTCCGGGAGACCACGTTCGACGTCCGCGCGGGGGAGCTGTTCGGCTTCGTCGGCAGCAACGGCGCTGGTAAGACCACCACGATGCGCATCGCGCTCGGGGTGCTCGCCGCAGACGCGGGCGAGGTGCGGTGGCAGGGCACGCCGATCACTCTCGAGACGCGCCGGCACATCGGCTACATGCCCGAGGAGCGCGGTCTTTACCCGAAGATGAAGGTGGCAGAGCAACTCGTTTACCTCGCGCGCCTGCACGGACTGTCCACGAAGGACGCCACGAAGTCGATGGAGGAGTGGACGGAGCGGCTCGGCGTCGCACACCGACGCGACGACGACGTGCAGAACCTGAGCCTCGGCAACCAGCAGCGCGTGCAGCTCGCCGCCGCGCTGATACATCGGCCGACCATCCTCGTGCTGGACGAGCCGTTCTCCGGACTCGACCCGATCGCCGTCGACGTGATGAGCAAAGTGTTGCTGGACAAGGCGGCCGAGGGTATCCCGGTGGTGTTCTCCAGCCACCAGCTCGAGTTGGTCGAGCGGCTCTGTCACCGTGTCGGCATCATCCGAAGTGGACAGATGGTCGAGATCGGCGAGGTCGACGAGCTGCGTTCCGGCGGCGCCGCCGAGCTGGTGGTGACCGCGCCGCACACGCCGGACGGCTGGGCGAACGGGATCGCGGGCGTCACGGTGATCGGCCGCGAGGCCGCGACCACGACGCTGCGGCTCGACGACGGCGCCGACGACCAGGAGGTGCTGCGAGCCGCGCTCGCCACCGGTCCGGTCACGGAGTTCAGTCGCCGCAGGCCATCGCTCACCGAGCTGTACCGCAGTGTCGTGACTGAGGAAGAGAAAGAGAAGGATGCGGCATGAGCCGGCCGAGTAACGCGACCACTTTGCTTCATGCGAATGCCTTGCACGCCGAGCGGAGCGAGGCAGGTGTCACAGCATGAGCGCCCCGGATATCCGGCTGGGTACGTGGGAGGCCGTGAGTCTGGTCGCCGGCCGTGAGGTCAAGACCAAGATGCGCTCCAAGGCGTTCATCATCACGACGGTCGCCACGCTGGTCCTGCTCGTCGGTTTCGCGCTGGTCATGAAGCTCACCAGCGGGGGCTCCGACGCGACCGTCGGTGTCACGCAGGAGACCGAGGCGCTCGCCGCGCCACTGAAGGCCACGGCGAAGGCGATCGGTGAGAGCGTCGACACGAAGAACGTCGACGAGAAGGCCGGTCGTGCGCAGGTGGCGGACGAGTCGCTCGACGCGCTGCTCGTCGGCGACGGTGGCGAGATCCGTGTGGTGGTGAAGAAAGACCTCGACGACACGCTGAAGAACGCGCTCAACGTCCTCGCCGGCCAGGTCGCGATGAACCAGGAGATCACCCGGCAGGACGGCGACCCGGCGAAGGTCCAGTCCGCGGTGGCCGCCGCGGAGGTGGCGGTCGAGCCGCTCGAGGAGCCCTTTCCCTACCAGCCGGACCAACTCGTGCTGGGCATCATCGCCGGCATCCTCATCTACATGTCGCTGCTGTTGAACGGACAGATGGTGGCGCAGGGGGTGGTCGAGGAGAAGTCCAGCCGCGTGGTCGAGTTGCTGTTGTCGACGATCCGGCCGTGGCAGCTGATGGCCGGCAAGGTGCTCGGCATCGGGTTCGTCGGGCTCGTCCAGATGGCCGTGATCGGCGGCGTCGGCCTCGCCGCGGCGCTGGCGCTGGACGTGCTGACGATCTCCGCGTCCGCCGCCGTGGGAACCGTGATCTGGCTGATCGTCTGGTATCTGCTCGGGTTCGTCATGTACTCGCTGGTGTTCGCCGGGTTGGGCGCGCTGGTGTCCCGACAGGAGGACGTCGGTGGCGTGATCACGCCCGCGCTGATGTTCGTGATCGTCGGTTACGTCATCGGCATCTCGATCCTTCCGTCCGACCCGGACAACGCGCTCGCCGAGGTCCTTTCCGTGATCCCGGTGTTCGCGCCGACACTGATGCCGATGCGCCTCGCCATGGGCGGCGTGCCGGTGTGGGAGGCGGCACTGTCCGTCGTGCTGGTCGTGGCGCTGATTCCGGTGCTCGTGTGGCTGGCGGGCCGGATCTACGCCAACGCGGTGATGCGCAGCGGGTCGCGGGTCAAGCTGAAGGTTGGCCCGCGACCCGCATAACCGCTGGTGACTTACCGCTACGGGGTACGATCGCAACGTCAAGTGACGCCCACTGTCGGGGAGGCGTTCGTGATCAAAGTGCTGCTAGCGGATGACGAGGATCTCGTCCGCTCAGGACTCCGCACAATACTGTCCAGCGCCGGCGACATCGAGGTCGTCGCCGAGTGTGACGACGGCCTGTTCGTGGCCGACGCCGCACGGCAGCACCGGCCGCACGTCGTGCTGCTCGACATCAGAATGCGTTCTGCCGATGGCATCGTCGCGCTGCGTAGGCTTCGCAGCCTGCCGGAGCCACCTGCCGTCGCGATGCTCACCACGTTCGACGTCGACGAGTACGTCCAGGAGGCGTTGCGCATCGGCGCGAACGGCTTTCTGCTCAAGGACACCGAACCGTCTGTATTGATCAAGGCCGTACGTGACCTCGCCAGAGGCGGCGCCGTGCTCGACCCGAAGGTGGCCGCGCGGGTGCTGTCCGCCGTCGCCGACGGTGAGCGTGCGGCGGAGCCGGCGCGGCGACTCCTGTCGTCACTGTCCGATCGGGAACGTGAGGTCGTCTCGCTGATCGGGCAGGGCATGTCCAACGCGGAGATCGGCGGCGCGCTGCACCTGTCCGAGGCGACGGTCAAGGGTTATGTGTCCGCGGTGCTCGGCAAGATCGGCGCGGTCAACCGGGTGCAGGCGGCGCTGGTGGCGTACCGGGGCGGCCTCATCGCTTGACCTCCAGCATGCTCGAGGTACGAGGCTCGTCTCATGAGAGCTGTAGAGGTTACGCGGTTCGGTGGTCCGGAAGTGCTGGCTGTGCGGGAGCTGCCCGACCCGGTGGCTGACGCAGGTCAGGCGGTGATCGACGTCGCGGCGGCGGACGTCCTGTTCGTCGACACGAGCCTGCGCACGGGATGGGGCGGCGAGTGGTTCTCGCTGACCCCGCCGTACGTCGCGGGCAACGGAGTCGCGGGAGTCGTGCGTTCGGTCGGCGCCGGTGTCGACCCGTCGTGGGTTGGCCGGCGGGTGCTCGCGCAGACCGGGTCGAACGGCGGCATGTCGCCGCAGGGCGGGTACGCGTCGCAGGCTGCGGTCGCCGAGTCCGAGCTGGTGGCGGTCCCGGATCGGTTGGCGTTCCCGGAGGCACTCGCGTTGCTGCACGACGGGCCGACCGTGATCTCGATCCTGGACGCCGCGGAGCTGACCGCCGGGCAGCGAGTGTTGATCACCGCGGCGGGCGGCGGGCTCGGGACGTTGCTGGTGCCGTTGGCCAAGGCCGCCGGCGCCGAGGTGATCGGGGCGGCGCGGGGCAAGCGGAAGCTGGACTTCGTGCGTGAGTGGGGCGCGGACCAGGTCGTGGACTACTCGGAGCCGGACTGGACATCGGGAATCGACCCGGTGGACGTGGTGCTCGACGGCGCGGGTGGCGAGCTCGGCGCGACGGCGTTGGCATTGCTTCGGCCGGGCGGACGGTTGTTGTCGTACGGGTCGTCGGCGGGCGACTTCGTGACCGGGCCGCAGGTGGTGGGCATCCTGGAGCTCGGCGAGGGGCTGGACCGGCGGGCGGCGCTCGAGGAGATGCTGTCCCGTGCGGTGGCCGGGGAGATCGCGCCGTTGGTGGGGCAGACCTTTCCGCTGGAGCACGCGGCCGACGCGCACGTGGCGATCGCCGCCCGAGAGACGGTCGGCAAGACGTTGCTGCTGGTGAGCTGACCGTCCCCCGGCGGGGATTCGGCGTCAGACGGCCATTTCGGCCTGTCGGCTCGGCTGACCGAACCAGCGCGTCAGCGCCGCACGCAGCCCGTCGACGTCCGGCTCGACGGACGCCCACGCGACGTAGCCGTCGGGCCGGATCAGCATGCCGGCCAACGGACTGTCGGTGCGTGCGGTCACCACGCGCACCCGGTTGTCGTGGGTCTCGTCGGCCAGCGCGCCCGTGAGGTCGAGCAGCAGCGGCCGTGCGTCACGGGTCAGCTCGGCCAGTCGGGTCGGGCCGGTTTCCGTGTCCAGCACCAGGTCCGGCGCCCAGCGGCCGACCAGCGGACCGTCGCAGCCCATGTCGTAGCGGAGATCCGCGCCGGACATGAGGTCCGCGACGCGCTGCATGGTTACGTTGTCCCGCAACAGTTCCGTGAACAGTTGTCGTAGCGCGGTGACGTTGCTGCCGGGGGTGATCAACGCGTTCTGCGCCTGCGTGTGCATGGTGACGCGTGCCGCGGCGGGCCGGCGTTCGGCCTCGTAGGTGTCCAGCAGGTTCTCCGGCGCCCAGCCGTGGAGCGCCGCCGCGAGCTTCCACCCGAGGTTGACCGTGTCCTGCAGACCCAGGTTGAGCCCTGGGCCGCCGATCGCGGAGTGCACGTGTGCCGCGTCGCCGACGAGGAACACCCTGCCGGTCCGGTACCGGTCGGCCAGCCTGGTGTTGCCGCCGGTCAGCCGGCGCATCAGCGGCGCCTCCACACCGGGCAACGGCTCGATGGGCACGTCGACGCCGAGCACCCGGCGCACGCTCGCGCGCAGCTCGTCGAGCGTCATCGAGCCGTCCTCCGCCTCTGCCCATTCCATTGTGGACATCAGCGTCGGCCGGCCGGGGAACGGCGCCCACACGAACAGTCCGCGTTCGGTGCGGTGGTGCAGGAACGGCGGGATCACGCCGTAGCCGGGCACGTTCAGCCCACCGGTCGCCGGGTCGACGAGGGCGGCCGGCACGCCGGCGTGCGCCATCCGGGTGACAGTGTTTTCCGTTGTCACACCGGGAAAGTCGATGCCGGCGAGCTTGCGGGTCACGCTGTGCCCGCCGTCCGCGCCGACCAGATACCTCGCGTATACCTGATATGCGCCGTCCGGTCCCGCGACGTCGACGGTGACCGCGTCGGTGTCCTGAGCGAGACCGGTCACCTCGTGCCCCCGGCGGATCTCGACACCCAGCTCGGCAGCGCGCTCGGCGAGCATCTCCTCGATGCGGCGCTGCGGCACGCCCAGTGTGTAGAGCGGGTTGTCGTCGAGAACGCTGAGGTTCAGCGGCAACGCGCCGAACACAAAACCTGGCACGGGTCGCGGCGGCTCCTGCGTGCCGGCGAGGCGTTCGTAGAGCCCTCGGCGGTCGAGCATGCGGACGACCTGGCCGACGAGACCGTTGGCGCGTTGTTCTTCCGTGGGGCTGGTGCCGCGTTCGAGCACGAGAGGACGGACCCCGGCGAGGCTCAGTTCGCAGGCGAGCATCAACCCGTTCGGGCCGGCTCCCGCGATGACGACGTCGATCATGGTGGCTCCTTCTTGGCGTGCGGCATCGACCCGGCACGGTGCGCCGGGTTGTGTTGGTGTGACTGGGGTTTAGGGGACGGGCAGGCCGGCGGCGAGCTGACGCAGCGCGTCGCGCAGCAGCGGACCCATGGCGGCCGGCGGGTCGGCCCGCTGCCAGTGCTCCATGGCGACGGTGATGGCCGAGCCGACCACGCCGGCCACCAGTTTCGGGTAGAGATCACGGGTGAGGTCGGTGCCGGTGCGCTCGGCGATCGCGGCGGCGATCTCGGCCTCGGCGGCGGCGTTGGCGCGGATGAAGTCGGTCTGCAGCGCGGGGTTGCCGACCATCAGCCGGACGCCGTCGACCCACTGCTGGTCGGCGCCGCTGTCGTCCTGCCCCATGCCGAACCGCCCGAGAACGGCGTTGGTGATGGCCTCCCAGAGCGGTTCGTCGGCGGGCCGGCCACGCAGCTCGTCGGCGATGAGGACCGCCCGGTCGAGATGCCGGGTGGTGATCGCCTCCCCCTTGCTGGCGAAGTAGTTGTTGAACGTGCGCGGCGAGACCCCGACCGCCGCGGCGATGTCCTCGACCCGCACGTTGTCGTACCCACGCTCCACCGTGAGCCGCACCGCGGCCCAACTCAGCGCGATGCGCGTCTCCCGCTTCTTGCGCTCACGCAACCCATCGCCGGCCATGAGCCCAGAGTACAGAATTTTGCGGACTCCGCAATAATTCTGGCTCCGCAAAATTTGGCGGCAGTCAGAGTGCGGGCTCAGGTATCACGGCCGAGCAAGCCATCCGCATGCCGGGCGAGTGGTTCGGCAAGATCGGGATGGTCGCCGCCGTCGATCCGTCGCAGCAAACGGGCGACGACGTACAACTGCGCCACGCGTCCACTCGGACTGTCGAGCACGTCGGCGAACTGCCCGCGAACCTGCTCGACAACCTCGGGAACCAGCAAGCCGTAACACAACAGCGTTGCAGCGTCCGTCCCCGCGGGCGCCGTCCCCCACAGTTCCCAGTCGAGTACGCCGAGGCGTGGTCGCATCAGGTTCGACCAGTGCAGGTCACCGTGCGCCGTTGCCCATCGCGCTACCGTGGTGTCGACGTCGGCACCGAATCGACCGCGTACGCGATCATCGACGCGCGCCTGATCCGCATGAGATCGCTCGGTCGGGATGACGACGAGCGTGTCGAGGGACGCCGAAGGTCGGTCCACCATTCGGCCGGCACGTCCAGCGGTGCCCGCAGGACATCGGTCGGTGAGCAGGACTCGCCCGGCACCTTGGTCATCAGCTCCGCACGCTGGTTCCGCCAGTCATGTTCTGGCCACTCGAACACGTCGAGTACCTGCGGCTTGACCAGAGTCGTGATGGTGTTCGCGTCGAGGTTTCCTGTCCACGCGTGCCCCCGCGCCCACTGGGGTTCTTCGGAGACGACGCGCAACCAGCGTGGCCCGTGCTCGTCGTCGACCGGCACGCCGATCGAGCGCAGTCGCCACCCGAACGTCGGCGCACCGGTCAATGTCACACCGAAGTGATCGGCCGCGCGGCTGACGTTGTGCCGTTGGAAGTTACGGAACGTCGCGTCGCCGTCTGTTGGGGGCTCGGCGGCAAGGTAGTCGCTCACGATTCGGTGAGGCGGCGCAGGTAGGTGCCAGGGTTGTCGAGGCGACCGTCGACTGCTGGGCGAGTCACAGATGTGCGCGACATGCGGAAGCGAACCGGGTGCAGTTGCTGCCAGGGGAGGCGAGGACTGCTAGCAGATCGCTCACGGTCCGTGGTTCGCGGCGGTAACGCGACGCCTGACGACGCAGACAGTCGAGAACCACCTCCGGAGCCAGGTCGAGTTGGTCCAGCAGAAAGTCGTCCTGGTTGACTACCTCCAGGTCGTAAGGCGCGGTCGAGCCATTCGGGAAGTCCCGAACGTTCTCGGTGATCAGCAACTCCGCTCCGCCCCGAATGGCCGCGGCGAGCACATGCCGGTCCTTCGGGTCATTGGTCATAGCGGTGATCAGCGCGTCGTACCCGGTGACGGCGGCCTCCGGGAAGGATTTGCGCATTTGGTCAAGCCGGTGGGTGACCTGTTCCTTGGTGCCGTCGCGCCGCTCCAGATTGCGAGCCAGTTCCTCAAGGACATGGTCGGACCACAGCGGTCGGAACAGCCCGCACTCGGCGATGCTGAGGACCGTGTCGCAGACATAGGACTTGTACAGGACACAGGTATCGAAGAAGACCGGGAACACCGATCAGCTGTCCTTTTCGTCGCCGGTTGGCAGGCGTTCAAATGGCACATCATCCGCCAGGTCGTAAAGCCCGGCCTCCTCGGAGACACGGACCATCTCGTCGAGCGCGGCGGCTCGGGCTCTCTTGCCCCGTTCCTGGTAGGCCAGTACGTCCGCGAGGCGTACTCGCCGATGCCGGGCCGGCTTCTCGAACGGGATCTCACCGGATTCGAGCAGGCGAACGAGGGTTGGTCGGGACACTCCTAGCAGGTGTGCGGCCTGACTGGTCGTGAGCACCGTGCGCGTGGGTGCGACCGTGATCGCCAGTCCCTGCGAGAGCGCGGCAAGCACGTCCCGAAGCATCTCATAGACCTCGGGTGGAAGCTTCACCCGCGAGCCGTCCGGCCCGACGAGAGCGGCACGCTCGGTGCTGCCCGACGGGAGCGCTGCCAGGGCCCCGGAGAGCCGTTCCGGATTGGCGGGCGGGAACACGGTCCGCTCAAGTGGCGCGATGGTCATGACTCCAGCATACGGGAAAACGAACAAAACGAAAGTAGATCAGAGGTTGGCGTTCAGCCGCGATCGATGCGCTCCCTGAGGCTGGCTGCCAGTTCCGGGTCGGCGTGGATGGCTGCCGTGTTGCGCCATTCTCGGATCGTCTGCTCGAGGGAGAACCACTGGCCCAACTTGGCGGACGCCAGGAACGCGCGCGAGAAGTCGATGACGAACTGGCGTCGGTCGGCCGCGGGCAGCACGTCTACCCAGGGGAACTCGTCGACCAGCGACAGCGCGGTGACACTCTTGGGATCGCGCTGCAACTCGCTCCACTGAACCTCGGTCATCATGTCTCCATTCTGAACTTTTCAGAAGTCGCCGCGAGTGGGTCGCCGCGCCAGGCCGACCGCCATGTCGAGCGCCTGGCCAACGGCCTGTCGGAGGCGAACAACGATGACTTGTATGCCTAGGCCTGTGAGGACAAGACCGCCGCTGAGGAGAGGGCGGGCGCCGGCGGTCATGGTGAGAATGCCGGCGAGTTGAGTGAGGGTGCCAGTCGGATAGAGCCAGTCGAACAGGTGGGCGCAGCGTCGCCAGCTACACAGCATCGAGCTTGCGCGATCGAGTTCGGCGGAGATCCGACGATGGTCGGCGGCGGACAGTCGCCTTCCGCAGCTCAGCCAGTGATGGGCGAGGTCTGCGACCAGGTCCGCGCGCCGCACGTTCACGGGTTGCCGGCCAGTCGATGCTGACTGTGCCAGCGCTCGGTCGCGGTGACCCGCACGGCGACCGCGGAGCAGCGGGCGCAGTCGCACGCGCAGGGGTGGCGATGCAAACACACGGCGTCGCTGAGAAAGAGTTCGTCCTCCGATGGCCCCCAGAGGTGGTCGTCGGCAGCGCAGTGCCCGCATCGTCGGGCTGGCCAGGTGGTCATGGCGCTCCGGTCGGTGGTGGCGGCCATGCCGGGCAGTCGGGGGCACACCCGGCACGGCCGCCGGTTCGGGAAGGTGAGGCGGCGCGGGCGCGGGAGTGTGGGAGAAGCGCTGCCCGCGCCGCCTCTGCGGCGACCGGAGGAGGTCAGCCGCCGCGCGCGGGCAGTCGCCGGACCGGCAGCAGCGAGTTGCTCATCTCGTTGCGCAGCGCGCAGAACCGGCTGCGACAGGCGGTGCAGGCGCCAACGCCGTCGAGCCGGTGACTGCGGAGTCCTGCGATGACCGCGCCGACCAGCCGGTGGGTTTCCATCCGGGCCAGTGCGACCACCTGGTCGTCGGTGCCGCACTGCGCGCCGGTGATCAGCATCGCCAGGTGCCGGCGCACGTCGGCGTCCAGCACCCTGGCGCTGCGACCCTCCGGTATCTCGGTCATGGCATCAGAATCAGTGGCCCGCACAGAATTTGCAAAGCGCACATTCGGGTGACGGACCTTCGCCGGCCGACTCCGGACAGCTAGCGTTTGTCCCGCCGGAATTGCACATGCTGAAAGGGATCTTGATGGCGCAGCGGCAGGGTGTGACGACTCGCGGGATCGGTCTGGAGCTGTCCAGGCATCGCAAGCTCGCGGACATGACGCTGGAACAGGTCGCGGAGATGCTCGGTGTCTCGGCCAGCACACTGAGCAGGCTGGAGAATGGCAAGCGCGAGCCGACCAGCGAGGAAGTGGCCGCCATCCTGGCGGTTCTCGGCGTGACCGGCGGCGAGCGCGACCGTCTGCTGGACATGGCGCGCGGCGGCACCGGCAGCTCCGGCATGGTTGAGCACAGCAACCCGACCGTGCAGAGCCGCACCTACCTGACGTTCGAAACCCAGGCCATGGTCATCACGAACTTCGAGCCTTTGCTGGTTCCGGGACTTGCGCAGACCACCGAGTACGCCCATGCCGTCATATCCGCCATTCAGGTGGACGAGGACGATCCTGACATCGAAGCGCGGGTCGCGCGGAGGATGGCCAGGCACGCGATTCTCACCCGAAAGAGACCGCCGCAGTTCAACGTGATCATGACCGAGTTGGCGCTGCGGCAGCCGATCGGCGGTGCGAAGGCGATGGCGCGACAGGTTCGCAGCCTGATCGACCTCGCCGACCGGGACAACGTGAGTCTCCGCCTGATCCCGATGAGCACGCCGACTCACGCCGGTCTGATGGGCCAGTTCGTGATGCTGGAGTTCACCAGCCACCCGACAGTGGCCTTCATCGAAGCGAGGACTACCGGACTGTTCCGCGATGATCTGGACGAGGTCGCGCTCTATAGGCTGACGGTGGAGAAGCTGACAGCCGCGGCGCTGGACAAGGCTGGCTCGGTGGAGCTGATGCGGTCCATCGCCCGCGACCTAGATGGAGAGTGATCACCCGTGCCGAACCCTCGCCCCCTCCGGTGGCGCAAGAGCACCTTCAGCGGCAACGACGCCAACTGCGTGGAACTGGCCTGGCCCGGCTCCGAAGCCGCCATCCGCGACTCCAAGTCCCCCCACGGCGCTCTGACCGTCCCCGCCAGCGCCCTCACCCACCTGCTGTCTCACACCAAGCACCGATGAATGTCGGTTACTCCGCCGGCATGACTGGTTACACTCCGCGTGGGATCCTGTGGGTGAGGACGGCGAGGGCGGGTGTAGCCGCGATCCACGAGTAGATGGCGAAATGTCGAGCGGCAACTGGTGGACGACCAAAAAATGCGGCCCCGAGGGGCCGCCCTGTTGGCCGTAACCAACGTCGTCTGTCTACACGGTACCTCTTGAGCCTTTGGGGAGTGACGGAGTGCCGAACAAAGTCGTGGTCTACGTGGGCGGCATGAAATTATACCACACCCGACATCCGCGCTCGCCCGGTCAACAAGTCCTCCATCAACCCCTGCTTAATCTTCCGCAACTTCGCCACCTCTGCCGAGACCTTGCTTACAGGCTCGTCTTGATTTGCCGCGAAGTCTTGACCGGTGAACGCCAACGTAAGCACCGTCTTTACCTGAAGTCCAGCATTGGTGCGCCTTCGTGACTCGATTTCGAACCTGGTGCAAATTCGCAGGCAGAAGCGGTAGAGGTCGATCCGGCTGTCGCTACCTCGGCTTGCGAGAACCGGATGTTGTCACCAGGCGAGGTGGTAGAGCTGGTGGAGGCATACCGACGAGGAGCGACGGGGCGATCCCTAGCTCAGCGGTTGGGCGCATCGACACATGGTCGGACAGCATCTGGTGCGAGCCGGCGTAGTCAGCGACCGAAGACCAACATGACGGCGCGACGGACGGACGGGCCCGCGAACTCCACAAGGCTTGGTGGAATACGCAACGCATCGGACGGGAGTTCGAGTTGAACGCCAGCACGATCGGCAAGGCGTCGAAGCGGGCGGACGTACAGATGCGACCACCGGCGACGGCCGGTTGTTCACATCTGGATCCTCAAGAACTCGATACCCGTGTTCGACGATACAACTATGTGTACGCGGACGATACGTCAAGCATGGAGATCAGACCGTTCCACCGGAAGGCCAAGCTGGTTGGGCCATCTGCGCGTCAGCGCCGTGTTGGTCGCATGTTGACGAGCGGTTCGAGCTGGGACGCCTCGATTAGGTCGGTGGCGTTCGACGAGGACAATCGTGACGACTGTGGCGGGTACATCCGGCGAGATGCGTGGCTCGCCACAGAATAACGGCGTGCCCAGGAGAAAATGTCGGGCAGGTCCAATAGTCTGACGACATGACCAAGATCGCCTCAACGGCCCCGCCTAAGACGGCTAGCGAGCCTCTCATGATCGGTGCACATCTGGATGCTGCCCGGAATAGTGCCGATCACAGGGCGAGGCTTGTCTGGGATCTGGACACAACGCTGCCGTCCAAGGCTGGGCCTCAGGCCAGCCGACGCCAGCTCGGTCAGCAACCGTTAGGCCCGACCTCAACCACACGTGGGTGTGACGCAGTACACATGATCGCCAGGTGGGGGGTCAACTGATGGGACGCGCACCCCAGCGATACGCGACGGTGTCGCTCTTTTCCGGTTGTGGCGGCATGGATCTTGGCGCTGAGCAGACCGATCGAGCCAAGGTGGTTTGGGCTATCGACAACGAGCACTGGGCTGTCGAGACTTACAGGCGGAACCTGGGCCGGCACATCGTCGAAGGTGACATCACGCAGACACCAGTTCCGGACGTACCGTGCGACATTCTGCTGGCGGGGCCACCTTGCCAGGACTATTCGACGCTCTGGAACCATGACGGCCTGAAAACAGCACGGGGCAACTTATTTCGGGAGGTGGCGCGCTTCCTCGATGAGCTGCAACCGGCCGCGTTCGTCCTGGAGAATGTGCCTGGGCTGCTGTCCGCCAACAAAGGGACGGCCTGGACGTTGGTGCGGCACGCTCTCCGCTCGCCCACCAGCTTCGCGGGCAGCGAACCCACCGACCGTCCGCCGGTCCGCTACGATCTGAGCGCCCAAGTGATCGACATGGCCGATTTGGGTGTACCGCAACAGCGCGAGCGACTTATCGTTGTTGGCGTGCGTAGAGATCTTGGCGTTCGTCCGCCTGTCATCCCGACGCCATTCGCGGGCAAGCCGGTGACAGTGGGCGAGGCACTAGACGAGGACCCGCTACCGGATTTGGCTCCGAATCACGAGCGAGGCCTCGACAGTCCAGAGGTCGTCGAGCGGTTAAAGCTCATCCCGCCGGGTGGCAATTACGAGTCCGTTCCGGAAGGGCATCCCCTCGCGGTCAAGGGCCTCATCAGCCATGTCTACCGTCGGCTTGACTCGAGCAAACCCGCCTACACGATGATTGCCGGTGGCGGTGGCGGGACCCATGGTTACCACCACGTGGAGCCCCGGCGGCTCAGCAACCGCGAGAAGGCGCGTTTGCAAGGATTTCCTGATGACTTCATATTTGAACATGGCTGTGGGACCGGCCGACGGGAGTCGCGCTCCGTTTATCCGCGAGTTCGTCGCCAGATCGGTAACGCTGTACCACCACCCGCCGCTGCGGTGATTGTGCGAGTATTGGCCGAATCCTTGCTCCGTGCCGGCGTCCGGCCACGCACTGCTCGGGAGCTCGCAGTCGCCCGAAGGCTGTCCGCTCAATACCTCGGCAAGGCTGAACCAGTCCGGAAGGCATCTGGTGAGTAATCGTGACGAGTGACCACCACGCTTTACCGGATGAGTTACCGACGGTAACCGCCATGCGAGCTCTATCGGTGTTCGGCGCAGGTCAAGCCGGTGCCTATCGAGAGCATTTTGCGAAGTTAGCCGAGGTGCTCGGCGACGACGTGGAGACCACACTTGGTCGCTATGTGACACGTTGGTCGTTTGACAGCCAACCTGGAGCGCTCGTATTGACGGGCAACGCTGGCACTGGGAAGACGGCGGCAGCCGAGGCTTACTGTCGTACTGTCGACGCGGAGTTGCCAGAAGACGACGGGCTGATGGAAGTCGCTCCTCGACACCGGGTGATCAAGGACCTTTCTGGTTTGCCAGACCGTGCGGCCCGCGCGGAAGCGCTGGATCGTGCGCTTGCCAACGACGGTGCACAAACGCTTGTCTGTGCCAACGAGGGTGTACTGCGTGATGCTCTGGATGACATCGGCAGGACTGAAGTGACGGCTGCGCTGGAGCAGGCGCTGCGGCAGGGCGCTGCTCGTTTCGACGGCGTTACGATTGTTAACGTCAACCGGCAGAGGCCGACCGGTGATCATTTATGGAATCAGTTGATCGACTACGTCGCGCGTGAGGAACTCTGGAGTGGTTGTCGCGACTGCCCGTTTGAATCCGGTGGTTGCCCCATGCGCAGCAATGCAAAAGAATTACGCAGGACGAGCGTCCGCGACCAGCTGCGCACCCTCGTCCGTCTGGCAACCGGTGAAGCCGTCCCGACTCTGCGGGAGGTGCTGGCGATTCTGTCATGGGCAATTGTCGGTGATTACACTTGCGAGCACGTAAAAGGCCAGAACCGGGACCTTGGTCCAACAGCTTTTACTGCGTCATCTGGCTACTTTACAAGAGTGCTTGGTGGCGGCTTAGGTGTCCATGTCGTTGACCGGTCGCCGCTGCTTGCCGCTGTTCGACGGTCTGGGCTAGGTGACGTGAGTGACCTTGAGGTGGATGGCTGGCTACGCGATACCACTGGAGCGCCGCACGAAGTGCAGATACTTGCCGGTAGCCCAACGACACAGACTGATGGTACCGATGACGTCAGGAGCGATAGACGCCTGCCGGCGCTGAATGGCAGCAAATCGCCTCTGGATCGCGTTCGTACCAATCAGGGCGCTATGACTTTCCACGCGCTCGGTGAAATGGTTAGTACGGACGAAGACCCAACTCGCGTGGCGGACGGTCTAGACGCGTTGGTTAGGGGGGACGGTGCCACCAACGCGCCCGGAAATACACTTTGGCGCCAGCGTATCTTCTTCGAAGCCGTAGACCAGCTGGGCGGCGTCGAAGCTGCGACGCGCCGCCTCTTGGAATGCAGGCATTTGCCGGCGCTGGTTGAGCTCGCACGAAAGGCAGCTAAGCGGGCTGACACAATCATCGAGGTAACTGAGCTAATTCGCGGGCTCAACTATTTAGTGACCGGATTCTCTAGCCCGAACGAAGGCCTCATCGTTCCGGATCCAGCCTGTCTGTTCTCGCGTGACCCGGGATCGTTTCGCCCAGCAAGCCCATCGCTCGTCCATAGCCAAATTACCCTTGAGCGGTTAACAGTAACCGTCCCAGATCGAGGACTCGTTGAGGAGTTGCTCGATGTCGATCATATCGATGTCGAGCTAGTGGTTGATGAAGACGCGGCCTGCACATTGCGAATCCGGCCACGGATGTACGAAGCCATCCGTGAGGCGGCTGAGTTCCAGGGGCCGGTCGGGCAGGGCGTAGCCGAGATGAGCGATCTGCGTGGCTTCTACGGTCGACTGGCAACCCGCGCACTGGCCGACAGCTCCCTGCGCGTTGCGGATCCAAACTCCAAGCCGCCCGCACTCGTGAGGATCACTCTGCCGCATCTCACCGGACGAGGAGGAAGTTGATGCCTTCCAAGGCTAGCAGACGGCTCACTCCCGGGAAAATCGCGGAGGATCTCTTTTGTCTTGACCCGGATCGAGACGAACGAGCGTCACAGCTTTGCGCCGAGACGCTGCTAACTCTTGTCCACAATAACTATCAGTCGCTACCGAAGTCGAGCGAACTGCGGAGCCCGAAGCTGCAGCGTTTCGCAGTTCGTAGTCTCGCGCTGGCCGAGAACTTTCTTGGTGGCCGAAAGGACGGACGCGCCGGCGACACGACGCCAGATGAATACGGTGCCAGTCTGTCGCTGGGCGCACAAATTCGGGGCTCCGCTCACCTCAATCTCGCTCAACAAACGCTGCAAGGGCTAGTCGATCCTGACACGCAGCGTGCACAAAAGGGCGCCTGGTTGCTTCGACCGTTTCACGAGTCGTTGCTCTGGTATGACGCACGCCGGCCAGGGCCAAACAGCCCGGAGTACTCCGTCCGCAAGGTCTATATGCGTGGCAGCGGCATCACCTTGGCTCGGCTGCTAGTCGATCCCGTCGACACCGAAGTCGCGGCTCTCGGTCGAACGGCAGTCGTCGCGATCAAGGAAGCGCTTACTGGTGCCAGTCCGCTCGCCGAGATCAGTAGAAAGTTAGAGTCCGCGCTGCCCGCCGATCAGCCGTATACTAGCGCGCCCACACTAGAGCAGGATGAGCAAGAGGCTTGGGATCGGGGATCGGACCCGCGCTTGGCCGACTTGGCAGCGCGTCTTTGCCGGCATTGCGAGGGCGTCATGTGTCAGGGCGGAGCCAGCGGACCGGCCCGACTGTGGCAGCTACGCACCATTCTTGCGCTTGATCTAGCAATTCACGCTCTGCGGACTGCTTGGAACATTACCGACGCGCCGGCGGAGGACCGGTTTCTGCTTCTGAGCTTCGGCGGTGTCCCGCGTGCCACGGACGCGGTAAGGCAGCGGTCGGAAGAATCCTATCGTCGCGCCCGGATTCGTCTCAGCGAGGCAACGGTCCGAACGCTAGCTCGCCGCATGCGAGAGCTCGACGAGGCACACGTCGTTGACTGGGCGGCTGAGTTCGAGCCCCGCAGTGGCTTGAGCAACAGCGATGATACGAGCGTCAGCACCCAGCTTGCCAAACTGAGACACCCGGCTGATCCGGAGGATTATTTGCGGTTAGCTAGGGCGTCGGTGGAGATTGCAAACTATGGTCGGGCGGAGGACGGTTTCCGGGTATTGCTCGAATCGGTTGGACTGCTAGCTGGCACTCGTTACCGCTACTTGACTGCGACGCCGGACCTCCTGGCTGCCCTTGTCGGTGCCATGTCAGCTCGAATGCCAATGGCTAGCCGCGACTTCTTCAGTGCACTTAAGCACGAGTGGGGGATTGTGATCAACCAGGAGTCCTCGGCTGGTACGGCCCTTGGATCGCTGCTCGATGGGGCCGGGCTGGAACGCAACGCACGCCGAGCGGAAAAGCTCATGAGTGACGGAGGTCTGGCAGTCGGCCTATCGGACCGCACTACCATGGTCGGCGAACGTGCGGCACGGAGTCGCTCGTGAGTATTCGGCTTGGCTCGGCACTTGCCGAGCACCTCCGCCGCAAGCTCGCCAACGGCGAACGCAACTTCGTTCTTGTGGAGGGCGTGACATCATCCATCGCTGAAGGTATGACGCGGGCCTGGGATGACTCATTGCCGCGGCTGGCCGTTGTTTCAACTGAGCCAGCGCGCTTTGGCAATTATGCACTGCGCCAAGTGTCCGGGACGCATCTTCGCAATCGTCGCGACTCGCGCGGCGTTGTACTGGTGCTGTGTGATGGCGAGCAAATACCTGACCGCCAGTCTTTGAATCTCTTTGAGTCCGTTTCACCAAGTGTATTGCTCGGTAGCGCCGAGGGGATGGGCATTCTGTCTCAGCAGCAACCAGCCGTTGACCTGGACGGGCCGGCTCGTGCGGTGCGTGAGGCGATCAACCAAGCGGATGTGGCAACTCGACCGAGTGCTGTGGCAGTCGCCCAATACCTGGATCGGTTGGCAACGGGCGAGGACGTGCTGCGCGCGTTGCCGACGCTCGGCGCGTTCACCGATCAGGCGTCACCCGGCACCCGCGTCGACTCAGATCGCATCAGTGACAACTTGGCGCTCGCCTCTCGGCGCACGAGCGAGGACCTCCTCAAGCCGCCTGCCTATGCTGACCTTCGCCGGCGTACTGAGCGGGTACTTGCTCGCCGGCCTGGATTGTCGCGAGCTACGGAGCGTGCTGCAGAGACCGATGCCGTCATGACCATGTTGCAGTCCGGCAGCACAGGTCTGCTTCAGGCCCTGCGTTTTGACGAAGCACGGGAGATCCTCGAACAAAAGGCACAAGATCTCGCGGTGACTGTGCGGGACGAAATCGCAACCTATAAGGCTGGCCTTGCGCCTGGCAGCCAGGCACAAGGCTTGCCCTGGCACACCTACGAGGCCCGAGCCGACGCGCTGCGCCGTGGGGCAGCCCAACGGGATGCGGCGCGCGAGCTCTGCGACCTCGACGACGCTCAACAACAGCAGGTGTTCACTCGCGAAACCCGGACCAAACTGGAACGCCTACTGCGCGACAAGTCGGTAAACGGAAGCAGCCCCTCGTGCCCAGAGGCGGCGTTCATCCGGGCAGCCCAACAGCTCGGAGGTCTGATTGACCGCGTTGAGGTGCTGGCGCCATTGCCCCCGACGGGGACGTCAAGTGCCAATCGGACCGGGGCCGGCAAGGCGCTCACGCTGGCGTGTGCTCGCCTCCGTCTCGGATCACTCATGAGGCAGTGGAGCCACGCTGGCGGAGAGGTCGACGGGCTACTGCTTAAGGCCGTCAACGACGAAGATCTCCCGGATCTTCTTTCTAGCTTCGGGGACTCGGGGCTCGCTTCGGGGGCGACGTTGCCACCCTTGCAGTTGCGGCTCGGCGATATCCAAGGCAACACGGTGCAGGTTGATTGGCGCCCCGATCTTGACGATGCAGCCATGGTTCGGGCGGCGCTCCTGTTTGCGGAAGAGCCGACGCTGACACTCCTGCAAACTACCGAGCCTACACTGCATGCATTCTGTGAACCGTTGAGCGCAAGACCGATATCGACAGTGCCTAAAGTTCTGATACCTCTAGCTCGCAAGTTGCAATCGACTGCCAAATCGCTTCTTGACAGCGGTATTGATCCCCGACTGCTTTCTAGCTGGACGGACGCCTGGACGCAGGTCTGCGCCGATCGTGAAGCCGTCGCCGACGCCTCGAGTGCCGAAGCCCTTGCGCTCGCGGGCGCTGTGCGGGGTGGAGATCGGGCTGTGGCGCTTACGTTCCTCTCACCGCTCAAGGCTGAGTGGGTCGCGCAGTACCACCAGGCGCTTTGGAGTCTGCTACGTCGCGCAGAGGAACCCGGTACGATTGTTGATCCGACCGATGCTGTCGCCACAGCCAACGGTGTCGCGCGCACCACAGCCGCCCATCACCCGGCACACCTGCGACTAGGCACCCAGGATCGTGCCCTGTTGCCAACATGCGAGGGACGAGTTTGGAGCGTGTACGGCAGCGCATCGACTCGGGACGAGAGTGGATTCGCCGGCGATGCGTTGCGAGCAGTGGTGACACAGCTTCTTACTCTGCAGCCCGAATCCGCCGGTCACTTGCGGTGCCTCGCATGGGGACCCGGAGCTGCCGACCTTCTGACGTCCCAGGCTGTGAAGCTCATCGGAACAAGGACCGGTGGCGCAATCGTCAGCAAAGTCGAGATCTTCTGCATCGGTGAGAGTGCCAACGACAGACCAAGTTGGGACACTCTCGCGTTAGCTGACGATGAGCTGCGGGGTTCCCGCGACGTGCTGGAGCTTCGCTATATTGACACATTGCAACACGCCCGGCAGTTGCTGCGGCCGGTAGCAGATTCTCCCGCTGTCCACTTGGCGCTTGTCACCGGACTTACAGAAGGTGGCCAGCGCCTACAGATTGAGTCACCCGAAGTTCGCCCGCCTGGAGATGACGCCGAGGTGCTATTCGCCCCACGCGTTTGGCAGCGATCACGTCAAGACCGACGCACTCTCCTCATGCCGCCAACAGCTACCCCCGCCGGCCACTCTTGGCTCCGCCTACAGAACGCAGTCGAAGACGCCTGGCCCGATGAGGACGGTCAGATCCGAGTACCGGAGGTACGTACCGGCACACTCGACATCGCCGAACAGCTTCAGCAGGTCCATGAACTGGCTCTGTGGGTCGCGACCCTCGACCGTTATGCGACCCGTGACAGTCTTGAACAGGCTCTGGGGCGAGACAAGATCGCGATTCTTCATCAGGAGCGACGGCTAGGTGGCGACAGTCCGTTGTCACTGGTAATTAGCCAGAAGTCAGGCGGGCCGGCGGACCGTGCTATCGGTCGCAGCCTGCGCGCAGCGGGAATTGTCGCCGAATCGTCCGTAGCGCTCTCAATTGGGACCCAGCTACGCCAGGTAGCTAGTCAGGGCTACGGCATCCTTGCCCTGCAAGCAGCTACCAGTGGTGCTGGCATAAATGAACTCGTCGGTCACGTCGTGGCTTTCAGCCTGCTAGCAACGACCACTACACCGTGGCCCCTTCCACCAGGGTGCCGGGTACTGCTCGTTAGCCTCGATGAGTACCGGCACTGGTTCCCCGGTAAGCGCGCCGATCTGCTCGCTATCGCTCTCGACCCGCGGGAGGGTGGGGTTCACGTTGCCGCCATCGAAGTCAAGGCTCGACGCACCGACGAGTCCGACGCTGCCAGCGGTGCCCTCGACCAGCTCAATCAGACGCTTTCCGCTACCCGTTGGGCCGCTTACCCCGAACCAGAAACCATTCACACTCGCCTCTGGCTGAATCGGATTGCTGAGGCCGCGTACGCTGTCGCTAGGGAATCCCGGTTCAAACTCGATGCATTGGAGCTCAAAGCACTCGAAGCCTTCCGACTGGGCCGTGGAACGCTTGAGTGGGCGGGTGTTGGCCTGGTCTTTGGGCCGAAGGTCAAACCGTTTCGCAAGACATACCGGGCGGATGTCGCGGGCGATATCGTGCCTGTCGTTCTCCATGGCATTCAGCTCACTGAGGATTTGCTAAATACGGCTACATCCGTGCGCTTGACTGATCTTCGTACCGTTGAGTCCGACCAGCCGCCACTGCAGAGCAGCCGGGTGCGACGACGTCCGGAGGCAAAGCCAAAACTTTCCGAGGGCGGCCCTTCGTTACCTAGGATGGATCAACAAGGCCGCGCCCGGGAAGCCCGAAAACCTGAATCGGATGCGTCATCGTCTGACACCGCTCCGATTCGGGAGCCGGTCGAGGTGACTGAATCAGAATCCTTTGCCGGCCCGCCGAGGACGACTAGTGCCCACCTCTCGTCGGAGGGTTTCGAAGCGCCTTTGCTCGGTTGGGATGTCGCCTCTGGCGAGGAATTGTATTGGCATCCCACTGGTCCCGGTCAGCGAGTTTTGCAAAACGGACATACTGAGATTTGGGGCTCCTCCGGCATGGGCAAGACTCAGTTTGCCATGAGTCTTTTGGCGCAGCTCGCGCATCACAGTGGAAGCCATTTCGGGATCGCCGACTTCAAGAATGATTACAGTGACGACACTGGATTCCCTACGGTCGCAAACGCTGAATTCCTCGACTTGTGGAATGTCGGCGCGCCCTACAACCCGCTGGCGCTTGAGGACAGCAGTGATCGCGCGATCACTACCGCTATTATCGAACTTCGCGACGCGGTGGATGAGGCAACGAAGAGCTTCACTCGGATGGGTGTGAAGCAGCGGGGAAAACTCGAAACGGCGTTGCGCGTTGCATATCAGACTGGTCAGGCGGAACGGCGCTGGCCGACGCTGTTGACCCTCGACGACCTGCTTGATACTGATCTCTCGGCCGTGCTCGGCGATCTCACCCGGCATGAGTTGTTCCGGTCTGGCGAGCCGCTTGGCGCCGTAATCAACCGGAATGTCGTGTTTGGCTTATCGACCATTCCTGGAAACGGGCAGACCACGGTCCTCGCAACGGGCTTCATTTTGTCCGCGCTGCTGTTGAAAATTCAGAATTTGCCACCAGTACCGAACACTATCCGCTACGTGGCGGTCGTCGATGAAGCTCACCGCGTCAGTGGTTTCCGCGCAATACAGACTATGATCCGCGAAGGACGCTCGAAGGGGCTTGCTGTCATCCTGGCTACCCAACAACCTCTTGATCTGCCAGATGTCGTGGCGGCCAACGCTCAGACGAAGATCTGCTTTGGGCTGCCCGACGCAACGGTTGCGACAATGGCTGCACGGAAGCTCCAACCAGATAATCAACGTCTCGCAGAGCAGATCAGGACACTCGGAGTCGGTGAAGCGTTCGTTAGCCTGGGAGGTGAAGCGCCCCGCCTGATCCGGATGACGCAGGCCCACCGCGATTCTGAGCAACTCGGCTTGCCACGCCTCCGTCGGATAAACTGACATCGTGGTTGCTGGACATCGAACGGGCCGGCCTTCGAGTGCGGTGCGGGTTGCTCGACCTGAAACCGCCGAGGACTCATGGGCCAGCACGCCTGCGGTACGCAACAGAATGCAGCGACAGCGAACCAGAGACACCGGTCCGGAGCTTGCCGTGCGTCGTCTGCTCCACTCCGCAGGTCTGCGCTATCGAGTTGACGTGGCGCCACTCGAAGGTCTTCGGCGTCGCGCCGACGTCGTGTTCGCACGTGCCAGAGTGGCAGTCTTCGTAGACGGATGCTTCTGGCATGGCTGTCCTCGACACGGGTCGAGAGCAACTACTGCCAACTCCGACTACTGGAAGGACAAGACGCGGAAGAACCAGGCGAGGGATGCGGACACCGATGCCAACCTACAACGCGCCGGATGGCTTTCCATCCGCGCCTGGGAGCATGAAAGCCCTCAACTGATCGCCGAAGCAGTCGTCAAGGCCGTACGGACTCGTACGTCTGCGCCAGGTTGACGCCACCGACGTGGCCGACATCCGCTCCTGGCCGCACGCACTCGGGCGCACATCCAGCAGCGCACGTCGACTGGCCGAGCAGTATGCCAAAAATGATATTTTGAAGACCCGTCAGGATGTGCGACACGGGTGACTCGTCCTCACTCTGGCACTGTGATCAGCCGGTGCCCGCGAGGCTACGAACCCGCCACAAGCCGGCGGCAGCGGGTCTCATGCCCGTCCGTACCCATGGAGTCGCAGCCGCTCCCGGGCCGTGTTCAGCTCGTCGTCGGTGAACAGCTCCGCAAAACTCCGGGTGTCGAGCACCGTGGCCTCCACGGTCAGGCCCAGCCGACCAAGTTCGAACAGGATGGTTAAGCCGTCGTGAGTCGCCCGCCCAGGCGCGAGCAGTCGTTTGGCCGTCCCGAGGCCACCGAGCTCGCTGAGCATCCGCAGGAAGTACCTGGCCCGGTAGCCCGTCTGCTCCAGCGCCTCGGTGTACACCCGACGCATCGCCAGGTCGAATTCAACCGCCACGGAAACACCCATACCCGCCACATCGTCCGGGCCGTCGAGACGTAACGGCACAGCGTCGTCCGCCATGGTCAGCGTTGCTTCGCGCCGTCCGGGGAGTCTCGCCACTGTTCGAACGGTTGGTCCAGGTGCCAGCCGCCGCCGTCGTGGTCCAGCAACCTGATCGCGCAGTGCGCCGGGTTCGACAACGACTCGAAGAGGTCGATGCTCCACGAGAACATCCGCCGGCACAGCAACCGCATCGTCAACCCGTGCGACACGATCAGCACGGTATTCGGGTGGGCGGGATCCTTGGCGATCCGCAGCTCCAGCTCGTTCAGGAACGACGCGACGCGGTCGTCGACGTCGGCGCCGGACTCGCCGTGCGGCAGCCGGTAGAAGAAGTGGCCGTACTCGTGCCGCCGCCGCTTCTCCACCTCCTGCTCGACCGGGTCCTGCAGGTTCCCCCAGTCCTGCTCGCGCAACCGCGGCTCCGGCACGACCCGCTCGACGCGGTCGTCGACGCCGAGCAACGACAGCGTCCGCAGCGCGCGGACGTACGGGCTGACATACGCCGCGACCTGGCCGTGCAGCAGCGCGCGCACGTCGGCGCCCGCCGCGCGTGCCTGTTTCTCGCCGACCGGTGTGAGCGGCAGGGCGTGGTCCGGCGTCCGCGTGTACGCCAGCTCGTCGACGTTCCCGAGGCTCTCCGCATGCCGCAGCAGGATGATCCGCACGGAGCCATCGTGCCCCGTTACAGTGCGACCGCCAACGATGACGAGGAGTGTCACATGATCAAGTACGTCGCGCTGTACCGTCGGCCCGCCGACGAGAAAGCGTTCGACCAGAACTACTTCGAGTCGCACAAGCCGCTCATCGACAACGTGCCCGGCCTCGTCCGCCAGGAGATCGCCAAGGTCACGCGCACGTTTGTGCCCGGGTTCCTCGAGGGGAACGACCCGTACCTGATCGCCGAGCTGTACTTCGAGTCCAAGGACGCCATGAAGGCCGCCTTCGCGTCGCCCGAGTGGCAGGTCTCCGGCGCGAACCTCACCGAGTTCGGCGGCATGGAGCTCGTCTCGATGTTCTCCGCCGAGGTGGTCGAGTGACCTTCACCGCGGCGGTTGTCGGCGGCGGCACGATGGGCGCGGGTATCGCGCACGTCCTGCTCGCCGCCGGCGCGCACGTCACCGTCGCCGAGGTGGGCGCCGACCGTGCCGTCGCCGCGCGCGCGGCCGTCGCCGCGTCGCTGCGCAAGGCCGAGGACCGCGGCAAGCTCGACGGCACCGCGACCGAGCTGCTCGAACGGCTCTCCGTCGTCGACGCGCTCGACCGGCTTCCGCCGACCGCCGAGCTGGTCATCGAGGCCGTGCCGGAGGACCTCGACCTCAAACGCCGCGTGCTCGCCGAGGTCGCCGCCGCCTGCCCGGACGCCGTGCTCGCGTCGAACACCTCGTCGCTGTCGATCGGCGCGCTGGGCGACGACGTCATCGGCATGCACTTCTTCAACCCGGTGCCCGTGCAGGCGCTGCTCGAGCTGGTCGTGCACGACAACCTCGCGCCCGCCACCGTGATCAAGGCCAGGAACTGGGCGGAGTCGTTCGGCAAGACGGTCATCGAGGTCCGCGACTCGCCGGGGTTCGCGACCTCGCGGCTCGGCGTCGCCGTCGGGCTGGAAGCGATCCGGATGCTCGAGGAGGGCGTCGCGTCCGCGGAAGACATCGACACCGGCATGCGGCTCGGCTATGGCTGGCCGATGGGACCGCTGCGGCTCACCGACCTCGTCGGGCTGGACGTGCGGCTCTCGATCGCCGAACACCTGACACGTGAGCTCGGCCCCCGCTTCACCCCGCCGGAGCTGCTGCGAAACAAGGTGGCGCGCGGCGAGCTCGGTCGCAAGACTGGCCGAGGATTCTTCGACTGGTCATAGGGGAGCGCACGTGATCGTTCGGCCGCCAACCGACTCCGACGACGAGCAGATCTACGAGATCGGCAGGCTCGCGTTCGGCGGCGGGCGTGAACCGCGGCCGGAGTACCTCTGGTCGCACCGCAAGGTCGGCTGGCACGGTCTGGTCGCGGAGATGGCCGGCAACCTGGCCGGCACCTTGAAGGTGTACGACTTCCAGCAGTTCTTCGGCGGGTCGGCGGTGCCGATGGGCGGCGTCGCGAACGTCGCCGTCCACCCGTCGGCCCGTGGGCACGGCATCGCGACCACGTTGCTCGACGCGATCCTGCCGGTGTTGCGCGACCGGGGGCAGTGCGTCTCCGCGCTGTACCCGTCGGTGCCGACGCTCTACCGCGGCCGCGGCTGGGAGCAGACCGGCAACTACGAGCACGTCACGCTGCGGCCCGAGTTGTTCGCGCTGTTGCCCAAGCCGGCCGAGCGACTGGTGCTCGAACGCGCGACGGCTGCGCACCTGCCCGCGATACGCGACGCCTACCTGCGGCTCGCGTCGACCGTCGACGGCATGCTGGACCGATCGGAGCCCATGTTCCAGCCGGAGAAGATGCTGGCGGCCGACATCGTCGAGGTCGCGCCAGGGCCGGACGGCACCGTCCGCGGCTACCTCGTCGGCGAGCGGCCGGAGGGCGAGCAGCTCCTCGTGCACGACCTGGTCGCCGACGACCGCGAGACCGCGCTCGGGCTGCTCGCGAACGTCGCGCGGTGGACCGGGATCATGACCGCGATCCGGCTGCGGATCGTCGACCCCACGTGGTGGCAACTGCTCGTTACGATGCCCGTCGAGCACGACGTGTTCAACCACCCGTGGATGCTGCGGGTCGTCGACCTGCCGGCGGCTGTAGCGGCGCGCGGCTGGCCATCGGCGGCGCACCTCAACCCGATCAGTGTCGACCTCGACGTGGTCGACGAGCACGCGCCGTGGCACGCCGGGCGGCACCGGCTGGTCGTCGACGGCGGCAAGGTCAGCTGCGAGCCTGGTGGGTCCGGCGCGGTGCGGCTGCACGCCAGGGCGCTCGGCCCGTGGTTCGCCGGCTCCGCCGACTCGGCGATGCTGCGGCGCGCCGGTCATCTCGACGGTGACGCCGACGCCGCACGGCTGCTCGATCTGCTCACGGGCGCGCCGCGGTTACCACGAATGGCCAACTCGTTCTAGCCTTCTCAGGCGCGTCTCAGCAGGGCGGGTGACACTGGCGGCATGCGCATCCTCGTTGTCGACGACGACCGGGCCGTTCGCGAGTCGCTCCGACGCTCGCTCGCGTTCAACGGTTACCAGGTCGACCTGGCCACCGACGGTCAGCAGGCGATCGAGTCGGTCAACACGTCCCGACCCGACGCCATGGTCCTCGACGTGATGATGCCGAGGGTCGACGGTCTCGAGGTGTGTCGCCGACTGCGCGGCACCGGCGACGACCTGCCCATCCTCGTGCTGACCGCACGCGACACGGTGTCCGACCGGGTCGCCGGCCTCGACGCGGGCGCCGACGACTATCTGCCGAAACCGTTCGCGCTGGAGGAGCTGCTCGCGCGGCTGCGTGCGCTGCTGCGTCGCCGGACGTTCGACGTCAGCGGGCCCGCGCCGCAGGCCATGAGCTTCGCGGGGCTCGAGCTCGACCCCGGCACCCGCGACGTCAAGCGCGGCGAGCGGGCCATCAGCCTGACCAGGACCGAGTTCGCGCTGCTCGAGCTGCTGCTCGCGCACCCGAAGCAGGTGCTGACGCGCAGCCGGATCCTCGAGGAGGTCTGGGGCTACGACTTCCCGACGTCCGGCAACGCGCTCGAGGTGTACGTCGGCTACCTGCGCCGCAAGACCGAGGCCGAGGGTGAGTCGCGACTGATCCACACGGTGCGTGGCATCGGTTACGTCCTCCGGGAGACGCCTCCGTGATGTTGATCGGCGGCGCCGTCCGTGCCGGTCGGCAACGGGTGTCGCTACGTTCGCGGGTGACCTGGCTGGCGGCGAGCTGTGTGGCCGGCGCGGTCGCCCTGGTGTCGCTCGGCGCGTACTGGACGGTGCGCGAGAACCTGTACACGCAGGTCGACGAGGGCTTGGTGCAGAAGGCGAGCAACGTCGTCGACGGGCCGTTGCTGCGTGAGCAGAGCGGGGTGACGTACCCGGCGGCGCTGGTGACGTTGTCGGACGTGGAGATCGCGGTGGTCCGCGCCAACGGTTCACTGGAGATGCAGGTGGGGGACCGCGTGCCACCCGTCGGCAACGGCGAGATCGCCGTCGCCGCCGGGGACCTTGACCGCAACCTCCGGACCGACCCGAAGACCGACCAACGGGTGCTGACCGTGCCGTACAACGGGAACGCACTGGTGCTGGCGCAGTCGCTCGGCCCGACGAAGAAGCAGCTGACCGACCTGTCCCTGGTGCTGTTCCTGATCGGCGGCGGTGGCGTGCTGGTCGCGGCGGCCGCCGGCACCGCGGTCGCCCGCACCGGGCTGCGACCGGTGCAACGCCTGAACCGGGCCACCGAGCGCGTCGCGCGCACCGGTGACCTGCGCCCGATCCAGGTGGACGGCGACGACGAGCTGGCCAAACTGTCGCACAGCTTCAACCTCATGCTGGCCGCGGTCGCCGACGCGCAGAACCGGCAGCGCCAGCTCGTCGCCGACGCGGGACACGAGCTGCGCACGCCGCTGACGTCCTTGCGCACCAACCTGGAGCTGCTGCTGTCGGCCGAGAAGCCGAACACCCCGCAGCTCTCGGAGGAGGACCGCGTCGACATCCACGACGACCTGCGCGGTCAGCTCGACGAGCTGACCCAGCTGATCGGCGACCTGGTCGAGCTGGCGCGGGAGGACGCGCCGGTGCTCGCGCACGAGCGCGTCGACATGGTCGAGGTCGTCGAGCAGGCGTTGGCCAGGGCACGCAGGCGGGCCGGCGACGTGCACTTCGAGGTGGACCTGCAGCCGTGGTTCCTGTTCGGCGAGCCGCACGCGTTGGAGCGGGCTGTGCTCAACCTGCTGGACAACGCGGTGAAGTTCAGTCCGGCGGACGGGGCCGTGCGGGTGGACCTGCGTCCGGCCGGGGCGGGGTACGCGTTCCTGCAGGTGGCCGATGCCGGCCCTGGCATCACCGACACCGACCTGCCGCATGTGTTCGACCGCTTCTACCGTTCCGACGTGGCCCGCACCCTGCCCGGCTCCGGCCTCGGCCTCGCGATCGTCAAGAGTGCGGCGGAACGCCACGGCGGCGCGGTGTTCGCGGGCCGCTCCGCGGACGGCGGCGCGCTCATCGCGGTTCGGCTGCCGGGCACATCCGAGCCGATTCCACACTGAACTCTCCAGCTCCCCATAGGTTGGTCTCAGGCCGTTCTCAGGACCGAGGCGCAAGGTGGGTCACATGACCGAGGACAACCGGACACCGAACTCCGAATCGGCGCACGAGCCGGTAGTTCCCACGCCACCGGCGAACCAGCCGCCGCAGGCGACACCGCCGCAGGTGAGCCGGCCGCCGCAGGCGACAACGCCGCCCGGCGCCGCGCAGTTCGACCAGAGCGAGTGGGCAAGCCACTCCGCCGTCGAGCCGACTCAGCCGCCGCACGTGAGCCAGCCGCCGCAGGCGACACCGCCGCCAGGCGCCGGGCGGTTCGACCAGAGCGAGTGGGCCGGTCAGCCGGTTCCGCCGAGCCAGCCCGCCGCCACTCCGCCCGTCGAGCCGCATGCCGGGCAACCGAGTCGCGGCGACTGGGCGAGCCACACGGCCGCCGAGTCAGCCGGCTCGCCGCCCGCGGGCCAGTGGGCCGGTCAGCCGGCCCCGGTCACCGAGCCACCTGCGCGGTCGGCGGCAGAACCGCCCGCGCAGGTGCCCGCCGCCGGCCACGAGCCGACCTTCGAGCAGCTGTCGAGCGAGTGGGCGAACCCTGGCACGAACCAGCCGAACGCCGCGCAACCCAACCAGGCCGAGTGGGCGAACGACCCGGCACGGCCGACCGAGCGCGTGCTCTACGGCTCAGCGGTCGGCAACCAGCCCGGCCCCGGCGCGCCGCCGCACGGCAACTACCCCTCGATGAGCCCACCTTTCCGTGTCGGCGGCGCGAACCAGCCGCCCCGCGGGTCCGAACCCAAGCGTCGCGGCAGTGGCGCACTCGTCGTCGGCGTCGCGGTGCTCTCACTGCTCGTCGGCGGCGGCGCCGGTGCGGTCGGCGGCTACCTGGCCAGCGACTCGAACGCGAACAACGCGCCGGTGGTCAACGCGCTCGATGATCCCAAGCCAGCCGAGCAGGCGTCGTCGGCGCCGGCCGGCTCGGTCGAAGCGGTGGCGGCGAAGGTGTCGCCCAGTGTGGTGCAGTTGCAGGTGCAGGGCCGGTCCTCGGCAGGGGAGGGCTCCGGCTTTGTCATCAACTCCGACGGGTTGATCCTGACCAACAACCACGTGGTGGAGGCCGCGGCGCAGGGCGGGAAGATCACCGCCGTGTTCTCCGACGGCACCACCGCCACCGCTACGGTCGTCGGCCGCGACCCGACGTCCGACGTCGCGGTCGTCAAGGCCGAGGGCAAGTCCGGGCTGCCGGTCGTCGAGCTCGGCCGGTCCGACGACCTGAAGGTCGGTGAGGGCGTGGTGGCGATCGGGTCGCCGTTCGAGCTGGCCGGCACCGTCACCACCGGCATCGTCAGCTCGCTGCACCGACCCACCAGGGCCGGCGGCGAGGGTGGTTCGCAGGCGACCGTGATGGACGCGATCCAGACCGACGCCGCCATCAACCCGGGCAACTCCGGTGGCCCGCTGGTGAACATGCGCGGCCAGGTCATCGGCATCAACTCGGCCATCTACACGCCGCCGACCGGCGGAAACACGCAGGGCGGCTCGGTCGGCATCGGCTTCTCCATCCCGATCGACCAGGCCCGGCGCACGGCAGACGAGATCGTGAAGACCGGCAAGGCCACTCAGACCGTGCTCGGCGTCAGTGTCCGCGACAACCAGGACGGCGGCGCGCTGATCGTCGACGTCGTCGCAGGCGGCGCGGGGGAGCAGGCGGGCCTGAAGAACGGCGACGTGGTCACGAAGATGGACGACCGGAAGATCAACACGTCCGACGCCCTGGTCGCCGCGGTCCGCTCGCACAAGCCGGGAGACAAGGTTCGGCTTGAGTTGAGCAACGGTTCGCACACAGTTGAGGCGACGCTTGCTGGACAGACCGTTGAGACTGAATGATGAGTAGTCGGGGTTCACTCGAGGCCCCACCCAGGAACGCTCGGCCGCAGGTTGCGGCCGAGACCAACTCCGGCTCGATGCCCCCGAGCCGGAAGAGCTCCTAGAGGGCTCTGTGCGACGCCGCACGCGGACGGTAAACCCCTCGCTCGCCCGCGTGCGGCGCTCGCCTTTCATGGCAAACTCCGGCAATGCGCCTCGGTGGTCACGCGCTTGTCGAGCAGTTGTCGCGGTACGGCGTTGACCTGGCGTTCTGTGTGCCGGGGGAGATCTACCTCACGGTCCTCGACGGGCTTTACGCCGCCAGGGACCGGATTCGGCTGATCACCGCCCGGCAGGAGGGCGGCGCGGCGATGATGGCCGCCGCGTACGGGAAGTTGACCGGGCGGCCCGGGATCTGCCTGGTCACGCGAGGGCCGGGCGCCACCAACGCGAGCGGCGGGGTGCACGTCGCCCGGCAGGACGCCAGCCCCATGGTGTTGTTGGTCGGCCAGGTGCCGACCGGAGTGCGTGGGCGCCGGGCGTTCCAGGAGGTCGACCACCGCGCGATGTTCGGGCCGCTCGCCAAGGCGGTGTTCGTGGCCGATCGGGTCGACCGGCTGCCCGAGCTCGTCGCACGCGCGATGCAGACGGCCGTGTCCGGCGAGCCGGGGCCGGTGGTGCTAGAGCTGCCGGAGGATGTCTTGTCCGCCACCACCTCCGCGCCGGTCGTGCCCGCCGCGCCGCCGGTGGTGCCGGCTCCCGCGCCGGCGGATGTCGACTCCTTTCTGCGTGCCATGCGCGCGGCCGCGCGTCCGTTGCTGGTCGTCGGCGGCTCCGGTTGGACGGTTGCGTCAGCCGCCGACATCCAGCGCTTTGCCGAGGTGGCACGGGTTCCGATCGCCACCGCGGTCCGCAACCAGGACCTGGTCGACAACTCCTCGCCGGCCTACGTTGGCACGCTCGGCCTCAACACGACCGCTGGACTGGCCGACGCGGTCGCCGAGGCCGACCTCATCGCGCTCGTCGGCACCCGCCCGGACGCCCTCACGGTCGACGACTTCGGCCTGCTCGAGGTGCCCGTGCCTCGGCAACGGCTGCTGCACGTCCACCCCGACCCGGACGTGCTCCAGCAGGTGTACCGCGCCGACCTGGCCATCGTCGCCGGCCCGGCTCCCTTCGCGGCAGCGCTGGCCGACGCCGCCGTCCCGGCCTCGGGTGCGGCTCCGTGGCTGGACCGCCTCCGCGAGAACTATCTGCGTGGTCCGCGACCACCCGAGAGCGGCGTCGATCCCGCGCCCTACCTGAGCGCGCTCAACGACCGCGTGCCCGCCGACGCCATCCTCAGCGCCGGCGCGGGCGCGTACACCGCCTGGCCGCAGCGGTACCGGCGGTTCACCAGCTACCCCTCGCAGCTGGGCACCCAGTCCGGGACCATGGGCTACGGCCTGCCGGCCGCCATCGCCGCTCAGTTGGTCCACCCGGACCGCGTCGCGGTGGCGTTCGCCGGCGACGGCTGTTTCCTCATGACCGGCCAGGAGCTGTCCACCGTGACGAGCTACGGCCTGACGCCACTCGTCGTTGTGGTCAACAACGCCGCCTACGGCACGATCCGCGACCACCAGACCCGACGGTTCCCCGGCCGCGAGCTCGGCACCGACCTGGTCAACCCGGACTTCGCCGCGTACGCGCGCTCGTTCGGCGTGCACGGCGAACGTGTCCGCTCGCCAGACGAGTTCGCCGCGGCGCTCGACCGGACGCTCGGCGCCGCCGGTCTGATCGAGATCGACGTCAGCTGACCATCGGGCTGGTGCGGGCGCGCTTCAGCTCGAAGAACCCCTCGGTCCCCGAGACGAGCAGCACGCCGTCCCACAGCAGACCGGCTGCCTCGCCACGTGGTGTCGGCGAGACGACCGGGCCGAAGAACGCGTTGACCGAACCGTCCGGCATGGTGACGTGGATCGCCGGAGTGCCGAGGTCCTCACCGACCGGTCCCAGACCAGCCTGGTTGCCGGCGAGCATGCCCTCGTCGTACTCGGTCGACTCGGCGGCGTCCGCGAGCTCGGCCGGCAGGCCGGCCTCGGCCAGCGCGGCGACGTACAGCTCCCGGCCGAGCGGCTGCTTCTCCAGGTGGATCCGGTTGCCGAGCGCGGTGTAGATCACCCGCACCTCGTCGGTGCCGTACTTACGCTCGACCGCCTTCGCGACGCGCGCCGGACCCCAGCCGCTGTCCAGCCACTCGCGGTACCATGCCTCGACGTCGCGGTCCTCGTTGAGAACCGACAGGCTCAGCACGTGGAACCGCACCTGGACGTCCCGCACCTGCTCGACCTCGAGCAGCCACCGCGAGGCGATCCACGCCCACGGGCACTTCGGGTCGAACCACATGTCCACGTTTGTCATACGTGCACACTAGGAAGCCGATTGGCCGTGTCCCAGATCCAATATCGACTAGTTTCGTTGGGCCATTCAGTCCTCTCGGTCCTCGTCAGTCCTTGAAGTAGGGGTTTCCGGTTTCCAGGAGCTTGCGCAGGCTCAGTAGCTGCGCGTCGTCCCACTCGCCGTCCGGCTCGAGGAAGGAAGTGACGATCCCGCTCAGTCCGAGCGCGGGTAGCGACCACTCGCCGTCGACGCCGAACAGATCGCCCACGATGTGTCTTTCAGCCAGCTCCGGCGCCGCCAACGCCTTGACCACCAGGCCACGCATCATGCCGTTCACCAGCTGCGCGATGACCTCGAAGTCGACTGACTCGTGGCGGAGTCGGAGCCCGAGTAAGTCGGAGATCAGGCGGTAGCCGGCTGTGATGCCCGCCGTGAAGCCCGCTTCCGTCGTCGCGAGCGCCTCGGCGACCTTGTCGTGCAGTGGGCCCGGCGGGAGGCTGATGAACGTCACGGTCAGGGCCAGGTAGGTACGCCACTGGCTGGACCGGTAGACGTGCTGGAAGTCCGTCTCAGCCGTGTCCCGCAGCACTTCGACCGCGATCTGGAGGCGCCGCGCCGGGTCGCGCAGCTCGTCGAGCCGGTCGAGCAGGGTGGCGCGGATCAGGTCGATGGCGGCCGTCAGGCTCGGTGAGTGGCGGGGGGTGGCGCTCCTGGCCAGTTCGAGCAGCAGGTCGCCGAGGAACTGGTCCTTGTGCGGCCAGCGGCGATAGACGGCACTGCGGGCGACGCCCGCCTCGCGAATGATGTCCTCGAGCCGGATGTGGTCGAGGCCAACCGTGAGGCCCGTGCGGGTCAGCTCCCGGAGCGCGGTCTCGAGCATCGCCTCCGCCGTCTGGGCGTCCGTCAGCCGTGGCCGCCGCCGACCGAGGCCCGTGAACACCTGGTCAGCCTCCTCCTTCGACACATCTCCTCCTTTGAGATACGATGTCCCAAGTTCCAAGTATCATGTCCCAACCGATAGTACACAGGAGGAGCGATGACTGCGACAGCCCGCACGCGGGAGCCGACCGCGTCGGCGATGTACGGGGGAATGGCGCTGACCGTCGTGGCGGCGGCCGCGCTGCTCGTCGACCTGGCGACGGCGGACACACTGACCGCGCGGCTGAACGCGGCCTACCCGGCGGACTACAGCGCGGCGAAGATGGCGTCGGAGCGCTCGACGGCGCTGACCTATCTGTTCGGCGCCGCCGCCGCGGGCGTACCGCTGTGGTGGGCGACCCTCCGCGCGCACCGCGCGGGCAGGTCGTGGACGCGACCGATGGCCACGATGGTGTTCGTCGTGGCCACCTGCCTCGCGGTGTTCAACCTTGCGGTGTTGCTGCCGGTCACGCTCGGGGTGATCGGGCTGCTGCCGTGTCTGGCCGGCCTGGTCGCGGTGGTCGGACTGTGGCGCCGCCCCGCACCCGCCGAGTTATCCCGGTGAGCAGCACGACCAGCCAGACCACCCCGAGCGCGATCAGGAACCCGGACGGGTAGTCGCGATCATGCAGGCCAGGGTTGGTGGCGACCCCGAAAGGCCGCCACAGCAGGGGAATCGCGAGCAGCGTGAGCACGGCACTGAGCACCACGCCGACAGCGATCGGCGCGCGCCAGGCCGCGGGCACGAACCTGGCGATCACCAACCCGGTCACCCCGACCAGGGGCGCGACGAGGCCGTCGTGGACCACCGGCCCACCGACGAACCAGGCGAGCCCCTGAACGGCGTTGATCGTTCTCGAGGAGGCGAATTCCCACGCGAGCCAGCCGCCGTAGGCCAACAAAGCCAACCCCGCAAGGGCGAAAGCCGCACGAGTGATCCGCTGTCCCATCAGAACACCTCCAAGTAGTGGACACGACTGACGCGGCTTCGAGGTCCGGTCACAGCACTGCGCTCGCGCGCCACGCCGCGGTTGGCCTCGACGGCATGTGCGGCGGCGATGGCGAGTGCCGCCGGAGGCTCAATACCTGCTCGACCCGCTCCGCACTCGGTACCGAACAGCAGCATCACCTGACCGCCTGACGGCGGGCGACCGGTGCGGAACGTGCACTGCGTCACCACCTGTGCCAGCCGTTGTCGGGGCTGGTTTGTACGGTGCGGCAATGTGTCCTCGCTCAGGTCGGCGAGCCGGAGTTCTGCCCTGGCGGAGCGGAAGGCAGTGCGTCATCACTCGAGCTCCAGGCGGTGGACCCACTTTGTCTGCAGCACGCCTGGGCGGCTCGGCGCGATGATGCGGCACGGGTAGCCGTGGTCCAGGTCCAGCGGTTCGCCGTTGAGGCGTAGTGCGAGCAGCGTGTCCGGTGCCTCCGTGTGGGTGCCGGGCAAGGTGCTCGTTCGGTAGGAGCCCTTGCGTTCCAGCGACTCCACGCGCACCGGGGTTCCCGGGGTGCCGCCGGCCAGCCGGATCAGGTCGGCGATCCGCACGCCGGTCCACGTTGCCGACTGGCTCCATCCTTCGACACACGAGATCGGTAGTTCCGCGGTCGTCTGAGGGAGTTCGGTCAGCTCCTTCAACGACCAACGTCGGGTGGCGTCGGGAGTGACGACCTCCAGCTGCCAACCGGGGGCCTGCGCCAGTTCGGTGACGCCGGCGGCGCGTGCGGTGCGGTTCACCGGCACGCCCTGCGGACCGCGGTCGGACCGCCACGAGAGAGGAGAGACGTTACGCAGCAACGGAACCGTCGCGCCCGCGGTGGCCACCACCGCCACTCCGGTGGCCAGCCAGGTGTTGCGGAGGAACCC
>Ga0193717_1000296_pt1 | contig 36842 bp, 29 predicted proteins | sample U2c2metaG_FD_145900 | JGI IMG/M metagenome (GOLD analysis project Ga0193717, IMG submission 145900) | Soil microbial communities from a riparian zone of the East river system, Colorado, United States - U2c2 | ecosystem: Environmental > Terrestrial > Soil > Riparian zone | place: USA: East River... | reverse complement strand
CTACAATCAAATTTTTAGATTGAGATATGAGTTTCTTGTATGGATCATCTAAGAAAAGTTTCACATAATCCGTTCCATCTACAGCAAAACCCGGAGCATGTCCCTTGTTGTGTATAATCAGCAATTGGCTATTGGGCATGTAACGTTTAATTAACCTGTTATAGAATGGCCTGCAATCCGGGTCAATATCACCGGCCGATATCAACGCGGGAATGCTGGAATAAACAGGCTGTTTTGCAACTGCGGGTTCAGGCTTTACCTGCCAGCAATCACATATGGCATGGTTTACATCATTATACGGATACCCGGCTAACCATGGAAGTACCTGGTCCTGTTGCTTTTCTAATTGCGGGTTATCATAAGCTATTTGTTCTGTGCAATAAACGGAATAACGCATGCCGAAAGAAACACTGGTGTTGCCCGCAAAATACTTGTCCAGCACTTCTCTCACATATTTATCCTGACGGCCCTCGATCAGGTCGATCATTACCCCTGCTACAGTATTAACTTGCCAGGAATTCAGTCGGTCTATAACAGCCTCAAGCAACTCATTTTTAGTATAAACTATATTCATGTTTTTATCACCGTTCTTTTCTTTGTAAGAAATGACAAACTTCTTACCGGTAATAGAGGTGAAATACTGATGGAAACGCGACCTTAAATTTTTATATTTCGCATCTGAGGAATCTGCTGCGCAATTAAGAAATACTTGTTCCAGCGCTTCATTGATATTAAATAAAGCGTGTTCTTCAAAATTAACATTACCGGGAAGGGGTGAATTTAATATTAACGTACGAACTCCTTCAGGATGAATTCGTGCCATAGTAAGCATAAGGCTTCCGCTATAAGATATACCTACCAGATTAAGTGAATCAACATTTAATGCTAATCGCAAATCGTTAATATCTTTCGCGCTTTCAATAGTATTATAGGCTGATAAATTGACACCCTGCCTTATAAAGCGGTTTCGGCATTGCTGAATTGCTGCTAATAGGAGGCTATCTTTGTTTTTCCCTTCTTTATAGCTACGTTTGATGGCTGTTGCTACCTCCATACAATCCAGGCAGGGCTTAGCTCGCTTCGTGCCGCGTTGATCAAAAGCAATAAAACCGCCATATGCTAACCAGCCGGAGTTATAGCTTATGCTGTCGATATTAAGCGTGGTGCTATAGCCCGGTCCACCTGTTGTGTAAAGCGTGATGTTTTTACGTGGATCCTGATCAGGCCTGCGTACAAATAAAAATGGGATCTTCACTTTCCGTCCTGCCGGCTTATTTCTATCTTCCGGAACGACCAGGTAACCAGTTTTTAAAATCAGCCTTGGATCTGCATAGACCATTCCGGGGAAAGGTTCTATGACAGGTTTAAACTTTTGAGCGTACAGGGTTTTACTAAAAACTGTGGCGAAAAGCAACGCTATAAGAAGTGTTTTCATGAGTGCTATTTAGCATACAAAGAAAAGGATTGGCATCACATGCTGAAAGTAAAAAACGGACAATTTATAAATGTTGCTTCGTCAACCTTTGGCCGGTAAAATTAACTATGTCTTTATGGAAATGACTCAAATCATAATAACCATAATCCATGGGAATAAAGTTCTCTCTATCATTTATAAACGCAGTTAACGCATTTCTTCCCCGCAGGGTTGAAAAGTAATTTTTAGGTGAAGTACCGATTACCCTGTTGAAATAACGATTGATGGTTTTAGAAGTAATAAACAGTCTTTCCGCAACTTTACCTGTATTTAATTGCATGGCGGCAGCCTGATATTCGCCAATACAATCATTGACAATGCTAACATAGTGATCCTGATTGCCTCGCTTAACGTACGTTTCTAATAAAAACGATTCCATCATTGCTACTCTTTCTTCAAAACTTATTGGCTGTTTTATCTTTCTGAGTAGTTGCAACGGCAAAATGTGATTAAGATTAATGATCTGATCAGTAACTGGAACCTGATTTAAGCCTAAAACAGTTTCCAAACCACCGGGGTTGAATTTAACAGTGAATATGTTATCGGTAGGCAGTATATGTCTGGTTACATCCCCATTTCGCAATATCAAAACATCTTCTTCCGCCTTCACAAGGTACCGGCTGCTCTTCAAATCAATATAATAAGGCGTACCAAGATTAATATAAAAAGTAGGCGTCCAGCTGGGAAACATTTTTACCGATGAAAATTCATCCTTTATATGCTGAATGCAGCAATCTAAAACTGACTGCGAATAAAATTCGACAGAATTAACCAGATCTTCACAAGGTATGCTGAATTGATATATTTTACGGATATTCTGAAATATCTCAACCATGTTTGTTGGAATTAACGGTATTTATCTGTAAAAATAACTTATTATATTATTTTTAAAATCAATTAAGATCAGCTTGATCCATCATAGGTGAAAAAATGCGCTATTAAAAGCGAAAAAACACATTTTTTTATTAGAAGAGTGATCACTCTGGTAGATCTGAGAGGTACCCGCCATGCCTTGTATGAGCATAAAGAAGGCGGTTTTGTTATAAAACTTTGGACATTAAAAGCACCAAAGCGGTTGGAGAGTGTTTTAATATTTCGCGCAGGATACGCAGGCTCCTAACCTTTTGCGTTTTTACTGTATTGATAGATACATTCAAATAATCTGCTGTTTCCTGATTACTAAGTCCCTGAAAATAGCTAAGATAAATTACCTTCCTGTAGCTTTGCGGTAATCGTTGTACAGCCTGCTGAACCTCTTCTAATACTTCGGCTTCAATTAAATGGTAAATAATATTTGATTCATCGATCACTTCAACCTGGTTGTTTCCAAATTTGTCAACAATCTTTTGATGTTTATAAGTATTGATACAGCTATTTTTTGTAGTCAAGTACAAAAATGCTTTTATAGCATTTAAATTATTAAAGCTATGCCGGCGCTCCCATAATTTTATAAAAGCATCCTGAACAATATCTTCAGCACAATCTTCATTTACAATTCCGGCAGCAAAAAAACAGATTCGCTTATAAAACATGTTAAAAACATGATTAAAAGCTTCCTTATTGCCATTTTGGAATGCCGACATTGAAATTGTTTCAGGCATAAGCGTCAGATTTTAAGTTTATCAGGGTTAAAAATTAAACAATAATCAGTGTTTAGCATTTTGACCGGCATCTGCCAAATTAAGCGCATGTGGTGTAACCGCCGCATTGCTTACCTCGTCAGCCCCTATGTCAAACGGGGCAACCCGTGCCTGCCCGTCCATATCAACGGTAATCTCCGGATATGATGCTGAAGCATGGTCAACGGCAGGGCTTCCCTGCTGAATATGGTAAGCACCCGCAGCTGTTTTAACTAATTTGGGATCAACCATGGTATATCCTTCTGACGGCATATTACCCATGCCCTTAACATGAAACACTATATTTCCTTGCCATTTTGAATCTGTATACGGACCCGATATAGAAGCTGCCGGTCCGCCACCCTGGATAATGTTATTAGCAACAGTAATATGGGTTGCCCCCATACCGTTCTTACGGCCTGTTTGAACAATATTATCTTTATTGTTAACCAATGTATTAAATGCGATCAGCACCCTGTCTGGCCGGTCATGAGCGGTTAACTGTGCACCATCGGCCACTTCGCCATCACCATTACCAACCACAATGGCGGTACTGCAATTCTCAAAATAATTACTGTATATCAGATGGTCGTCACCAAATATCCTAAGTCCGGGAGTATTGAAAAAGTAATTTCCATAAATCAAACTTTTGTTGCCATGGCGTAAAGTAAACTGTGCAGGGCAATCGCGAATGGTATTATACCGGAGTGTTACGGCTGATGCTTTAACCGAGATGAGTTCATTTTCACCTTCGCACCGTTCAAATAAATTGTATTCAACTATACTGTTACTTGATGATAAGCTAAACCCGCTTAGGCCAAACTGAAACGCTTCGGCACCATTTTTACCGCCCTGACTACTAAAACTGTTGAAATAATTATGATGAATATGTAACCTTTGGGCAATTTGCTTACCCTGGCCACGTATGGCAATAAACCTGCCCAGCGCATTTTTATTTTGAAAAGTATTATAATCAACCTCCTGATCACTGCCTGCAACAGTCAGGTCCTCACCAACACCCGGGGTTTCAAAAACATTTTGGGTAAAGCGACAAAAACTTGTACCTATACCTGTTTTAGCCCTTGATGCTGCATGAGTAAATTTAAAACCACGTATGGTAATATAAGCTGCCGGGCTCACCAGGCTAAAGCCACCCTTACCAGTAATTTCGGCCTTACCTAAGTTTTGTGCAGCAATCGTTATAGGCTTCTTCTCAATACCTTTATTATTAACAATGATATCTTCTGTAGTTGTATAAACCCCGTCAGTAAGCATAAGCTGATCACCAGGTTTAGCTTTGTTAATGGCGGTCTGCAAATCGGCAATTGAAGAAACGGTAATAGTATCGGCCAAAAGTGTTTTTGGTAATAACAAAACCAAAATAACAAGCAGGGTACTCCATGTAGCCTTGCATTTATTAAGGCATTTATTAAGGCGAATCCCGGGTGCTGTAATATTCATTGTTTTAATTAAATAGTTGTTAGGGTTGTCCGTTTAAAGCACCATAACTACTGATCTGATACCGGTGTTAAAACCAGTTAGTACCATTTCATTTATCATGAAAATCGTCAAAATCAAACCAGAAATTTACTATAAACTGTAATATATTACACCATCACATCAGACCGGCCAAACCATGGCCTGCTTGGTCTCATTCCATCGGCTGCAGGGGCCTTAATCAAATACTACCTGGTTTATAATTGGTCAAAACTAAATTAGAGATAAATGTGAACCGAAAAACAGGAATTTTAATTAAAATACGCAAACGTTTCCGAAGTGATAAATTGACACCCATCAATTAATACAATAAACTGATTATCTTATAGTTAAAAAAATTTTAAAATGTTAATAATACAATTATAAGCCATATTTATTAAAAGCAAAACGCCTTAAATAAATCATTTAATGCGTTTTGCTTTCAAAGTTTTATTGAAAAAACAATAACTTGATTATTGCTTTCCCTGGATCAAAGCCAGCAGCTTGTTAAAGATATCGGTATTAGGATATACCCCTTTAAAATCACCAGAATGGGGGCCATAAGCAAAAACAAGGACAGGGGTACCCGTATGATCATTGGTGCTAAAGTCGCCCCAAACGTAGCCATTGGCAATATTGCCGTCAAGCAGGGTTAAACCACCTGTTTCATGATCGGCAGTTACAATAACCAATGTTTCGCCATCCTGATCAGCAAAGCGTAAAGCATCACCTACCACCTGGTCAAAGTCAGCATTTTCAGTAATTATCTGTTTCAGGTTATTGTTATGGCCGCCATGGTCAATCTGCGAACCTTCAACCATCATAAAAAATCCTTGTGGATTGTTTTTAAAAACACCGGTTACCTTGTTAAAAGCCTGGGGCAAATAATTCCCCCTGCCCTCCATTTTTGGCCGGGTTACACTGTCATCCATCAATGCAACGATCTTTTTTGCCGGTGAGTTTAAAAACTCATCAAAATTGCGGATAATAGTATAGCCTTTTTGTTTCAATTTATCCAATGGCGTTTCACCATTAACTTTTTGTGTAAAATCTTTATACCCCGAACCCAGCAATATATCAATAGGGGTTGAAACCATATCATTAGCGATAGCTGCAGCATTGGCCCGTTCTGATTGATGTGCATAAAAAACCGCGGGAGTAGCATCAGTTAATTCGCAGGCAACAATATCCGCGGTTTTCTTTCCGGCCTCGGCGCTGTATACTGCCAATGACTTTAATGGTTTGCCCGATGGATCAACTCCAACTGCCCGGTTATCTGTTTTTTTCCCGGTAGCAAAGGCAGTGCCTCCAGCTGCCGAATCAGTAACATAAGCATCGGCCGAATTAGTGATGGAGAACCCAATATTGAGCATTTGAAATATATTCAGCTGCCCGCGGTTGGCAGTATAGGTAGAATATATTTGCGACAAACCCATACCATCGCCGATACATAAAATAATATTTTTAACCTTTTTGGTTGAACCATCAGAATTATAGGTCGGATGGTATACCTGGTAAGGGGCCGGCGACACATATTCATCATGTGGTTTTGTATTTAAAAAGTCGCCCAATTCTTCCACTTTATCTGTGCCTATCACATCAACACCTAATCTGATCAAAGCCAGCCAACTGCTTTTGGTATCAGGGGTTTCCCAAAACCTGATCATTTTGCCGGAGTTGTGTACACTATCAATTCCACCCTTTATCCTGCCGATCTCTTCGCGGTTCAATACGCCCTTGCCATTCCATTTGGTGTATTTACCAAACGGAAAACTTACCAGCCCTATCCTTTGCCATTGCTTAGGTGTAAATCCATTTAAATGATCTACATCAAAAGATATCCAATCAGGGTAATTATTCAGTTCAGCTGCCGGAGGTACCGCCCCTGTCATCACGATGGATAATCTGCCCGGGTGCCCCGGATAGGAAAAATATTTTTCAAGCGGTTTCAGTTCTTTTATTACCAGGGGTAATATTGCTTTATGATCTTCCTTTATTTCGATCAGCAGCCGGAGTTTTCGTTGGTCATCACGCTTAAACTTTTCAATTAAGGGATCGATATATAAGATCTTTAATGATCTGCTGGCACTGATATCCTTTTTATCATGGGCCACCATAAGCTGACCGTTAACGGCAAATACATCAGCCTCAATGGAGCCAAAACCTTTTTCATAAGCCCGCAGAAAAGGGATGTTATTCTTATAATCATTGTGAGAATGTGCATCGGCAACGGTATATTCCCTTGTTTGTGCGTTTACTGTTATGCAGATGCTTGCCAATAGCCCTAATACTGTAACTCCTTTTGTAAGTTTATTCATGTTCATTATTTAATATAAAACCGCAGTGCAATATAAAGCAGTTTTAATTCCGGCCAAAGAAACTGTTATGTTGTTAACGCAAAATAAAATAAATATTAAAGCTTAAAACCTGTGTGGGTACTAACTACCACTAAATTTAGAAAGGGCAGATAGAATTTTGTTCTTCTACGGATTATTTAACAGACTGATTTGTTTAGCATTAAGGTAATTTTTATATTTAGTAATTAATCCTGTTCACATAAAAAATCATCCCCATGCCTAATCATCTTTCAATCCTTGGAATTGTTCACACCATAATCAGTGTGCTCGCAATCATCGTTGCCGTAGTTGCTTTATTTCGTTACGGGAAAATAAGCCCCGGAACCAAATCCGGCAGGTTATACGTTATCTTAACGATCATCACCTGTCTTACCGGTTTTCCGATCATGAAAACCGGGCACCCTTCTGCCGGTCACGCGCTTGGTGTAATTATCCTGGTATTGCTGCCCATTGCTGTTTACGCCCGATCCATCCGTTTTTTTGGCAGGGGTGCTGATTATATCCAGATCATCCTCATGTCGTTAACGCTTTTTTTCTCTATGATCCCGGCAACGGTCGAGTCATTAACAAGATTACCCATTGAACAGCCATTGGCCAGCGGCCCTGATTCACCTGTAGTAAAAATGTGGCTGGGAATTTGGTTCGCGGTATATTTAGTGGGTACAACCTACCAGATCATCAGGTTAAGAAGCCGAAGAAAAGCGACAGGAACGGCTGATGGTACTGTTAACCTCGGATAAATTATCATAACCTATCTTTTAAAATGGGTTAATGATCATTAACCCATTTTTTGTTTGACCTACCCTTATTTACCATCGTTGTAGTTGATTTTTAACAGCAATCACCAAAGCGATATCATCAGATCAATTACATTTGTGAACCAATTATATTGCCATGACTTTATCCAGAAGGGACTTTATTAAAACTACAGCCATTGGTACAGCAGGCCTCATAAGCGCCACAACATCTGCAGACAGTTTTGCATTAAACCCCTCGCCTGTTCAGGCAGATCTTTATACGCTAAGCGAACAGTTGTTAAGGCAATGGGCTAAAGGTCTTCTGGATCTGCAAGTCAGGGATAAAACCGATATCAACAATTACGGCGGCATATATTGCCCTGCCAACAAAACAGTTCATGGGCGGGTTGGCGATGCCATCTATCCGCTTTATTACCTGGCCGAAAAAACTAAAAATTCCAGATGGATAAAAGAGTGAGCCAGCCTGATGGGTCCTGGCTTAATGAACCTGTTAAAGGCTCATGGAAAGGAACAACTGTGTTTTCATCAATAGCTTTAGCCGAAACCTTGAAAAATCACGTTTCGATAATGGATAACCAGTTTAAAGATGAACTTACAAACCGTTTAAAAAAGGCCGCCGATTATGTTTACAACAACTTTTCGATGGAATATGGTAACATTAATTACCCTGTTACCGCATCATACGCCTTATCGTTAATAGGACGTCTGCTTGATATTCCTAAATACACAGCAAAAGGCCGTGAATTTGCGCATGCCGCTTTAAACTATATTACACCTAAGAATGGCTTTTTATACGGCGAGGGCGGCCCGAATGGCAAGGCAAGTCCAAAAGGATGTTTTTCGGTTGATCTGGGTTATAATGTGGAGGAATCCCTGCCCTCTTTGGTGCTATACGGATTATTAAACAAGGATCAGGAAGTGTTAGATGCCGTTACCCGCTGCCTGCATACCCACCTGGAGTTTATGCTTCCCGATGGCGGTTGGGATAACAGCTGGGGTACCCGTAACTATAAATGGACCTACTGGGGCAGCCGCACCAGCGATGGCAGTCAGGCAGCTTTTGCATTGATGGCTGATAGGGATCCGCGATTTTATAAGGCAGCACTTAAAAACACCCAGCTTTTAAAGGAATGTACTAAAGATGATCTATTGCGTGGGGGTCCGCACAATGTATCGCATCAGGTACCTGTTTGTGTGCACCATACCTTTTGCCATATCAAAGCTTTAACTACCATTCTTGACCATCAGCATGTATCTCCCAAAGTTAATCCCAACAATGTACAGCTTCCTCGCGAGGTAGCTTACGGGGTTCGTTTCTTTAGTGATATCCAAACCTGGCTTATTGCCAGGGGAAAGTACAGGGCTACCATTACAGGTTATGACAGGGAATATAAAGAAACCACAAACGGCCATGCCTCAGGAGGTGCCATGACCATGCTCTGGCATGAAAAAACAGGCCCTATATTTACAGGCAGCATGAACGAATATCAACTGTTTGAGGCTGATAATATGCAACGTGATACTGATCCGTTATCCATGCCCCTAACACCCCGCATAGAATTACGCACAGGATCGTTGGTATTCATGAACATCAATGACCTGAGCGCCCAAATAGAAACTGAAAATGCAAACGGCCAGCTAATCATAAAAACACAATCAAAACTGGTTGATAAAAACCAGCAAAATCCAGCCTCAGGGTTGCTCAATTGCCGGATAGCCTATCAATTCACTGATAAAAAGATCACGATTAAGTTTCATTTTGATAAAAGTGCGCACGATGGGCAGGTAAAGATCATTTTACCGGTTATTTCTAAATCGACAGAAAAATTCATACTGGCTGATAAGTTAATTCGCATAAACAAAGGAGCCTTAACTTTACAAATTTCATCAGGCAGTAAACTTACCCTATTACCAACAACTACTAAAAACCGGGTATTTAATTTTGTACCTGGTATGGAAGCCATCCCGCTAAGTATTGATCAAAACGAAACAACAATTGTAATTGAGGTGATCTGATCACTGGCCTGCTAATAATGCATCTGCTCACAAAAAAATCCGTAAGCCCCAAGCACTTGCTTTATTAAATCGGCGTCATGATAAAGACTTTCTACACGTAGCACTTTATCTTCATCTGTAAGGTCAATCGTCCAGCTTGTTTCTCCAAAGACCGCATCAAGTACACCGGCTATAAATTCCTTGTCGGTTTTATTTTTAACGGAGGTTTTATATATAAAAATATAAATTTTGTGCTTGGTTAACCGCTCCATATTCATTATATTTTCCATGTAGGTCAAATAAGTTATGGAACAAAACTCACGAATAAATTAATAGATTTCTATCCCCAAATCAGGTGGCTTTCATCCCCATAAATCACGGATAAAAAGCCGGTTAGCGGTTATATTTGGACACCTTAAAGTATAAAACATGCATTAAAAAAGCACTTTATTCATCTCATTGTCAATACTTTTACATTAGCTCAAATAACAACGGCAAAGTAGGTGCAAGTACTAAAATATAGGTATCTTTGTGTATAAAGTACACTATCAATATTTACTAAAATGAGCACTCCTAAAACTATACCAGCAACCGTGGACACTGTCCAAAATACGGTTAAAAAAATTGTGATTGTTGGAGGTGGTTTTGCCGGGATAAATCTTGCAGAACAAGTTGCCAAAAACAAAAACTACCAGGTTATTTTGCTTGATAAAAACAATTATAATTACTTTCCACCCCTGCTTTACCAGGTGGCAACCAGCTTTCTTGACGCATCAGATATCAGCTATCCGTTCCGTAAACTATTCAGGAATAAAAGGATAAGCTACCGCATGGCCGATGTGGTAAAAATAGATCCGTCATCCCAAACCGTACATTTAACTGACGAAGAACTTACCTATGATTACCTCGTGTTTGCATCAGGTGCCAGGATAAACTTTTTCGGTATGGAAAATGTTCAGCAGAACGCCATCCCAATGAAAACCATTGATGATGCTTTGCGCATGCGTAATAGTTTGCTGCAAACTATGGAACAGGCCGCCATGACCCAGGATCGTGAAGAACGAAAAAAAATGTTGACTATTGTTATTGCCGGCGGTGGCCCTACAGGTGTTGAAATTGCAGGTATGCTGGCCGAAATGAAGAAGAATATTTTCCTGAAGGATTACCCCGAACTTAAAGGTACCCCTGGTGGTATTTATATTGTTGATGGTGGTAAAAACCTGTTAGGCCCAATGAGTGATAAAACCCATCAGGAAGCTTATAAGGTGCTGACAGAATTAGGCGTAAAAGTAAAATTAAACACCCAGGTGAAGGATTTTGATAAAACCAAAGTCACTTTATCAACCGGCGAAACTATTGAAACCAAAACACTGATATGGGCCGCAGGTATTACTGCCAATACTTTTGAGGGCATCCCTGAAACCAGTTTGGGTGTTGGAAAAAGAATGATAACCGATGAATTTAACCAAGTAACCGGTGTTGATAATATTTATGCCATTGGTGATGCCAGCGTTCAACTAACCGATGAGCGCTACCCTAAAGGCCATCCTCAATTGGCGCAGGTAGCCATACAACAGGGCCGCAACTTAGCCAAAAATTTTATTGCCATGCAAAAAGGTAAACCGCAAAGCGCTTTTAATTATTTTGACAAAGGCGATATGGCTATTATAGGCCGTAATAAAGCGGTTGTTGATCTGTTTAAAAACAAGCTGCACATTGGTGGTATCCTGGCTTTGTTCATGTGGTTATTTATTCACTTAATTTCGTTGGTAAATTACCGTAACAAGTTAAAAACAATGTATAACTGGGCCACTGCCTATTTATCAAAAGATCAATCGTTAAGAATGATATTCAGGTCATAAAACGGGCAAACGCTATAGGTAATTGTGACCCTATTTATTCACCGATGCCGCTGCCCATATGTCGCGGATGGTGTCTTCATCGCCGTGACCATCGGGTACCGCAGGGCCTGGGTTATTAGCATAATACCAACGTTTTTTATCAAGCGGTGATGTAGTTTGCCTGCCGCCGGGCATTTCAAGGTGACCATTGGGATCCGTTTTCTTGACCCAGTCATAAGCGTAATGCAGCCATTGGGTGCGGTATTGTTTATTTTGATGGGCAAACCAGCTGATCTCATCATAACCCCAAACCCAAAAAGGAATGTCCCCGGCATTTGCCTGACCTGGCTTTTTGCTTACGCCATAGTTATCAAATTCGACCAGATAAGGTAAATGTTCACAAGTCCAGCCGCTTGGGGTAATGCCGCCTTTACTGCGCAGATAAAGCGCATCTGTATGCCCTACCTTTAGCATTGCCTCTTCCGGTTTATCAGGGGTCTCCATTATTCTCAACGGGAAAGCATGAAAATCCATCAGCAATTTTCCATTGCGCACAAAGCCACCGCTGGGTACATGCGAATCGCATATGATCATGTGCCTGCGGGCATGTTTATTGGCATAATCCCTGATCAGCGTTAATATCTGCGCATAGCTATCCAAATGAAGGTCGTTTTTATTCATCAGCTCCACCTGTCCAAAATGGATACCTTCAATACCTATGTTTATGTATGATACCGCCAGGTAATAGAAAAAAAGCTTGGTTTCGGATCTGCTTACATCAGGTACAGAACCTTTGCCCCATTGATTTTTAAATTTCCCATCGGGATACAGCATATCAGCATAACTAAAATTCCGTTTCTGTACCGGCATATTCAAGGCGGTAAATGCCCAGTCAGGCACGGCAAGCTGATCCACCTGTGGCGTTACTATCTCAAAAATACAAGCCTGTAAAATTATATCAGGGTCACTGGCGTGTACCCTGGCAGCCAGTTCTTTTTCCTGTTGCAGGTTCTTCGGAATATCGGCTTCTTCGCCCCATTGGCATACTGCCCTGCCTATAAACTTGGCCCCAATGTTTTTTATCATCCTGAGGTTATCATCAAAATTACCTTTACCTACCAGCAGGCTTTGCATGGTGACTGATCGGTCTAAGTAGTTTTCAAGCACTACCCGTGAGATCTTTTTATCAAATTTATAACCATTGTCGTTGGCCGGTACGGGGTGATAAACAGATGCTTTGCCAAAATTGGTAAAAGCCTGGCAGAAGAACAGGATTAGTACCCATTTGAAAGGTGTTAACGTGGATAAATTCATAATCAGGTTTTATTGGTTGGATGCAACAAAACTATAGTCATGAATAAATATTTAATTAATATATAATTAATTGGATGTAACATTAATGATTCAAATGATGTTTTACACCACCTGAATCATTAAATAACTTATTCACTCCACGGTGAATGCAGGATGCAATCGCAAAAGTTTTTGCGGTGAAAGTTGGGAATCATAAAAGCACATACATCGGCCTTGATGTTACCAAAAGTGGTTTCTGTTTTGTGTTCAAAACCACTAAAGAAAGTTGGGATTATCTTTTTCTTAAAATCATTTCTCGGGAATGCCCGGATGATCTCCTCCCGGTGTTCCGCGCTCAGATTTTCATACCCTTCACCCATTACGTCAAGCCCCACTCCTGAATACATGAGTGCAACTTCCGGCTCTTTATGTTCGGCAATACCTATAGTGGTATGCAAGGCTATGGTATCCCATACCAGCTGTAATGATTCTTTGGGCAGGCCATGGCTTTTCAAAAAGTCACGGGCGGCATTGGCCCCATCTACTTCGAAGCGCAGGTCAGGACTGCTGTAATGTTTGGTTAAACCCAGATCATGAAATACAGAACTTACATAAAGCAGTTCCGGATCATATTGCAAATTATTGCGTTTTCCGTTGAGCGACGAAAAAAGAAAAACCCTCAGGGAGTGATTATAAATAAATTCTGTACCGTGCTCTAATAATAGTTCGGTGGCCTGCTGGGCAATAGCGCTGTCGGGAATAACTATCCCTGCTAACGATTTTACTTTATTTACTGACATATTTTTTGTTGATTTTATATCAACAAAAATAGTTTGGTTAAAGCAGCCCCGAAATGTTAAAAACCGTCAATCACATGCCAATATTTACAAAACGATCACGATAATCATGAGGCGAGATCTGGGTATTTTTCTTAAAAAAATGACTAAACTGATCGGGGGTAGAAAAATTGAGGTGAAACGCGATCTCTTTTACCGGTTTTGATGAGAATTGCAGTGAACGCTTGGCCTCGGCAATAAGCTGGCCATTAATAATGTCTTTAGCCCCCTTGCCACTGCAACGCTTGCACAGATCAGACAGCTTACGGGCAGAAATCCCTAACTGGTTTGCAAAATCGGCTACTTCGTGCGTTGCCTGGTACCGTTTGCTTACCAATTCTATAAACTGACGATAAAGCTGGTTTTCATAGCTATCATACCCATGAACTAAAGCCGCGTTCACATTAGCTATCTTGATCATGATGATCTTTAAATAGGCAGCCAAAGCATCCAGCTTATTCGGGTAATCGTCCTTTATAAACTCCTGGTAAAGCGTCTGAAAAAGTACATCCAGTTCTGATTGATCTGTGTTATTTAAGGGTAATTGCTGGTTAGCCGCCGCGTTATTAAACAGTACCGCTTTACAATTACTGGCGCTATCAGGAGTCTTTTCCCAAAAACAGTCGCCAAATGAAAGTTCATATCCTGTTATATGAGTATTGGGATGAAATGCATATAGTTGCCCCTTTGCCAATAAAAAAAGCTCACTGCCAGCTAGTTGATAGGCCACATCATCTATCAAAAGTGTACCGCTACCCTCTTTAAGCATAAAGATGCGGTGGTAATTTATCCTGCAAACAGACAAGCTATCAAATGTTTGGTTCGATAGATAATTTATGGAGAAGGAATCTTTTATTTCCTTATCCACGTGCGCCTGCGAAAAATTATCATTGATCATTGCCTAAAAAAACAAACTTATTAAATGGAGGTGACTATATCGTCACCCGCGTTTAAGTTTTTAAATAATGATCCAAACCTTTTTCCGGCTTCTCACCTCCATTCACCGATAATTTAGGCTAATTGGCCGAAATCTACTATTGATGCCATTGGTATGTTATCATATTTGAAGTAATATTTAATGATCACTTATGAGCGGCAACCTAAAAAACAAAAATATTTTAATTTCAGGTGCAAGTATTGCCGGTCCGGCATTGGCTTATTGGCTAAACCATTATGGATTTAATGTAACTGTTGTTGAACGGGCTTCCGAACTTCGAAAAGGAGGTTACAGGATTGATTTGCGTGGAGTAGCAACTGAGGTAGCCGAACGTATGGGTATTTCGGATCAGGTAAAAGAATTAAATACCGCCATGCGGGGTTCATCCATGATAACCGCGGCAGGTAAACGGTATGTAGACCTTAATGATCCCAATATATTTGGTATGCGACTGGATACCGACGTGGAGATCATGCGGGGCGAATTATCCGGGATCCTTCATAACGAAACCAAAGATCAAACGGAATATATTTTCAATAACTCCATTACCGACATAACCCAAACGCATGAGCATGTAACCGTTACCTTTAAACAAGGAGAACCCCGCATATTTGACCTGGTTGTAGCGGCCGATGGTCTGAGGTCAAATGTGCGGGGATTGGTTTTTGAAAAGGAAAACATCACTATCAAACATTTGGGGTACTACGTAGCCATCTTCACTATACCCAATCACTTTGACCTTGATCATTGGGAGCTAAGCTATCCTGCATTGAATAAGCTTGTAAACATATACAGTACAGGTGAAAATCAGGAAGCAAAAGCATTGTTCATGTTTGCGGCGCCGGCAACAGATCATGGTCACCGTAATACAGCACGGCAAAAACAAATGGTTATTGACCAATTTAAGGATGAAGGGCCGGCCATTTCAAAAATATTAAATGCCATTCATGATACACCTGATTTTTATTTTGATGCCATAAGCCAGGTAAAAATGAATAGTTTATCAACTGGCCGGGTGGTGTTACTGGGCGATGCGGGTTATTGCCCTTCACCGGCATCTGGCCAGGGCAGCAGTTTGGCATTAGTTGGGGCGTATGTTTTAGCCGGGGAACTTGCAGCCGCTTCCGGAGATCATCAAAGAGCATTTAACAATTACGAAAGCCAGATGAGATGGTTTGTTAAAGCCAATCAACAACTGGGAATAACCGTTTTAAAAGAGATGGTAAGTAAATCAAATACACAGCTATGGTTTCAAACCACGATGTTGCGCATACTGGTTAAATTACCCTGGAAGGAAAAAATATTTAAAAGCTTCCTGAAGGAAATGCAGCAGAAAGTAGATGAGGCAGCAAATGCCATTGAGCTCAGGGATTATGCCCGTTACACGCGGCATATAATAAAAAGTGATCCTGTTTAATAATACCATTTACAATATTTAATTTTCGGCGATCCTGAAAAACTGGCGCAGGCCTTTATGAAACTTGCCGCTGCCAAAACCTGCCCGTACACCTGCCTTTAGATAATGTCACCCTTAAACCGTTCAGGGAAAAAAAACCGCTTTTGAAAAGGATATAACAGACTGGTATGATGTAGTTACCGGCACTGACCATGATGATGTAGCTGTAAAAGCATAAACAATAATCGTTCTTTATTGAGCCGTGCAAGATGTAATTATACATCATGCGCGGCTTTTCAATTAAAAATAAATATTATTGAAAACTTAAATTAAAAACATGAAAGGATTAAAAACAATTCTATTTTTAACTATCTCCAATACATTCATGACGTTTGCATGGTACGGGCATTTAAAGTTTAAAGAATACTCATGGGGTAAAAACCTGGGGATCTTCTCCATAATTGTGATTAGCTGGGGACTGGCTTTTTTTGAATATCTTTTTCAGGTACCAGCCAATGAGGGTGGTTTTAAAGACAACGGGGGGCCCTTTACGCTGGTTCAGCTTAAAACCATTCAGGAGGCTATAACCCTCGTGGTTTTCATGTCATTCACCCTCATTTTTTTCAAAGACGAAAAGCTGGGTTGGAACCACCTGGCCGGATTTGCACTCATAGTGCTGGCTGTATTTGTGATCTTTAAAAAATGGTGAGCAATAAATTATAACAGATTAAACAAGATGATTTAAATGTCTGTCTACCGTTTCTAATAACCTGTCCATTTCAAATGGTTTATTTAAATAAGCATCGGCACCGCATTCCAGCGCAGCACCTGCCAAATTTTCACAGCCCGATATCAGTATTACCGGGACATGGCTGGTTAAAGGATGTTTTTTAAGGGCCGAACATAGTTCGCTCCCTAAACCATCTTTTAATTTGTTATCCACCAGCACCAGGTCGGGCATTTGCAGTATAACACCCTTTATAGAATTTTTACCGGGGTAGGCAGCAGTGTGATAACCCTCTCCTTTCAGAATCAATTGTATTTCGTCAGACAGATCAACGTCGTCCTCAACGATAAATATTTTTTTTCTCATAGGTTTATGTGAAAGGTACACAAATTTACATTTATAATTAATATCAATCAATTATAAATTAATTTATTTAAAAACAGAGAAATCAATGGTTGATATTTGAGGTAAATAATGTTAAATGCCGGTCAGAAAAAATTATACGGTACAAAACAATTAGCTTTAATTTCAATTTGAAGTTTAGTAACAATAAATAAACTACCTGAACATTTATGAAAATAATAACATACCCCGGCAATCCATTTCCACTTGGCGCAACCTGGGATGGTAATGGGGTTAACTTTACGCTTTATTCAGAAAATGCAACAGGTGTTGATCTTTGCCTGTTTAATACAATGAATGATGAAATAGAGTCATCGAGAATTCAGATCACTGAATTTTCTGACTTGATATGGCACATATATATACGCGGCCTAAAACCCGGACAATTATATGGATACCGTGTGCATGGCCCCTATGAGCCGGAGAACGGACATCGTTTTAACCCCAACAAGCTATTGATAGATCCTTATGCAAAGGCTATTGCAGGCACAATTGATTGGGATGATTCCTTATTTGGATATGAGGTAGGCAACCCGGATGAAGATCTGAGTTTTAGTCAAACAGATAATGCGGCATTTGTCCCCAAGTCGGTTGTTATTGATCATAATTTTGATTGGGAGAATGATAAAAGTCCCGACATAGCCTACTTTAATTCGGTGATCTATGAAGCACACGTAAAAGGGCTCACCAAGCTTCACCCTGAAATACCCGAAGATATCAGGGGGACGTACGCGGCTATAGCCCATCCCGTGACTATTGCTTATTTAAAAGATCTGGGTATTACCGCTATTGAGTTAATGCCGGTTCATGATTTTCTTACAGACAGGCATCTTGTGGAAAAAGGCCTCACCAATTACTGGGGTTATAATACCATTGGTTTCTTTGCTCCGGATGCCCGCTATGCATCCTGCAGTGTACTTGGCGAACAGGTTATTGAATTTAAAAACATGGTTAAAGAGTTGCATAAAGCCGGGATTGAGGTAATTCTCGATGTGGTGTATAATCATACCGGCGAAGGCAACCAAATGGGTCCTACCTTGTCTTTCAAGGGTATTGACAATGCTTCATATTATCGCCTTAAAGATGATGATAAAAGGTATTACATGGATTATACAGGTACGGGTAATACCCTGAACGCGAATTTACCTAATGTGCTGCGCCTCATGATGGATAGCCTGCGGTATTGGATCGTGGATATGCATATTGACGGCTTCCGTTTTGACCTTGCCGCCACGCTGGCCCGTGAACTGCATGAAGTGAACCGCCTGAGTGCATTTTTTGATATTATTCACCAGGACCCGATCATATCACGGGTAAAATTAATAGCCGAGCCCTGGGATCTGGGAGAAGGTGGTTACCAGGTAGGTAAGTTTCCATCGGGATGGGCAGAATGGAACGGTAAATACCGCGATAGCATACGTGATTACTGGAGCGGCAGGGAAAGTACACTGGCAGAATTTGCCGACCGTATAACCGGAAGTTCTGACCTGTATAAATCGTACCGCAGGCCTACAGCCAGCATCAATTTTATTACCGCGCATGATGGCTTTACCTTAAATGACCTGGTATCATACAATGAAAAACATAACGAAGCCAACGGTGAGGATAATAATGATGGCGAAAACTATAACCGTTCATGGAACTGCGGTGTGGAAGGGCCTACAGATGATGAAGTTATCAATAAGCTGCGCGGCAAACAGAAAAAGAATTTTTTAACTACGCTTTTCCTTTCGCAAGGTGTACCCATGTTGGTTGCCGGTGATGAAATGAGCCGTACACAGCGAGGGAACAATAACTCCTACTGCCAGGACAATGAAATTTCATGGATAAACTGGAAAACAATGGATAAGGAGCTGCAGGCTTTTACACGTAAATTGATCAGTTTGCGAAGAGATCACGCCGCTTTTTCCCGGAAAAACTGGTTTAAGGGCGAGCCTGTAAAAAGTAACGGTATTGCTGATATAGCCTGGTTTTTACCTGATGGCTCTGAAATGACCGACGATACCTGGAACCATGATTTTGCCAAATCGGTAGCTGTTTTTTTAAATGGTTTAGGACTTCATAGCGTTAATGCCGAAGGTAATAAAGTGGTTGATGATAGTTTCTACATTATTTTTAACGCGCATGATGAACCATTAAGTTACAAATTACCCAAAATTGAATACGCTAAGGATTGGGAATTATTAATAGATACCGGTAAAGAGCAAATCGATGAAAATACCTGCAAGTATAGCGCTGAATCTACCATACAGGTAGCGGGGAGATCGGTTGTATTACTTCAACATCAATTGGTATATAATGGCGGCACTAAACATCAATAACAGATCAATAGGTGTTAACTTTAATAATTCGGGACTTGCTGAGGTAAAGTTGTGGGCACCAAATGCCGCTAAGGTTTTTATCAAACTTGATAAACAAATGCTTCCTTTAATCAGGGAAGAGCACGGCTTTTGGACATTAACCACAGGTGAGATTAAACCTGATGACAAATATTGGTTTGATGCGGATGACAAACAATTATCTGACCCGGCATCACTTTTTCAACCGGATGGTGTGCATGGCTCATCAGGAGCATTTGACGTAAACGCTTTTAACTGGACAGATGCCACATGGAAAAACATGCAGCTGGCTGATTATATATTTTACGAACTCCATACCGGTACATTTACCCGCGATGGCACTTTTAAAGGCCTTGAAGAGCAACTTGATTATCTGATTGAACTTGGTATTACCGCGATAGAAATTATGCCCGTAGCTCAATTCCCCGGCGAAAGGAACTGGGGATATGATGGCGCTTTTCCTTTCGCGGTACAAAACAGTTACGGAGGGCCGCAGGGTTTACAGCATTTGATCAATAGCTGCCACAGTAAAGGGCTGGCTGTAGTTTTAGATGTGGTATATAACCACATGGGCCCTGAGGGTAATTACTTTAGTCAATTCGGCCCTTACTTTACCGATAAATACCCCACACCCTGGGGCAGGGCTATCAATTTTGACGATGCCGGCTGCGATGAGGTTCGACGTTATTTTATAGAGAACGTGCTGATGTGGTTCCGTGATTTTCATGTAGATGGCTTACGGATGGACGCAGTACATGCTATTAAAGATTTTAGTCCGAAACATATTTTGCAGGAGATCAGTGGGCAGGTAGCCGAACTGATGCAGGCATCCGGGAAAACTCATTATCTTATTGTGGAATGTGATCTGAATGACACCCGGTTCATTAACCCTGTAAATCGCTGTGGATACGGTATGGATGCACAATGGACCGACGAATTTCACCATGCCCTGCGTGTAACTGCAGGCGGCCAGAGAAATGGATATTATACAGATTTTAATGGCATAGCCGATCTGGCAAACGCTTATGAAAATGCCTATGTATATCATGGCCAATATTCCGAGCAAAGGCAAAAAAAATTCGGCATCAATACTGAGGGTATCAATGGCCGGCAGTTCGTGGTGTTTTCGCAAAATCATGACCAGGTTGGTAACCGGATGCTGGGCGAGCGTTCAAGCCATTTGTTTAGTTTTGAAATGCAAAAGACGATGGCTGGAGCCGTAATGATCAGTCCGTTTTTGCCCATGTTATTCATGGGCGAAGAAAGAAGTGAGCCTAACCCATTCCTGTTTTTTGTAAGCCATACGGATAAAGAGCTGATCAAGGCGGTAAGAAAAGGGCGCAAAGCTGAATTTGCAGATTTCCACGCTCACGGTGAAGCCCCTGACCCACAGGCAATAGAAACCTTTGAACGCTCCAAACTAAACTGGGATATACTTGACCAGGAACCTCAGCAAACCATGCTGAGGTATTATAAAACCCTGATCGGGTTACGAAAGCATCAACCAGCTCTAAAAAGCCCCGACCGTAAAAACATGAGCGTTGAAGCTGATACAGCCAATAATACATTGATTTTACAACGATGGACAGCTGAGCAGAGCGTAATTTGCCTGTTGAATTTCGCTAATGCCAATCAAAAGGTGATGATACCTGAAGGCATAGATCAATGGCAAAAACTATTTGACTCTGCCGGACCGGGATGGAACGGACCGGTTTCATCACCACAAATAATCAGTACCGGTGCATTGTCATTACCTCCTGAGTCCATCCTGATATATACCCAATATTATGCATAACCCCGTTGCTACCTATCGGATACAGTTTAATAAGGATTTTACTTTTAAAGATCTTGAGCACATTATACCCTACCTGCATCAATTAGGGGTTAGCACTATATATGCCTCTCCTATTTTTGAAGCCACGCCTGGCAGCACCCATGGTTATGATGTGGTTAACCCTTCACGCATTAATCCGGAGATAGGAACGTTGAAGCAACTGGAAAATATCAGCAAAATCCTCAAAAAATTCAACATCGGCTGGTTACAGGATATCGTACCCAACCACATGGCCTTTCACCAAAACAATACCTGGTTAATGGATGTGCTGGAGAATGGCAGGCGTTCAGCATACGCTGATTTTTTTGACATCATATGGTCGGCACCAATATATCGTAGCAGGGTGATGGTTCCTCTTTTAGGTTTGCCATTTGAAGATGCGTTAAATGACGGACAGATCAAAATAGCGCAAAAGGATGGTCAGTTTTTATTTACCTATGCAGATCAACATTATCCTTTAAACCCGCACGCCTATATTACCATGCTGCAAACTGTAACCGAAGATAAGCCCGAAACTATCCATCTGTTAATTGAAGAAGCAAAGGAGTTACAACAAAGTGATGATGATAAAACATACAACATTCGCTTTAGTGAGTTAAAACAGCAGCTTAAATCCCTCTATCAACAACCGCCAGCTAAAAAATATTTAAAATCCTGCGTTGAGCAGGTTAACAGCCAGCCGGCCCTATTGCAGCAGCTATCAGACGAACAGTATTATCAACTATGTTACTGGCAGGAAACCGAAAAGCAGATTAATTATCGTCGTTTTTTTACCGTTAACGGGCTCATTTGCCTCAACATGCAAAACCCTGCAGTGTTTGATAAATGCCATGAACTTGTTAAAACGTTATTGGATAAAGACATTATCCAGGGCCTCCGTTTAGATCATATTGATGGGCTTTATGACCCAACTGTTTACCTGGAACGTTTGCGTAAATTAACGGGTAACGAAACTTACATCGTGGTTGAAAAAATACTGGAAGATGGAGAAAGTTTCCCCGAAAACTGGCCGGTGCAAGGTAATACCGGTTATGATTTCCTGGCTGTTGTAAACAATCTGTTTACACAAGCAGATAGCAAAAAGCAGTTTGCTGATTTCTACAGGAATTTTAATGCCGATAAATCATCCATTACCCAATCTATATTAAACAAAAAGTCGCTGATACTGTATGAGCACATGGCGGGGGAACTTGAAAATCTTTACCAGCTTTTTTACGATCTGGAACTGACCGATAACATTTATGTAAAACCTGGGCAAATTAAAACTGTAATCGCTGAGTTTTTGATCAGGTGCCCGGTTTACAGGTATTACGGCAACAGCTTTCCTTTGCCCCAAACCGAACAAAAAGCAATAAAATATATATTTAAAGGTATAAGGGAAGCTAGACCGGAATTAAAGAAAACAGTTGCTTTGTTTGAGGATATCTTCTTTAAAAATGACCCATCATCCGATTATGCACAAAAGGTATTAAACTTTTACCTGCGCTGGATGCAGTTTACAGGCCCGCTGATGGCCAAAGGTGTTGAAGACACCCTGATGTATACTTATGATCGTTTTATTGGCCATAATGAGGTTGGCGATACGCCACTCACCTTTGGGCTACCTGCCAATGAATTCCATAATTACATGGTTGCCCGGCAACAGCAATGGCCATTATCCATTAATGCAACAGCTACCCATGATACTAAACGCGGCGAAGGTGTGAGGGCCAGGCTTAATGTACTAACTGATATTGCAGATGATTGGCTGAATATGGTGATGCACTGGCAAAAGGTTAACAGCAAATACAAAACAAATGAAGTACCCGATGCCAACGATGAATACCTGATTTATCAAAGCATAGCAGGCAGTTACCCAATGCCCGGTGAGGATGGGGATGGTTTTCATACCCGCATGGAAGAATACCTGATAAAGGGATTGCGCGAGGCCAAACTACACACGCAATGGGCCGAGCCGAATGAACTATATGAAGCAAGCTGCAAAAAATTCGTGGATGCCATAATACAGCCTGAAAGTGCCTTTATGAAAAGCTTTCAGCAGCTTCAAATAAAAATTGCCGACTATGGCATAATCAATTCACTTGCACAAACAGTTTTAAAATTTACCTGCCCCGGCGTTCCTGATGTTTATCAGGGCTGCGAGTTTTGGGATCTGAGCATGGTTGATCCTGATAATCGTCGTCCGGTTGATTACGAGGCAAGAGCACACAGTTTACAGGAGCTAATGGCCTCAAAGACATCAATTGACCGGCTTTGGGCAAATCGTTACAACTCCAGCATCAAACTTTGGCTTACACAGCTTTTACTTAATGAGCGTAAAAATGATACGGAAACATTTAAAAACGGCATCTATATACCACTTAAGGTTAACGGTAAATACAAGGATAATGTGTTGGCCTATGCCCGCCAAAATGATAATAACTGGTACATTATAGCTATACCGCTGCATTTAGGACAAATAAATGCTGATAGCAATCATCCCGGCAATATTGATTGGGGAAATACGCAGATCATTTTGCCTGAGGATGCGCCCATAAAATGGGATAATTTATTTAGCGGTAAATCATCCGCCCATACTGATCATATCAATGTTGATTCCATTTTCAAAGCATTTCCGCTGGCCTTGCTAAAATGTACCTAATTAAACTGATAAATTTCCAATTAGTTTTGACGGCATAATTTTAAGATAAAAAGCAGAATGGATATGCTCCATTCTGCTAAATCACTCTAAAACAATCACCTCTTATTAAATAGGAAGTCTCTTTCATAAAATCCAACGGGATTAAACCACATTCAGAAATTATTTACAGAAGAGCAAAGGTATCTAATAATATCTTCAGCCAGCCTGATTATCAATCTTTTGACTAACAACTGACAGTAAATCAGGTTTACGACCCGATTACCTAATACATCAACCCTTTAATAAAAATATCGATCAGTAATAGTTTTTTGGCGTGTATTTCTTCTAAATGTTCTTTACGCGGAAAGCTTGTTTTCTTCTGCGACACCGCACCAACTCTTATACCATGTAAGGCGTCAAGCAGCAGGTCAACAATCTCGTCGGGGTTACCTATTGGTTTAATAGTGCCGCGTTCAATTTCGGTTTTTATCGCATTGCTTAATAAATTCAATTCGGCTAAATGAACCTGGCCAACAATTTCCCATATAGAATCAGGAAGATTTTGTTCATTAAGCCTGAAAAAATCGAAGAAATTATAGTTCCTTACAATAAAGTCATGATTTGTATTGATCTGGAAAACAAAGGCTTCTTTAAGATTTGTAAATGTATCTATTTTATCTTCTAAAAGTTTTAAATAGTCATTAGACAGCTTACGCATCACTGCAATATACAACTGACTTTTATCAGGAAAATAATAATACAGCAAAGCTTTTGACATTGACAAATCGCCGGCAATTTCATTCATGGTGGTTTTTGAATAACCATAATGTAAAAACCGCTGATAAGAAGCCTCTAAAATTTTCTCTCTTTTTATATCCTGATGGTCATTGCCTGCAGCCATTTGCTCTATGAATTATATAAAACAGTGTAAGTCAAATTAAATTCCTGACTTTTTTAACAAAATTATCAAAAGTTCTGTAAATATATGTATCAACACCTAACACATTGTCAATTGCCAAAACAATTTTACATTCCTACTATTTTTAGAGTAGATTTATATAACATATATACTATGAATACAGAAAATAGGTTGCCTCATGTTCTGCTCGAATTTTCAGAGCGTATCCCATCCATTATTTGGGACCTTATAATTGCCCTGATTGCTATATTGGTTGGGCTAATTATAAAATTTATAGTTACCCACCTGTTTAAACTTTATGCCAAAAAAGAAACCTCCTACTCATTCTTCAGGTCAATAATAGTTAACCTTGGCACAGCCATTACCTATTTTATCCCGTTGTTCCTGCTTAACCTGTTCTTACCCTTTATGCGGATGGACACAGCATTTATAGCGCCACTGGATAAAACCGTTGAAATTTTGCTAACCATTTCATTTGCCGGCATCCTGGTACGCTCCGTAAGAATACTGGAAGATTATATTTATCACGCTTATGACCTGAACAAGGCAGATAATCTTTTGGAACGTAAAATACGCACGCAGATTCAGTTTATGCGCAAGCTTTTAGTGGTGATCATTGTTTTTGTAACCATAGCCATTATTTTGCTGAGTTTTGAAAGTATGCGCAAAATTGGAACCGGTCTGTTAACCGGCGTAGGTATAGGTGGCATCATTGTTGGTTTTGCCGCTCAAAACTCGCTGGGGAATTTGCTTGCCGGTTTCCAGATAGCATTTACACAACCTATACGTATTGACGATGTACTGGTAGTTGAAGGTGAATGGGGCCGGGTTGAAGAAATCACCTTAACCTATGTAGTATTACGGATCTGGGATCAGCGAAGGCTCATTTTGCCTATAAATTATTTTATACAAAAACCATTTCAAAATTGGACGCGCAGTTCGGCGGATATATTAGGAACTGTGTTTTTATATATGGATTACTCCATCCCCCTTGATGAGATCAGGAAAGAATTTGACCGCCTGATAGCAAAATCGCCATTATGGGATAAAAAAGTGAGCATTATTCAGGTAACCGATAGTAAGGAAAAAGCAATAGAGATCCGTGTACTGATGAGCGCCAGCAACTCGTCAAATGCATTTGACCTGCGTTGTTACATTCGCGAAAACCTGATCACTTATATCCAGCAAAATTATCCGGGTAGCCTTCCTAAATCAAGAAATGAAATAAAGGATCTTGAAAAATATGTAGTACCTAAAACAGCGGGTTAAGCCAAACGTGATAACCCTATGCCACTGCCTATTACAAGGGCATCTTCAATGGCGCCAATTACAGGATCAACTATATGGCTGCTTTTAACAGCACTTTTACGCAAAAAATAGCTACCAAAGGTTGCTGCAAACGCTACAGTACCACCAATTAAAGCCCCAATTACAGCTTTACCGCCTGTCGCCTTGTAAATACTTGCTCCGGCAAGGGCCCCTGAAAATACCCGGAACCCAATAACGGCGGGCTTAATACGGTTAGGTGTTGATGGTAATTTATCAACTACCAGCTCGCTCAGGGCAACAAATTTCAGGATTTTGGCCACATTAACCGATTGCATGAACCTTAAAGGGGAATGCTCCAGGCTTTTGGAGTGATGATGGCTTAATATATGGCTGGTAATAACAGGCGCCGATGTTGACCGCATGCCTGCTAAAGTACCCAGGCTAATAACTTGCCAAAACGGCTTTGATATTTTTAAATGCATAATTGTATCTATTTGCTAATTAGTAGAACCGCAGAAATACAATTTATGTTCTAATTAAAAACACAAATCAATAAGTAATTTTCATTGTTATAAATAATACATCAAAACTAAAACTATGAAACTACATGAAAACAATGCCTTGGGCGAGCTGGGAGGAGCAATAGGTAAAGGATTGCTTGCTGGGTTGGTGGCCACGGCCGCCATAACCCTATCTCAGATAATAGAAATGAAGATAACCAAACGTAAACCAAGTGAAGCACCGCTTAAAGTTGCGGACAAAACAGCCGGTTTAAAACCCGCGAGCGCGGCTGACAAACAAAAGCTTTCGCAGGAGATACACTGGTCGTACGGAACTGTATGGGGTATAACACGCGGATTAATTTCACTAACCGGACTAAAAGGCGTACCTGCAACGCTGATTCATTTTGGAGCGATCTGGGGCACAGCTATGGTTATCTTACCTAAATTTAAAGCTGCCCCTCCCGTTTATAAGGAAGACGCGAAGGCTATTGCTATTGATGGTTTTCACCACGCTGTTTATGCTGTAACGGCAGGTCTGGTATTTGACGCGCTTGACGCGGGAAGTAAAAATGAAAAAAGATTTGACCGGTTAATTAAGAGACTACATTTAAAAGGATTGATCAGCAGGTTTAAATTTTAATAAAACCAGTAAATAAAAATAGCCGTCTCCTTATTCAAGGAGACGGCTATTTTTATGCAGCTTAAGCTATACAATTTCTGCTTCCAATACTTCTGTATGTTTTTCCTCTTTTTTATTACCAAAAAGCTTTGCTTTTATGTTATAACGGATAATGTACATACATGGAACCAGTATAAGTGTAATAATAGTAGCGAAACCTAAACCGAAGATCATTGTCCAGGCCAATGGGCCCCAGAATGCTACGTTATCGCCACCAAAGTGTATGTGCGGAGCAAAGTGGCTAAACATACCTACAAAGTCGATATTGAAACCTACCGCTAACGGAATTAAACCTAATATAGCCGCAGTGGCAGTCAATAGTACCGGAGTCATACGGGTATGTCCGGCTTCCACTACAGCATCATGCAGGTTTGCGCCCTGTTCAATCAACATATCGGTAAACTCAACCAATAATATACCATTACGTACCACCACACCTGCAAGAGCTATGATACCAACCCCGGTCATTACAATTGACATGGTCATGCCGAAAATACTTACACCCAGTAAAACACCTATAATACTGAAAAAGATCTCGCTGATGATAATGAACGTTTTACCTACAGAGTTAAACTGGATCATTAATATGATCAATATCAATCCAAATGACGTAGCCAAAGCACCCAACAGGAAGTTCATAGCCTCCATTTGGTCTTCCTGACCACCGCCTTGCCTGATGATCACATTGTCCGGCTTTTTAAAGTTATTAATAGCCTGCATGATATTGGCATTCACCTCATTGGCGTTAAATGGTTTTATAACGCTTGAGCCTAAGGTAAGCACGCGGCGCTGTTGTTTACGTTTGATGTTGCTATAAGTATTGGTATAACGCACATCGGTAAAGGCCGATATAGGCACCTGGCGTATGGCACCGCCCGTAGCAAGGTCACGATAGGTGATTTTAATGTTTTTCAATTCATCAAGATTACTGCGCTGACTTTCTAATGCGCGCACCTTGATCTGATAATCATCTTCTTTGGTATTTCTGAAATCACCAGCCTTTGCACCAAATACCGCGGTGCCCAAAGCTTGATTTATTTGAGAAGTACTTATACCCTCCCTGTTGGCTCTTTCACGGTCAATGTCAAAAACCACTTCGGGTTTATCGCTTTGTACATCGGCAATCAGGCCTTCAATACCCGCTATATTTTGTTTGGCAATGTAGTTTTTAAGACGGTTACCGGTTGCAACCAGCGTGTCGATGTTATCGCCTATGATCTCAATACTGATATCTTTTTGTACTGGGGGACCACTGTTTTCCTGGGCTACGGCTATTTTGGCGCCTGGGATACCCTGAACAGCTTTACGAATATTGGCTAAAACTACTTTGGTATCTTTCCCATTACGCTTGCCAAACTCCACAAATGCTACGGTTACTTTACCTTTATTTTCATAATCGCCCTGGTCTTCATCTGTTGGGTCGGTTACCCCTTTGGTAACGTTTGATATAACTGATGATACAATGTCTTTATCAGGCTCAACCACTTCGGCTACACGCTTTTCAACTTTTTTAGTGATCTCATTGGTATAAGCCTGATCGGTACCTATTGGCATGGTTAAATAAACGTAAACAAAGTTGGGGTCGCCTGATGGAAAAAATTCAACCTTTGGCGACCGGGCTATCATAAACATAATAGTCAGGATAAACAAAACTATAGTGCCAAATAATATGGTTAAAGGCCTGCGTACTGCCTTTTCAAGCAAACCTGCATACCATCTTTGAAAACGCGGCCATGCCTTTTTCTGAAACCTGTCTATTATTTTCAATAAAATAAAATGATTCAACAGGTATAAAAGTATGGCAAGCACCAAAAAGTTGCCCATACCCATTGTCCAGATGCCTGCAAAAAACAATGCATAACTAAATATGGCCAATACTGCCATAACACCCACGGTTATAGTTGTTTTTCTGTCAAATCGCGGATTATCATGCTCACCTTCATGGTGTGGTTTCATAAAATCAACCGCAAATACAGGATTAATAATATAAGCCACCACCAATGAAGCCAACAATGTTATGATCAGCGTAATTGGCAGGAAAAACATGAAATGCCCTATCAAACTATTCCAAAAAGCCAAAGGAACAAATGGCGCCAATGTGGTCATAGTACCTGAAAATACCGGAAGAAATACTTCACCGGCCGCCATTTTTGCAGCCTGCTTTATCGGCACTTTACCATTGGCAAAAATACGGTGCGTATTTTCAATTACTACAATAGCATCATCAACCACTATACCCAGTGCCAGCAGGAACGAGAACAGCACAATCATATTTAGCGTAAACCCAATGGAGGGCATTACTAAAAACGCAATGAAACAGGATAACGGAACCGAAAGCGCCACAAAAACAGCATTGGTTGTACCCATAAAAAACATCAGGATAACGGTTACCAGTATAAAGCCGATCACAATAGTATTGATCAGGTCATTTAATGTAGTACGTGTTTTGTCCGACTGATCTCCCGTTACCACAATATCAAGCCCTTTGGGGAATACTGTTTTTTGTTTCAGCTTTATGAGTTCATTGATCTTGTCAGATGCTTCAATAAGGTTTTCTCCCGCCCTTTTACTCACGTTAAGGGTAATTACATTTTTAAAGTTGGGGTTATCATTGGTTTTTAAACGGGCATAACTCTCCTGCTCCAAAAATGAATCTTTGATCTCGGCAATATCCCTTAAGTAAACGGCTTGTCCTTTAGGATTACGGATAGCCATAGCAGCCACCTCATCTGCATTTTTAAAATCCTTTTTAATATCAATGCTGCGGCGTATACCATCAGTTTTAACAGTACCTGCCGATGAAAGTATATTCTCGTCTCCAATGGCCTTAATAATATCATTAAAGCCAATTTGTGTAGCTGCCATTTTATTCAGGTCAACATTCACCTGGATCTCGGGAGTTAAGGACCCTACTTCGTCTCACTTCATAATTACCCGAAATATTGATATACAAAATAGGCAAATCGGCAACGTTAATGTCAGATATTATCGATTCTTTAAGGTTATCATCGTTTTGGGGCAGATCCTGTTCAGCTTTATCCACCGCGTCCTTTACATCAATCTTGGCATCTTTAATGTCAATATTGGCGTTAAATTCGGCAGTAATAATAGATACGTTTTGAACAGAGTTTGAGGTTACCTTTTTTAGCCCCTTTAATGACTTTAGCTGTTTCTCTATTTGCCTGGTAACCAGGTTCTCAATATTCTGCGGCGACTGCCCGGCAAATGTGGTAGTTACAAATACCTTTGATTGGGCAATATCCGGAAAGTTTTCCTTAGGCAGATTGTTGTAACTGATGAGCCCCAATACCGTAACCAAAAATATGAGCACATAAATGGCGGTCTTGTTTTCAATGGCCCAGCTTGAGGGCCCAAATTCTTTATTCAGATCTTTCATAATTAATAGATCAAACGTTAATAATTAATTAGCAGACTGTAATACTTTTATTTTGTCGCCATCCTCAATTTCGGTGGCGCCCTCGGTTACCAGTTGGTCACCGCTTTTTAATCCTGATAATATTTCTGTATTGCCGCCATAAGTAGTTCCTGCTTTAACATTCACCTTTTTGGCAGTTCCGTGTTGATTAAGATACACATAATCGCCCGTTTCTGATTTTAAAATAGCCTTAACCGGCACCACTACCGTGTTTGCCTTGGTGTAATTAGCTATTTGAATAATGGCCGTCATGTTAGGGCGAAGGGTTTTACGTACGGGTAGTTTTATCTCTACGCCAAAGCTGCGCGATGTTGGATCAATAACCTTTGCAGCAAAAGTTACTTTGGTAATTAATGAATCCTGTGCATCAGGCACTAATATTTTCACTTCGTTACCGGTATTTACGCTGCCTGCATAAGATTCAGGCACATCGGCTTTAACTTTTAAAACATCAGCGTTCACCACACGGATACCTGTTTGGCCCGGTGAGGCAGCCTGACCTAACTTAAGGTCCATCTGATCAACAGTTCCGTTAATAGGAGATACAATTCGGTATTGGCTTGCCTGCTGTTTTAAAGCAGCTAATGCTTTTTTACTGCTTTGCAGCGTAGTTTGTGCCTGCAAAAATTGTACCTCGGTGCCTATTTTTTGATCCCAAAGATTTTTTTGGCGATTGAACAATGTTTGGTTTAAACTAACCTGTGCCTCATTCTGCGCTATGTTTTGCAGCAATACATTATTATCAAGCTGGGCCAGCGTTTGGCCTTTACTTACATGCTGCCCAACTTTTACATACAGGCCTGTTATTATGGCCTGAGCCTGCGGATAAGCAGTTACGTTATCCTGCGCGTCAATTTTACCTTGAATCTGAACATAATTGGTAAACTGGGTTGGTTTTATAGCAATGGTGCTTACATCAGTAGTTTTAGATGAATCTTTCGAACCTACTTCGGCCTGTAATTTGGTGATCTTTGAATTTAGATCAGCCTGTTGTTTTTTCAGGTCAGCAAGCTCGGCTGTTTTATCCTTAGGTTGTTTATTTGAGCAAGCCGCCAAAAAAATGAAAGCCGGTATGTATAGTAGTTTTTTCATGTCTTTTTTTATAGTGGGTTTAGTAAATATTTATTTAATGCGGCCATATGCCTTATCCAGATCAACCTTGCTTATTAAAGCATCGTAAAGTCCTTGTATGTATTTATCATTTGCGTCATCAAGCGATGTTTGCGCTTGTGTTACTTCAATGCTTGAACCAACTCCCTGCTGATATTTTATTTTAGAAACACGCAGCACTTCTTCTGCTAATTCCCTGTTTCTTTTTTGGTTATTCAAACTTTGCAGTCCATTAATATAGGTTACGTTAGCTCTGTTGGCCTCCAGTTTTAGTCCGTTTTTCGAATTCTCTAAATCATTTTGCGATTTTAAAACCGCAATTTTTGATTGTCGTACCTGGTTTAAGCGCTGCCATCCATTAAATATGGGGATGTTTAAAGTAAGTCCAACGTAGCTTGAAGGAAAGTCCATTTTGTACAAATTGCCAAAACTATTATTCTGATAAGATGAAGTATAACTTGCATTGGCCTTCAGCGTTGGTAAGTATTGTGATTTTTGACGCTTTAAATCAAGTTTTTTAAGTTCAATACCTGTTTCGGCTAAATTATATTCAATTCGGTTGTGGTAAAATGAAGTATCAGCTGCCAGATCAGCGGTATCATCCATTTTAATATCTTCCAGCTTATCTTTTAAGGAAAGATTATTCTCAATAGGCATTCCCATCTGGAATTTTAAAACCTGATAATTTAATGCAAGAGACCGAATTGTATTTTCGCGGCTGGTCACTAAATTATTGTATTGAACTGAAATTCGGTCAACATCAATTTTCTCAACAACTCCCTGTTTATTTTGCGCTGCGGTTTCATCAAACTGCTGTTTTAATTGTTTGATATTGGCGTTCACCAATCTTAACTGTTCGTTACTAACTAAAACCTGATAGTAAGCTTTAGTTACGCTAACGTTAACCTGAATTTGTGTACGGGTATGATTTCTGATAGAAAGCTCTTTATAAGTTTTGGATGCCTTTAAGCCTACCAGGTAACTACCGTCAAACAGTATTTGGTCTGCACTTGCTCCAACACTTGACTGATACTTAACCCCAAACTGTACAGGGATAAAAGTACCTGCAGGCTGGCCAAATATTTCGCCGGGCAATAAAGTTGTAGGTATTTTTAAATAATCCTGAAATGTGGCTGTTCCACTTACCTGGGGTAGTCCAATACCGGTTGTTTCTTTAACCTTGTATTCAGCGCTTTTTATATCAAGCTTGGCATTTACAACCGAGTCCTGATGCTCATAAGCGTAGTTAATACATTCCTGAACGCTAAAATTATATGTTTGGTTATTAGGTGGCGCATCCTGTGCATAGCTTTTAAAGGCTAAGGCACAAAACACTGTTGCCATAAAAAGTAGATATTTCATTTTATATATTGTGGTTGGGTTGATTACTCAATTATCTATGATGCCGATTCAAATGTCATATGCGGTAATGACAGTCCTATGTCAGCAGTGTTTTTTATTCATCATGTATGTTTTTATAATGGTTTAAAAGCTTGTAACCTTTTAGTGTGCAAATGCCATAATTAAAGTGATCTAAAAACTGTACCTGCACTTTCCAGGTATTAAACTCCGCTACCGGAAAAATTTCAGTGTTAAAACCAAGTTCAATCTGGCTCACCCTCATCCTTGCAATTATCTTTACGTCAATATCTGTCCTGATGTAACCTTGCTTCATCCCTTTGGTTAAAAGCTCTTCCAGCGTACTGATCAAAATCTCAGCTTTAAACTTCTGAAACTGCGCCCAGGCTTCCGGGTGATATTTTTGCAAATCGTGCATCACTATCGGGTTTATCCTTGAAAATACATCTTCAGAGCATTTCATCATATTGATCATCTCTTCAATCACATTTTCTGATTTGCTGATAATATCATTTATTTGATTTTCATCATCTTTCAGTTTCTTTTTAACCAATGTGGTAACCAATTCATTCTTATCTTTAAAAAACTGGTAAATGGTTTTTTTTGACATACCAATATGTTTGGCTATATCATCCATTGTTATGCTCTTGAAGCCTGCTCTTAAAAACAGCTCTTCGCTACCTTGTATAATTCTCTCTATTTGACCCATTGACTTTCCGGGTCAAAACTAAGGAAACATTTTTTGATTTCAAAGTTTCCAATTGAAATTACTTTTACAAGACAAAGGCACATAAATGTGCAGCTTACCGATGTACAGATAGCAGATGATTATTCAATGTTGTTATATTTTTCTACCATAACTGTTGACACCTTGAAAATTGGACATCTTACTTAAAGAATTTCAATCTCCACATCCGTAATTTGCATATCTGCACATCTGTAATCTGCACATCTAAATCATTACCTTTGCCAAAAATTTAAAGAACATGACGCTTACTTCTCTTTCAGCTATTTCACCAATTGATGGTCGCTATCGCAATACAACTGCTGAACTTGCTGACTATTTTTCTGAATACGCACTTATCAGATACCGTGTGTTTGTGGAGATAGAATATTTTATCGCTTTAGTTGAATACCCTTTGCCACAACTGCAACAGTTTGATAAAACTCTATCAGAAAAGTTACGCGACATTTACAGAAATTTTAGTGAAGCCGATGCCGAAAGCATAAAAGAGATTGAAAAAACTACCAATCATGATGTTAAAGCTGTGGAGTATTTCATCAAAAAAGAGTTTGATAAATTAAGCCTCGAACCCTATAAAGAGTTCATCCATTTTGGACTTACATCACAGGATATTAACAATACAGCTATCCCCTACACCTTTAAACTTGCCATAAATAACAGCTATTATCCAGCTATAAATGAATTAGTTAATACATTAAAAAACTATGCCCAGGAGTGGGATCAGATACCGATGCTGGCGCATACGCATGGGCAACCGGCCTCGCCAACACGTTTGGGTAAAGAGATACAGGTTTTTGTAGAACGTTTGGAAGGCCAGCTGCAGCAATTAAAGTCGGTATCCTATTCGGCCAAGTTTGGTGGTGCTACCGGCAATTTCAACGCGCACCATATTGCTTATCCGGGTAAGGATTGGAAAGCTTTCGGTAATCACTTTGTAAATGATGTATTGGGTTTAAGCCGTTCGCAGTTTACCACACAAATTGAACATTATGATAATTTTGCCGCCCAATGTGATGCCTTGAAAAGGATAAACAACATCCTGATTGATCTGGACCGCGATATGTGGACCTACATATCCATGAACTACTTTAAGCAAAAAATAAAAGCCGGCGAAGTAGGTTCATCAGCTATGCCACATAAGGTTAATCCTATTGATTTTGAAAACTCGGAAGGTAATCTGGGTATTGCCAACGCTTTATTTGAGCACCTGGCTGCCAAGCTGCCTATATCCAGATTGCAACGCGATCTTACCGATTCAACCGTTTTAAGAAACATTGGTGTTCCGGTAGCTCACACCCTGATTGCCATAAAATCGACCGTAAAGGGATTGAATAAGCTATTGCTGAATAAAGATGCTATTAGTGCAGATCTGGAAGCCAACTGGCCGGTCGTTGCCGAGGCTATCCAAACCATATTAAGACGCGAGGGCTACCCTAACCCTTATGAAGCGCTAAAAGACCTGACACGTACCAACCAACAAATTAACGGACATACAATAGCAGCCTTTGTTGATACGTTAAATATAAGCGAGGCTATTAAACAGGAACTAAAGCAAATTACCCCGTTAAATTATACGGGTATTTGATCATTATATCAAGATGGAAGAACTTGAATACTTGCTGGCAAAATGTGGGTTTATTAAAAAGGTTCAGATCAAAAATAGTTTTCAAGACATTGAAAATTTAATTGGGTTTCAGCTTCCGGATGATTATAGGTATTACCTGAATAATTATGAGCAATTTGAAGGTTTTATAGGAGAAGAATATTTAGCACTATATGGAAATGATGAATTGTTAGAATTGAATGCTATACATGAAACCGAAGATTACGCATCAAATACAATATCAATAGGTTGTAATGGCGCCAGTGAGAATATTGGAATCAAATCAATAAATGAACATGATCACCGGGTAGTCATTGCTCAATATATTCATGATACTGGCGATCATATCGAAATTGGTGTATCATTTACTGATATGATTCAACGTCTGAATGAAGGAATAGCGTGGTTTAATAACTAATTTATTCAACGTCAGGATTGGGTCATAACAATTTTTGTATAGTAGATTAATCAAAAAGCTATTTAACTTTGTTAACTCTATAAATTTTAATATCCATGAATATCAACGTATATACAGAATTAACGCCTAATCCGGCAACTATGAAGTTCATAGTGAACAAGTTGCTTATTAATGGCAGTGCTGATTACGCTACAAAGGAAAGCGCAGAAAAATCACCTTTTGCTAAAGAGCTATATAAATTCTCGTTTGTTAATGGTGTTTTCTTTGCCAGTAATTTTGTTACCATCACCAAAACAGATGGCAGCGAATGGGCAGATGTTGAACCCATCATGAAGGAGTTTGTTAAAGGCGCGGTTGAATCTGAATTGAAAATACAATTAGAAGACCAAACCGAAGAAGCAAACTTTGAAGGCTCAGAAACCGAAGTTAAAATACAACAGATATTACATGATTACGTTCGCCCGGCTGTTGAGCAGGATGGCGGCGCAATTTCATACCGTTCATTTAATGAGGGTGTAGTTACCGTTGGAACTGCGTGGTTCATGCAGCGGCTGCCCTTCATCAACCATTACACTTAAAGCCGGTATCGAAAACCTGCTTAAACGTATGGTACCCGAAGTTACCGAAGTGGTATCTGAAGCAGTATAAAAAAAATTTATTCCAAACCAAAATGCCACGAATTTATTCAGTTCGTGGCATTTTGGTTTTATAAATGATTTTAATTGGTATTTATTTGAAATACTTTTGAATGGTTTGTAACAGTTCCTCGGTAATCTTGCCATTAGTGGCCAGCAGTTCCCTTGTCTCAAGCACTTCATCGCCTCCTTTAAAATTAACTACCTCCCCTCCTGCCTGTTTTACGATCACTATACCGGCGGCTACATCCCAGGAATTCAG
>Ga0193717_1000295_pt1 | contig 36856 bp, 34 predicted proteins | sample U2c2metaG_FD_145900 | JGI IMG/M metagenome (GOLD analysis project Ga0193717, IMG submission 145900) | Soil microbial communities from a riparian zone of the East river system, Colorado, United States - U2c2 | ecosystem: Environmental > Terrestrial > Soil > Riparian zone | place: USA: East River... | reverse complement strand
TAAAGCACGTTTTAAGTGCAACCAGGAAAAGCTGGGTCAGATACTGGCTTATGAGCTCAGTAAAACCCTTAAATATGATGTTAAAGAAGTGCAAACTTCGTTGGGAACAGCCACTATAAACGTACCCGCGGAGCAACCTGTTTTAGGTGTTATTTTGCGGGCGGGCTTACCTTTTCATCAGGGTTTTCTGCACTATTTTGATCAATCGTCATCGGCGTTTATTACAGCTTACCGTAAAATAAAACGGACCGGAGATTTTATAATTCAGGTTGATCATATATCAACCCCAAACCTTGATGATAAGATATTTATTTTGTGCGATACCATGCTGGCCACCGGGCAAAGCATTGTAGTGGTTTGTAAAGAGTTAATGGCCCAATATAAAATTAAAGAGCTGCACATTGCCGCCGTTATTGCCAGTACCGAAGGTGTGGCCCATGTACGTGCCAATTTGCCCAAAGCCAAATTATGGCTGTGCGCTATTGACGATGAAATGACCAGCAAAGCATACATAGTACCAGGTCTGGGCGATGCCGGCGATCTGGCTTTTGGCGAAAAAGCTTAATTGATTTCGGAATTCGGGTGTTCGATTTGGGAATTAGAAATTTGGATTGTTTAATTTTGGATTTATTTTAATGATGACTGATTTTGAATTTCTAAATAAAAAAATAAATCCCAAATCGAACATCCGAATTCCGAAATCAAAATGAAACAATACAAACATATCTACTTCGATCTTGACCACACCATCTGGGATTTTGATAAAAATGCCGAAGAGGCCCTGCAGGAGCTTTACCATATCCACCGGTTGCATACTATCGGGTTAACATCGGCCGATTTATTCATTGAAACGTATACCCGCCATAATCACCTGCTTTGGGCGCAATATCATGTTGGGGAGATCACCAAAGAAGAATTGCGTGAAGCCCGATTTAAAAAGACATTTATAGAACTTGGCCTTCGCCCCGAAACAATCCCTGTGGATTTTGAAGACGCTTATGTAAAGCTTTGCCCTACTAAAACCAACTTGTTTCCCCACGCGCATGAAACACTGCAATACCTGCAGGATAAATACACCCTGCATTTAATTTCGAACGGTTTTAAAGAATCGCAGAAATTAAAAATGGCAGGCACAAATTTGGAAGGCTATTTTCAGCATATCATCATATCTGAAGATGTTGGCGTAAATAAACCTGATAAGGCCATATTTGAATATGCCATTAACCTGGCCGGTGCAAATAAAAGTGAAAGCCTGATGATAGGCGACAGCCTGGAAGCAGATATATACGGGGCGTTGAATTTTGGTATGGATGCCATTTATTTTAATCCGTTTAATGCTCCAAAACCGGATGATGTGCCTTTACAGATTACTCATTTAAAAGAGTTGATCACCCTGTTATAAACGCTATATTTTAATTATAAAACCATGTCATACGACGAGCATGTGCAGGGGAAAGTGAGAAGGCGCGGGAAGAAATCTTCTACGACATGCCTATTCATTTTTCTCTTCACACCCCTCACTCAATTCCACCCCGGTTTGTCGAAATGACATGAGGGTTATGAAAAACCTGTTGCTCAAAAACACATTGATAATATTTAACGGCACATTATTTATTGTTTAAAAGAGCTAACTTTATTATTATGAGTATTGCAAAGGAGCACAGGGCCATTGAAACCGCATTGGATAATTACCGTGAACGGTTAGATACCATCTCTGATGAATTATTTACCGAAACCCCATCAGGCGGCGGCTGGTCCTCTGCCGAAGCTTATAGCCATGTAATGAAAGCCACGTTAAGTTCCTTAATTGCCATGGAGCGTTGTGCGCACAGCAATTGTCCGCCTACTACCCAGGGGTTATCAATGCAGGGGCGCTTTGTGTTGTTGTTTGGATGTTTCCCGCCGGTAAAGATCAAATCGCCTGATGGCATGACCGCCGAAAAGATCAGTAAGGAAGATGCCCGGAACTTAATAATCAAATGCCGCAAGCGTATTGAAGTCACCATGCCGCTCATTGCAAATGCACCGGCCGATGTCCGTTATAAGCACCCGCGTCTGGGTATGCTTAATGCCAGGCAATGGTTCAGGTTCACCAGGATACATTTACAGCACCATTTAAAGCAATTGGAGCAGATAAAAAGAAATTTTGCATAACGAAGTAACCTTTTACATTTAACAGAGTCTTAACAATTAAATAATTTAGTTTACCGACATTTGTTAAAATCATTCAATGATGAATTTTGAATATGCGTATTTGGTTGTTATGGGTTTGCTGCTGTTAGTTGGCGCCTTTTATATCAGCCCTTATGAACTGAATGTTAATGAAGACGAAGACGACGAGTAATCGTTTGTTCAACAATTCAAGTGTAAATATTAACCGGTATCATTTGCCGGATGAGAATGTAACCCCCCAATTTTAATGTCGAAACGTGAAGTTGATATCGTAGTAATATCTGACGTGCACCTTGGTACATATGGCTGTCACGCCAAAGAGCTGCTTAAATATTTAAAAAGCGTAAAACCTAAAATGCTTATCCTAAACGGCGATATTATTGATATATGGCAGTTTAGTAAATCATACTGGCCCGAGGCCCACATGAAGGTGGTGCGCCGCATTCTTAAGTTTGTTACAGACGGCATACCTGTACATTACTTAACCGGTAACCATGATGAAATGTTGCGCAAGTTCACCGATTTTAACCTGGGGTCGTTTCAGCTGCTCAATAAAGTTGTATTAAACATTGATGGCAAAAAAGCATGGATATTTCACGGCGATATATTTGATGTAACCATGCAGCACTCCAAATGGCTGGCCAAATTGGGCGCGGTAGGGTATGATACGCTTATCCTGATCAATAGTTTATCCAATTGGTTTTTAACCGCCCTTGGTCGTCAAAAAATGAGCTTTTCGCAAAAAATAAAAGCCCGGTTTAAGGAAGCAGTAAAATTTATAAACCAGTTTGAACAAACCGCTGCCGACCTGGCTGTGGATAAAGATTATCGATATGTAATTTGCGGGCATATACACCATGCCGAGATCAGGGAAATAGCAAATACCGAACAAACCGGTTCCGTACTGTATTTAAATTCGGGCGATTGGGTAGAGAGCCTTACCGCGTTGGAGTATTATGAAGGCGAATGGAAAATATTCAAATACAACCCTGATGATTTTAAAACCGACACCGACGAAGACGATAAAACCGATGCCGAAGATCTGGACGCCAAGATGGATGTTAAAAGCCTGCTTGAACGTTTTAAACAGGAACCTCACTAATCATTTTTCAAATAAGCCGTTTTCTTTATTAACTTGACCCCCACAAATTAAAACTGTGAAAATTGACGTTTAAAACCTAACGGAGATGGATGATCTGTTATCTCAGTTTGAGGTTTGAACACGCTTACTACCATGAAAATACTTTTTGCTATACAGGGAACCGGTAACGGACATATTAGCCGGGCCCGCGAAATTGTGCCTTTATTGCAACAATATGGCGAGGTTGATCTGTTAATAAGCGGTACGGAGGCCGAGGTTTCATTAACGCAGCCTCTTAAATATAGGTTTCATGGTTTTAGCTTTGTATTTGGTACCAATGGCGGAGTAGATAATTGGGCCACATTTAAAATCATGAACCTGCGTCAGCTTTGGCGCGATATGCATAGCCTGCCACTGAACCACTATGATCTTATTATAAACGATTTTGAACCCGTAAGCGCCTGGGCATGCCGGCTGCAAAAAGTACCGTCGGTATCGTTAAGTCACCAGTGTTCATTTGTGTCGCCAAAAACGCCGCGGCCCGCTAAATGGAACTATGCGGAGTGGCTGTTCAAATATTATTCGCCAACCACGTATCATGTAGGCTTCCATTTTGACCGGTATGATGATTTTATACATACCCCGGTGATCAGGAGCGGCATCCGAGAAATGGAAACGGCCAACCTGGGGCATTATAGCGTTTACCTGCCTGCTTATGATGATAAAACGCTGTTAAAACATTTAAGCCGGGTAACTGATGCTAAATGGCAGATTTTTTCAAAACGCCAAAAAACACCTTATCAATCAGGCAATGTGGAGATATTTCCGGTAAATAATGAGACTTTTAATACAAGCCTTGCCAATTGCGAAGGCCTGCTAACCGGCGGTGGCTTTGAAGGGCCGGCCGAAGCCCTGTTCTTAAAAAAGAAAGTGTTGATGATACCCATGAAGGGGCAGTATGAGCAGCAGTGTAACGCCCTGGCCGCGTCAAAAATGGGTGTGCCTGTTATTAATGAGATAAATGAAAAATTTGCAGCCCACCTCAACAACTGGATACAGGACGATAAAAAAGTAATTGTAAATTTTCCTGATGAAACCGCCCGGATAGTTGACAATTTAATAAAGCGGTATGCAAAGCCACAAAGCATTGTAGCATAAAAGGTTTTTCTGCTAATTTTACGCCGCAAAATAGCGCGCCTTTATGATCAATATTTTCAGAGCCTTTAATCCGTTGAATGTTTTGTGGCTGGCAATTGTATTGTTCCTGTCGCGCATAGGCTATTTGTTTCATGTGCCTGATAAACTGGAGTTTATTTTTGTGGAGCCCTTTGCCAGGTTGCTGGTACCTGTATCTTATGAATATGCATTTTCGCCTGCTTCCAATGTATTATTGGCTGCAGTATTAGTGTTTATACAGGCTTTGCTGCTTAATTACCTGATCAACTTTTATAACTTACTGGGCAAGCCTACCTTTTTACCGGCGTTAATGTATGTAACCCTTTCGGGTTTGTTTACCCCATTTTTAATGCTGAGCGCCCCGCTCATTTGTAATTTTTTGATCATATGGATGCTGTTCAAGCTATTTAGTTTGTATAAGGGTGATGATGCCAAATCAACCGTTTATGATATGGGCATGATTGTGGCATTGGGTTCCCTGATCTATTTGCCCTTTATTTATCTGTTTTTAGTGATATGGATAGCGCTGGTGCTTTTTAAACCCTTCAACTGGCGCGAATGGATAGCCGGTATATTGGGTTATGTCACCATATTTTTCTTCCTGGCGGTTTTTTATTACCTGAATGACCGCCTAAAAGGGTTTTACAATATCTGGCTTCCGTTAGGTAAAAAATTTCCTGATCACATCAGCATAAACTCCTATAATTACCTGTTGCTTATACCTGTAATAATGATATTGGTGCTCTGCTTTTTTAAATTGCAGAAAAATTTCTTTAAAAGTTATGTGCAAACACGCAAATCTTTTCAGCTGTTATTTTTTATTTTTTTAATAGCGGCGTTTTCATTTTATGTGAATGCCGCGTTCCATTTAAATCACTTTTTATTGTGTATAGCGCCCGCCGCGGTGTTTTTTGCCTATTATTTTCTGTATGCCACCAAAAAATGGTTTTACGAAAGCCTGTTTTTATTGCTGCTAATCAGCATCATCTGGTTTCAGTTTAACAATTTTTAACTTTTACATTCGTTCAAATTTCAGCGGTTATATTAGTTTTGTAACATGAAATTTGGAGTAGTTATATTTCCCGGATCTAATTGTGATGAAGACATCATATATGTATTAGAAAAAATAATGGGTCAGCAGGTAGTAAGGTTATGGCATAAAGACCATGATTTGCAGGGTGTTGACTTTGTTGTTTTGCCAGGTGGTTTTTCTTTTGGCGATTATCTTCGTTCGGGGGCAATATCCCGTTTTTCACCAATTATGCAGGAAGTTATACAATTTGCTGCAAAAGGTGGTTATGTAATGGGTATTTGCAACGGTTTCCAGATACTGGCAGAAGCCGGTCTGTTGGACGGCGCGTTATTGCACAACGAGAACCGTAAGTTTATTTGCCGTAATATTTATTTAAAACCACAAACAACCAAATCATTGCTTACCGCGCAATTAGTGCAGGAGCAGGCATATAAAATTCCTATTGCCCATGGCGAAGGTAATTATTTTGCCGATGCTGATGTAGTAAAGGCCCTTAACGATAATGAGCAGGTATTGTTCAGGTATTGTGACGAGGCCGGTAACATTGTTGCGGAAGCTAACCCTAACGGATCATTAGAGAACATTGCCGGTATTTGTAATGCAAACAGGAATGTATTTGGTTTAATGCCGCACCCTGAACGTGCCGCCGATAGCTTGCTGGCCAACGAAGACGGATTAGCTATTTTTGAATCCATATTGTCATTAGTTAAGGCCTGATGACCAATCTGGTTATCGATATTGGTAACACGTACACAAAAATCGCGGTTTTTAAACTGGATGAGTTGCTGGCAGTTGAACAGTTTGAAACTGTTGACGCGAATACGCTGGATAGTTTTTTGAATAATTATAAAGTTAACAGGGCGATAATCTCGTCGGTTAAGAAGCATATCGAGCCGTGGCAAATTGGTTTGGGAACAAAAATTCCGCTTACCTATTTCACTGCCTTAATAAAAAGCAGCATACAGAACCATTATTTAACCCCTGAAACACTTGGTACTGATCGTTTAGCTGCAGTTATAGGTGCAAATCATATTTATCCCGGCTTAAACAACCTGGTGATCAACGGAGGTACCTGTATAACGTATGACTATATAGATGCCGGCGGAAATTATTTTGGCGGCAGCATATCGCCGGGTTTAAATATGCGTTATAAGGCTTTAAATTATTATACAGCCGGCTTACCATTAATTAATACCGATGCAGCCTTTGATGCCGCATACGGAAACGATACAGAAACCGCTATACGTTCAGGTGTGCAAAACGGAATAAAATATGAACTAACAGGGTTTATTGAAAGCTATAAAAATAATAGCCAACAACTGAATATTATACTAAGCGGGGGCGATAGTATTTTTTTTGATACTCTATTGAAAAATAGCATCTTTGCCCCCTATATTAAAAATGAACCTTATTTGGTTTTAAAAGGATTAAACGCAGCTATACAAAAGCATAATGATTAAATATACCAGGTTTTTTATAACACTTTTATTTGCTGTTATTGCATTTGCAGCACATTCCCAATCAACAGCAACTTCAAGTTCTCCATATTCAAGGTACGGTATTGGCGATATTGATCCACAGGCATCAACCCAAAGCATAGGTATGGGTGGTATTGGTGTAGCTACCAACCGGATAGGTGTTTCTAATACTGCCAGTTCTGTTAATCCATTTAATAATATCAATATTATTAACCCGGCTTCGTACGGTGCCATCACCTTTACTACAATTGATATAGGTCTTTACGGTAACTTTTTAACCCTGAACCAAACTGGCTCGGCAAGTCAAAAAAATAGCAATTTCAGGCTTGATCACATAGCTTTTGCTGTACCGGTATCAAAACGTTCGGCATTTAGCTTTGGCTTGCTTCCTTACAGCGAACGAGGTTATAACTATACGAGATCTGTTAAAGGTTCTGGTATTACATCACCAGCCGATACCAACGTTACTAATTATACTTATAGCGGCGATGGTGGTCTGTCAAAAGCTTATTTGGGTTACGGATTTGGTATAGGCAAACACCTTTTATTGGGTGGTAACGTATCTTATATATTTGGTACTTTAAAAGATATCAGTACTACAGAGATACCTAATCTTGTAGGAACTATAAATTCAAAAATCGAACAAAGTAATTCCATTGGTGGTATAAATTATGATTATGGGGTTCAGTACTCGTTTGATTTTTCAGAAACAAAACACCTGGTACTGGGATACTCAGCATCAGCGGGTTCAAAACTTAATTCACAAAGCAGCTTTATTGTAAGCCAGTATTATAATGACGGCAGCGGCAATCAGAACGTTGCTACCGATAGCGTTATAAACAGACAGGATCCTAAATCAAAAATAAAACTTCCGCAGATAAACCGTTTTGGTATATCATTTCAAAGCGACGGAAAGTTTTTGGTTGGGGCTGACTATACTATGGGTCAATGGTCCGATCTTAGTATAGCGGGTGTAAATCAGGGCCTGCAGGATAGCAGAACAGTTAATGTTGGCGGACAGTATACACCAAATATTGCTACGCTTCGCAATTACATGGCCTCGGTTGATTATCGTTTAGGTGCTATATATGATGAAACCTACATGACCGTTAACAATACCAAAATTAAAAGATATGCAGTTACTGCAGGTTTAGGCTTACCTTTGAGGCCTAATAATGGTAGTTTTTATAAGATCAACATTTCGGCCGAGGTAGGCAAAAGAGGTTCGTTGGTGAATGGTCTGGTGAAGGAAAATTATGTTAATATTCATTTGGGCTTTACACTTAATGACAGGTGGTTCCAAAAATATAAATTTGATTAATCAGCAGCGTTATGTATAACCGGGTGAAACATTTACATGGCTTATGCCTGTTGTTATTGCCCATGTTTGCCTTTTCCATATCATCGTGCGAGAATGACCTGAATAAGGTTAAAGAAATAGCATCAAACGAGGTTGGTATAATTGTGGAACCTACCACCGGAGTCGACCTCATCATGAGCGACTCGGCAAAAGTTCAGTTGCATTTAACAGCTCCCCTGCTGTTGCAATACCAAACCAAAAAGCCATATAAGGTTGCACCAAAAGGGATCAGGATAGTATTTTATGATAAGGTAACTCAAAAGGAATCGGGTAACATTGTGGCCGATACGGGCATATTGCATGAGGACGATAAGTTATATGAGTTTCATAAAAATGTGGTGGCCACCAATGCCAAGGGCGAAACCTACAAATCAGAGGAGTTATTCTGGAATGCAGGAACAAAGAAAGTATATTCCCACAAAAATGTAGAAGTTACCATGAATGGGGGGAATATAATGAATGGTGATAATTTTGAGAGCGACGATAAGTTTCTGCACCCTACGCTTAGGAATAGCAAGGGTATATTTCATGTAGATGAAAATGCAACGCAATAGCGCTTTTTTTTCAGGAAAATTTTGTGTTATAGAATTTTACTAAAAATTGTATCTTGCGCCCTCTTTTGAAGGATAGAAAAATAATTATAAAAAGTATATGGGTATAATGGGTTATTTGCGCGAAAGAATGGGGAAAATTCTCGCATTTTTTATTGGTTTCGCGCTTCTTGCTTTTATTGTGAGCGAGGTGGTAAGGTCTGGCGGGTCTTTTTTTAGGGACGATAGCAATGAATTGGCCGTAGTAAATGGCGAAAAAGTGCCTTATGATGAATTTAATAAAAAACTGGAGCAGAACACTAATCAGTTTAAACAGTCGGGACAAAACATCTCGCCGCAGATCACGAGCTACATCCAGGAAACAACCTGGAACCAGTATCTGAGCCAGATCCTTCTTAACAAAGAAATTGAAAAGATAGGTATTGTGGTTGGTGGCGATGAAAGCGCATCGATGGTTAATGGTAACAATCCTGACCCTCAGATTGCACGTCAGTTTGCCGATCCTCAAACAGGGGCTTTTGATAAAAACAAGCTTAACCAATTTTTGAGCTATTTACAATCAGGCAAAGTCGATCCCACACAAAAACAAGCCTGGGCCGATTTCTTAACGCAATTGATCGAAGCAAAAAAGGCAACAAAGTACATGGCTTTGGTTACCAGTGGCCTGTATGTTAACTCGCTGGAAGCTAAGGATGATTACGAAGCTAAAAATAAGCTGGTAAACTTTAAGTATGCCACACTTGATTATGCTTCGATCCCTGATGCTAAGGTTACCTTAACTGATGATGACTATAACACTTATTACAACGCGCATAAAGCGGAGTTTAAAAATCAGCAGGATCTGAGGTCATTTGAGTATGTAAGCTTTAATGCTGCACCTTCAAAAGAAGATAGCGCAGCTTTAAAAGTGGAGGTAAATAAACTTGCTGAAAGTTTTAAAACCAGTACCAATGACTCACTTTTTGTACAAATTAACTCTGAAACAAAAACGCCTATTGCTTTTCAGAAAAAAGGCGCGCTTGAGCCAAAGCTTGATACTTTAATGTTTAACGCGGCTAAAGGATTTGTTTATGGTCCTTATATATCAAACGGCAGCTATAAAATAGCTAAGCTTACAGATGTTAAAACAACCTTTGATTCGGTAAAAACAAGACATATATTAATTAACCCGGCTACTGAAGGCGGTATTGATAAAGCGATAGCTAAAGCCGATTCCCTTAAAAAAGTAATTCAGGGTGGCAAATCATTTGCCGAACTGGCTTTAACTTATTCAGTTGATAAGGGAAGTGGCGCTAAAGGCGGAGAAATCCCTGCATTTGATGTTAATGGTGCAATGGGCGGTGGCCAGGGACAGATCGCCCCGGAGTATACCAACGCGGCTTTTAATGCTCATAAAGGTGATCTGGTTGTAGTTACCTCACAGTTTGGCGTTCATCTTATCCAGATCGACGATCAAAAAGGATCAGTAAAAGTGGTAAAAGTTGCGGTAGTTGATAAACCAATACAGGCAAGCAGTAAAACACAAACGATAGCTTACAGCAAAGCCCAGGCGTTTTTAGGTGCCTTAACAAAGGATAACTTTGATGCCGAGATTAAAAAAGAAGGCTTAAAAAAGCAAACTGCCGAAGATGTTACCGGTGTGGCTGCAAGCCTGCCAGGTTTGGATAATGCAAGAGATGTGGTTAGATGGGCATACAAAGCTGAAAAAGGTGATATTACCGATAAGGTATTTACCGTTGGCGATCAATATATCATTACCCGCTTAAGCCAAATTAAACCTAAAGGCGTATTACCGCTTGATGCAGTTAAAAAACAAATTGAACCTGCTGTACGTAACGAGGTAAAAGCTAAACAGCTGAACGGAAAATTCCAGGCTGCATTGAACGGGTCTTCAACAATTGATCAGGTAGCTCAAAAAGCGGGCGGCAAGGTTGTCCCTGTACAGAACATCGTGTTTGCAAATCCGGTTATCCCTGGCGCATCAATTGAATATAAAGTTATCGGCTCTGTTTTTGGTTCACAGGTAAACAAACTTTCAAAACCAATTAACGGACAGCAAGGCGTTTATGTATATGTTGTGGATAGCTTTACTAATCCCGCAGCGCTTACCAATAGTGTAAGAGAGAAACAACAAATAACACAAACTTTACTACAGCGTTCAGAAGGACAGATACTGGAAGCGCTGAAAGATAATGCTAATGTAAAAGATAACAGGGCTAAACTGTTATAAGGAAATTTTAAAGTAATTTTGTATCCGGGATCAACTTAAAGGTGTTCCCGGATTTTTTATTTAGGAATTATTTCGATTTCGGATTTCGAATGTTCGATTTCGGATTTAGAGTTTTCGGACTTAGTATTTCGAATTTGGTATTTCGGCTTTAGTGTTTATAATTATGGATATACAGGAAAATATAGTGAATAAAGTGGCTCAAAGTGGCTTGGTCACTTTAGATCCTGCGGCTTTTTATCCTGCCGGCGAGCGTGTTATTTATGATATTAAAGATAACTTGTTCCACGGCCTTATATTACGTGAAAAAGATTTCAGGGATTTTATAAAAGAACATGACTGGACACAGTATGCTGGTAAAAACGTAGGAATTACCTGTACGGCTGATGCCATTGTACCGGCATGGGCCTATATGCTGTTGGCTAACCGGATGGCCCCATATGCCCGTGAAGTTGTTTTTGGTGATCAGGATGTTTTGGAAACAGTGTTGTTTGAAAAAGAGATGTCAAAAGCCGATTTTGAACAATATCGTGATCAGCGCATAGTATTAAAAGGCTGCGGCGATACGGCTGTACCGGTTTCAGCTTATGTTGAACTGACTAAAAAACTAACACCAATAGTAAAAAGCCTCATGTTTGGCGAACCTTGCTCAACCGTACCTATCTATAAGCGGAAAGATTAAGGGCTTGCTTTTTTAATTAATGTACCTGTCAAAGCGGTATTTATATGCCAGTGCAATAAAAATGGATTTAAACCATTTATAGTAGCAGTTGTCATATCTTCACGCCAATAATGCCGGGTCATATTTATTAAAGCAAGCTGTGCTAATGAGAAAATACTTTTTTTATACCTTATTCTTACTTTCCTGTTATAGTAATGCTTCCTCGCAGGAACTTACGAAAATAAGTGAACCTGTTTTTAAGATAGGCGAAAAGCTGAGCTATAAAATGAAATACGGGATTTTTACCGCCGCCGAAGCCAATATACGGGTAGAAGCAAGTGATAAAAAGTTTACCGGACAATCTGCATTCCATTTGATTGCCGAAGGTAAAACGGCAGGCTCGTTTGATTTTTTTTATAAGGTGCGCAACAAGTATGAGTCATATGTTGATCAAAATACGTTGGAGCCTTATTTTTATACGGAGAACAGACGCGAAGGAAAATGGAAGCATTCCGATAATGTAAGCTTTGATCATAAGACCGATAAAGTGACTGCCAATAAAGGTACATTTCCATATAAAGGCAAAACATTTGATTTTGTATCGGCCTATTATTTTGCCCGTACTATTGATGTTTCAAAAATGAAGATCGGTGATAGGTTTGAGATGCAGTACTTTTTAGAGGATGGCTTTCACTCTATGGGTATAACCTATGTTGGTACAGAAGTGGTGGACTGTTCCATGGGTAAGTTTGATTGTCTTAAATTTAATCCAACCATTATTCCGGGTCGTATTTTCAGGAAGGATAGTAAATTGTACCTTTGGATAACTAATGATGGCAACAGGATACCTGTAAAGGCCCATGTGGAAGTTATCTTGGGTAGTATAACAATGGATCTGCAGGACGCTACCGGCCTTAAGTATCCTTTAAATCCTATAAAAAAAAGTAAATAAAATATGATCGAGGTTGGTAACGTATTGGTGCATGAGGATGTAGTGAAAGAAAATTTTGTTTGTAACCTGAACAAATGCAAAGGCGCCTGTTGTTTGGAAGGCGATTCGGGCGCACCGTTAAACGCCGATGAACTTGATATTTTAAAAGAAATATATCCTAAAGTAAAACCTTACCTTACCGAAAAAGGTATCAGAACCATTGAAAAAGTAGGTACCCATGTAAAGGATTTTGAAGGTGATTATACCACACCCTGCGTTGATGTAAATAAAGAGTGCGCTTATGTAATATGGGAAAACGGTATTACCAAATGTGGTATCGAAAAAGCATATGAGCAGGGCGCCATCACCTGGAAAAAACCTATCTCCTGCCATTTATATCCTATCCGTATCACCACGTACCCAGAGTTTGATGTATTGAACTATGACCGCTGGAGCATTTGCAGTCCTGCATGCTCATTTGGTGACGAACTTAAGGTTCGTGTACACGAATTTTTAAAGGACCCGCTTATACGCAAGTATGGGCAGGAATGGTATCAGGAACTTGAAAATGAAGTTTCTGGGATTTAACTGCGCTAAGCATAATTTTAATTTTTACCGGATCAGTTATTACCTAAAGTACTTTTATCGCTGATTAAACAAGTTTTTACAATTAATTTGGATAATATTGCAATAATTAAGTTTAGCGTATTAAAATTAATGAAAACAGCTTTAATAACAGGTATAACAGGACAAGATGGAGCATATTTAGCCGAATTTCTACTTAAAAAAGGATATGAGGTACATGGTGTAAAACGGAGGTCGTCATTATTTAATACGGAGCGGATTGATCATCTTTATCATGATCCGCATGAACCCAATGTGAAGTTTAAACTACATTACGGCGACCTTACAGATTCAACCAACTTAATAAGATTAATACAGGAAGTACAACCTGATGAGATTTATAACCTGGCAGCTCAAAGCCACGTAAAAGTAAGTTTTGATACGCCTGAGTATACAGCAAATGCCGATGGAATAGGAACCCTGAGAATTTTGGAAGCCGTAAGATTATTAGGACTGACAAAAAACACTCGTATATACCAGGCATCAACCTCAGAGCTTTATGGCTTGGTACAGGCTGTTCCGCAAAGTGAAACCACTCCGTTTTACCCCCGCTCGCCTTATGCTGTAGCCAAGCTATACGGTTATTGGATAATTGTGAATTATCGTGAAGCATATGGCATGTATGCCTGCAACGGTATTTTGTTTAACCATGAAAGCCCTATCAGGGGCGAAACTTTTGTTACCCGTAAAATTACGCGTGCCGCGTCAAAAATTGCCCTCGGCTTGCAGGATTGCCTTTACGTAGGTAACCTTTCTGCGCAACGCGATTGGGGACATGCCAAAGACTATATTGAAGCAATGTGGCTAATGCTGCAGCAGGATAAGGCCGATGATTTTGTTATCGCCACCGGTATTACTACCACCGTACGCGATTTTATAAAGATGGCATTCAATGAGTTAGGTATTGAAGTGGAATTTAGCGGGAAGGATGAGCATGAACGTGGCGTGATTATTGACATTGACCAGCAAAAAGCTGCCGAACTGGGCTTAAATATGGATATCCTGAAATTTGGGCAAACCGTTGTTAAGGTTGATGCTAAATATTTCAGACCTACTGAGGTAGACCTGTTAATTGGTGACGCATCAAAAGCTTTTGAAAAATTGGGATGGAAACCTAAATATGATCTGCAGGCGCTGGTTACTGATATGATGCAATCAGATCTGCATTTGGTTAAAAAAGACGAATACCTGAAAAAAGGTGGTTTTAAAACGCTTAATTATTTTGAATAGCCTTTATTTATACTATTAATTCTATATATGAGGAAAATATTCACCTGCGTTATACTATTACTTTTGATAAGCGAAGTTGTAAAAGCACAATCAGTATATCAGCCATACTCATATCAATTTTACCAAAAACTTAACGCCGACGTTTATTCAACCAAAACCCGGGTACATAGTTCATTAAAACCAATGTTTGCGGATGATTCCCTGTTAAAGTACCATTACGATTCTTTAATGAATATTAACGGACTTAAGGGAAAGTTTTTTAACCAACACCAGATTGATGTTAAAGGGGAGGGTTATACTTTTTATACTGATCTGTTGCCTGATTTTAACCTAAGCCGGGATTTTGAGGGAAAAAGGAATACCAATTTTGCTACACTTGGCTTACAGTTAGGCGGTACAGTTGGCAGCAAGTTGTATTACAACATAAGTGCTTATGAAAACCGGGCGGTATTACCCGGTTACCTGGCCACGTATACCAACCAAATAGGCATAGCACCCGGGCAAGCTTACGCAGGTATTTATGGCAATGAATATCGCTGGTCATATATTACAGGATTAGTGTCATATACCCCTAGTAAATATTTGAATATAACCGGGGGGCGCGATAAAACCTTTATAGGCGATGGTTACCGTTCTGAGCTTTTGTCTGATTATGCTTCGCCATATCCGTTCTTTAAATTAACAGCCACTCTTGGTAATGTAAAATATATGGCCATGTGGGCCTATTTTGATGACCCGTTATCAATTAAAGTTGATGGCGGCGATCGTAAAAAGTATGGCGTGTTCCATTACCTGGACTGGAATGTGAGTAACCGGCTTTCGTTGGGTTTCTTTGATGCGGTAATTTGGGCCGCTAAAGATGATGCGGGCCATACACGCGGGTTTGATTTTACTTATATAAACCCTATAATATTTTTGAGACCTGCTGAGGCAACAAACGGATCGCCGGATAATGCGCTATTAGGCTTTACAGGTAAATATAAACTAACTGATGGTATTACGGCTTATGGCCAGTTTGCCCTGGATGAATTTGAGTCCAAAAACTTTTTTTCGAGCAACGGCAGCTCGCGGAATAAATATGCGTGGCAATTTGGGTTGAGGGGTGCAAACCTGTTTAGCGTACAAGGATTAAATTACCTGGTTGAAACCAATAATGTGAAACCCTATACTTATTCGGAACGTAGCTCGGTACTTAATTACGCAGAAAATGGCGAGCCTTTAGCGCATCCGTGGGGAGCTAATTTTCGCGAATTTGTTGGCTTGCTCAATTATTCTTATAAAAGATTTGATTTTTCAGGCGAGGTTGATTACGGTCACTATGGATTAGATACTGGTACAGATGGCGTAAATTACGGAAAAGATCTTTTTCAGATATATGTAGACCCTGCGAGGGCATTTGGTAACTATACCGGCCAGGGTTTAACCACCAATATGATTTACATTGAAACCAAGGTAGCTTATTTGCTTAATCCTAAATATAACCTGCGACTTGAATTGGGAGGGATGTACCGTTCCGAAAAAAACAGCCAGTTTCATGATAAAACCGCTATGCTTACATTGGGTATACGCAGCTCATTCCGCAGTATTTATAACGATATATCGAGTTATAAAACGCATTAAAAGTGAGTAGTTGATTGATCTTTCAAACTTAATTAACTACTCACCCAATAAACCACTCACTTGTTATGATGCTATAGTGTGCGTATTATGTTTCGCACCTAAGTTTTTAACCTGTTCAATTATGCTTTTGGCATCATAGCCGCATTCGGCCCAAAGTTCGGGCTGTTCGCCGTGTTCTATGATCTTATCAGGTATTCCAAGTCGTTTTACCTGGGTTTTATGATAACCGTTATCAGCCATAAACTCAATTATTGCACTTCCCATTCCTCCTTCAAGGCAACCATCTTCCACAGTGATCACTTTGTCAAACTTCTGAAATACATCGTGTAATAAGGCTTCATCAAGCGGTTTTACAAAACGCATATCATAATGTGCAGGGTAATAACCTTCAGCATTCAAATCGGCGATGGCTTTTACCACTTCGTTACCTATGGCTCCTATTGATAAAATGGCCACATCATCGCCATCGCATATTTTACGACCCTTGCCAACAGGTATAGCCTTAAACGGACGCTGCCAGTCAACCATCACTCCACTACCACGGGGGTATCTGATCACAAACGGGCCCATGTTATCCTGTTGTGCAGTGAACATCAGGTTACGCAGTTCCTCCTCATTCATAGGTGCCGATACCGTCATATTAGGTATGCAGCGCATAAAAGCCAGGTCATAAGCACCATGATGTGTGGGTCCGTCGGCACCAACTACGCCAGCTCTGTCCAAACAAAATATAACATTTAGTTTTTGTATGGCCACATCATGTATCACCTGGTCATACGCCCTTTGCATAAAGCTGGAATATATGTTGCAAAAAGGTATTAAACCCTGAGTAGCCAATCCGGCCGAAAAAGTAACGGCATGTTGCTCGGCTATTCCAACGTCAAAAGCACGCGTTGGCATGGCTTTCATCATCAGGTTTAAGGAGCATCCGGAAGGCATGGCTGGGGTAATACCCATAATTTTGGGGTTTCGCTCGGCCAGTTCAATAATACTAAGACCAAATACATCTTGATATTTAGGAGGCTGTGGTTTATCGTATTTTGTTTTTTTGATCTCACCGGTTATCTTGTCAAATAAGCCGGGCGCATGCCATTTGGTCTGGTCTTTTTCGGCTAAGGCGTACCCTTTACCTTTAACGGTAACACAATGCAGTAATTTTGGTCCGGGTATATCGCGCAGGTCTTTTAGCACTTTTACCAGGTGATTTACATCGTGCCCGTCAATGGGGCCAAAATATCTGAATTTTAAAGCTTCAAAAAAGTTGCTCCTTTTAAGCAGCGTTCCTTTTATGCTTTTTTCAATCTTCTGTGCTATTTTAAAGGCATCAGGCCCTATCGCCGATAGTTTTGCCAGCACATGCGCTATATCATCCCTAAAGCGGTTATAAGGCTTTGAGGTGGCAATATCAGTAAGGTATTCTTTTAAAGCACCCACATTGGGGTCAATTGACATGTTGTTATCGTTCAGGATCACCAGCAGGTTTGAACTTTCAATACCGGCATGGTTAAGGGCTTCAAATGCCATACCTGCTGTCATGGCCCCGTCGCCAATAACGGCCACGTGCTGCCTGTCAGTCTCGCCTTTATAATGCGAAGCCACAGCCATGCCTAAAGCTACCGATATAGATGTAGAGGAGTGCCCCACGCCAAAAGTATCGTATTCACTCTCTGACCGTTTAGGGAAACCGCTAATACCTTTATATATGCGGTTAGTATGAAAAGCTTCGCGACGGCCGGTAAGTATTTTATGCCCATAAGCCTGGTGGCCAACATCCCAAACCAACTGATCGTACGGGGTATTTAAAACATATTGAAGGGCAACTGTTAGTTCAACAACACCAAGGCTGGCGGCAAAATGGCCACCGTTTACCGATACTACATCAATAATATATTGGCGCAACTCCTGGCAAACCTGTTCAAGCTCATTTTCATTAAGTTGCTTTAAATCAGATGGATAATTTATTTTTTGCAACAAATCTCCGGCTGGTACCTGCATTGACATTTGTAAGAATATTTAACCTACAAAGTAAGTTATTTATTTATAAAAACAGGCCATATAAATGTATTTATTGTTTCGAATTTGGTATCAGGTAGTTAGTATCAAGTATCAAGACCGTAGTATTTCTTTTCGCAAGCTTTTTAAAACATCTTGATAATTGATACTAACTACTTGATACTAAAAAATCTTATTTTTGGCTTATATTTATGACCGACGACAGCTTTGCCATAAGATTACCCCAGTTTGAAGGCCCGTTTGATCTGCTGCTTTTTTTTATTGAAAGGGACGAACTGGATATTCATGATATACCCATAGCCCGTATTACCGACGATTTTTTAAACTACATACATCAAATGACCAGCCTTAACATGGAGCTGGCCAGTGAGTTTATTTTTGTAGCGGCTACCCTAATGCGTATAAAGGCCAAAATGTTGCTGCCCCGGTATGAAGCCGATGAGGCAGGCGACGAAGCCGATACCAAAGAGAACCTGATCAGAAAACTGATAGAGTATAAGAAATTCAAGGAACTATGTGATGAACTGCGACCTTTTGAAGATGAGCGGTTTAAGCAGGAAAAACGTGGTAACATCAAACATGATCTGGAACAGGTTGAAAAAGTAACACTACCAGGTGAAGAACTATCTGAAATAAGCCTGTATAAATTAATGATGGTTCATGAACGGGTAATGAAAAATTACCTGAACCGCAGCGAGGAAGTTCACCATACGGTAGTGCAATATCCTTACACTATCGAAAAACAAAAAAAGGCTATTGATGACCTGCTGAAGATCAATAAAATGCTTGATTTTAAAGCCATTGCCGGGCAGTCAGAAAATAAAGTACATTTTGTATATAATTTTTTAGCTGTTTTAGAAATGCTGCAGCAGGAACTGATAGATATACAAATAGGGCTGGGATATAATAACTTCTGGATATCGGCCAGGGAGTAGCTGAAAGCAGAAAGCTGAAGGCTAAAAGCTTTGGTAGTCTGAAAGAGGGCTTTTAGCATTAGGCCTTTAGCTTTATGCTTCTTATTTAATATGCAAAGGATCAATCACTAATGCAAAAAAGCTTTAAGCTTTTAACCTTTAGCTTTAGGCTTTTTACTAACTTAGGGCCGTTTTAATAATATATAATGAAAAGAGACAAATTAATTTTTAAGCTACTTGATGAAGAGCAGCAACGCCAGGAAGAAGGCATTGAGCTGATAGCGTCTGAGAATTTTGTAAGCCGTCAGGTTATGGAAGCGGCAGGATCTGTTGCTACCAATAAATATGCCGAAGGTTTACCGGGTAAACGTTATTATGGCGGTTGCCAGGTAGTTGACGAAATTGAGACCATTGCCATTGATAGAGCTAAGCAATTATTCAATGCAGCGTGGGCCAACGTACAACCGCATTCAGGTGCGCAGGCTAACGCGGCAGTTATGCTGGCTTGTTTGCAACCCGGCGATAAAATATTAGGATTTGATCTGTCACATGGTGGCCACTTAACCCATGGTTCGCCGGTTAACTTTTCAGGTAAATTATATGAGCCTCACTTTTATGGCGTGGTTAAAGAAACCGGTTTGGTTGATTATAAACAACTGGAAAAGGTTGCACTTCAGGAAAAACCAAAACTGATCATTTGCGGAGCTTCGGCTTACTCACGCGATTGGGATTACGAATTTATACGCAAAGTAGCCGATAAGGTAGGTGCTTTGGTACTGGCCGATATTGCGCACCCGGCCGGGCTTATTGCAAGAGGGTTATTAACTGATCCGCTGCCGCATTGCCATATTGTTACTACGACTACACACAAAACATTACGCGGACCACGTGGCGGCCTTATTTTATTAGGCAAGGATTTTCCAAATCCTTATGGTATAAAAACACCTAAGGGCGAGATCAGGATGATGTCGTCATTACTGGATATGGCTGTTTTCCCCGGTACGCAGGGCGGCCCGCTTGAGCATATCATAGCTGCTAAAGCCATTGCTTTTGGCGAAGCTTTAAGCGAAAGCTACATGAAGTACATACTGCAGGTTAAAAAGAATGCCAATGCCATGGCCGAAGCTTTTGTTAAGCGCGGTTATGAGATCATATCAGGAGGAACCGATAATCATTTAATGCTGATTGATCTTCGTAATAAAAACATTACCGGTAAAGCTGCTGAGAATGCTTTGGTAGCGGCCGATATTACTGTGAACAAGAACATGGTGCCTTATGATGATAAGTCGCCATTTGTAACTTCGGGTATACGTGTAGGTACTGCAGCTATTACTACCCGCGGCATGAAAGAGAAACAAATGGATCACATTGTTGAATTGATAGATGCTGTAATTACCGATCCTGAAAATGAACTTTCTTTAAAAAAGATACGTAAAAAGGTTCACAAGCTGATGTACGACTACCCTTTGTACAGAGAGAACGGCTCGGATTAATAAATGGCTATCAGGCAGGAGGAACATTTAGATACAGAAAAAGAGCGTTTAGCAGCCCTGAGATCATATCATGTATTAGATACATTGCCTGAAAAGGAGTATGATGCTATTACCCGCCTCACATCTTATATATGTAATGTGCCTGGTGCCTTCATCACTTTAATTGATGCTGACAGGCAGTGGCTTAAATCGAAATTTGGCGCCGGCATGGGTGAAATTCCCCGTGCCGGCGCTTTTTGCAATCATACCATCCTCCATGATGATATCCTGGAAATAGAGGACACCCTGCAGGATGATACTTTTAAGAATAATATTTTTGTTACTACCCAAAATGTACGATTTTACGCTGGCGCGCCGTTAATTGATCCGGACGGACATCATTTAGGATCGCTATGTGTTATTGATACTGTACCCCACCAGCTCAGCCCCGCGCAGCGGGATGCATTACGGATACTGGCCGATGAGGTAATATCTCACTTTATACTGCGCAAGCAAAAACATGATCTGGAAGAAAGCCTGGCGCTTCACAAGGAGTTCCGTGAACTTTTTGACAGCTCACCTGATATTCATTGTATTTTAGACCGCGATTTTAAAATTGAACGGATCAACCAGTCTGTAAAACCGGTTTTAGGTTATAACGCGGATGAGGTGACCGGAAAACCGATATGGGATTTCTTCAGGGAAAAGGAAAGGGATATGTTTCTGAACCAACTACAGAATGGTTTAAACGGCGAGGATAAATTTGAATTTGAAACGCCCATTTTTACGCCCGATCACGCTGTTAAATGGTTAAGCTGGGTGGCGAAATTTAAAGACGATAAATGGTTTGCCAGCGGCAGGGATGTAAGCTATCAGAAACAGGTTGTAAAAGAGCTTAAACAATTATCATTAGTAGCCAGCAAAGTTAGCAACGGCGTAGTAATAAGCAACGTTGCCGACGAAGTGGTGTGGATAAACGAAGCGTTTGAAAATATTACAGGCTATAGCTTTGCCGATGTTGAAAATAAACGCCTTGCGGCCACGCTAAAGGGTAAGCCGGTTGATAAAGCGGCTATTGAAAAATTAGAAACATCCGTAAAAAAGAAAGAATCATACGAGGTTGAGCTTTTGATAAACCGAAAGGATGGTACCCCGATATGGATAACCGTTATCAACTCGGTGATCTGGAATAAAGCAGGGGAGATTGATAAATTTATAAGGGTGATTATCGATATCACTTCGCGTAAAAAAATTGAACAGGACCTTGAAATTTTATCCTTCGCGGCCAGGAAATCGCCAAGTGGCATTTTTATACGCGATTATCAAGGCCAGATATTATGGATGAACGAGGCGCTTGAACACATTATCGGCTACTCGTTTGTTGAGCTGGAAGGGAAGGTTGTGGGCACAACGCTTATTGGTGAAGATACAGATCTGGTTGTGTTTGAAAGCGCTGTAAAAGCGGTTAAAGAAAATAAGCCGTATGAAATTGAAATAAAGATCTATAAAAAAGACGGTACCCCACGCTGGGTATTTTTGTCAAATAGTCCCCTGTTTAATGAAACGGGCAAGGTTGACAGGCAAATTGGCGTTATGGTTGATATAACTGAACGTAAGAAAAATGAAGAGGAACTCACCAAGCTATCATTAGTGGCCAGCAGTACAACCAGTGGTGTTGTGATTAATGATAATAATGGTAAGGTTGAGTGGGTAAATAAAGCATTTGAACAAATTACCGGATATACCATAGATGATGTGCGCAATAACCACCTGGGTGATGTACTTAAAGGAGAACTCACTGATGTTGCCAGTATCCAGAAAGCGCGCGAGCTTTCTAAAAATAAACAGTCGTTTGAGGTTGATCTGCTTATTTACCGTAGAGATGGGCAGCCTTTGTGGATATCTGTCATTAATTCGGTAATTATTGACAGCCATGGCAATGTTGATAAATATATTGAAGTAATTATTGATATAACGGCCAAAAAGAAAGTCGAAATTGAACTGATACTTGCTAAAGAAGAGGCATTGCAATTAAGCCGGGCCAAGGATATGTTTATATCGGTTATGAGCCATGAAATACGTACCCCGCTTAATGCGGTTATCGGCATGTCGCATTTATTGCTCCAGGATAATCCAATGGATTCACAAAAGCAGAACCTGGGTATCCTTAAGTTTTCGGCAGAAAATTTAATGACACTGATCAATGATGTATTGGATTTTACTAAGATAGAAACCGGGAATATTGAACTGGAAAAAGTAAACGTTGACATGCGCGAGCTTATTCAGAGCATTACCAACTCGATGCGGTATAAAGCCGATGAAAAAAATATTTACCTTAGCGAAAGTATTGATGATGCTGTACCACCAATGGTAATAGGTGACCGTACCAGGCTGTGCCAGATATTACTGAACCTGGTAAGTAATGCGGTTAAATTTACGGAAAAAGGCGGGATCAATATTGACCTGAAAGTTATTCAGCAAACGGAAAAGGATGTACGCATCCGTTTTTCTGTTACAGACACCGGAATCGGTATAGCCGGCAATAAATTGAGCACTATATTTGAACAGTTTAAGCAGGCCGAAATTGATACAACACGTAAATATGGAGGAACTGGTTTAGGGTTGGCCATTAGTAAGCGGCTAATTGAGTTGCATGACTCCCGGATAAATGTGGATAGCGTTAAAGATCAGGGATCTACTTTTTGGTTCACGATAACTTTCAATAAAACGGATAATTATTTAAACAGTAATAGCAATAATGTGGAAGCAGGACTAAAGATAAATGTTTTAGTAGTTGATGATAATCAGATAAACCGGTTATTGATTAACAAGATCCTGAAAAAATGGGGCGCTGATGCTGATTTTGCTGAAAACGGTATTGAGGCTATTGATAAAATAGAAAATAACCGTAATTATAATGTTGTATTAATGGATATCCACATGCCCGAAATGGGAGGGCTTGAGGCTACCCAGATCATACGTTCAAAATCCGAATCATACTTTCAACAATTGCCCATAATTGCTTTAACAGCATCAATGCTCGGTAACCAAATAGGCGAAATAAGTCATGCCGGTATGAACGATTATATATTGAAGCCGTTTGACCCTAAGTCGCTGTACGATAAACTAAGCAGGTACCAACCCCAATAGGGTATTTGGTATTTCGGATGTTCGGTTTCGGATTTAGAAATTAGTTTTTATTAGAATTTAGAATTTAGAATTTAGAATTTAGAATTTAGAATTTTCTTCCCTTACTGAGCATAAGCAATAGTAGCAATAAATGAAAGTTAGTGTTGGGTAAATTGTAACGGCAGTCTGAACAAATGATATGCGCATTGACCACAAGACTGGCCTCACATGCCGGGCAAAGTTCAGGAAACGGCAGTGAAATAAAATCGGCCAGATAGCCGCGCAGCATTTTCACGCGATGAATTTGGTGCGGATTTTTTAAACTTCGGCAACCTTTGCTTTTTCTTTAATAGCCAGTTGCCCGCAGGCAGCATCAATGTCCTTACCACGGCTGCGTCGTAAATGGGTGTTAATGCCTTGTTTTTGCAGGTAATCAGCAAATGCTTCAACCTTGTCTTCGCCGGCATTAATGTAACTGGCAAAGGCTATAGGGTTATATTCAATAATATTTACTTTGCAGGGCAGGTGTTTACAAAATTTTGCCAGCTCCATAGCATCCTGAATATCGTCATTTACTCCATCAAAAATAATGTATTCGTAAGTTACCGGGTTTTTGGTTTTGGCGTAATAATATTTTAAAGCCTCGGCCAGGGCCTTTAATGAGTTTTGCTCGTTAATAGGCATTATGGCGTTCCGCTTTTTGTCGTTGGCTGCGTGTAATGATAGGGCAAGGTTAAATTTCACCTCGTCATCACCCAATTTTTTTATCATTTTGGCTATGCCCGCTGTTGATACAGTAATTCTTTTGGGCGACATATTAAGGCCATCTTCGGCGGTTATCCGTTCAACAGATTTCATCATATTGGCATAGTTAAGCAGCGGTTCGCCCATGCCCATATATACAATGTTTGATAAAGGTATGCCATAGTTTTCACGGGCCTGCCTGTCAATCAGCACTACCTGGTCATAAATTTCATCGGGGTTCAGGTTTCTTTTACGCTCCATATATCCTGTTGCGCAAAATTTACAGGTAAGACTGCAACCCACTTGTGATGATACGCAGGCCGTCATTCGGCCCGGTGTAGGAATTAAAACACCCTCAATTAAATGAGTATCGTGTAAAATAAAAGAATTTTTTATAGTTTTATCAGCACTAACCTGTGATGAATTAATTTTAACGTTGTTAATAACAAAGTTTTCATCAAGTTTAGTGCGTAGTTCTTTTGAAATATTGCTCATTTCGTTGAAAGAGAAGCACGATTTTTTCCAAAGCCACTCATAAACTTGTTTAGCCCTGAAACTTTTTTCCTCCATGCGGATAAAATGCTCCTGCAAGGCTTCCAGACTAAGGCTGCGGATATCTATTTTATCTTTTGCATTATTCACGGTGCAAAAGTACTTAAATTTAAAAAAAATCGTCTTGTTTTAAAGTCATTCTTTTTAAGGATAAAAAAACAATAGTTAAAAGTTAATTGTAGTTGTTTTTAGGAAGTAATATGAAAAACGTTGTGAGACAGATGCTAAGTATACATATTGAATGAAAAGTTTTAAAGCTGATTACGTTTTTCCTGTTTTTGCCGACCCTGTTAAGAATGGAATAGTTACTATTGATGAACGGGGTAAGATCATCTCCGTTACAGATCATAACAATCCTCCTAATGGTCCTGTTGAGCAGTTAAATGGCATTATTTGCCCAGGATTTATAAATACACATTGCCATGTTGAATTATCGCATCTTAAAGATAAGATACAACCCCACAACGGATTAGTAAATTTTATAAAAGATGTACAAACTTCCAGAAAAGCCGATGATAAACAAGTACTGGATGCTATTCAAAAAGCCGATGCCGAGATGTACTCGAATGGTATTGTGGCCGTTGGCGATATTTCAAACAGTAATTTAAGTGTCCCGGTTAAGGCCGCCAGCAAGTTATATTATCATACTTTTGTTGAAACCTTTGGATTTTTACCTCAGAATGCAGAGGAAATTTTCAATAAGGCCATGGAATTGCTGAATGAATTTAAACCGCAATCCTGTTCTATTACACCTCATGCGCCTTATTCGGTGTCAAAAGAATTATTTAAGCTGATCAGGAAACATAGCGATTTGGGTCAAAACCTGATCAGTATCCATAATCAGGAGTGCGAGGACGAAAATAAGTTTTACCGTTATAAGTTAGGCGGCTTTATTGGGCTGTATGAGCATTTTGGTATTGATATCGGTCACTTTAAGCCACAGGCCCGCAACTCTTTACAATCCATTATTCCATTATTAACCAATAAACAACAGGTTTTACTGGTGCATAATACCTGTACCAATTTAAAAGACATTTACTTTATAAAACGTTTTGACCGTAAAATAAACTGGTGCTTTTGCCCCAATGCTAATTTATATATCGAAAACCGCCTCCCTAAAATACAGCTCTTCATTGATCAGGGCTTTAATATTACGCTGGGTACCGATAGTCTGGCATCAAACAGCAGCCTGTGTATATTGAGCGAAATGCGCACCATTCAAAAAAAGTTCCCGGCAATCAGTACTGAAACACTAATTGAATGGGGTACTGTAAATGGTGCCAAATTTTTAGGTATCGATGACGAAAAGGGTACACTTGAACCGGGCAAAGTCCCGGGGCTTAACCTCATTACAGGTTTAGACGGATTAAAAATAACTCCTGAGAGCAAGGTTAAAAAATTGATATAATTTGAAAATGAGGTGATTTGAGGGTTGGAAATTATGAAGGATTTCAGATAATCGAATTAAAATTTCCAAATTTGAAAGGTAATAAAGTATGCGGGTAATAAATCAAAATTTTCAAATTTTTAAATGACCAAATTTTCAAATCAAAAATGATCAAACATCTCGATATCACTGTAAAGGGTAAAGTTCAGGGCGTTTTTTACCGTAAAGCAACCAAGGCGGTGGCCGACCAGTTGGGGGTGCGGGGTTTTGTTAAAAATGAGCCCAACGGTGATGTTTTTATAGCAGCCGAAGCTGATAACACCACACTTGAAATGTTTATGGATTGGTGCAATGAGGGCCCGCAAGATGCCGAAGTAACTTCTGTTGAAACCCATGAGGGCGAATTAAAAAACTATCGTAATTTTGAGGTCGTAAAAAGGAGTCTGTAATTGACAGGCTTATTATTTTAATTACCCTATACATCAACATTGTCAACCGCTAAAAAATTTGCCGGGCAAACAGCCATATATGGCTTAAGTACCATCATTTCCCGGATGATTGCCTTTGCCCTCACCCCTTTTTATTCACGCGCTTTGCCGGTAGGAGGCAACGGTATATTCACAGCCATGTATGGTTATGTTTCCATCATTAATGCCTTTTTGGCATTTGGCATGGAAACCACGTTTTTCAGGTACCTGCATAAACGGGAGGATAATAAGCAACTGGTTTATAATAATGCCTTTGGTTCGGTTATCGCTATTTCGGTAGTTTTTTTGCTGTTCTCGCTGCTCTTTTTAGATAGTATTATTAATTTTTTACAGGCCGGTGTGGTTAAAGATCATGCAGATTATGCCTTTTACGTAAAATGCTTCCTGTTTATATTAGTAACCGACGCATTTTGTGTAATACCATTTGCGAAAATACGTGCCGATGGACGTCCAATAAGGTATGGTGTAATTAAGTGCCTTAATATACTCATTGTTCTGTTTTTTAACTTATTTTTCCTGTTTGCTATTCCATATATAATTAAGCATCAGTTGTCCGGCGGGCAGTGGATGGCCGGTTGGTACAGGCCCAAGTGGGTTGGATATGTTTTTTTATCAAATGCAATTGCCAGTATACTCACCATTTTTTTATTGCTGCCCGAAGTATTAAAGCTTCAGCTAAAATTTAATGGTAGCATGTTTAAGGAGATGTTTGTTTATAGTTGGCCGGTGCTTGTGGCTAATATTTCATACATCATTAATGAGTCGCTGGATAAGGCCATGTTAAAACATATGCTGCCTCCTACCATCAGCGATCAGCAGGTGGGTATTTATGGTATGTGTGCAAAAATAGCCTTGTTCCTGAGCATTTTTGTTCAGGCATTCCGCTTAGGTGCCGAACCTTTCTTTTTCAGTCACGCAAAAAATAAGAACGCTGGCGAAACGTATGCGCGTATCATGAACTATTTTGTAATTACGGTTGCCATTATATGTGTAGCGTTGGCTGCCAATGTAAATATTTTAGCTTTCATTATTGTTGGCAAAGAAACTAAGGTTATTGATCATCACATAGTAAACAACATCTACTGGTCGGGTTTGGGCGTTGTGCCGCCATTGTTGTTCGGTTACTTAAGCCTGGGTATTTATATGAACCTTTCGGTTTGGTATAAACTGTCTGATCAAACTAAATATGGTTTATATATATCAGGTATCGGCGCGGTTTTAACTATTGTTTTAAACTGGATATTTATACCAAAATACAGCTACATGGCTTCGGCATGGGTTTCATTGGCTGCTTATGCAACCATGATGGTATTATCCTATGTATGGGGGCAAAAAAACTATCCCATTCCTTATAACCTTAAAAAGAACCTGGCTTATATTGTTGCATCAATAGTATTGGTGTTTGTATCATTTACGGTATTTAAACGAAACATATTTGCAGGTAACGGTCTTTTGCTGTTATTTGCATTTACCGCTTTTTATTTTGAGCGCAAGGAATTAAAAATTATATTTAGGAAACGATGACCATCAGGATAATTAACAGATCAAAAAATAGTTTACCCGCTTACGAAACCGCTCATGCCGCAGGTATGGATCTGCGGGCCAATACAGATGAAACCCTATTGCTTAAGCCGATGGAGCGTAAATTGATTCCTACTGGTTTGCATATAGAACTGCCTGAAGGTTTTGAAGCCCAGATACGTCCGCGCAGTGGTTTGGCGTTTAAGCATGGTATAGGTATAGTAAATTCACCGGGAACTATTGATGCTGATTACCGCGGAGAGATCAAGGTGCTGCTCATTAATTTTTCGGCCGATGTGTTTGAGATCAATACCGGCGACCGCATTGCCCAGATGGTGATTGCCAGGCACGAAAAAGTGATCTGGGATGATGTGCAGATACTAAATGAAACTAACCGGGGCGAAGGTGGATTTGGCCATACCGGAATTGGTTCGAAATAGCATCAGGAGGGTAGAATCAAGAGATAAGAGCCAGGATACAGGAGCAAGGACAAAAGAACAAAAGGAATAAAGAGGAAATGGTTGAGGCCGGATAAGAACATGAAGGATCAGGAATTAAGATACCGCAAACAGAATAATAAAACAAATATCCATTATTTGATGGCGGTCTTGTTTCTTGTTTCTTGTCTCCTGACGCTAAAAGCCAGTGCCCAAAAACCGGCATCAAAGCCAATGAACGCGCTTGACAGCACAATGGTTAAGCAACTTTTCTTCTCGGCACTGCACGAAAAAACTATCGATAATACAAAGCTGGCTACCGAAATGTTTGAGCGGATATTGCAAACAGACCCTGCAAATGCTGCTTCCCTGTATGAACTGGCCAATCTTAGAAAACGGCAAAATAATTACGCGGGTGCACAACCACTGCTGGAGAAAGCTGTATCAATTAGCCCTGATAACGAATGGTACTGGGTAGCGCTTGCTGATAGTTATGAAAAAAGTAACAGCATCAATAAACTTGAAAACGTATTTAATCAACTGATCAGGATCAACCCGGATAAACCTGACTACTATTTTGATAAGGCTAATGCTTACCTTCTTTTAAAAAGATATGACGATGCCCTTAAAGTGTACAATCAGCTGGAGCAGCTTACCGGGCCAAGCGATGATATTTTGGCAAGCCGTCAAAAAATTTATCTGAAACAGGGCAAGATTGACCAGGCTGCCGCCGAGCTTGAAAAAGCTATAGCCGATAACCCGGATCAGATACGCTACTATTTATTACTTTCCGAAATTTATAACTCGAACGGTTTAAATGATAAAGCCCTGAAGGTTTTACAGCAAGCCGAAAAACTGAATAGCAATAATGGCATGGTGCACCTGGCCCTTGCCGATGTTTACAGGGATAAAAAAGATAAAGACGCCAGTTTTAACCAGCTTATCCTGGCATTCTCAATTCCGGATATCAGTATCGATCAAAAAATAAGGATCATTGCGGGTTACTTCCCCAAATTTCCTGAACCTGATGCCAAAGCCAGCGCGCTTGAGCTTAGCCGCATATTAACAGTTACCCATCCTGCTGATGCCAAAGCCTATGCCATTTACGGCGATATGCTGTTGCAGAATGTAAAGAATAAAGAAGCAAGACAGGCATACAAAAAATCAATTGAACTTAATGAACAGGTATATGCCGTACATGAGCAACTGGTGCGTATTGAGCTAAGCGAAAACGATATGGACGCCACCATTAAGGATGGCGAAAATGCCCTTTCATTGTTCCCCAACCAGGGCTGGATGAATTATATGGTAGGCGTAGCATGGGCGCAAAAAAAAGATTTTAAAAAAGCTTTGGGCTATGTTAAAAATGCAACTTCATTAGAAATTCAGGATAAGGATTTACTTTCGTTAAGCTTTTCATTAATGGGGGATTGTTACCATGATCTTAAGGACAATAAAAGCTCAGATGAAGCTTATGATAAGGCATTAAGCTATAATCCGGATAATGCATTTACGTTAAACAATTATGCCTATTATTTATCGTTAAGAAATGAGGCTTTAGATAAGGCTGCGCAAATGTCGGCCCGTTCTAATGAACTGCAACCTAACACCGCATCGTTCGAAGATACTTATGCCTGGGTATTGTTTAAGCAAAAAAAATATGCCGAGGCAAAGGTATGGATGGAGAAAGCATTGGCACATGATAAAGACAATAGTTCGGCCAAATATGAACATTATGGCGATATTCTGTTTTACCTGGGTAATACAGATGCCGCTGTACAAAATTGGAAAAAAGCCAAAGACCACGGTAATCAGTCGCCGGTATTAGACCGTAAGATAAATGAAAAAAAATATATTGAATAAGCTGCTCATAGCTTGCTGCCTGCTGGCAATGGTAAGTTGTAAAGCACGTAAACACGTAATAGTAAGCCGCAAGGCCGATTCGGCTGCAAAACCGCTTGATAATGTGAGCAGCAAGCTGGATGCTATACGGGCAAAACAAGTGAGCTTCAATACATTTGCCGGCAGAGCCAGAACCAGGCTTGATATTAATGGCAACAGCAATGATGTTACCTTAAATATACGCATTGAACGGGATAAAAAGATATGGGTTTCCATTACCGCTATTTTAGGCGTTGAAGCGGCCCGTGCACTCATTACGCCCGATAGTATTTTACTTATTAACCGCCTGCAGGGTGTATATTTAAGAAAACCCTTTAGCTATGTATATAAGTATGCCAGCAACCAGGTTAATTATAAAACGCTCGAATCATTATTGATAGGCAATGCGATACCCGAGTTATTGAATGAAAAAGCGGATGTTGTTAATGCAGACGGGAATACTACACTAAGCGGCAGCCTCCAGGACCTGTTGTATAAACTGATTGTGGGTGCCGATTTAAAGGTTACGCAAACAAATTTATCCAATCAAAATGAGGGGCAGTCGTTACAGGTAGTTAACAATACCTTTATACAAGCTACCAATAGGATTATGCCATCAGAAATAGATATAGCATCAGTAGTAAAAGATAAAAAAATACAGGTTAATTTGCATTATACAAAAGCCGACTATGATGTACAGCAGGAATATCCGTTTAGTATCCCTGCCAGTTACGAGGCGGCCAAATAATTAATTATTTTTGTTTGATGAAATTTTTAAAAGTAGTATTATTTATAATAGCAGTATTTATAACGGTTGATGTACATGCACAAAGCAGTGCCGAATTAAAACGGAGACGTGACCGGCTATCAGACGAGCTGGAGCAGCTAAATAAAGATTACCAGGAAACTGCCAATAATAAAAGAGCTACTTTAAAACAATTAAGTTTGTTAAAAGCCCAGATAAACCTGAGGGAGGAAAAAATAAATATCATTAATTCTGAAGTAAGAAATTTAGATAACCAGATCTCTGAGAGCAATAATACCGTACATAGTTTACAAACACAGCTTGATCAGCTAAAAAAAGAATACGCAGCCATGGTGCTATTTGCTTACCGCAATAAAAGCGCTTATAATAAGCTGATGTTTATTTTTGCTTCGAAAGATTTTAACCAGGCCTATAAACGTTTAAAGTATTTGCAGCAGTTTGGTACTTACCGCGAGCGGCAGGCCGGCTACATACAGGGAACACAAAAGGAACTGCATGTAAAAATAAATGAGCTTGATAAAAGCAAACAGGAAAAAAGCACTTTGCTGGCTGATCAGCAAAAGGAAAAGGAAACCCTGGGTAAAGAGAAAAATAACCAGGTAAAAGTAGTGAGCGATTTGTCGCAGCACCAGGGCCAGCTAAAACAGCAGCAGCGCGATGTGCAGGCAAAAATTGCTAAAACAAACAGGGAGATAGGTGCAGCCATTCGCAGGGAAATTGAAGAAGCAAGGCGCAAGGCCGAAGAAGAAGCGAGGGAAGCTGCAAGGATAGCAGCGGCAAAGGCTAAAGCCGAAAACAAGACAGCGCCGCCTGTAGCAGCTAAGCCTGTAGCACGCAGTACCTCAAGTATACTGAATGCTACTCCCGAAGCAGCTAAACTATCAAACGACTTTTTGGGTAACCGCGGCCGTTTGCCATGGCCGGTTGCTAACGGTGGTATAACCCAGGGATTTGGTGTTTACACTACCCCTGAAGGTATTAGAAGTGAAAGTACCGGTGTTGATATCAGAACCAATCAGGGTAGTTCAGTTAGGGCTGTATTTGATGGTGATGTGATCAAAGTGGTTGATGTAAGCGGTACCTACCTGGTCATGATCAGGCATGGGGAATATTTTACGGTATACGCCAATTTACGGTCGGTTAGTGTGGCAAGGGGGCAAAAAGTTAGTACAAAACAGGCTTTAGGTACGGTTGCAACTGATCCGTCAACCGGCGAAACTGCGGCTCATTTTGAAATATACAAAGGGGTATCGGCAGTGAACCCTAAAATTTGGCTGGCGCCTAACTAATTAGTTGTGAACTTTATGAAATTATAATTGTATATATTTGTAACCTTAAAAAAAATGCTATGTTAAGTTCAGTTTTTTTATTTTTAAATATTGGTACAGGGGAGATGGTACTGATACTTTTTGCAGCATTAATGCTTTTCGGCGGCGAAAAGCTGCCCGATCTTGCTCGTGGTTTAGGTAAAGGCATTCGTGATTTTAAAGATGCATCTGAGGATGTTAAGCGTGAGATCAATAACCAGATCAATAATTACGAGGACAAAAAGACCGAAACCCAGGTAAAAGAGACTCCGCTGATTGAAAATACACTTGAGCATGAAACGCCGGTTATTGAAGAAGGTACGGTTGAGCATGAAACGCTGGTTACCGAGGAAGGTATACCTGAGTATACCACCCCTTATGCACAAAATAAAGTTCCAAATACAATCCCGGTATCAGATCCTTACGTAAGTAATGAAAGTGAGCCTGTAGCTGAAACTCATATCGATCTGACCAAAAAAACTACAGAACCGGTTAAAAAAGAACAAGAAGAATACAAATCATAATAATATTTACATAACATAAAACTTAAAAATCATGGGTGGATTAGGCGCACCAGAAATTATTCTGATCATCATTGCAATACTTTTATTGTTTGGCGGTAAAAAAATACCCGAACTAATGAGAGGTTTAGGAAAAGGCGTTAAAGAATTTAAAGACGCGCAAAACGGAGAAAACAATACTACAACCGAAGAAAAGCCTAAAGTTTAATACTTTAAGTATTACTTGGTTCAATTTTGTTTACTGCTTTTCTTAGTATATATACTTATCTGTTGAATTATTTCGTATTTCAACAGATAAGTTTTTTATTTTAGCCTCATGGCTAAATTTTATTCCTCTTTAAGTGAAATAAGGAGCGGGTTGCAACGTGCGGAAATTACAGTAGAAGGACTGGTAAAAGATTACCTGGATCAAATAAAAAAAAATGCGCATTTAAACGCTTTTAATGAGGTATTTGAACAGGAAGCACTGATCAACGCAAAAAATGTTGACAACCGCATAAAAAATGGTACCGCCGGTAAACTGGCCGGTATGGTTATCGCTATAAAAGATAACATCTGCTATAAGGGGCATAAGATAAGTGCCTCATCAAAAATATTAAAAGATTTCACTTCAATTTATTCTTCAACCATTGTTGAACGCCTGCTGGCCCAGGATGTGGTTATTATTGGCCGTTGCAATTGCGATGAGTTTGCCATGGGCGGTGCAAACGAAACTTCATTTTATGGCCCGGTAAAAAACTATGCCGATGAAACAAGGGTTTCGGGCGGTTCTTCGGGTGGCTCGGCAGTTGCTGTGCAGGCCGGTATGTGTCATGCCGCTATTGGTACAGATACAGGTGGCTCAGTAAGGCAACCAGCCTCATTCTGTGGAGTAATAGGGTTAAAGCCTACTTATGGCCGTATTTCAAGGCATGGTATTATTGCTTTTGCATCATCATTTGACCAGGTTGGTCCAATTACGCGGTCGGTTGAGGATGCCGCCCTGTTGTTGGAAGTAATGGCTGGTCCTGATGAGTATGACAGCACCCTGGCTCAAAAAGAAGTACCGGCATTTTCAAGCCATATAGAAAAGCCCGGCAAAAAAAAGATCGCTTATTTACAGGAAGCCCTTTCAAGCCCGGGTGTTAATGTAGAAATAAAAGATACACTGGTAAAATATATTGATAAGCTGCGTGCCGACGGGCATACCGTAAAGCCCATAGCGTTTGAGCAACTGGATTACCTGGTGCCAGCCTATTATATTTTGGCCATGGCCGAGGCATCATCAAACCTGGCCCGGTTTGATGGGGTGCATTATGGTTACCGCAGCCCATCGGCTGAGGATTTGCAGTCAACCTATAAACGCTCGCGTTCCGAGGGGTTTGGCAGGGAGGTAAAACGCCGCATCATGCTGGGCACATTTGTACTTAGCGCCGGCTATTATGATGCTTATTATGCCAAAGCCCAAAAAGTACGCAGGCTGATAAGGGAAAAAACAGATCAGATACTGAGCGAATATGATTTTATACTGATACCAACCGCGCCTGAACCTGCATTTGCCTTAGGTACCCAGGAAAAAGATCCTATTGTAATGTATCTTTCTGATATCTTTACCGTACAAGCATCGTTAACAGGAGTACCTGCTATTTCACTGCCTGCCGGCAATAATAGCCAGGGTTTACCGTTAGGTTTACAATTACTTACTAAACATTTTAACGAACAGGAACTATTGAATTTTTCAAAATACTTCCTTGAACTGTAAAAAAAATGATATTTTAGTAAAATAACGGATGCTGGCAGCATTCACAGTTAATTAAATCCCTAACGAATGAAGAGATTATTTGCGCTTACCATCTGCCTTTTATTACTGCAAATTGTTCATGCTAACCCTTTTTCTTCTGCAAACTCAAACTTTCATAGGCTAATTAATTACCGCGATACCATCTTGCTTCCGGTTATTAATACGCCCGCGCCTTTGCCCGGCATGCAAAGAGGTATTTATGAACGCCGCTTAGATTCTATCCACAAAGATATCCCGCTTGATTATAACGAATACGTACAGAGCTATATTGACCTGTACATGCATAACCGCGACGAGATGGGTCAGGTTGTAGGACTTTCCAAGTACTATTTTCCTATTTACGAAAAAGCCTTCCGTGATGCCGGCATCCCCGAAGAGATAAAATATCTGTCGATAGTTGAATCAAAGCTTGATCCCAACGCGGTATCAAGAGTTGGGGCAACCGGACCATGGCAGTTCATGTACACCACAGGTAAATTGTATGGGTTAAATATTGATAGTTATATTGATGAGCGCCGTGACCCTATACAGGCCAGCTATGCTGCTGCTGCCTATTTAAAAGACGCCTACCAGGAATTTGGCGACTGGCTGCTGGCCATAGCATCCTACAATTGCGGCAAAAGTAATGTGGAGCGTGCCGTTGCAAAGGCCGGGGCCAATGATTTTTGGAGCATACGCCAATATTTGCCTTCCGAAACCAGGGGGTACGTACCTGCCTTTATTGCCATGAACTATGTAATGAGTTATTATAACAAACATAACATTGTTGCGCAAGCCTGTAATTTTTCTACCAAGACAGACACTGTTATGGTGAAAAAACATGTTGCGTTAAGCAGTATATCACAGGCTTTAAAAATAAACATTAGTGAGCTGGCAATACTGAACCCGGCCTACAGAAGATTAATAGTGAATGGTACAGCTGCCGCGCCACGCAGGCTGATTTTACCGCAAACCGCCAAAGAAAATTATGCAGCCTTGTATAACGTATTAAATGGCACAGGCGAAGCTGTGTCGCCGGAGCCAAAGGTAACTTACGCATCATACACCGAAAGTAAACCTGAACGCAGGATGCCAACTCACCATAAAGTTAGAAGGGGTGAAACGCTGGCCGCCATTGCCGACAAATATGGTGTTGAGGTACAGGATCTGAAAGTTTGGAACCATCTGAAAAGCAATAAAGCCCCGGTTGGTCAAACCATTAAAGTAACTTCGGGCGAAGAAGTTTCAACAAGTGCATCTGTTAGCCAAGGAACGAAGAAGGCTTTGTAAATATTAAAAGGGTTAATGACCTTCATAAAAAAGCCCGGTTTTGATTTGTTTCAAAGCCGGGCTTTTTTATGCGGCTTACCTTAAAAAGAATTGTAATTTTGAGTGCTTGATTTTTATTATAAGATGAACAAGAACAACCGTAAACAGGACGCCTTAAACTACCACTCGCAAGGCCGTCCGGGAAAAATACAGGTAGTGCCTACCAAACCTACTAATTCGCAACGTGACCTAACCATGGCGTATTCGCCGGGCGTTGCAGAGCCCTGCCTGCGCATTGCCGATAATGTGGATGATGTGTATAAATATACAGCTAAAGGTAACCTGGTGGCTGTTATCAGTAATGGTACAGCCGTGTTAGGTTTAGGTAATATTGGTCCCGAGGCCAGTAAACCGGTAATGGAAGGAAAAGGCCTGCTGTTTAAAATTTACGCTGATATTGATGTTTTTGACCTGGAAATAAATGCTAAAAGCGTTGATGAATTTGTAGCTATTGTAAAAGCGCTTGAACCTACTTTTGGCGGCGTAAATCTG
>Ga0193717_1000294_pt1 | contig 36980 bp, 39 predicted proteins | sample U2c2metaG_FD_145900 | JGI IMG/M metagenome (GOLD analysis project Ga0193717, IMG submission 145900) | Soil microbial communities from a riparian zone of the East river system, Colorado, United States - U2c2 | ecosystem: Environmental > Terrestrial > Soil > Riparian zone | place: USA: East River... | reverse complement strand
CGGCGCAAGGTTCGCCAACAGGCGGAATCCGCCTCCGCGCAGACGGACGTCTATCTTCCCCCCGATCCCATCAGCCCCATTCCTCCTCAATCGGTCGAGTACCTCGTGCTGGCGCTCGCCCCCAAAGAACGAGCCTGCGTCCTGCTGAAAGACGTCTTCGACTACTCCCTCGAAGAGATCGCCGGGCTCATCGGCTCCACCGTAGGAGCGGTCAAAGCCGCCCTCAGTCGCGGTCGCTCCAAGCTGGCGGCGCTGCCTCGTCAACCGGTTGCGTCGCGCGCGCACAACCCCGAAACCTCCCGCCTGCTCCATCTCTACGCCGAGCGATTCAATCAACGCGACTGGAAGGGAATCCAGGATCTCGCCACCACCGATGCCCGTCTCCGCGTCGCCGACCGGTACACCGGCTCTCTTGCCGAGGCTCCCTACTTCAGCCGCTACGAACGCATGACGACTCCGTGGCGAATGGCGTCTGGCACCGTCGATGGCCAACCCGCCGTCATCGCGCTTCGTCAGCACGACGGTCAGTGGCAGGCGCACTCCTTCATTCATGTCGAAATGGAAGACGATCGCATTGTGAGGGTCGTTGACTATCTGCACTGCCCCTGGGTTTTCGCCGCCGCAACCTCTGTGGTCGTCGATTCCTTTTAGCCATCACACAACGCGCACTCGGTCATTCTGAGCACAGCAACCACACAACATCATTTCGAGCGACGCCAATTACAAAACGTCATTCCGAGCGAAGCACCACCTCCATACACACGTCATTCCGAGCGAAGCGGCGCAGCCGCGAAGTCGAGGAATCCCTGTATTTCGCCCATGCCGCCACAAATACCAGCAAGCACAATCCAAAACGTGTCATGAGCAGAGCCAATCACCTGCATGGAACAAAAAGCCCCTTCGTATCCTTCCCCGCCCGACAGCCGTAATAGAGGGCAGAAGTACAAGCTTCGGCGAAGGAGAAACCATGCACACGAAAGACGCCATCCAATTTGCGCTCACCCTTTCCGATAAGGCCGTCATGGGCCCGATCGACAAGATGAGCGACGACCCGACAAGATTCCCAACCCCCAACGGCGGCTGTCACCCCCTCTGGGTTCTGGGACACCTCACCCTCATCGAAAGCACGATTCCAGGAATCCTCTTCGGAGAACCCAGTCCCGTACCTGACTGGCAGAAGCTCTTTGGCGAACACTCGGAGCCAGTGGATAACGCCAGTGCCTATCCAGCGTTTGCCGACATCCAAAAAAAGTATCAGCAACTGCGCAAGAGAAACCTCGAAATCCTCGCCTCCCTTACCGAAGCTGATATGGACAAACCCACCGTGGCTCCACCCCCGGGGCGAGAGCAGGAGTTCTCCACCTTCGGCCGCAGCTTTCTCACCCTGGCCCTCCACCAGACCCTGCATCGCAGCCACGTAACCGATGCGCTCCGCGCCGCCGGACGCATGGCCCCCGTGCTCCAGGCTGCCAGCTAACGGTTCCTCCGACTGGCATGCGTCCCTTTCGTTCTTTCAGGACGAAGGGGACGCGCCGCTTAAACGCCGAAGAGCGCGCATCGCGTTTTAGAACCTATCCAATAATTCAACCACCACGTCATCTCGACCAAAACGTCATCTCGACCACCACGTCATCTCGACCGGAGGCGCGCAGCTTCATCGCGCGCTGGAGTGGAGAGATCCCTGTATTTAGCCTTTGTCGCTGCTGTTGTCTGTTTTTCTCAAAGCACCTTTAGCCGCTGAGGCAATCCACCCTGCCAATGCAAAAAGCCCTGTCAAGCCAATCCTCAGCTAAACAACACAAAACAGACAACATCCAGTTGCCGATCAGTTCATGCTTCCCTGTTAAACTGGAAACAGCAAGAAAGGCCCCAGAATATCTGGGGCCTTTCGAATCCAACAAGTACTTATAATTCAATATTTTGCCGGAAAGTCATTCATTATCAAGACTTTGTCACTTTAGTCCAAAGCTAAGGTATTTCCTATGAAGACTTTGCACAAAACAGGTACGGTGTAGCACCTAGAAGACAAACCGGACGCTCGTCGAAAACGCATGGTTATAGGTATGGAAGCTGGTGGCCGCGATCTGGAACCCCGCCCCGACAGTGAGCCCCAATCGGCTGCTCTCCACAGATCGGATCGGGAGCTTACCCACAATGATTCCAGGCGAGAGAAAAGTCTGTGTCTTGCCGTCCCGCGTCCCCCCAAAGTAGCTGGTGGTGTTCACCTCCATCTCGGGAGTGAAATAGCGACCAAACTTATACTGAGCGACCGAGTTCCACTGAATCGTGCGTCCGCTGGTCGAAACCTTTGAGACCGGCAGGCCGCCGCCCAGCGAGCTGAAGAGCGCCAGCTTGCCGAAGCCTTTGCCGCCCACCACCGTCGGCGTGAACGACGCGCTCGGAGCACCGTTCTTGTAACTTCCCGTCGGAATGTGCCACGAGAGCGCCCCGCTCAGGATGTAGTTGCCCTGCTTCTCCGGACGCGCAAGGAAACGATACTTCCCCAGCAGCGTCATGTCGCCGAAGCCATCCTGCTGGTCGCCGCCATGCACGATGTAGCCGGGAACAAGAATATCGATCTGGGTGTTTGCAAAGGGGATCAGGTTGAAACCCTTGCCGCTCCCAAACTGCCAGTCGCTCTCGCCCGCAGACGTTCGCTGACGGGTGAAGTCGCTGCGGAAGACCTGGGCCAGAATCGGAAAGGGTGAAAACATCGGAACGGCCCACTTCGGCTGAGCAGCCTGTGTTTTGGTCGCACGCGCCTCCCACTTGGAGGCGAAATCGTTGATGAAACCGTCCTGCCCCTCGGCTGCCGAGGTTGCAGCCAGCAGGATTAACGGCAATAGAATTCTGCGCAAAAAGAGCTCCTTCTATCCCGTTCTTCCCAAGGCGTTCAACACCGGAATCGCTGTCTCCCGGCTTATGTTTTCTTCATCTTATCGTACCGGCGAATCCACTGCAGTTGCCGAGGCAACCGGCTACACTGTCTTCATGCTCGATGAAGTGACCTTTCGCCGTGAATCCGACCAGGCCCTCGAAGCCCTGAAGCAATCCCTCATCCTCGCCGAAGAACAAAGCGACGCCGACGAGATTCCCTTTGAAACCGAGGAGAAGAACGGAGTCCTGAACGTCGTCTTCGAGCACGACGGCAGCAAGTTCGTCTTCACCCCGAACACTCCGGTACGCCAGATCTGGATCTCTGCCCTGACCACCAGCTTCAAGCTCGACTGGTCCGGGGAAACACGCTCCTTCATCCTGCCGAAGACGGGCGAAGACCTCAAGACCCTCACGGAACGTCTGCTGCGCGAACAACTCGGAGATGCCTCCATCACGCTCCCCTGATCCGCGAACCTCCCCAAAAGAGGTATCCTCTGGACGGGTTTTAGGGTAGACAAGTTGGCAGAATATGGGACAATCCCTCTATATTGCCTCTCGATCAGGAAATCCAGGTGACTTCACCAGCACATGACCCCGCATACAGGGCCGTCGAACAGCCGTCTGCGTCCGAGCAGTCGACTCGGCAGACCCTGTCTGTCGCCATCATCACCCTGAACGAAGAAGCCAATCTTGCGCGCACGCTTGCCAGCGTGCAGTTCGCAGACGAGGTGATCGTCATCGACTCCGGTTCCACAGATCGCACTCTGGAGATCGCACGCGAGTTCGACGCGAAGGTGATCTTCGAACCCTGGAAAGGCTTCGCAAGCCAGAAGAACTCCGCGATCGAAAAGTGCACCGGAACCTGGATCCTCTCACTCGACGCGGACGAAGAGTTGACGCTCGAGTTGCAGCAGGAGATCCGGGTGTTGCTCCGGACCAGGCCGCCAGCGGATGCATACATGATCCGCCGCCGCAATCTATTCCTCAACCGATGGATGCGATACGGCGGTTATTATCCCGATCCCAAGCTTCGACTCTTCCGCCGCTACTCCGCTAACTTCGCGCCGGCCGCTCGGTTCACGGAGCGGCCCGTTCACGAGACGATCGCCTTCGACGGCATCCTCGATACTCTGAAGCACGATCTTATCCATCATGCTTATCCCACCATCGAGAGCTACATCGAGCATATGGATCGCTACAGCACCCTCGGCGCCCAGATCATCGTGGATAAAGGCAAGACCAGCCGCTCCGGGTGGAGCTTCTTCTACAACATCTTCATCCTTCCCTTCTTCACCCTGGTCTGGAACTTCATCTTCCGCTTCGGCTTCCTCGACGGCCGCGAAGGCCTCCTGCTGCACCTGTATCACTCCACCTACACCAGCTGGAAGTATGCGAAGGCCTGGCAGACGACCCGCAATCACTGAGCAAGCCGTGCTACAAAGGACGCATGGCCCTGCGTTCTCTGCTTTGTACCTTTCTCTTCACGATTCCGCTTGCGGCCCAAACCTCCACTCCAACGACCAACCGAAGCGTAGATCTCATTAAGACCGATGACCTGAAGGCGGACATTTACTTCCTCGCCTCCGATGACCTCGCCGGCCGTAACACAGGCAGCCCGGAAGACCACATCGCGACCGACTACATCGCCTCGGAGTTCCTCCGCCTAGGCCTCAAACCCATGGGAGAAAATGGCTCCTTCTTCCAGGGCATGGATATCCTCTCCGGAAGAGAGGATGCGCAGCACACCAGCATCAACGCGACCATCGACGGCAAAGAGTATCACTACACTCTCAACCAGGACTTCCAACTCACCCATCAGAGCCTGCGACCAACATCCGTCTGCGGCAATATCGTCTTTGCCGGTTATGGAATCAGCGCTCCCGAGTTCGACTATGACGATCTTGCCGGAATCGATCTGAAAGGCAAGATCGCTCTCGTCTTCACACGCGAACCCCAGTCCGGCGATGCCAGTTCAAAGTTCATGGGAACCTGGGATACGTATCATGCCTTCAACTCGCACAAGGTCGAGGAATTGCGGAAGCGCGGTGCATCGGGAATCCTTATCGTCCAGGATCGCATTCCGCGTGACGTGAAGCCGATTCCTCCAACCTCACCGCGCCCTGCGGGAGAACCATCCTATGCGCTGGCCGGTGAGATGTGGGATCTCCCGGTCTTTCTCGTGAAAAGGGATGTCGCCGATCAGCTTCTGGCTCCCTCCGGAAAGACATCCGATGCCCTTCAGGCCGCGCTCGATACTTCGGCCCATCCCAACTCCTTCGACCTTCCAAAGAGCTCGGCCTGTCTCGCCAAGACCTACACCGATGTCGAGACACACAAAGCACGTAATGTCATCGGGCTTCTCGAAGGCTCCGATCCAAAGCTCAAGGCCCAGACCGTGATCCTGACAGCTCACCATGACCATATGGGCATCTCTAATGGACACATCTATCGTGGCGCCGACGATAATGCCTCGGGCGTGGCAGGACTCCTGGCCGTCGCCCGAGCGATGACTCGATCCAAGGTTCATCCGAAGCGCAGCGTTTTATTCCTCGCGTATGACGGAGAGGAGCGCTTCTTTCTCGGATCGTACTTCTACGTCACTCATCCCGTTGTTCCACTCAGCCAGACTGTGGCGACGTTGAACCTCGACATGATCGGTCGTAACGAGGACGACGCAAACTGGCCAACTCCGCCCGATCGCAACACGAATATGGTCAACGTGCTCGGAACTCGTTACAACCCTGCGCTGCGCCAGCTCATCGACCGCGAAAACCGACAGGAACACCTGAAGCTCGACTACAAGATGGACGTCGTCGATCCAGACTCGCTATGGTCCCGCAGCGATCATTTTTGGTTTGCCACCCTGCACATTCCTCAGGTGGAGTTCCAGACCGGTCTGCACCCCGACTATCACACCGAAAACGACACCTGGGACCGGATCAACTATCCCAAGCTGACGAAGATCGTTCGTCTCGTATACCTTTCTGTTGCGGATCTTGCCAACTCGAGCCAGACCATCCCCTTTCTTGCCGCAGGTCAGCAACTGCACCCTTGCGCCTCAGAGACAAAGCAGACCTCTGCAGGAAGATGAATTCACGGGGAGGATTCCCGGAACGTATACTCACTTCGCATGACCAAGCCTCCCATCCGTGTTCTTGTCGCGAAGCCCGGTCTCGATGGCCACGACCGCGGAGCCAAGGTGATTGCCCGCGCTCTGCGCGATGCCGGCATGGAGGTCATCTACACGGGACTACGGCAGACGCCGGAGAAGATCGTCTCCGCAGCCATTCAGGAAGATGTGGACTGCATCGGATTATCCATTCTCTCCGGAGCGCACAATGCCATCGTGCCTCGGATTGCGGAGCTGCTTCGCACCGAGCACGCGGAGGACATCCTCCTCGTGCTGGGTGGAACCATTCCTGAAGAGGACTTTCCCCGATTGAAGGAAAGCGGCGTCGCAGCCATCTTCGGGCCAGGAACGCCGCTTGAGAAAACAATTCAATTCATTCGCGAGAACGTAAAGCCGCGCGGCCTGCTTACCAACTGATCGTTTCGCCCATGTGGAAGAAGCCACCCGTAGGACCGTCGGGGCCAAGCGTCGCCAGCTCGACCTCTGTTTTAGCGCCGTCGACGATCTCCATCGGGGCAGCATCGGTTCCCATATCGGTCTTCACCCAGCCGGGATGCGCCGAGTTGACCTTGATCTTGGTTCCCTTCAACTCGTGCGCCAGATGGATTGTGAAGGCGTTCTGCGCGGCCTTCGAGGCATCGTATCCCAACGCTTTCGCCTCATAGATGGGCGAGCCTTCGGTTGCGTGCAATGTCAGCGAACCCAGAATGCTCGACACGTTGACGATGCGTCCGGCATCGCTTTTCTTCAACAACGGCAGAAGCGCATTTGTGACCGCGACTACAGAAAAGAAATTTGTATCGAAGGTCTTGCGGAGCGTCTCATCAGAGACGGTGCTGGTATTGTTGCCGCCGATCGGCTCAAGCATGACACCTGCGTTATTGATCAAAATATCGAGCTTCCCGAACTCCTTTTCGATCCTGGCGGCCGCGGCTTTGATGTCAGCCGCATCTGCAACATCGAACTTCACAGGAATGGCATCGACACCCTCCTTCTTCAGCTCGGCTGCCGCAGCTTCGCCCTTGGCCAGATCGCGCGCGCCCAGAATTACCGTGATGCCCTGCTTCCCAAGCTGACGTGCCGTTTCTAAACCGATCCCTTTGTTCGCGCCGGAGATCAGCGCAACCTTCTTCGCAGTGCTCATCGTTTTCTACCTCGTCGCCGTGCGTTTCACGCAGCAGCTATTCGCAAAATTTAAAGGGTTAGATGAGCACCGAAGCAAAACGGCTTGCATATTTCTCTGGCAGCGACCGTTTTTTCATCTCCCTGTCAACGACGACATGCACGGTCTCACCTTCGCACAAGAGCACGTCGTCTGTATCTCTTAGCACCCTATATTGAAACTTGATTACGGGGCCGCGTGCAGCCGCCAACCTCGTTTCAATCTTCAACTCGTCGTCATAGCGGGCAGGGCACTTATACCGCGCCGTGACATCGACTACTGCGATGCCGAGGCCGTCCTCCTGCTCCATCGAACGGTAGTCCATGCCCAGACTCCGGATAAAGTCCACGCGTCCGATCTCGAACCAGACGAGATAGTTCGAGTGATAGACCACGCCCATCTGATCCGTCTCTGCATACCGGACCCGGACCCGGGACTCGCTCACGACTGACTTCTTTTCAGTTTCGCTCATCACTCCAGTCTATAGAACTATAGAAAGAACGCCTTCTATTTGCCCCAGACCGGTCTGCGCTTTTCCAGAAAAGCGGCAATGCCCTCGCGGAAATCGTGCATTGCCCGCGCCTCGGCATTCGCGGTCATGGCATGACCGATCGCCGCATCGAGCCAGGCGTGGTTCTGCATCGCCATCAGGCGTTTGGTTGCAGCCATGGATTGAGGGCTATTGGCCTTCAGCCTTTCAGCCAGAGCCTTGACGCGGTCCGAGAGTTCTTCGGGGTGCACCACTTCGTTGACCAATCCCATCGCCTCAGCCTCTTCCGAAGAGAACAGCCGGCCGCTTAGCAGGAGGTCTCTTGCTCGTTTCTCTCCGATCTGCAGCGTAAGGAAGGCGGAGACGAGAGCGGGAACGAAGCCGATCTTCACCTCTGTAAACCCGAACTTCACTCCCGGGGCGGCAAGGGTGAAATCGCAGATGGTAGCCAGCCCCGTGCCGCCGGCAATGGCCGGCCCCTGCACCAACGCTATCGTCGGTTTAGGAAGTTCGTACAGCATTCGAAACAGGCGAGCAATACGCTCGGCATCGGCTACGTGTTCGGCCTGCGATTTATCCGCGATCGCCTGCAGGTGACCAAGATCCAACCCGGCACAAAAAGCCTCTCCCGCGCCAGTCAGAACAATCACCCGGCAATGCCCTGTAGCCGCTTTTTCAAAGGCGGCGATCAGCTCATCCTGCATCTCCGGAGTCATCGCGTTGCGGCGCGCCGGACGGTTCAGCATGATCGTCTTTACGCCATTCTCTTCCGTCACCAGAATCGTCTTGTAACTCATACGCCCCTCATGCCTGCCGCATCGAATCCTACTGCACCCTCAATCTTTACTGCACCTTCGTGCCATATTTGCGTGCGATCTCCGCACTGGCTGACTGCAGACTCTCCAGCGGCTCCAGCGAAGGAAGCTCCGCGCCAAGAGCTCGCAACTCTTCCAACACCATCTCCGTCGGAAGGTTGCCCACCAGAACATCCTGAGCAAACGGGCACCCGCCCAGCCCTCCAATCGCGGCGTCGAACCGACGACAGCCGGCGTTGTACGCCGCCCGCACCAGCTCTCGCGCGCCTTCATAGCGCGCATGCAGGTGGACGCCGATCTCGATGCCATCGTGCACCGCCATCACGTCGCTCACCACATCGGCGATCAGCTTTGGCGTCGCCAGTCCAACCGTATCGGCCAGCGAGATCTGCGTCACGCCCGAATCCACCAGCAGATCACAAGCATCAACGACCTCGTCGATCGACCACGCATCCCCGTAAGGATTCCCGAAGGCCATCGAGATATAGGCCACGACCTCAAGCCCTGCCTTGTAGCCCAGCGTTCCCACTTGCTCGAGCGCCTCCAGAGACTCCTCCGGTGTCTGATTCTGATTGCGCTTCAGGAACTCCGGCGAGATGGAGTAAGGAAAGCCCAGCGTCTGCACAGCATCGGTTTTGATCGCCCGCTCCGCGCCCTTTGCGTTGACGACGATGCCGATGATCTCCGTGTCATCAGGAGGGCCGAGATATTCGAGCACCTTCTCCGAATCCGCCATCTGGGGCACCGCTGCGGCTGATACGAAACTGACCGCGTCGATGTGTTTGAAGCCCGCTGCAATCAGTACGCGCATGTAGTCTGCCTTGACTTCAGCAGGAATATGTAGGGGAAGCCCCTGCCATGCGTCGCGCGGACATTCGATGATCTTTACCACGTTCTAAACTCCTTCTGACAGATTCTAGGTCTGCAGAACCCCGGGATTAAACTTCGCCACCTCAGGATTCAGCGCACAAGCTTCGAGCGCGGTCATTAACACTTCGCGCGTCTTTGCTGGATCAATGATCGCATCCACCCACATTCGTGCCGCACCATAGCGTGGATCAGCCTGTGAATCATAGGTCGCCTTGATCTCGTCGAAAATCGCCTTCTTCTCTTCCTCAGAGAGATGCTTGCCTCCGCGCTCCATCTGTTTTACGCGTACTTCAACCAGCGTGTTCGCTGCCGAGGCTCCGCTCATCACTGCGTAGCGCGCGGTGGGCCACGCGAAGAGGAAGCGTGGATCGTAGGCCTTGCCGCACATCGCATAGTGCCCCGCGCCGAAGCTGCCTCCGACAATGACCGTGATCTTCGGGACGACGCTGGTGCTGACGGCGCTCACCATCTTCGCGCCAGCTCGGATGATGCCGCTCCACTCCGCATCCTTGCCCACCATGAATCCGTTCACGTCGTGGAGGAAGATCAGCGGGATGAGGTTCTGGTTGCAGTCCATGATGAACCGCGCCGCCTTCTGCGCGCTCTCGGTGTAGATGACGCCTCCGAACTCCGTGCGCTTCGACCCGGCCTGCGGTCCCATCGCCACCGTCTGTTGCTGATGCACCTTCTGGTTAGCGACGATTCCTATGGCCCGGCCACCGATCCGAGCGTATCCGCACAGCACCGTGCGCCCAAAATCTGCCTTGTACTCATCGAACTCCGAGCGATCGACGATGCGCGCGATCACTTCGCGCATGTCATAGACGTTCGTCGCCGCCTTCGCTGGATCGGGATCAATCAGCCCATACATCTCTTCCGCTGCATACCTAGGAGCGTCCTTCACTTCGTCATAAGGCACGACGCTGAACGGCGCTCCAGGCCGTTCGCCGATTTTGCCGACAAGCGACCGCAACCTCGCGATGCACAGATGATCGTTCGGCTCCTTGAAGTCCACCGTGCCCGAGATCTCCGCGTGCATCGACGCCCCGCCCAGGTCTTCGGCGCTCGTCTTCTGACCGATGGCCGCCTGCACCAACGATGGGCCAGCAAGAAACAGGCCTGAGCCCTCAGTCATCAGCACCGTATCGGTCATCACCGGCAGATAGGCTCCGCCCGCGACGCACATTCCCATGATCGCCGTGATCTGCGGAACCCCTAGCGCGCTCATCACAGCGTTATTGCGGAAGACTCGACCGAAGTCGTCCTGATCGGGAAACACATCCTCCTGCAGCGGTAAAAATACCCCCGCCGAGTCGACGAGGTAGAGCGTCGGAATGCGGTTCTCTAAGGCAATAGTCTGCGCGCGCAGAACCTTCTTCGCCGTCATGGGAAAGAACGCGCCCGCCTTTACGGTCGCATCGTTGGCAACGATCATGCACAACCGTCCGCTCACCCTCCCCAGGCCTGTCACCACACCTGCCCCTGGAGCACCGCCAAACTCCTCGTACATTCCATGCGCGGCCCACAGGCCCAGCTCCAGGAACTCCGATCCCTCGTCCAGCAGAAGTGCCAGCCGCTCACGCACCGTCAGCCGGCCCTTGGCTCGCTGTGCCTCGGCGGCCTTTTCGCCCCCGCCCTGGCGGATTTCGGCCTCCTGCTCGCGCATGGCCCCCAGCAGCGTCCTCAATGCAGCCCGGTTCGCCGTGAACCGCGCCGCCTTCCCATCCAGCTTCGACTCGAGACCGCTCTCCAACTTCGCTTCTTCAGCCATTGCACCTTCCACGAAAGACCTGCCAGCATAGCACCTTAGTCAGGACGAACGCATAGCAGTATTCACGTCTCGACATTCTTACGTTACTCTGTCCCTAAAGGAAGAAGAATGCCGTGTAAACATCTTGCATGCGCGACCCTGTTGATCGCTTTCGCGCCACTCTCATCCTGCTCCAAACCACAAGCCGCGCCTGAGGCACAGAAAGCTCCGGTCGAGTCCAAGCCTTCTTCCCCTACTCCCACGACAGCGTCTGCCTCTGCCTCCGTCGATCAATCGATTACAACGAACGTCGGCGACCCGGCAAAGTTCCGTGAACTCATGACTGCATTACAACAGGGCATCCAGAAGCATGACGCCTCAGCCGTGGCCGCACTCGTCGACTACCCCATCGATATCGATCCGCATACGAAGCAGGTCCTCCACATCCGCACGCCAGCCGCCTTCATCGCACAGTACGACAGCATCGTCACTCCGCACATCGCCGACGTCATCCAAAAGCAGAAATATGAAGATCTCTTCGTCAACTATCAGGGAGCCGTGTTCGGCTCAGGCGAGGTCTGGATCGCCGGAATCTGTAAAGACAAAGCCTGCAAGCAGAGTGAAATCAAAATTAGAACAATTCAAAACACTGATGGGCGATCCCGCTGACCTTCAAAAATCGTGTAATGCTGAGTGGTCGATAGCGCTAGCTACAGTTGTTCTCTGCCGGGAGAATTTTTTGCCGGGAGGGGCTGACGAAACGCTACACACGACGTACACGGTTATCTATGAATATGAAGTCCAGGGAAGGAAATATCAGGGAAAGTATAAGAGAGACTCTCCTGTCGACCCGGGACATCAATTTGAAGTGGCCTACGACCCTCAGAGGCCTGACCGCAATACTGGCGCAGAAAATCAACCACAGTCCACAGTCTCCATCATATTCGGTATGGTTTTAGGAACTGTTCTCATCCTTCTCTTCCTATACTTCAAATACGTCGACTAAATAGCCCTTGCAATCCAGAGGTTGACTCTTCGGCTACCATCAGAAGCATGATGGAGCTTCGCCCCACTGATGCCCTCCTCGTCATCGACATTCAGAACGACTTCTGCCCCGGCGGAGCCCTCGCCGTTGAAGGCGGCGATGAGATCATTCCTCTTATCAATCGTCTCGGCCAACGCTTCGAGCACGTCATCCACACCCAGGACTGGCACCCCGCCAACCACATTTCCTTCTCCTCAACCCATCCCGGCACCCAGCCCTTCACCACCATCGAAGTCGCCTACGGCACCCAGACCCTTTGGCCCGATCACTGCGTCCAAGACACACCAGGAGCCGACTTCCACCCCGGCCTCGATCTTCCGCACGCCGAGATGATCGTCCGCAAGGGCTTCCGCCGCCACATCGACAGCTACTCCGCCTTCCTCGAAGACGACCACACCACCCCAACCGGTCTGGCGGGTTATTTGCGAGAACGTGGCCTGAAGCGCCTATTTCTTTGTGGGTTGGCTTATGACTTCTGCGTTCGCTATTCGGCGATCGACGGAGCGGCCGCAGGGTTTGAATGCATCGTGATTGAAGACGCGACCCGGGCGGTAGCACTTTCAGGTTCCGTCGAAGATACAAACACAACCTTCGCAGACAAAGGGATTCAACAGATCAGCGCTATCTCCATTTTGTGATGTTGAGCTACCGTGCCGGCCATACCCATTTGGGCGCGTTGAACAGGGCGGAGCCATCCAGCGTGGTTTCCCCGAACTCTTTCAGCAGATGAAGGTGTTTGCATAGAGGCGCGGTCGCGAGCGCCTCTATCAGCACCTGGGAATGCGACACCACAATGATCTGCGTCTGCTCTGCCGCTGCGAGAATCAGCCTCCCCAGTGCTGGTAGCAGCTCCGGATGCAAACTGGTCTCCGGCTCGTTGAGCACCATCAGCTCCGGCGGCCGCGGCGTCAGCAATGCAGCCGTCCAAAGCAGATAACGCAGCGTCCCGTCCGACAGCTCGGCAGCTGACAGAGGCCGAAGCAAACCGTGCTGCTGCAGCTGCAACTCAAAACGCCCATCCTGCACCTTGATAAAAAACCGGCTACCGGGAAAGGCATCTTCAATCGCGGTGCCAAGTGCTTCGTCGAATCGAATCTCAAGAATCGTCTGCAGCGCGGCAGCGAGGTTGCTGCCATCGTGATGGAGCACGGGGGTAAAGGTGCCAATCTGGGCAGTCCTTGCAGGGGATTCAGAGTCGGTGCGGAAATGATCGTAAAAGCGCCAGCTACGAAGGGCTTCCCGGACGGCCAACATCTCCGGCGCCCGCTCTGGATCGGCAATGCTGGCGAGCATGCTGTCGGTATCGGAAAGATGCTGTGTCAGCATCACCGGCTCTTCGTCTTTTGTAGTCGCAAGCCAGACAAAATTATTCCTTCGGTCTACGAGCGCTGATGCCTTTCGATAGGTCAAGCCGTGCCACACACACTCCCGTTTTACACACGGGTCCAGCTGAAACATCGTCTCTGGCGGAGGTGGCGGAGGGTATCCCAAATCGATGCTGTATCCATAGGTATCGCTTCCAAAGCCGAGCTTGAGGCTGGCCACCTTGCGTTTTGCAAGAGGCTCCACTCCGTATGTCCCTTGACGAACATCGCGGGAAATCGTCTCGGGACCTGCCCAAAACGTAGACGGCAGCCCACCCTCACGGGCGAGAGAAGCGACCACCGCATTCTGCGCTACATCGGCGAGCAGATGTAACGAACGATAAACACTGGATTTCCCACTTCCGTTTGCACCTGTAATCACCGTCAACTGCCCCAGGGGCAGTACCAGGTCGCGTAACGATCTGTAACCCTGAACCGCGACGGTGCGAATCATAGGACGCAGAATATCGTGATCCCTGCTTGAACCGGTAAAAGCATCTAACCGACCACACTCAGTCAATTCGCAGATTCGCACACCGTGCCCGCCAACCCCAACTCCTCCGCCCTCTCCTGCATCGCCCTCAGGCAATTCCCAAGATGGTCCTCCAGCGGAACTCCCAGCAGCTCCGCCCCGCCAGTAATATCCTCACGCTTCACCGCCCGAGCAAAAGCCTTGTCCTTCATCTTCTTCTTCACCCCTGCCACCTCGACGTCGTGGATCGACTTCGTCGGCTTCACGAGCGCGCACGCGGTCAAAAAGCCCGCAAGTTCGTCGCAGGCAAACAGAGCACGCTCAAGGTGAGATTCACGCGGCACGCCTGAGTAATCCGCATGCGCCAGAATCGCGTTCAACACTGGCTCGGACCAGCCCAACTCGCGCAGATGCCGCACTCCCACAAACGGATGCTCCTCGAGCGAAGGATGGCGCTCATAGTCCATGTCGTGCAGCAAGCCAGCGCAGGCATACGTCTCGACGAACGCCTCGGCCTCGTCTCCGGTCAGCCCCAGCCTCTCGGCCTCTCTGCGGCCATAGGCCTCTGTGCACACCGAAACGGCCATACCGTGCTTTCGCAACGATTCGCCCTTCGTCCATTCCTGTAGAAGCTCCAGTGCCTCCGTCCGTCCTAATCCCATTTCTTCCTCTCTTCCTGCACCACATAAACCGAATCTCTTCCAAGTTACTATTTTGGTTCCCTTCCGGGTTTTTCCGGCATTCTACTAAGAATTGTCGGTTTTCCTCTTGACTCCTCAGGAACCCCAGTGTCACTCTAGGCACATCACCTGCTCCGTTATCGGACATGTGATGCGGTCCTTGCTCTGGGCCCGCCCGCGTCAAGACAACTTATGGCAACCATGATGGCACCCGTCGAACAGCGTGAGGTACTACGCTGTGACCACTGCAGCCTGGTACAGTTCCGCACGGTGAATGCACTGTGCCGCCGCTGCCACAAATCGCTCGAGGTTGAAGAACCCGAGCCGATTGCGGCACCGCTTTCCATCGTTCCCGCAACCCCGGCACCTGCAGACGGCCTTCAGGTCGCCACAGCGGTACGCGATCTTCGTCACGTGCGCAACCTGTCGCAGCGTCAGCTGGCGGCTCGCATGAACGTGCCGCGCACGTACATCTCGAAGATTGAGAATGGGAAGGCGATGCCTACCCTCTCCTCGCTCGACCGCCTGGCCAAGGCCCTTCAGGTGGATATCTCCACCCTGCTGCGCGATTCCAACACCCGGCACCGCGACGAGACTGCCGTCCTGATGGCCGATCCGTTCCTGGCCGAAATCGCGGCTTACACTTCACAACTCGATGCGCTGCAGCGTTCGATCTTTCTGAATCACGTCCGCGAGCTGGCGGCCGGCCGTCGCCGTTCCGCCTAGCCCTTCGCTGAAGGGGCCATTGTCTGATCCTCACCTCTGTGCCGCGCTTGACCGAAATACGGAAAGGCGCGGCACCTCCTCCTTATCGCATAAACTCTCTCACTCGCTACCATACTGTCGGTTCATTGCGCAGCCCACTCCGGTGTGCTAGCGTCTTGGTTTGAGAGGTTGTTTTTGCCGTCCAATTCCCCCAGCCGCGTGCATGAGCTCTCTGCCGAGGAACAGAGTGTCTACCAGCAGCTCGATCCCTCCCGTATCCCCCAGCACATCGCCATCATTATGGACGGCAACGGCCGCTGGGCCGGCAAACGTGCGCTCAAACGCTTCCTCGGACATCAGCAGGGCGCTGAGAGCGTCCAGTACGTGGTCGAGACCGCCTCGCGGATTAATCTTCCCTGGCTGACTCTCTACGCCTTTTCACTGGAAAATAATCTTCGCCGGCCCAAGGCCGAGGTCAGCTTTTTGATGAAGCTGCTGAAGAACTACCTCATCGGCAACGTGAAGCGGATGAACGACAACAATGTCCGCATGGCCTATATCGGCCGCACCTACGACCTTCCCCAGGAGGTCCAGGACACCATGCAGTGGGCCATGGAGTCCACTGCGAAAAACACCGGAACCACACTCACCCTGGCGCTGAACTACGGCGCCCGTTCCGAGATCGTCGACGCCGTACGCCGCATTCTTACCGACCTCACCACTGAGGCTCACACCCGAGGCTGCTCCGTCGAAGATCTGCTTGGGGCTGGCGCCCTCGACTCCCTCGAGGAGACCACGATCTCCCGCGCGCTCTACACCGCCCACATGCCCGATCCCGACCTGATCGTCCGCACCTCCGGCGAGCAGCGTATCTCCAACTTCCTGCTGTGGCAGATCGCTTACTCGGAGATCTATATCACCGACCGCCTGTGGCCCGACTTCCGCGGGACCCATCTGCTCGAAGCCATCGCTGACTACCAGCGTCGCGATCGCCGTTTTGGCGGCCTGAACGACAACTCCGACGAGAAGATCGACACGCTTCAGCCCGTCTCCGAGCTCGAAAGCGAGATCGCCACTGAGCTGGCTCCGCCCCGCGAGCTCAGCCGCCGCTAGCCGGTAGCTGCTTCAACTGCTGAATAAAATTGCCCAGCGCAGGACGAATCTCTGCAAAGAGAGGGTTGTCGCGGTGCGCCAGGGTAACTTCGCTGAAGAGCTTCAAACCAACGCCAAGCGAAGCTGTCGTGCCTGCAGAAAACGGCAGCTTCGCCTCCAATCGGCGGACGATCTCCAGGATGTCATCGTGGTTGACCGCGTAGAACGTTAGGCTATGCCCGGTTACGGACTCGCCCTTCGCGTCGGCCAGTTTTTCGACTGTAACCCTGTATCGGTAAGAGTTCACGTTAGATTCTCTCGATCTGCTTGGCCGCGGCGTCGATGATGTCGGTGACGGCATGAATCTGCTCCGTCGTCAGCGATCCCATCTTCATCCGCAATGCCATACGAAGGTTTTCGACGGCTCGCTCGATCTGCTGAGGACGCTGGGTGGCATACTGCGCTTTGAGATTCTCGATCCTTGCAAACAGCGCATCCACCGTCGTCTTGTTCTCGGCCAGCGCCTTCGCACCCTCTTCGGTAATCGTGTATAGCTTTCGCGTTCCTTCGGTGACGACGCTTGCGTAGCCCATCTCCTCCAGCATCGTCAGCATCGGGTAAACCACTCCCGGGCTCGGGGTATAGTTTCCTCCCAGCCGTTCCTGAATCGACTTGATGATCTCGTATCCATAGCTCGGCTTCTCCGAGATGAGCTGCAGAATGACGTAACGCAGGTCCCCCGAGCCGAACATACGGCCTTCGCCGCGTCCGCGTCCTCTGAATCCATGGCGTCCCGGACCAAATCCGCCAAAGTTCCCGCAGAATCTATGCTGCCGGTGGTGTTGATGTTGTTCTCCGCGAAATTCTTCTCCTTCGCGAAAACCTCTGAAATGTTCGTAATGCATAAATTTACCTCTCATGAAATAAAAAGTATCAAGATATATCTTTATATGTCAATAGCGTTCTCATCTCTATATTTTTCCGAGAGATATACTGTGTGAGCCTCCAATGAAGCGAATCCTTACTGCCATTGTTCTTATCCTCGCTGTCTTTGCTCTGCTCTTCTTTGGCCAGCTCTGGATGATCGCCCTTGCCGCCGCGCTCGTCGCTGAGCTGGCGGCCTATGAGTACCTCAAATTAGCCGCTGTCGGTGCCGAAGCTCACGACGCCCACCTGCGCATTCCCGTCTGGTGGATGGCACTCGGCACCGCGCTCGCCTTTGTCGTCACCCTCACCAATTTCCCCGTCGAGGCGCAACTTCCCGTTCTCTGTGCGCTTACGCTGGTTCTCTTTGCCTGGAATTGTTTCCGTGCTCCCTTGATCCAGGTTCTTCCGGATACTGCGCAGGGACTCTTTGGCCTGTTCTGGATCGCTTACCCGCTCACGCTCATCCCCATGCTTTGGAAGCAGGAGGACGGCCCAGCGCTCGTCCTCTTCCTGATGGTCTGCGTCTGGTCTGGGGATATCGCGGCCCTTTACATCGGCAAAGCCTTCGGCCGTCATAAGCTCGCTCCTCGCATCAGCCCCGGCAAGACCTGGGAGGGATCGATCGCCTCCATCGTCGGCAGCATCCTCGCCGCCTCACTGGTCCTCTGGATCAGCGATACGCTGACCGCGCGGGGGAACTTGATGCTGCACATAACTGAACCCACCTGGCAGACCCTGGTCCTTGCAGCCATTCTCAACATCGCAGCCCAGTTGGGCGATTTGCTCGAGTCCGCGGTCAAGCGCGGCGCTGGCGTGAAAGACTCCGGAACCATGCTTCCCGGCCACGGCGGCATTCTCGACCGCATCGACGCTCTCCTCGTAGCCGCGCCTGTGTTGTGGTTTGCCCTTTTACTCAAGGATTACTTCGGCTTCGGCCGGTTCTAGCCCCACGGAACCTGGAGTATCTCTTCCTCGTAACGGCTCTTATGACGCTACCGGTTCCCCTCCGCATCAAGCCGGGGTTTGCCCATCAGCTCCTTTGGATCGTGGTCCTGTTCGCGTTCAGTCGCCCTCATCCACTTGCGGCTCAGACGCAGGCCCAGGACATTTGCACGATAGAGCCGCCTGTTTCCACGTATCGCCTGATCACGGGCGACCAGAAGGATTCCCGGCACCTGCAGCTCGAACGGGACTTCCATGCCAAGGGTCCTCTTGAGATCAACATCTGCGCCGGAGAGGTTCGCATTCTTCCCTCTCAGGACGGACATCTTCATGTGAACATAGCGCTTTCCAAAGCTCCCGCTTCAGACATGACCGTCTTTATAAGGCAGATCGAGTCTGACGAGCACAAAACAATCGTCTCCATCGCCTATCCCAAGGATTTATCCCCGTCCATCACAGTGCGCATTCCGCCGACCGCACCATTGCAGAGTGTCATCATGCTTGGCACAGGCGACCTCAACCTCCGTGGCGACGCTATTCGGGGGGATCGACAGATTCAGGTAGGAACAGGAACAGCTACTCTCTACCTGCGAGGAGACTCGGAATACTCTGAGTTGCAGGCCAGTATTGGCATGGGCAATCTTCATGACCGCAGACAGGGTGGAACCTCGACTCATCTCGGTATGGCGACGAAACGGACTTTACCAGGCAACGGAGATGGGAAGATCACCCTCAACGTCGGAGTCGGATCCATCGAACTACGTCCCGAAGAGTAAGCTTTGTGCTGCCCCCGCGAAATCCAATTCCGAAACGAACCTTCTGAACGTCATCCTCCGGAAACCTCCAATCTGCGAAAATAAGATTCGTGAAGAAACTAGCCATCCTCGGCTCCACCGGCTCCATCGGCACCTCAACCCTCTCCATCTGCGAGTCCTTCGCCGACCGTTACCGGCCCATTGCATTGGCTGCGGGCCAAAATCTTGAGGCCGCTTTCGCCCAGTGCGTACGCTGGCATCCGCAGGTCATCTCTATCGCCACTGAAGAACTCGCCTCTGAACTCCAGAAACGACTCAAGGCAGCAGGAATCAGTGACGTCGAGGTCGTCCACGGCACCGCCGGAACCGTCCATGTAGCCACCTTGCCTGAGGTTGATTTCGTCGTTTCAGCCATCGTCGGTGTCGCCGGACTCGATGCCACCTACGCCGCCATCAAGACCGGCAAGACCATCGGCCTCGCCAACAAGGAATGCCTCGTCGCCGCGGGCGAGCTCATCATGGCTGCAGCCAAAGAGCATAACGTCGCCCTGCTCCCCATCGACTCCGAGCACAATGCTGTCCACCAGTGCATGCGTGGAGGAGAAGCCCGTGAGGTCCGGCAGATCTGGCTCACAGCCTCCGGTGGTCCCTTCCGCAATACGCCTCGCGCCGACTTCGAGCACATCACTCCCGCCCAGGCCCTCAAACACCCTACCTGGGTAATGGGGCAGCGCATCACCATCGACTCGGCCACGTTGATGAACAAGGGCTTCGAGGTCATCGAGGCCTGTCGCCTCTTCTCCCTTCCCCCGGCACAGGTCCGCGTCACAATCCACCCGCAGTCCACCGTCCATTCCATGGTCGAGTTCATCGACGGCAGCATCCTCGCGCAGATCTCTGTGACCGACATGCGCCTGCCCATTCTCTACGCCCTGGCCTACCCCGAACGCGTTGATGCTGCTCCCGCCTCCGGACTCACGTTCGATCTCGCCGCGTTGAGCCACTTGGACTTCTCGGCCCCGGATCTTGAGCGTTTCCCTTGCCTGCGGCTGGCCTATGAGGCTGCCGAAACCGGAGGCGAGGCATGCATTGCCCTCAATGCGGCGGATGAAATCGCCGTTGCCGCCTTCCTCCAGGGCCACATTCCTTTCCTGGGTATCCCGCGTACAATAGAGCAGGTGCTGCAACAAACCTCAGGCCGTCATCCTTCGTCTATCCAAGAAGTGCTCGAAGCCGATCTTACGGCGCGAGCGCGTGCCCGTGATGTAATCGCTCACCAGTTTTCAGGCGTTCTTCGATAAGCCGCAACGATTCTCCGAGCGAGGTCCTTACTCTTTCATGTCCACCATCATTCAATTAGGTATCGTGCTCGGCATCATGGTGCTCGTGCACGAGTTCGGCCACTTTGCCGTCGCCAAGCTCTGCGGCATCCGCGTCGAGACCTTCTCCATTGGCTTCGGCAAACGTCTCTTTGGCTTCCGTCGCGGCGATACCGACTATCGCCTCTCTCTGCTGCCCCTTGGCGGTTACGTCAAGATGTCCGGAGACAATCCCGGCGAAGCTCCTACCGATCCCGGCGACTTCAATGCGCACCCCCGGTGGCAGCGCGTTCTTGTGGCCCTCGCCGGGCCTTTTGCCAACTTCATCCTGGCCCTCGGCCTGATGACGGGCGTCTCGATGCTGCACAACGAGGTTCAGGAGTACATCTCTGGCCCCGCCCTCACGGACTACGTTCCGGTCAGCACCGCGGCCTCGCGTACGGGAATCCATTCCGGAGATCTCATCGTCCACTACGACACCGTAGAGAACCCTACCTGGGATCAGGTCGCCATTCGATCCCTGCTTAACATCAACCAGAATGTCGCCTTCTCTTACCTCCACGACGGCCAGCGGGTCAATACCAAGCTCTTCGTCGAAGCCAAGGAGGGCGCGGATAATTTCTCCCTCGACAGGCTGGGCCTCATCCCCAAGATGCAGAACGTCCCGGTTCAGGTCGACTCTCTCGAGCCGAATATGCCTGCCGCGCACGCTGGTTTGAAGTCAGGCGACCAGATCACCACCATCGATGGCCTTCAACTTCACTCCGTACCTGCGCTGCTGGCCTATCTGCAGGATCAAGCTGGCAAGCCTGCTGCACTGACCATCCTTCGCAACGGACAAAGCCTTCCCCTCCAGATCACGCCGCAGCTTGCGGAAGTCGGCGACGGAACCAAGGACTACCGCCTCGGCTTCCGTCCTGTCCAGCCGCCGGTGAAGGTCGAGAGGCTTCCCTTCGGCAAAGCTGTCGCGGCTTCGTGGGAGTACAACAAGAAGGGCTCCATGCTGATCGTCGAGGTCCTCAAGCGGATGTTCACCCGCCAGGTCTCCGTACGCTCGCTCTCCGGCCCCATTGGAATCGGCCAGCAGATTCATCAGGCTGCCGCAATGCCGGGATGGATGCCGATCATCGGCCTGATGGCCTACATCTCTCTGAACCTCGGGATCTTCAACCTGCTTCCCATTCCCATCCTCGATGGAGGCATGATCCTCTTCCTCCTGGTCGAATCCATCATGCGTCGCGACCTCAATCAGCAGCTCAAGGAGCGTGTGTACCAAGTCGCCTTCGTCTGCATCCTTGTGTTCGCCGCGATGGTCATCTTCAACGACATCAGCAAGCTGAATATCTTCGCGCGAGTGAAGCCCTGATTTAGCGCTGTTCAAAATCAAGAGGCGGTCAGCATGAGAGTCCCTTTGTTCTCACACTGACCGCCTCTTATTTCTTATGCATTCTTCTAGTCGTCGTCCCCGCTCACTCGACCCAGGTTCCGAGGCTGCCCTGCCGGTCTCTGGTCCAGCTCCGATCGGCCCCACTTTGTCTTGCCCATCGTCACCGTGGCAATCACGATCAGCAGAACAACGACCGCTCCACCCCAAAGAACAGGATTCATAGCACACCTCCGTTTGATCTGAGGTCGGACCGCCCTGCTTCGGTTGCTTGGAACTCTAGCCGGCGGTATCTCTTGCTTGTAGCTCGGAGACGATCTCTCCGGCCGCCCGGCGTGCGTCTTCTTCCCGGTCCGGAGGAAAGCTGATTGCTCCAACTCTGGCATGGCCTCCGCCGCCATAGCGTTCGCAGATCACCGCCAGGTTCGCCAGCTTCTCCGCCGGTAGCGGCGTCCAGGGATTCGTCCCGACCGCAACCTTCGTCCGGAAGCTCGACTTACTCAGGCCGACATTGTACGTCCCCCCGGGAAACAGGTAATAGGGAATAAATTTGTTGTAGCCTTCGGTCGGATAATCCGTGATGTCGAATTGAATTACCCCTCGCTCCATGGAGGCGCGCTCCCCAATCAGCTTCAACGCAGCCTGGTGGCGTTCCATCAATGGCCCCAGCAGCTCCTGTACAAACGGCTGATCCAGTACCTCTTGCAAAGGCATCTCCGTCAGCAAGGGGATCAGCTTCTTCCCCAGGGAACCATCCTGAGTGCTCTCGATCACCATCGTCAGCTTCATCGCAGGAGCGGCCATATCCACTGCAGCCGTCGCGCTTTCGTACTTCGCCCCGTCCACGATATCGGCCCAGTAACGCAGCTCCGCAAGCGCTTCCGCGTTGAATCCGAACTTGTTCGTCGCCACGTCGAGGATCAGCCCTGTGCACGACGTATAGGCCGGGTCATAGAACTTCCGCATCGACTCCGTGCCATCTGCCTGTCCACGCTCATAGTCGGCCTGGTCCTCTGGTGTCAGAAACGCGCTCAAATGATGATCGAACCACCAGGTCACCTTCTTCGAAGCCGAATACTTGAAGTCAACGATCGCGTTCTCGCCCTCGATAAAGTCGCTCTCATTGAACAGCGCACCCGCGCGATGCACCAGTCCGTGATACGAAAACTCCGAGGCAGTCTTAATGCACTCCCGGTGAAACCGCGTAAACACCGAAGCCGAGCAAGCTCCGTCGAAACATTTGTCGTGAAAAAAAATTCTGCAATCCAAGATCAAAGCCCCCATCGTCCGAACGCCTGTCTACCGCACTCGAAGAAGCTTTAGAATATCCGCACCTTTCTCGATCTCCAAGCTGCGAAGCACGGCTCGTATATCCTCTCTGAAACGCAGCAGGTCACTCTCGTGAGGCCCCTATTGTCCGATATCGTTCCCGAAGCTCCAGACATGTCTCCTGAACCGAGTCCTTCACGCATCTTCATCGGCCCGCATGGGCTCCGCGCGGGATGGAGCTTGCTGATCGCACTTGCTCTCTTCCTCACGTTTATCTTTGGCCTGACGTCCATCCTTCGCGCAACCCATCTGGTCCCATCGCACGCAATGGAGCACACACCCGGCCCGTTCCCTGTATTTATCTCCGAAGCAGCCGCTTTTTTAGTCGTTGTACTCGTCACCTGGATCATGTCGACGATCGAGCGGCGCCCCCTCTCTGTCTATGGCCTCGGAGGCGATCGAAAGATTCTGCGCCTTCTCGTCGGAACGATCCTTGGACTGATCGCGATTTCGCTACTCGTCTTAATCCTTCTAAAGTCCGGCTTGCTCGTTATCGACCGCCGATTGCTCTTCGGTTCTGCGGTTCTTCACTACCTTCTTCTCTGGGTTCCCGGCTTCCTCGCCATCGGGCTTTTTGAGGAGTATCTCTTCCGCGGCTATCTCCAGTACACGCTGGCTCGTGGCCTCTCCAGTCTCGCCCGGTATCTTCCAGGCACCCCCGATGCTCGTGCGGTCGGCTTCTGGATCGCGGCCTTCATCGTCTCGTTCGGCTTTGGGGCAGTCCACGGCTCCAACCCCGGCGAAAGCCCCGCGGGACTCGTCTGCGCGGGCGTTGCCTCTCTGATCTTCTGCTTCAGCCTGTGGCGAACCGGATCCCTGTGGTGGGCCGTCGGCATGCACGCCGCATGGGACTATGGCCAGTCCGTCCTCTTCGGCGTCGCCGACAGCGGAGCCATCTTCGACCATCGCCTCCTCCAAACCCATCCCGTGGGTTCGCCTCTACTCAGCGGCGGAGCCACGGGTCCGGAAGGAAGCATCTTCTGTCTCATTCCCCTTATTCTGCTAGCTGTGATCATCCACCTGACACAGCCTCGCAACGCGAACAGCTATGCGGCGATGATGCCTCTTTTGCCGCCTCCGCCACACGCCGATTCTGAAACACTTCCCTCTGCTACGAGTTGAGCTCGAACTTCGTCTCCTCCAGATCCAGTTCGCGCTCCAGTCTCCTCAGCACGTCATCGCTGATGCGCCCCTCATCGCGCAGCTGGATGATCGTGTGCCGCTCTACCTGCGCCGCGGCTTTGGCAGCCCGGCTCAGCGTCTGGTACACCTCTGTCTTCGAAGCCTCATGTCCCTCGCCCTGGCTCACCTCTGCTAGCCGGTGCTCGTAGCGGTCGATCAGGTCGTCGAACGCGTGCTCGAGACCGTCTTCGGTCTGGCTCCTTCCCTTCTCCAGGTATGCGATCGCATCCTTGATGGCCAGTTCTCGCGCACACCGCTCCTCAGGCTCCATCCCCTTCTTCCTCGTCAGGCCTAGCGCGCGGATCACCGAGGGCAGCGTCAATCCCTGAAGAACCAGCGTCACCAGAATGACCGAGAAGGTCAGGAATACGATCAGGTTTCGCTGCGCGAACTCGCGCCCGTTGACGATCTCCGGAACCGAGACAGCAGCCGCCAGCGCGATAACGCCTCGCATCCCCGTCCACCCGATCACAAAGCTCTCGGGTGCCGTAATCGGTTCATCTTTGGGGTGCCGCCACTTCTTGATAAGGTTTGCAAACTTCACTGCCGGGGTCACCCAGACAAGACGTAGCGCAATCAGGGTCACGCTGAAGATCGCGCCATATTCAATCAAGGTTAACTGGCTGAAGCCCCCGTGGATGCCCGCCAGCACATACGGCATCTGCAAGCCGATCATGACAAAGACAATGCCATTCAGCACAAACGTCATCGCCTGCCACGCGCCTGTTACCTGAATCCGTACTGAAGGAGAAAAGATTCTCGCACTCTGCCGGCTCAGGTAAAGCCCCGAAGCCACCACGGCAAGCACGCCCGAAGCCTTGGCCTCCTCACCTGCAAGATAGGACGCGTAAGGAACAATCAGACTCAGAACCAGCTCAATCGGACCGTTGTCTATAAATCGTTCAAAGGTCGCTACGATTACACCGATCACCAATCCGATTCCAAGACCGCCAAAGATCAGATACAGCAGCCTGACGGCTCCCTCCTCCACCGTTGGCAGGTCGCCGCGCTCCAGGAGCCCCAGGCCGATCTCCAGCGCAAGCAGGCCGGTCGCGTCGTTCAGAAGGCTCTCCCCCTCCAGAATGTCCACAATCTGGCGCGGCAATCCGAGCGACTTTGCCACCGAGGTCGCGGCAATCGCATCGGTCGTGGAGAGCACTGCGCCCAGCAAAAAGCCAGCCTTCCAATCCAGAGCCGTGATGAAGCGGTCAGAAAACTCGGCGACTCCCCATACGGTAAAGCCCACGAGTCCCACTGCCAGCAGAGCAATAATCAGTAGGTTCCGTCGAAAATCCCTCCATGAGACGGCCCATGCGGCGGCATACAGCAGCGGGGGCAGGAAGATCACAAAGACCAGGTTCGGATTCAGCGGGATCCTGGGCATGTGAGGCACAAAGCTCAGCCCCAGACCGGCCAGCACCAGCACAATCGGGTACGGCACCTTTAGCCGGTGCGCCATCACCGCGAACACAGCCACCATCGCCAACAGCAGCAGCACCACTCTCTCGATTGCATGGAGACTGATCGCCGACTCCAAAGAGCCCTCCCTTTGATTCGATGTCTTGTACAACCCAGTAAAACAAAATTCGTCCTCTGCTGTCGCCATCTGCCTCCTACCTGGGACTACAACTCACCTCTCGCCTCCTCGAGCATTTAGACTCGTGCATAACAAGATGAGTCCTTTGCAACCCAATGACGAGCCGACCCTGATCCAGCGCAGAAGACACAGCGATTCCCCTTCACCTCGCCGACAGCGGGGTCGACTTTCCAGATTTTTCACCATCGCTGTCTCTATCCTGCTTATCGTCGGCCTCACCGCATTCTTCGCCGCCCGCAGCTACGTTCGCCATGTGCTCATCGCCTCGCTTCCACAGACGGATGGCGCGCTCGTCGTCCAGGGCCTTTCGGCTCCCGTCGCAGTCCAGCGTGATGCCCACGGCGTTCCTCATATCCGCGCCGCCTCGCTTGATGACCTCGTCTTCGCGCAGGGCTTCGTTACCGCTCAGGACCGTCTCTTCCAGATGGACCTCCTCCGACGGCATGCCGCCGGTGAGCTCGCCCAGGTCCTTGGTCCCTCGCTCCTCGAACACGACCGCATCCAGCGAATCCTGCAGCTTCGCGCAACCGCTGACCGTGCCGTCTCAGCCATTCCCAAAGAACAGCTTCACTACCTCGAGGCCTATGCCCGGGGCGTCAATGCCTCGATCGCAATTCAGAACGAACATCTCCCCCTCGAATTCCGTGTCCTTCGCTACAATCCCGCGGCCTGGACCTCCCGCGACTCCCTTCTCGTCGGCCTCGTCATGTTCCAGGACCTTACCAACAACTTTCCCACCAAGCTCAGCCGTGAGGCCATCGCCGGCCGCCTGCCCCCAGAACTGCTCGACGATCTCTACCCCGTCGGCTCCTGGCGTGATCATCCTCCAGAGCAGCCCGTCGTCGACCTGACTGCCCCGCAGGAGCTTCCCGATATTCCGCTTGACGAATCGCAATCCCAGCTTCGCCGGCCCACGCAGGGCGCTTCTCCGGCCGACATTCTTTCCCTCACCCAGGCTCTTCACCCCGCTTGTGAATCCTGCACCGCCGGCTCCAATAACTGGGCCCTCTCCGGCTCTCGTACCGCTACGGGGAAACCGCTGCTTTCAAACGACATGCATCTGGCTCTCAGCGTGCCGAACACCTGGTACCAGGCCGATCTCGCCGCTCCAGCGCCCTTCGGAAGCTTCCACGTCGCCGGAGTCTCCCTCCCTGGGGTCCCTTTCATCATCGTCGGCCATAACGACCACATCGCGTGGGGCTTCACCAACCTCGGCGCCGACGTTCAGGACGTCTACATCGAGCACCTCCGTGGCTCCGGTCCCTCCGCCGAGTTCCAGTCCGCCGACGGAGCCTGGCACTCCGTCCTTCATCAGACTGAGCTGATTCATGTCCGCGACAACCCCGACGTCGACCTCGATGTCACCTCCACCTTGCACAGCGGGGTCCCCACGCCCATCATCTCCCCTCTGCTTGCCTCTGAAAAACGGCCTCTCTCGCTCCGTTGGACCATCTACGACCCCACCACACTCTCCGCGCCCCTGCTCAACATCGACTCGGCCACGGATTGGCCCAGCTTCCTCACCGCCTTCTCCCAATTCGGAGGACCGTCTCAGAACGTCGTCTATGCCGACGATCAGGGCCACATTGGCTATCACGCCGTCGGAGCGATCCCCATCCGCGGAAATCCCTCGGCCAGCGCTTCGCAGCCCGCACCGGTAACGCCAAACCCGCAATCGCCGACGCAATCGCCCGCCGTGTCACCCGGTGGCAGCCCCCTGAGCCCTGTCCCGGTCGACGCGGTAACTGGTCATTACGACTGGACCGGTTATATCCCCTTCGTCCAGCTCCCTCAGTCCTTCGATCCCCCAAACGGAGTTCTCGCCACCGCCAATGCCCGCGTCACACCCGACGGTTATCCCTATACCCTTACCTTGAACTGGGCCGCGCCTTACCGCAACGAGCGCATCTGGAAGATGCTGCTCAATCGCGACCACCTTACCGCCGCCGACATGCTCAGTCTCCAGACCGACATCTACTCCGACCTCGATCGCAATATCGCTCAGCGGCTCGCGTATTCCGTCGACCACTCCACGAACAAAGACAAGAGGCTGCATCAGGCCGCCGACCTTCTCCGCAACTGGAACGGACAGGTCGACGCCGACTCACCCGCACCTCCCATTGTCAACGCCGCCCGCGAGGCCTTCTGGCAGCTCCTGCTCGAGCCACGACTCGGCTCCGAACTACACTCGAACACCCAGGGCCAGAGCCTTCCCCTCTGGAAACTCTACAGCTGGGGCGAAAAAACCTACGCTGCCGAGCAGATCATCATGCATACTCCCGAACGCTGGCTGCCGCCCGGCTATAGCAACTGGAACGAACTCCTCACCGCCGCCGTCCAGCGCGGTCTTGCCGAAGCTCATGCCCCCAACGATCTCTCCCGATGGAAGCATGGCCAGGCCTATCCCATCGACATCGAGCATCCCGTCTTCTCGCACTCCGCCTTCCTTCGCGCCCTCATTAACCTACCCACAGGAACGGGCATTAAGCCGTTGAGTGGAGATACCAGCACCATCAAACAGGTCGGCCGGTCCTTCGGCCCCTCCGAACGCTTCACTGCCGATCTAGCCGATCTCGATCGCTCCACCCTGAACCTCGTCCTCGGTGAATCCGGCATTCTCACCAGTCCCTGGTTCATGGATCAATGGCCTGCCTGGTATAACGGCACAACCTTCCCCATGCCCTTCACCACCGCTGCCGTCAATGCCGCCACTCGCCACACCCTGACCCTCCAACCCCAATAGAGCGGGTCGCTACAAATCAAAAACAGCCTTTGAAATCGTCATTCTCAGGGAGACAAAGAATCCCTTCCCTGCTCCCCTCTCTGCTTTACCCTGAATCTCATGCCGCGCTATCGCTCTCCTTACATCTTTCTTCCGATAGCCGCGTTCATTGCCATCGTGCCGCTCGTCCTTCGCGGCTGCTCCTGCGGGCACGACTTCGACTTCCACCTCATCAACTGGTTCGAAGTCGCACGCCAGCTCGCCCATGGAACACTTCATCCCCACTGGGCCTTCACTCCGGCATGGAACGCCGGCGAGCCCCGCTTCGTCTTCTATCCACCGTTATCCTGGCTCCTGGGAGCTCTCCTCGGGTTCGTCATGCCCTGGACCTGGACTCCCATCGCCTACACCTGGATCGTCCTCACCGCCGCGGGATTCGCCCTCTACTACGCCGTACGCAGCTATGCCCCGCCTAACGCCGCCCTTGTGGCCGCAGCTCTCTATCTCACGAATCCCTACATCCTCTACACCGCATACGAGCGCGCTGCCTACGCCGAGCTGCTCGCCGCCATCTGGCTCCCCCTCGCGCTTCACGCCGTCCTTCGACGACACATCAGCATTCCTGCAGTAGCGATCCCGGTCGCTCTGCTCTGGCTCACCAACGCCCCCGCAGCCGTAATGGGCTGCTATGCGATGGCAGCCGTTATTCTCTTCCGCCTGATCCTTTCCTCGACCGTGGGGCTCCCCGCTCTCGATAAGACTGCCACCCAGTCATCGCCCATTCGTCTCGCCTTGAACTCCATCTGCGGCGTCCTGCTTGGGCTCGGCCTCTCCGCCTTCTACCTCATTCCCGCCGCATACGAGCGTCGGTTTGTCCAGATCAACTTCGCCATCCTCCCCGGCCTCCGTCCTTGGGACAACTTTCTCTTCCAGCGCACCGCCGACCCCGAGCACGACCTCGTCCTTCACACCGCTTCCATCCTCGCTCTTATCCTTACGACTCTCACGGCTGCGGTTCTCCTCTGGATCCACCTCACTTCAAGCAAACCCGATACGCTGGCCAGCTCGCATAGCAAGGACGACCTGGATCTCTCCTCTTCACTGCCTTTACGAAAAGAGCAGTCGCTGGGCGAAGACGCGATTGCCCCTGAGCACTTCAAATTAGTTCTCACCTTCCTGACGGCAGGGATCGCCTTCATGCTTACCCCACTTTCGGCGCCGCTCTGGCGCTATCTTCCTGAGCTTCAGTTCCTGCAATTTCCATGGCGTCTCCTGGCCGTGCTCGGTCCTCTCTTCGGATTCGCGCTCGCACTCGTTCTGATACGGTTTCGCCTTCGCAGCTGCATCACGGCTCTCCTCTGTGCTGTCGTCTTTGTTCTTCCCAGCTATCACGCCTTCCATCAGCGCTGTTACCCCGAAGACACCGTCGCAGCTCGCCTCGCCGTATTTCGATCCTCCAACCCCGGAGCCGATCCCACGGATGAGTACACCCCTATCACCGCCGACAATGACTCTCTCAACGAGGACAACCCCGGCTACTGGCTCGCTGCCGCCGCGGATACGGCCGCACCGCCATCATCTGTCCCTGCCCCGGCTCCCCTTCGCCTCGACCTATCGCCTGCAACCGCGACAACTCTCGTCCTCAATCTGCGCGACTATCCGGCATGGCGCGTTACCGTGAATCACTCACTCATCGCCACGCGCCTCAAACGTAAAGACGGACTCGTCGCCATCCCGCTTCCCGGAGGGCCTGCTCATATCGAGATCAGATACGCCATGCTTTCCGATCAAAAGCTCGGGTACGTTCTATCTCTGCTCTCTCTTCTCATATTCGGCGTTCTGATCCTGCGCAGCCGTACCCCAGCCGAACCTTGCTGAATCAACGTCGCCGCGCGCTGATTTATCATCAAGTCCAGATGAATCTCTCCGTGCAAGATCTGCTTCGCTCCGGCGTCGAGCTCACCGACGCAACGCTCGAGCGTCTGCTTCCTTCTCCCGACACGCTGCCTCATTCCATCCATCGCGCCATGCGTCACTCTGTCTTTGCCGGCGGCAAACGCCTGCGTCCCATCCTTGCGATGGAGGCAGCCCGCATGACCTCCCGCACCGGAGAGATTCCCGAAGGCGCCGCTGAACTTGGCGCGGCCATCGAGATGATCCACACGTACTCCCTCATTCACGACGACCTGCCCGCCCTCGACAATGACGACCTGCGCCGCGGACAGCCCACCTGCCATGTCGTCTTCGGAGAAGCCATCGCCATTCTCGCCGGGGATGCGCTCCAAACCCTCGCCTTTCAGACCCTTTCTGCGCTGCCCACTCCGCCCTCCACCACAGTCGCCGTTCTGCGCGAGGTTTCGCTGGCCATCGGAACCGGAGTGGGTCCCAACAGCCCACTCCCTCCTGGCATGATCGGCGGCCAGGTCGTCGACATCGAATCCGAAGGCAAACAGCCCACAGCGGAGCTGGTCGAGTCCATCCATCGCGCCAAGACCGGAGCCCTCATCACCACCAGCATCGTCTCCGGCGGCATCCTCGGCCTCGCCCATATCGAACACGACTTCCACGCCGATACCATCGGTCGGCTTCGCATCTTCGGCCAAAAGGCAGGTCTTGCCTTTCAGATCGTCGATGACGTCCTTGACATGACGCAGAGCTCTGAAGAGCTCGGAAAGACTGCAGGAAAAGATACCGCCAGCATCAAGGCCACTTGGCCCGCTGTCTTCGGCGTGGACCGCTCTCTCAAAGACGCCGAGGAGCTGATCGCCGACGCATTCGCCGCTCTCGAGCCCTTCGGCGAAGACGCGGATTCACTCAAGGCTCTCGCTTCCTATCTCGTCGAACGCAAGCACTAATTAAAGCCAGGTTTTGGCTCTCGCCTCCGAGAAATGCGTCACTCCAGACGCCTCAGCTAATCCTTAGTCTTGGAATGGCGGGTAAGCCGGGGCAGGATAAATTCCTGTGCCAGCGCATTGGCCATCCGCCCGCCCGTAGCCACGGCCACACTGCTAAGAGTCTGACTCGCTCCACGGTCCGCAGGCGGATAGTAAATATTCGCCAGCGAGGCCGAGGCCAGATCGCCCCCAATGCTGGAGTAGTTGAACCCGTACTGGCCGCTATCATTCTTGCACCAGAAGGGAGCCGAGATCGCATGCATGAAACGGGACTTGTTCGTTCCCGTGCCCTGATAGAAATAACGCGGATCCTGGTGCAGCAACGAGGGAAGAATCGCGCCTCCGATCATGATGTCGGTGACGCCACTGGCATACACAGCACCGAAGCGCTGGCCATAACCCTTCGCTCCCTGGACAAAGGCGGTATTATCCGACGCCTGGTAGACGCCGGCCAGAAACGCCGCTCCTCCAATTGTGACCGCATCCGTTGCAGTTCGCGTCGCGAGCTGGAACTTCAGCTTGGTCGTAAGCGGCACCGTTCTGGGATCGTAGACCACATAAAAATTTGGGATGACGCCCAGAACGCGCTGCTTCTCAGCAGCCTTGACCTGTTCCGTAGCCAGCTCCTCTTCGGAGATCGCGCTTACCGTTGTCTCGACGACAGCAATCGTAACTTTGATGTTCGCAAGGTCGAAGTCCTGACCAGGTTTGAGAATCACCGCAGACGATGTCCAGTCGGCGAAACCCTTTGCGCTTACTTTGACATGAAAGGAAGTCGCCGAGGGAACATCCTTCAAGGTGAAGAATCCGTCTTGATTCGTAACGACCGCGGGTCTATTTCCTGAGTCCGCTCCGTCGATCGTGACGGATGCACCAGGAACAATATCGCCATTCGAATCGGTTACGGTGCCGATGATGCTTCCAGCCTGTGGCTCAGGTGCAGAGACTTGCTGGCACAGCGCATGAATCGATGAGAGAAAAAGGAAAAAGATACAAAAAATTCGAAAGATGCGCATAATTAACTGTCTCTAGAGCAGACGATGCAACATCCTCGAACGATTCAGGAGTTAATGGGTCTTCGGCGAAATCAAGGTATTTTTTTAACAAAAGTTTCGATAACTGTTCGTCCTTGATCTCTAAGCCAAAGAGACGGAACGGAAAATCAAACAATCGCACTTTCGCACGCTCAACCTGCGGCTGCGTACTCCTCATCTGTCACATGCCGTCCCCACACCACGTTCTTTCCAGTCTCATCAGACTCCTGCATCGCCAGATGCACCATGGTGTGAGCAGCATCGGCGCCATGCCAATGATTTTCATTCGCTTCGATCACCACTACATCCCCCGACCGAATCCTCTGCGCCGGCTCTCCCTCCAGTTGAATCCATCCAATGCCTGAGGTGACATGCAGCACCTGCCGTATCGGATGCGTATGCCACGCTGTCCTCGCGCCCGGAGCGTAGGTCACATATAGAGCTTGCGATCGCGACAGCCCACTTGGCTCAACGATGGCATCCATCCACGCATCTCCCGAGAACCATGCCTCCGGAACCTTCTTGCAACCACGCTCACCATTCCCAAGAATCTTCATGGCGCAACTTTAGCACCGATGCGCTAGCTGCACATGTAGCAGCTATCATCAGGTCAGCGATGCTCACCGAATCTGACATTCTTAACGCGCTCCGCGACTGCTACGATCCTGCGTTGCCCTGCAACATCGTCGATCTCGGCCTCGTTCGCGCAATCCATGTCTTCCCTAACCCAGACGCCCCAGGCGCGGGAATTCCGGGAGTTCCGCAGAAGCACAGCATCCATATCGAGTTCACTCTCACCAATTCTTCCGAGGATGCCGAAGCTCAACTCACCGCGCAGATTCAAAACCGCCTCGCCGGAATGGAAGAGGCAGGCGAGACCACCGTCGTTCCCGTTAACCAGCCTCCATGGACGCCGCAGCAGATCACCCCTGAAGGCCGTCGCATTCTCGGCCTCGACGGCAACCGCAATCTTATTCAAATCCGCTAGGCTCTCATGTCTTCGAAGCTCTCCAAACAAAAGGTGCAGCCAATCCGCCCTCGCGATCTTCTCAAACCCACCGCGACTCCTATCCATCCCTTCGACCAGATTCACGGGACCGACACCAGCGGCCTCGTGCCCGCGCGTGATCTCGCCACCGGTCATCCCAATGACGAACACGTCACCGCATACTACGCAGTCGCGCCTTCCATCCTCCGTTCGCTGGTCGAGCGCTGGAAGCAGACCGAGCCTCTGCATCACATCACCGACTACACCTTTCTCGACATCGGTGCAGGAAAGGGTCGCGCCATTCTCCTCGCTAGCGAGTTTCCCTTCCGCCAGGTCATCGGCGTCGAGCTCAATCCCGCCATGGCAGGCGTCGCTCGCGCAAACACGCGCCTATGGCGTCACGAACACGCCTCCGACCCCACCGCCCCGGCCATCGCACAAATCCAGGTCGTCGAAGAGGATGCGCTCAATTTTTCCCTGCCGTCGACTCCAACCCTGATCTTCCTCTTTCACCCTTTCGAAGACCCGGTCCTCAAAATGCTTCTCCGCCGCATCGAGACCGCATTCGCCGATCGCCCCGGATCTTTGGACATCCTCTATGTAAACGCCGAGCACGGGGCCGTCCTCAATCGCCATCCCGCCTTCAGGCTGCTTTGGCAGGATGCGGTTCCCATGAGCCCCGAAGACCATGCTGCCGACCTCGAAGCCATCGCCCAGCAGACCGAATATGGATCTACGGGAGATGAGCTCTGTGCCATCTACCGCTATGTAGGCCGAGGGAAATAAATCCTGAGATCAAATTTTTACGTCGTCATTCTGAGCGAAGCGCAGCGGAGTCGAAGAATCCCTGTATTTCGCCCGCGTCACCATAGATTCCTCCGGCCACCCCCGAAATACATTCGCAATGTAGGCCGTTAAAAGGAAAACGCCTGCAAAGCCTCTCAGGCTCTATGCAGGCGTCTTCTGAAAAGAAGAAAATAAAAGTTAGGCGACGACGTCGATGCCCATCGAGCGGGCGGTACCGCGAATGGTCTTCGCTGCAGCCTCGACCGAAGCGGCGTTCATGTCGGGCATCTTCTGCTTGGCGATCTCGAGAATCTGCTTCTCGGTGACTTTGCCCTTCTTCTCCTTGTTGGGAGTGCCCGATCCCTTGTCGATGCCGGCGGCCTTCAGCAAAAGCACCGGAGCCGGAGGCGTCTTGGTAACGAAGCTGAAGGTGCGGTCTGCATAGACCGAGATCACGACCGGCACGGTGAGGCCAGCCAGAGCCGGGTCCTTGCTCGTGCGCTCGTTGAACTGCTTGCAGAACTCCATGATGTTGACCTGCGCCTGACCGAGCGCGGGGCCGACCGGGGGAGCAGGCGTCGCCTTGGCCGCCATGATCTGAAGCTTGACGTATCCTGTAATCTTCTTCGGTGCCATTCGTAAATCCTCTTACTCTTCCAGCGGCGGCCTCACGGCCGTCTCGCTTAATTTGATATTTCTAAACTCACTTCCAGACCGCCAGACTCAAGCGGTCGAACAAACCTACTCCTCGACCTTGTCCACCTTCGAGAATTCGATCTCGACCGGCGTGGAGCGGCCGAAGATGCTGACCATCACCTTGAGGGTCTGCTTGTCTTCGTTGATCTCGTCGACCGCGCCAGTAAAGTTCGCGAACGGCCCTTCGTTGATCCGAACCTGCTCGCCCTTGTCGAACTTGATCTTGAGCGTTGGCTTCTCCTTGGAGACGTCGGAGCGGAAGATAATCGAGCTGACCTCCTGCTCGGAGAGAGCAACCGGGTTATCACCCGTTCCAAGGAAGCCCGTCACCCGCGGCGTGTTCTTGATCACATGCCACAGGTCGTTGTCGAGATCCATCTCGATCAAAACGTACCCAGGAAGAAATACCCTCTCGATGGTGTACTTCTTGCCGTTGCGAAGCTCGGTCACCGGCTCGGTCGGAATCATGATCCGGCCAATTTTGTTCTGCAGCCCGAAGGCTGAGATGCGGCTCTCCAGGGACTCCCGCACCTTGCGCTCAAAACCGGAATAAGCGTGGATGATGTACCACTTGAAGTTCTCGTTAACCGGCGGGGCCAGCTGATCGGCCGGCTGCTCGGAGGACGAGGCGTTCCCTGCGCTCAGTGCGTCAGGATTCTGCTCTTCCGGATTCTGCTGCTCTTCCGCCATGGTTGTGCCTTCTTCACGCATCGTGTTTCTGTCTCTACGTCTCTGCCGTTATGCGGCGAATCGTTTATTTCGTTGCCGCTCCGAGCACGGCCTCGACCGCACGCCCGATCACGTTATCTACCAGCCAGAAGTACGCCGCGAAGATGAAGACCGTGACAATAACAACCCCTGTCGTGGACTGCACCTCGGCGCGCGAAGGCCAGACGACCTTGCGCATCTCGCTGCGCACGTCTCTGAGGAAACTGCTGATGCGATCCGGCAGCGACTTCAGCTGCTGCATCCCCGCGCTGGTCTGTTGTTCGGCTACCGCTACTGTCTTGGCCATAATGCCGCCTCAAATCTTCTCTTACTGCTGGCTTCTTCTGCTTGCCACCCATCCGGTCGACCGGGAAGAGATGGCGGGGGAGCTCGGATTCGAACCGAGAAGTTCGGTTTTGGAGACCGACAGTTTAACCGTTGAGCTTACTCCCCCGGTTCGGCTGATTTGTCCATCTTCTGGACGAACAGCCAACGGCTAAAGACTGCTCTTACTTCGTCTCTTTGTGTGCCGTGTGCTTGCGGCAGGTGTTGCAGAACTTTGAGAATTCCAGGCGCCCCGTGGTCGTCTTCTTGTTCTTCGTGGTGGAATAGTTCCGATTTTTGCAATCCGGGCACTGGAGGGTAATGATCTCGCGCATTTCTTTCTCCTTCTAACGTGGCCAGCCACTTCGGCTGGCAAGCAGCTTGCGGAAATACTTCCGACACGCCGCGACGCAGGGGTAAGGTCCCTGCAACCTGAATCCTGAATTTTAATACGGAAGAGAGGAGCGGTCAGGCCACGCTCGTCCCCATCTATTATCCACGAAATCAGAGGATAAAGAAAGGTCTCCGTAGGGTGAAAATCAGCGGCGAGCCGAAGCTCGCCGCCTTGATTCTTTTCGGCATCCGGGGGAACCCGCGCAAAGCGCTTCCCGCCGTCCGCACAGGGTTACTTGATGATCTCGGAGATGGTACCCGCGCCTACGGTCCGTCCACCCTCGCGGATGGCGAAGCGGAGGCCCTTCTCCATGGCCACCGGAGTGTGCAGCGTGATCTCCAGCTGGATGTTGTCGCCCGGCATCACCATCTCGGTGCCCTCAGGAAGCTTTGCCGAGCCCGTCACGTCCGTCGTACGGAAGTAGAACTGGGGACGGTAGCCGTTGAAGAACGGAGTGTGGCGTCCGCCCTCTTCCTTCGACAACACGTAAACCTCGCCCTTGAACACCGTGTGCGGTGTAATCGATCCCGGCTTCGCCAGAACCATG
>Ga0193717_1000293_pt1 | contig 37091 bp, 31 predicted proteins | sample U2c2metaG_FD_145900 | JGI IMG/M metagenome (GOLD analysis project Ga0193717, IMG submission 145900) | Soil microbial communities from a riparian zone of the East river system, Colorado, United States - U2c2 | ecosystem: Environmental > Terrestrial > Soil > Riparian zone | place: USA: East River... | reverse complement strand
CCACATCATCGTGTCCGTGGGCTGGCTCGGGATCAACGTCGGCGACCTGGCACTCGCGATCACCGGCCTGACGACCGACGACCCCGACCTCCAGCACGCCGTGTTCCCCGCGCTGTACGTCGTCGGAGGCACGCTGCTGATCCCCTTCAGCCTGCTCGCGCTCGCGTCCGGGGTGTCACTCGCGTGGTTCACCCGATGGGGGCTATTCCAGCATCGCTGGGTAGTCGTGAAGCTTGTCCTCACGGTGATCGCGGTCGTGCTGATCCCGGTGTCGCTGTTGCCGGGTCTGCGGGACCTGTCCGCGCTGATGGCCGACACCCCGGCCGACCAGCTCGCCGACCTCGGCAGGGACGGGCCGAGCCTGCTGGTCGCCGGCCTGGTGTCGACGACCATGTACACCACCAACGTGGTGCTGTCGGTGCTAAAACCGTGGGGCCGAACGAAGCGTGTGACGTAGTTTGGCCGGGTGCTCAGACCTGACTACCCGATCAAGACCGACCGACTGATCCTGCGTCCCTTCGCCGATGGCGACCTCGACGCGATGCACACCTACCACCAACTGCCCGAGGTGGCGCGGTTCCTGATGTGGCCGGCGCGGTCCCGCGCGGAGACCGAGAAGTCGCTGCGCTACCGGATCGCGCACCCGACGATCGAGCGCGAGGGCGACATTCTCGTGCTGGCGGTCGAGCATCAGGAGACCGGCGCGCTGGTCGGCGAGGTGAACCTCGGCTGGCGCTCCGAGGAGCACGGGATGGCCGAGTTCGGCTTCATCTTCAACCCGGCCCACCACGGGCACGGGTACGCGGGGGAGGCCGCCGTCGAGATGCTGCGGCTCGGCTTCGAGCGGATGGGGTTGCACCGGATCATCGGCCGCGCCGACGGCCGCAACGCCGCGTCGGCCAAGCTGATGGGACGGCTCGGGCTGCGCAAGGAAGCACACTTCGTGAAGAACGAGCGAGTGCATGGCGAGTGGTGCGACGAGGTCGTGTTCGCCATGCTCGCGGAGGAGTGGACGGCGGGGTCGGCCCGGCGCGGCTAGCAGTACGCGTGTACCGTTTGCGAGGGCTGAACAGACGTGACGCGCGCGATGAAGACGCGAGAGGAGCACCCCGGCAGATGGCGAAGATCAAGGTCCAGGGAACGGTCGTCGAGCTCGACGGCGACGAGATGACCCGCATCATCTGGCAGTTCATCAAGGACAAGCTGATCCACCCGTACCTGGACGTCAACCTGGACTACTACGACCTGGGCATCGAGCACCGGGACGCGACCGACGACCAGGTGACCATTGACGCGGCGAACGCGATCAAGGAGCACGGCGTCGGCGTCAAGTGCGCCACGATCACGCCGGACGAGGCGCGGGTCGAGGAGTTCGGCCTGAAGAAGATGTGGGTCTCGCCCAACGGCACGATCCGCAACATCCTCGGCGGCGTGGTGTTCCGCGAGCCGATCATCATCTCCAACATCCCTCGGCTGGTGCCGGGCTGGACCAAGCCGATCATCATCGGTCGCCACGCCCACGGTGACCAGTACAAGGCCACGAACTTCAAGGTGCCCGGCGCCGGCGAGCTGACCATCACCTTCACGCCGGAGGATGGCTCCGAGCCGATCAAGCACGTGGTCGCCAACTACGGCGCCGACGGCGGCGTTGCGATGGGCATGTACAACTTCAACAAGTCCATCGAGGACTTCGCGCGCGCCTCGCTCGCCTACGGCCTGCAGCGCGAGTACCCGGTCTACATGTCGACCAAGAACACGATCCTCAAGGCCTACGACGGCGCCTTCAAGGACATCTTCCAGAGGGTCTTCGAGGAGGAGTTCAAGGCCGACTTCGACGCCAAGGGCCTCACCTACGAGCACCGCCTGATCGACGACATGGTCGCCGCCGCGATGAAGTGGGAGGGCGGCTACGTCTGGGCGTGCAAGAACTATGACGGTGACGTCCAGTCCGACACGGTCGCGCAGGGCTTCGGCTCGCTCGGCCTGATGACGTCGGTCCTGTCGACGCCGGACGGCAAGACCGTCGAGGCCGAGGCCGCGCACGGCACGGTGACCAGGCACTTCCGCCAGCACCAGGCCGGCAGGCCGACGTCGACGAACCCGATCGCGTCCATCTACGCCTGGACCAGGGGCCTCGCGCACCGCGGCAAGCTGGACTCGACGCCCGAGGTGACCGGCTTCGCCGACGCGCTGGAGCAGGTCGTCATCGAGACCGTCGAGAGCGGCCGGATGACCAAGGACCTGGCCCTGCTGATCAGCAAGGACCAGGCGTTCCAGACGACCGAGGAGTTCCTCGGGACGCTGGACGAGAACCTGCAGAAGAAGATGGCCTCGGCCTGATCGCTCGACTGCTCCGAATGCCACCTCCGCTTGCTGCGGATGTGGCATTCGGCGTTCACGGACCGTGTCGGCCGCAGTAGTCCGCTGCGTCGTGCGAGTGGTTTGGGGTGGCGCTCGTTTGAATCTCGATGCGCCTGAGTTATACCTGTCGTAGAGCGATGTCGGCCGATACCCGGATTGGAAGCGTTGCCCGGTGAAGCTGAAGTGGAGCGGCAAGCGGACGGTGGTCACGGTCGTGCTGCTCGGGGCCGTCGGTCTGCTGTACGTCCAGGGCGCCGACCAGCGGCGTGAGCAGGGTCGCGACGGCGCGCCCGCGTCGTCGAGCGACAGCTCGCAGTGCCGCGTCACGGCCACCGTCGACGGGGTGAACGTGCGGTCCACCCCCGCGCTCGACCCGACCAACGTGATCGACCACCTGGCCTCCGGTGAGGAGGCCGACGCGGACAAGGTCGTGCAGAACGGCTTCCGCAAGCTCGGCGAGGGTCGCTGGGTGTCGGTCGAGTACGCGAAACCCGTGGACGGCCGCGACTGCGGTTAGCCGAGGTCTACTACTCGGCCTTCGTCGGCCGCCAGCAGTTCACCGTCGTACGTCTCCGCGGCCTGGCGCAGTGACACGCCTCTGTCGTTGCCCGGCCAGAAGTGCGTCAACATCAGCCTGCGGGCGCCTGCCGCCGTTGCCCACTCGCCAGCCTCGCGCGCCGTCAACAGGTTGCGGGGCGCGCCTTCCGGCGGCAGCTCCTGCAGCGTCGCGTCCACGATGTACAGGTCGGCGTCGCGGCCGAGGTCCGCCAGCGCGGCGTCCGGGCCGGTGTCGCCGGTGTACGCCAACGTCTTGCTCGGTGTCGTCAGCCGCACGCCCGCGTTCGGCACGTGGTGCGGTAGCTCGACACCGTCCACCTGGAACGGTCCGACCCGGTGCGAACCGGGCAGCTCCGCCACGTCGAACAGCTCCGCCAGCCTCGGCTCCGGCTCCAGCGAGTCGACCAGCTCGGCGACGCCCGGCGCGCACAGCAACGGGATTCGCGGCTGCTCCCGCTCGCCGTAGTGACGCACCCGCAGCAACCCGTTCAGGTCGACGCAGTGGTCGCTGTGCCGGTGCGTGATCACGACCGCGTCGACCGTCCCGTTCGGACACAACGCGAGCAGGCGGGGCAGCGTGGCGAACCCGAGGTCGAGCACGAGCCGGAAACCGGCGTGCTCGACGAGGAACCCACTGCACGCGCGGCCCGGCTCCGGCCAGGCGGCGCAACTCCCGAGAACGGTCACCTTCACGTGGTCACGCTAACGTGCGTCATGGGTTTCTTCGGACAGTTCCATTTCAACGGCAGGGCCTGGGCGACTCCGGTCGACGATCCGGAACCGCCGTGGCTGACGGTCGAGATCCACGACAGCGACATCGCCACCATCACCTACGAGCCGGCCGGGCCGGGCAGCGGTATCGCCTTCCTCGGTGACACGCCGCGCGGCTACTTCGACGAAGAGGACGCTTCGGAGCCGACCGACACCGCGCGGGAGGCGGCGGGCCTCGCCCAGTGGTGGGCGCTGATCCACGACGAGGGCGCGGTCGGCACGAAGGAACGGGAGCTGGTCGCCTATCTCGCGGAGGACTCCGAGGCTTCCGGCGGCACTGCCGCCCCTGCCGAGGAGGAGCTGGACGACCTCGACGAGATCGACGAGGGAGAGATCTTCGTCGAGATCAAGGCCGCGCGCTTCATCGCCGCGCTGGACCTGCCGGTGCCCGACGACCTTGCCGGGTAACCGAGTTGCCTGAGGGCGGCAGCGGGTGACAGGGTCGCGGGCGTGGCTGATGAACCCTTGCTCGTCGAACGCAACCCGCTGCCCGTCGACGGCAGGCTCGGCCAGCAGTTGGCTTTCCTGATCGAGGTCGACCGGCTCAAGACCGTGCTGCGGGCGTCGACGCTGGCGTCGGTCGAGCGGCGCGAGAACGACGCGGAGCACTCGTGGCACCTCGCGCTCATGGTGCCGGTGCTCGCCGAGTACGCGGACGAGCCGATCGACGTCGGGCACACCGTCCGGCTCGTCGTCATCCACGACCTCGTCGAAATCTACGCTGGCGACACGCCGCTGTACGACGACCAGCTACGCACCAGCCAGGTCGAGCGCGAGCTCGCCGCCGCCGACAAGCTGTTCGGGCTGCTGCCCGACGACCAGGCCCGCGAGTTCCGCGCGCTGTGGGACGAGTTCGAGGCGCGCGTGACGCCGGAGGCCCGCTTCGCGAAGGCCATCGACCGGCTCGAGCCGAACCTGCTGAACTGGATGGCCGGCGGCGGCACCTGGCGCACGCCCGGCGTCACCTCCGACACCGTCCGCACCCGCACCGCCCACATCGGCGAGGCCTCGACCGCACTCGGCGAGGCGATGAACGCACTGGTCGACGGCGCCGAGCGCAAGGGGTGGCTCGCCGCACCGTGACAGCAGCGCCGGACCGGCCGCGTTGGGTTCTGGGGTCGGTGCGGAGTGGCTTCCGGCCGCGTCTCCGGCGTTGGTCGCCGCGTTGTTGGCAGAGGGGTTGGCCTCCGGCCCCGTTTTCCAGCCTACCGGCGACCCCCGACGGTTCTGGGCGTCGCTGGCGCGGTTGTCCACAACCGTGGGAGTTGTCCACAGGCCGACGCGAGTGGGCCGTTTCTGTCGGACCCCTCCGGTAGCGTGGTTCGAGGGGGCCGGAGGCCAATCGGGGCGACGGTCAGAGCGCCTCAGCGGGACAGCAGGCGGATTACCGCCGGCAGCACGCGCACCGGGATGGTCAGGTCGATGGCTCGTTGCACACCAAGTCCGATGTCGAGACTCAGCAACGCCGTCGCCGTCGCCGCCGGCATCGGCTGCGTGAAACCAAGCCAGCGGCGTAGGTCTCCAACAGCGCGGCGACGATGTCGCGGATGTCCTTGGTGACCAGGCGCAATCATCATCGGAGGTGGCGGCGTGCACGAGCTGATCGAGACAAAGCGCACGAGATCGAGGACCTGTGTCGCCAGCTCGACGTGCGCAGGCTCGACCTCTTCGGCTCGGCCACGGGGCCCGCCTTCGATGCGGCCACAAGCGATGTCGATGTCCTCGTGCAGTTCGACGTTCAGCCGGGGTTCGATCACTTCGACACGTTCTTCGATGCTGTTGGCGAATTGCGCGGCTCGCTGCCTGGCGGTCCGTTCGGGACGCTCAACGTCTCATACGGGCCTTTCGAGGCATCGACGACGTCTCGAACGCGCCTCTCGAGGCCATGCGCCGCCGGCCACCGTGCGAATTCGCCAACAGCATCGTTGGGCGCCGTGAAGGGGTCCTTCACGGCATACCCAAACGCCTCGGCCACGCGAAGGGCTCATACGGGACGTCGTCCGATGCCCCGAAGGGCCCCTTCGGGGCGCTCAACGCCCTGAAGGTCACCTTCAGGGCATCCTCACTGTCACAAAAGCGCCCTTCGCGACGTGAACTCGCGAGGCAGCCACTACTCGACGTGAGACCGCCCGGCCCGCAGGACACTCAACGATGCCATTGGCGAACTACGCGGCTCGCTGCCTAGCGGTCCGTTCGGGAGACGGTCGGCGTCCCGAACAGCGCGTTCGGGACAGTGACCATGACCCGAAAGACGCGTTCGGGACACTCAACGTCTCCTACGGACCTTTCGAGACATCGACGACGTCTCGAACACGCCTCTCGAGGCACGCACCGCCAGCGTGGGTTGGCCGACGTTAACCGGACAGAACGGGCACGTTACGACCGTCGTGTCGCTCGTCAGCCGCAGTCGATCACCAGCCCCCCGCGTGACCGTGCGCACAGCGAAGGGTCTACTCTCCCCCGTCGTGACCGATCGGACTAATCCCGCGCCTGCGGGTGGCCACGGTCGGTAGGTTTTTAGCGGTCCTCGCCCCCCGATCGGGGGTTCACGACGGTGACGAGCGCAGGAGGCGCACCAGTGCGCGACCAAAGCACGCGGGCAATGCTCCGTAGGCTGGTTCGGGTGAGTGTGGTCCTGGCGATGATGCCGATGGCCATGGTGCTGGCCGTGTCCTCGGCGAGCGCCAGCGCGGCCGACGGCGTGGCCGCCAACAGCATGCCGTTCGGCCTGGTCGGCCCGGTGGGCATCGCGGCCGTGGTCGTCGGCTTCGGCGGCCTCATCACCGGCCTGGTCCGCCACCGCCGCCGCGAGACGGCCACGCCGCCGCAGCAGCCGGTCGTGGAGCGCGTCGTCAGCGACCGCTGACCCGACCGCGTGCGGGTCCCTCGACCCGACTCTGGGAGAATTGGCGCGTGTCGACGCCTGAACAGCCGCAAGAACGGCGCCCGAGGGTGCTGTCCGGGATCCAGCCGACGGCTGACTCGTTCCACCTCGGCAACTACCTCGGCGCGGTCCGGCAGTGGGTCGCGATGCAGGAGACGCACGAGACGTTCTACTGCGTGGTCGACCTGCACGCCATCACGGTCGAGCACGACCCGAAGCTGTTGCGCAGGCGCACGCGCGTGTCGGCGGCGCAGCTCCTCGCGCTGGGCATCGACCCGGACCGGGCCACGCTGTTCGTGCAGAGCCAGGTTCCGGAGCACGCGCAGCTCGGCTGGGTGATGCAGTGCCTCACCGGTTTCGGCGAGGCCAGCCGGATGACGCAGTTCAAGGACAAGTCGGCCAAGCAGGCCACCGACCGGATCAGCCTCGGGCTGTTCGGGTACCCGTCGCTGCAGGCGGCGGACATCCTTTGCTACCAGGCGAACCACGTGCCCGTTGGTGAGGACCAGCGCCAGCACCTCGAGCTGACGCGAGACCTGGCGCAGCGCTTCAACTCGCGGTTCGGCAAGACGTTCACGCTGCCGGAGCCCTACATTCTCAAGGATGCGGCCAAGATCTACGACCTGCAGGACCCGAGCGCGAAGATGAGCAAGTCGGCGTCCGGGCCGGGTGGCATCGTCGACCTGCTCGACGACCCGAAGGTGTCCGCCAAGAAGATCCGCTCCGCGGTGACCGACGCCGAGCGGGAGATCCGGTACGACCCCGAGCACAAGCCGGGGGTGAGCAACCTGCTGGCGATCCTGTCGGCACTGACCGGGCGCACGCTCGCGGACCTGCCCGCCGACTACGCCGGCAAGGGCTATGGCGACCTGAAGAAGGACGTCGCCGAGGCGCTCGTCGAGTTCGTCACTCCCGTGCAGGCACGCGTGAAGTCCTATCTGGACGACACGGCGGAGCTGGACAAGATCCTCTCCCGTGGCGCGGAACAGGCCAGGGAGGTGGCGTCGCGGACGCTCGCGCGCACGTACGACAAGCTGGGGTTCCTTGCGCCTTCGTAATGCGGGAGGCCGCCACCGGGGCTAGCGTTTGTCTGTGGCGGACAAAGAATCTTTCTTGACCCGGCAGCGTCGGCAGCGGCCCTGGCTCGATCATCTTGCGCGTGCCGGCGAGGCGTACACCGAGCGGTACGGCAACCACTACGCCGCCGCGATCACGTACTTCAGCGTGTTGTCGCTGTTCCCGCTGCTCATGATCGCGTTCGCGGTCGCCGGTTTCGTGTTGGCCGGCAACGACGCGCTGCTCGCGGAGATGCAGAAGGGCATCGCCGACGCGGTGCCAGCCGGGCTCGACAAGCTCATCAACAAGGTGATCGACTCGGCCATCAAGAACCGTGGCGCGGTCGGGATCATCGGTCTGCTCGCCGCGTTGTACTCCGGCCTCGGGTGGATGTCGAACCTGCGGGACGCGCTGACCGCCCAGTGGGGGCAGGAGAACAAGCAGCGGCCGTTCCTGTCGACGTCGGCCAAGGACCTGCTCGCGTTGCTCGGGCTCGGACTGGCGCTCGCCGTCTCGTTCGGACTGTCCGCGGCCGGCGCCGGCCTCGGGTCATGGCTGCTCGGACTCGTCGGGCTCGACGACGACGCGTGGGCGCGGTTCCTGTTGCTGCTGGCCACAATCGTGCTGTCGCTGGCCGCGAACTGGTTGGTGTTCCTGTGGGTCCTGTCTCGGCTGCCGCGCGAACAGGTGAACGCGCGGTCGGCGGTGAAGGGCGCGATCGCCGCCGCGATCGGCTTCGAGATCCTCAAACAGGTCTTCACGGTCTACCTGACGACCGTCTCGGCCTCACCGTCCGGCCAGCTGTTCGGGCCGATCATCGGTCTGCTGCTGTTCGCCAACTTCGTGTCGCGGTTCCTGTTGTTCATCACCGCGTGGACCGCCACCGCCAACGAGAACCAGGTCGCCGAACCGCCGGAACCGCCGCCGCCCGCGGTGATCAGTCCACGCCTGATCGTCCACAATGGACCGAACGCACGCAGCGCGGCCGGGTTGGTCGGCGTCGGCGCGGTGCTCGGTCTGTTGCTGCGCAAGCGAAAGCGGCCGGAGAGTCAGGAGTAGACGGTCAGCTCGGCGCCCGTCTTGATCACGAGCGCGCCCGGTCCATAGTAGACGGTCTTGGGAAAGGGGTCGGCGGTCCGGATGTCCGTCCCGCCGCTGCCCGGCCCCTGGATCGTCACCGTGCCTTCGTAGGTGCTGATCACCGTGAGCCCGTCGGCGCCCGGCACGATCTCGGCCGTCGCGCCGTCGGGGTCGTCGGTGGGCGGCAACACGAACGGCGGCGTCAGCTCGGCGCCGGTGCGTGCGTCCCGGCAGCTCACCACCGGATTGGGCTGCTGCTGCTGCTCGTAGGCGCACCAACCGTTCGGCACGCTGGTCAGCTCCGAATTGTCCGGGATCGGCGCGCTCGGCAACGTCGTGTTGGTGGCCGTGTCGACCGGTGTCACCTTGCCCTGCGAGACCAGGAGCAGCGGCGCGCCCTTCGGCAGCGATGCCGGCGTGACCGGGGTGCCCAGCCCCGGCGACGTCGTGTCCGCGAGCTTCTGACGCCACAGCATGTTGGCGTCCTTGTCGAGGCTCGCCACGTGCAGGGTCGGGCCGCAGTAGGAGACGATCACCAACACGTCGTCGCCGAGGTAGGGCCGCGTGGCCCCGACGCACGACTCCGGGAAGTGGGACCACCGCTGCTTCCCGCTCGCCGTGTACATCCGGTACGGGTCGTCCGCGTTCCCGTTCGACAGCACCAGGAAGCCGTCCCGGTACGGCACGGCGGTCCGGTCGTCGCCCGTCGGGACCGACACGACCGCGCGCCCCTTCCCGGTGGCCAGGTCGAACAGCCGCACCTCGCCGTCGGAGACCGTGGTCAGGCGGCCGTTGCCGACCGCGACGTCGGTCAGCTCGCGGCCGCTGTCGAGGTAGTGCCAACGCTCCTTGCCGGTCGGCAGGTCGTACACCCGCACGCCATTCGGCTCCCGCACGGCCACGTACCCGTCCGACACCGCGGCCTGCGAGTAGGGCGAGGTCAGCGGCTGTCGCCATGCCGGCTTGTCGAACGACGTCGGTGGCGCCGTGCCCACCGTCGGCGGCGGTGCGTCCGACGTGGTCCAGTTCGGTCCGTCGTCGGCGTTGACCCGGACGACCACGACGACCGCGGCCACGACGACGACCAGTGCTGTGACAATGACAATGAGAGTGTTACGGCGCCCCATGCCGCCGGACCCTACCGCGAGCGGCAGGTTCATGCCGGTGGCCCGGTCCGGCACCGTGCGCGTCGTAGCGTCGTGAGGTGGGTCGGATGGACATGGGCGAGGTCTGTGATCGGTACGGCAGACCGAGAACGTTGGTGCTGGTCGACGAGTTCGGCGAACTCGACCTACCGCCGGGGTGGCGGGCGGTCGCGGCGTCCGGCGACGCGGGGGAAAGCGTCAACTCCGCCATGGCGCTGTGGAACGCCGAACTCCTGCGGAGCCTGCCGACGTTCCGCGAGAAGTTCTCCGAGCGGCTCGTCGACGTCCGGCTCTGCATGGACCGGGATGCCCTGGCGTTGCTGTACGTCGCTCGCCACGACAACGGCACCGACCTCGTGCACTGGCTCGGGGTTGATCCCAGGCTCGACGCGGCGGTCGAGCCGGTGTTCGCCCGGACGCTGCCGCCGGCGGTCCGGTACTTCCTGCGGAACGTCCACGGGGGCTTCACCTCGCCGGACTGTGACTCCTACGGATTTGTCCGGCCCAGCCACATGGACACCTTCGCGGGCTGGGCGGGTTTCGACGGTCCGATCCCCGGATGGGACGAGGACGCGGCGATCGGGTCGACCCGCCTGATGGTCGTCACCAAGGACAGCGGGCTGCTCTACTACTGCACGACGCCCGACCGCCCGGCGAACACCATGGTCCTCGTCTTCGAGGGCGACGTGGACGACCGCCACGAGTTCCACACCGCGATGGACGAGCTGCTGTGCGAGCACTTCAGCGAGTAGCCGCCGCGCGTCGTCAGCCGGTGCGGTTGGCGCGCGCCGTGCGGGCCTTGCGCCTGCGCAGCCACATGCCGAACGTGACCAGCACGGCCACCGCCGCGAGCGCCACCAGCGGCAACCCGACGTTGCCGAACGCGGACCGCTGGGGATCCGCTGCCGCGGCCGCCTTGTCCTCGACCGGCCGGCGGATCGTGTCGCCCTGGTTCGTGTCCTGCTTGGGCTGCGCCTCCGGCGACTTGTTGACCAGCTCGCCGACCGGCTTCACCTCGGCCTCCGCGAGGCGGAAGCCGTAGTCGAGCAGTTGGGCGCCCTGTTCGCCGAGCGGGGCCGGGTTGCGCTCGCCGCGCAGCAGCACCACCGCAAGCTTGCGGCCGCCGCGCTCGGCGCCGCCGACGTAGGTGTGCCGGGCGTCGTCGGTGAACCCGGTCTTGCCGCCGAGGAAGCCGTCGTACGAGCCGAGCAGCTTGTTGTCGTTGACGACCTGGAAGCCCGGCTTCTCGCCGTACCCCGGGAAGTCGATCTTGCGGGTGCTGGCGGCGGCCGCGAACTCCTCGTGCTTCATCGCGGCGCGGAAGATCAGGCTCTGGTCGTAGGCCGACGTCGTCATGCCGGGGCCGTCGAGGCCGGACGGGGTCGCGGCGCGGGTGTCGAGTGCGCCGAGCTCGCCTGCCAGCGCGTTCATCTTCTCTAGCGCGACCTCGGGGCCGCCGAGCGCACGGGACAGCGCGAACGCCGCGTCGTTGCCGGACTTCATCACCAGCGCGTGCAGCAGCTGGTCGACCGTGTACTGGCCGCCGGGGCCGACACCCACCCGGGTGCCCTCCTGGTTGGCGTCCTCCTGCGTGCCGACGACCACCGTCTCCGGGCGCAGCTCGCGGATCACCACGATGGCCAGCAGGACCTTGATCAGGGACGCGGGCCGCTCGCGGGCATGCGGGTCCTTCGCGGCCAGCACGGCGCCGGAGTCGAGGTCGGACACGACCCACGTGGCGGCGGTGACGGCGGGCGGTGCCTCGCTGCCCTCCGGCTGCACGATGCCGCACTCACCCATCCGGGATCCCCCGACCGGGTCGTCCGGGACGGGAAGGGGCTCCGGGCTCGGACTGCCGGGCACGGGCTCCTCGGACGTGTCGATCGGCGGCGGCGGGAGCTGGCGGTGTTGACACGCGCCCTGACCCGAGTCGTTGCCGTCCGTCGTCGGCTGCCCTTGTCGTGCGGAGCGCGCGGCAAGCGCGCCTGGAGCGGCGACGATTGCGGTGATGACCAGGGCACACAACGACAATATGAATGCCGGCACGAACCTGGTGGCTGCAAGGCGCACAGGAGCAGCCTAGGGCCAAAGGGTTCGCGCGCCGCGCCGACCCTCTGAGAAGGCCGCGAAAAGGGCTTTGCCAGCAGGTCGCCGGCAAAGCCCCCTTCGGGTGAATCCGATCAGGCTCAGTTCGTGGCCTTGTTGGTGGTCTTGTCGTCGACCTCGGCCTCCGCCGCGGCACGCTTGACCGCGTCGACGCCGTTGATGACGCCGGACTTGGTCTTGTAGCCCTCGCCGGTCGCCACGATCTCGCCGTTGCCGGCCTTCAGACGGAAGCGGAACTCGCCCTTGGCGTCTTCGTAGATCTCGAACTTCGCGGCCATGCTCTGACTCCAGATGGGTAGACGTGCTGGATCGCCGCGGCCAAGGTGGGGACCAGGGGACGCGGGCGCCGAAGTGTACGTCGACCGGGTGTCTCCGGGGGCTAAATTGGACACTGTGAATGCGCAGAGTGCCGGACAGCAGTCGAGAGTGTCTTCGCGGCAGCAGTCCAGGCTGCTCGCACTGCTCCGGGACGAGGGGCCGATGTCGCGGGTCGCCCTCGGTGAGCGGCTCGAGCTGCCCAGGGCGAAGCTGACCGGTGAGCTGTCCCGCCTCGTCGACACGGGTCTCGTGGAGATCGGCGGGCCGGCCGCGAGCCGGGGCGGGCGCCGCTCGACGCTCGTGCACCTCGCCGATGACCTGCGGTTCGTCGCGGCCGACGTCGGCGCGACGTCGGTGAACGTGGCCGTGACCGACGGCCGCTGCGAGGTGCTGACCAGCCAGAGCGAGGAGTGCGAGGTCCGGCTCGGACCGACTCCGGTGCTCGGGCGTGTCGTGGACCTCGCGACGCGTGTGCTGGAGAAGACGCCCGGTCGGTTGATGGGCGCCGGCATCGGCCTGCCCGGTCCGGTGAGCTTCCGCGACGGCATGCCGGTCGCGCCGCCGATCATGCCAGGGTGGGACCGGTACCCCGTGCGTGACGAGCTGGCGGGTAAGTGGGGCTGCCCGGTCACCGTGGACAACGACGTGAACGTGATGGCGCTCGGCGAGCGGCACGCGGGGGTGGCGCGGTCGCTGGACGACCTCATCTTCGTGAAGGTCGGCACCGGCATCGGCTGCGGGATCGTGCTCGGCGGCAAGGTGTACCGCGGGGTCGCCGGGACCGCGGGCGACATCGGGCACATCCGGCTCGACGACTACGGGCCCGCGTGCGCGTGCGGGGAGGTCGGCTGTCTCGAGGCGTACTTCGGTGGCGCGGCGCTCGCGCGGGACGCGTTGACGCTCGCGCGGTCCGGCCGGTCGACGATGTTGGCGGAGAAGCTGACCGACCGCGGGCGGCTCAACGCCATGGACGTCGGCGACGCGGCCGTGGCCGGCGACTTCGCGGCGGCGAACCTCGTGCGGGAGGGCGGGCGGCGGCTCGGGCACGTGGTGGCGTCGCTGGTGAGCTTCCTGAACCCGGGCATGGTCGTCATCGGCGGCGGCGTGTCCCGGCTCGGGCATCCGCTGCTGGCCGAGGTGCGCAGTTCGGTGTACCGGCGCTCGCTCCCGCTGGCCACCGGCAACCTGCCGATCGTGCTGTCGGAGCTGGGCGACCTGGCCGGCGTGACAGGCGCGGCGTGGTCAGCGACAGAACGAGCCTTCGCCCCAGTCAACTAACCCCGCGAGTCCAACACTCAAGCCCCGCGAGTTCAACGCTCACGACGGGTGAGTTCAACACTCAAGCCCCGCGAGTCTCCCGTTCACGACCGGTGAGTCTCCCGTTCGCGACGTTCGCGAACCGGCAACTCACCGGTCCTGAAACGGCGACTCGCGGGTTCTGAACGGGGGACTCGCGGGTCGTGAGTGTTGAACTCGCGGGTCGTGAGCGTTGGACTCGCGGGGTCTGGGTGTTGGACACGCGGGTGGTGTGTCCTCTTTCACTGGTTTCGGGTGCGGGCGTTTTTCGGTGAACTTCCACCAGGTTCGACACTACTTTTGCCTACTTTGATCGAAAGGTTGATCGGTAGGTTGCGCCAAACGGGGTATTGCGGACCCTAACTCCCCTGGGACACCCTTCTTTGTGAGTTAGAGCACCGGTCTTCGATCGGGCCCTCAACGAAGTGGAGCACCGGTGGGCCAGAGCCGCCCGGCCGACCAGGCCGGTCTGCGCCGAGGGAATCTCGCACTCCTCGTGCGCACCCTCCGCGAGCACGGCGCGCTGTCCAGGGCCCAGCTCGCGGTGCGGTCGGGGCTGTCCAAGGCCACCGTCTCCAGCCTCGTCACCGACCTCGAGACGCGCGGCCTCGTGCACGACGCGGGCGTGTCCGCCGGCGGGCAGGGCCGGCCGGGTCAGCTGGTCGGCCTCCGCTCGGCGAGCGTGTGCGGCATCGGCATCGACGTGCATGTCGGGCACGTCGGCGCGCTGGTCACCGACCTCGCCGGCGAGGTGCTGTGGCAGCACCGGGTGATCTGCGACGTGCCCGGCATCGGCCCGGAGCGCGCGCTCGACCTGCTCGCCGAGCTGGCGACCGACGCGATCCGTCAGGTCGAGGGCCGCGTCGGCCCGCCGGCCGGCATCACCGTGAGCGTGCCGGGCCTCGTCGACACGTACGCCGGCGTCGTTACGTTCTCGCCGCGCCTGCGCTGGCGCGACGTCGCGGTGGCCGACGGGCTCGCTGCCCGCACCGGCCTCGGCCTGGACACCATCGCGGTCGACAACGACGCGAACCTCGGCGCGATGGCCGAGGTGGCCGGCATGGACGTGACCGACCTCGTCTACCTGACCGGCGACTATGGCATCGGCGGCGGCGTGATCGCCGGCGGCCGCCTGGTCCGCGGCTCGATCGGGTTCGCGGGCGAGATCGGGCACATGGCCATGGACCCGCTCGGCCCGCACTGCTCGTGCGGGCGCCGCGGCTGCTGGGAGACCCAGGTCGGCCTCGGCGCGCTGCTCCACGCGTGCGCCGACCCGGACGATCCGGTCCGCGACCCGACGCTGGACCTCGACCAGCGGATGCGGATCCTGCGGGCCCGCGCCGGACAGCACGACCGGCGCACGCTCGACGCGCTGCACCAGATCGGCACCGCGCTCGGGCTCGGCGTCTCGATCCTGGTGAACCTGCTCAACCCGGCCGTCGTCGTGCTCGGCGGCTACTTCGCGGCGCTGCCGGAGTGGCTCGTCGAGCCGATCCGCAACCAGGTCGTCGCACATGTGCTCGCGCCGGGCGCGGGCGGCGCCAGGGTGGTCGGTTCGCGGTTGGGCTTCACCGCCGCCACCACCGGTGGCGCGTTGGCGTCCCTGCGCCGGGTGCTCGAGGACCCGACGGTCGTCCCGCCGATCCAGCAACAAGTAGACGAGGAGGCGCCCGCGTGAGTACAGACGAAGACACCGACGAGGTGCTGTTGACGATGTCCGGCATCGTCAAGACGTTCCCGGGCGTGCGTGCGCTGGACGGGGTCGACCTGGACGTGCGGGCGGGCGAGGTGCACTGCCTGCTCGGCCAGAACGGCGCCGGCAAGTCCACGCTGATCAAGGTGCTGGCCGGCGCGCACCAGCCGGACGAGGGCATCATCATCTGGAAGGGCCGGCCGACGACGCTCGGCTCGCCGGTCGCGGCGCTGCGGCTCGGCGTGGCCACCATGTACCAGGAGCTGGACCTCGTCGAGGGCCTCTCGGTGGCGGAGAACATCTTCCTCGGCCACGAGCCGGCCAGGTTCGGCTTCAGCCAGCGCCGGCACGCGCGCAACCAGGCCCGCGACCTCATGCGTCGCCTCGGTCACCCGGAGATCCCGCCGGGCCGCGAGGTCGGACTGCTGTCGGCCGCGGGCCAGCAGCTCGTGTCGATGGCCCGCGCGCTGGTGCACGACGCCCGGCTGATCGTGATGGACGAGCCGACCGCCGCGCTCGCCTCCGACGAGGTCGACAACCTGTTCCGGGTCGTCGAGGACCTCACCAACGACGGCGTCGCGGTCGTCTACATCTCCCACCGGCTCGACGAGATCCGCCGCATCGGCGACCGGGTGACCGTCCTCAAGGACGGCGCGACGGTCGCGTCCGGGCTGCCCGCCGACACCCCGACCGCGGACCTCGTGAACCTGATGTCCGGCCGCATGGTCGAGACGGTCTTCCCGCTGCGCGAGGTGACCACGGTCGATCATGACAACGAGGTGCTCAGCGTCGTCGGGCTCACCAGGGCGAGCGAGTTCTCCGACGTGAGCTTCACCGTGCACGCCGGCGAGATCGTCGGGATCGCGGGTCTGGTCGGCGCTGGCCGCAGCGAGATTCTCGAGACCGTCTACGGCGCGCGCAAGGCCGACGCCGGTGTGGTCACGGTCAACGGCAAGCGGCTCAAGCCGGGCAGCGTGATGGCCGCGGTCGCCGCCGGCATCGGGCTCGCGCCGGAGGAGCGCAAGAGCCAGGGGCTGCTGCTGGACCAGTCGGTCGCGGACAACGTGGTCCTCGCGAGCCTGCCGGAGTACAGCCGCGCCGGGTTCAGCGACCGAGGCAGGGAGTTGCGCGACTCGCGCGCCACCCTGGAGCGCCTCGACCTGCGACCGGCCGACCCGCGCCGGATCGTGCGCACGCTGTCGGGCGGCAACCAGCAGAAGGCGGTCGTCGCCAGGTGGCTGGTGCGGGACTGCAAGGTGCTGTTGCTGGACGAGCCGACCCGCGGCGTCGACGTCGGCGCGCGGGCCGAGCTGTACCGGCTGATCCACGAGCTCGCCGCGGCCGGGGTGGCCGTGGTGCTGGTGTCCAGCGAGATGCCCGAGGTGCTCGGGCTGTCGGACCGGGTGCTCGTCATGCGCGAGGGCCGGCTGCTCACCGAGGCGCCGGCCAGTGAGCTGACGGAGGCGGCCATTTTGGACATGGTGATGGAAGGTAGCGAGGTAATGGCATGAGCCGACTGACCAAGGTCTCCACGTTGCTTCGTGCGAATGCCGTGCACGCGGAGCGAAGCGAGGCAGGTGTTACAGCATGAGCCGACTGACCAAGGTCTCCACGTTGCTTCGTGCGAATGCCGTGCACGCGGAGCGGAGCGAGGCAGGTGTTACAGCATGAGCCGACTGACCAAGGTCTCCACGTTGCTTCGTGCGAATGCCGTGCACGCGGAGCGAAGCGAGGCAGGTGTTACAGCATGAGCGACGTTAGCGAGAAATCACCGTCCACTGTGGATGAACAGCCGGAGCCTGTGCAGACCGGCCCGACGAAGGGCGTGCGCACGCCGAGCGGGCTGCGGCTGGATGTCCGGCTGACGATCCTGATCGGCGTGCTCGTCGCGCTGTGCGTGGTCGGCTACATCCTGAGCCCGGAGACGTTCCTCGGCGAGAGCAACATCTCGATCATGCTGCGCCTCGCGTCCGCGATCGGTGTGGTCAGCGTCGGGATGACGTTCGTGATCATCTCCGGTGGCATCGACCTGTCGGTCGGCTCGATGGTGGCGCTGGCGAGCGTGTGGATGACGACGTTGGCCACCCAACAGTACGGCCCGTGGGTGATGGTGGTCTGCGCGCTGGCCGTCGGCCTCGGCGCCGGGCTCATCAACGGCGTGCTGATCGCGTACGGCAAGGTCGTGCCGTTCATCGCGACGCTCGCCATGTACGCGTCGGCGCGCGGACTGGCCGAGCGCCTGTCCGGCCGGCAGACCCAGGTGGTCCGCGAACAGGGCTATCTCGACTTCTTCCGCGGCGACTTCCTCGGCATCCCGGTGCTGATCTGGATGCTGGCCGCGGTGTTCGCGATCGGCTGGGTGGTGTTGAACCGCACCACGTTCGGCCGCCGCACGTTCGCGGTCGGCGGCAACGCGGAGGCCGCGCGCCTCGCCGGCATCAACGTCAAATGGCACACCGCGATGGTCTACGCCGTCGCCGGCCTGTGCTGCGGCATCGCCGCGCTGATGGTCGTCGCCCGCACCACATCGGGCGCCTCGACCAACGGCATGTTCTACGAGTTGGACGCGATCGCGGCAGTCGTCATCGGCGGCACGCTCCTGTCCGGCGGTCGGGGGACCCTGATCGGCACCCTCATCGGCGTGCTGATCTTCACGGTGGTGAACAGCATCTTCACGCAGAACAACCTCGAGACCGACATCCAGAACATCGCCAAGGGCGTGATCATCGTGGCGGCCGTGCTGTTGCAGGCCACGACGATCCGCAGGCGCAAAACCTAGACCCGCAAAGAAACCCCGACACCTCAAGAGACCCAGTACAAGGGAGTACCCATGTCCATGGACCCGTCCCTGGCCCGCCGCCGGTTCCTTCTCGGCGCCTCCGCGCTGGGCGCAGGCGCGCTCGTCGTCGGCTGCACCTCGAACGAGTCGGGCGCCGACCAGCCCCAGCAGGTCGCGCAAGGCGGCGCCGACAACGCCAAGCCCGGCAAGGAGATCACCATCGGCTTCTCCGCGCCCGCCGCGGACCACGGCTGGATCGCCGCGATCACCAAGAACGCGCAGGCGCAGGCCGACGCGTTCTCGGACGTCACCTTCAAGGCCACGCAGGGCACCAACGATGTCAACCAGCAGATCTCGCAGGTGGAGACGCTGATCAACGACAAGGTCGACGTGCTCGTAATCCTGCCGCACGACGGCAAGGCGCTGACCGCCACCGGCCAGCAGGCCATGGACGCGGGCATCCCGGTGATCAACCTGGACCGCATCTTCGACACCCCGCTCGCGTACCGCACCTGGATCGGCGGCGACAACTACCGCATGGGTGTCAACGCGGGCGCCTACATCGCCGCGCAGATGAAGGAGAAGGGTGTCTCGAACCCGGTCATCGGTGAGGTCGCGGGCATCGACGCGCTGCCGCTGACCCAGGAACGCAGCAAGGGCTTCAAGGACGCGCTTGCCAAGGCCGGCCTCTCGGTCGGGCCCCGCGTCGCCGCGTCGTTCACCGTGGAGACCGGTGAGAGCGTGACGACGAACCTCCTGCAGGGCACCGGAAAGCTCGACGCGCTGTGGAACCACGACGACGACCAGGGCGTTGGCGTCCTCGCCGCCATCACGGCCGCCAACCGCACCGAGTTCATCATGGTCGGCGGCGCGGGCTCGAAGATCATGATGGACCACATCAAGTCGGACGACTCGGTCCTCAAGGCGACCGTCCTGTACAACCCGTCGATGGCGTCGTCGGCGATCTCGCTGGCTCGGCTGCTCGGCCAGTCCAAGGGCGTCGCGGACCTCGCCGAGCACGAGATCCCCTCCTCGATCACGACCTACTCGGCCGTGGTCACCAAGGAGAACGTCGACCAGTACCTGGACGTGGGCTTCGCCTGATCCTCGAAAGCGGTTGGCGGACTTCTTGCGATGACGACGGAGGGTGAGCGATGACAGAGGGCAGCGGGGGGCGGATCGGGGTCGGCATGGTCGGCCACGCGTTCATGGGTGCGGTGCACTCGCACGCGTGGCGGACGGCGCACCGGTTCTTCGACCTGCCGGTGGTGCCGGAACTTGCCGTCCTCGGCGGCCGGGACCTCGCGCGGACCAAGGCGGCCGCGGCGAAGTTCGGCTGGACGAGCGTGCAGACCGACTGGCGTGAGCTGGTCAGCTCGCCCGACGTGCAGGTGGTCGACATCTGCACGCCGGGCGACTCGCACTGCGAGATCGCCATCGCGGCCCTTGCCGCCGGCAAGCACGTGCTGTGTGAGAAGCCGCTCGCCAACACCGTCGCGGAGGCGGAGGAGATGGCGGCCGCCGCGGCGGCCGCGGCGACGCGCGGGGTGCGCTCGATGGTGGCGTTCAACTACCGTCGGGTGCCCGCGCTCGCCTACGCCCGCAAGCTCATCGAGGCGGGCCGGCTCGGCGAGATCCGGCACGTGCGCGCGCTCTACCTCCAGGACTGGCTCTCCGACGAGCAGTCGCCGATGACATGGCGGCTGCGTAAGGACAAGGCCGGTTCCGGCGCGCTCGGCGACCTCGGCGCGCACATCGTCGACGCGACGCAGTACCTCGTCGGCGACCTGCTCACCGGGGTCTCCGCCATCACCAACACGTTCGTCCACAAGCGACCGGACGAGAGCGGCACCGGTCAGCTCGGCGACGTCACGGTCGACGACGCGGCCGTGTTCATCGGCCGCTTCGGCAACGGCGCGCTCGCCACCTACGAGGCGACGCGGTTCGCGCTCGGCCGCAAGAACGGCATGTCAGTGGAGATCAACGGTTCGCTCGGCAGCCTGCGGTTCTCCTTCGAGTCGATGAACGAGCTGTACTTCTTCGACGGCGCGAACCCGGACGAGGAGGCCGGCTTCCGGCGCATCCTCGTCACCGAGCCGACCCACCCGTATGTCGGCGCGTGGTGGCCGCCGGGCCACCTGCTCGGCTACGAGCACACGTTCACGCACGAGGTCGTGGACTTCGTGCGTGCCATCCACGACGGCGTCGACCCGTCGCCGTCGTTCGCGGACGGCCTGCGGGTGCAGCGGGTCCTCGAAGCGGTGGAGCAGAGTTCGAACGCCGGCTCGGCCTGGACGGAGATCGCGGGGTGAGCGAGCTTGCGAGCGAACCAATGTCACAGGGCGACCGTGAGCGGTTCTCCGGAGCCTGCGAGGGAGAGTCATGAACAACAACTACCAACCGACGCCGGCGGACAGATTCAGCTTCGGCCTGTGGACCGTCGGCTGGCAGGGTGTCGACCCGTTCGGTGTCGCCACCCGTGAGCCGATGGACCCCGCGTACGCGGTGGAGAAGCTCGCGGAATTGGGCGCGTACGGCGTCACGTTCCACGATGACGACCTGGTTCCCTTCGGTGCCAACGACAACGACCGGTCCAGCCGGATCGCGAGCTTCCGCAAGGCGCTCGACGCGACCGGTCTCGTCGTGCCGATGGCGACGACGAACCTGTTCACGCACCCGGTGTTCAAGGAGGGCGCGCTCACCGCGAACGACCGCGACATCCGCCGGTTCGCACTGAGCAAGATCCTCCGCAACCTGGACCTCGCGGTCGAGCTCGGCGCGAAGACCTACGTGCTGTGGGGTGGCCGCGAGGGCGCGGAGTCCGCGGTGGCCAAGGACGTCGGGGCCGCCCTGGATCGCTACAAGGAGTCGCTCGACATCCTGTGCGCGTACGTCCGCGAGCAGGGCTACGACATCCGGTTCGCCTTGGAGCCCAAGCCGAACGAGCCGCGTGGCGACATCTTCCTGCCGACCATCGGGCACGCGATCGCGTTCATCGGCGAGCTGGAGGAGCCGGACCGGGTCGGCCTCAACCCGGAGGTCGGGCACGAGCAGATGGCCGGCATGTCGATCGTGCACGGGTACGCGCAGGCGTTGTGGCACAACAAGTTGTTCCACATCGACCTGAACGGCCAGAACGGGCCGCGCTTCGACCAGGACCTGCGTTTCGGCAACGGCGACGTGAAGAGCGCGTTCCTGCTCGTGGACCTGTTGGAGCAGGGCAATTACGACGGTCCCCGGCACTTCGACTTCAAGCCCGGTCGCGTCGAGGACGAGTCCGGTGTGTGGGAGTCGGCGAAGGGCTGCATGCGCAACTACCTGATCCTCGCGGAGAAGGCGAAGGCGTTCCGGGCCGACCCGGAGGTGGCGGCGGCGCTGGCGGACGCAAGGGTCGCTCAGCTGTCGGTGCCGACGCTCGGCGCCGGCGAGAGCCTCGCCGACCTGCGGGCCGAGGAGCTGGACATCGCCGAGGCCGCGGGTCGCGGCGCGCAGGTGGAGAAATTGGACCAACTGGCACTAGAGCACCTTTTCGGCACCCGCTAAGACCGCACGAAAGCGGCGCCGCCCGACCGGCACGTCAGGCGACGCCGCGAACACGGAAAGGAGTTCAACCCTCTTCGCGGTCCCCATTTCGGTGAGAACAAGGAGAAAGTACCAGTGCGAGGGAACAGCACGAACTCGAATGCGGCAAAACCACCAGGCGTAAGGCGGGGACTACGCGGCGCGTCTCGTTTCGCGGTCGCCGGACTCGCGTTGTTGACCGGGATCGGGGTCGCCGGCGCGGAACCGGTGTCCGTCCAGCACGACACGACGGTCCTGGTGTTCTCGAAGACCGCGGGCTTTCGGCACGACTCCATTCCCGCCGGCATCGCAGCGATCCAGGCGCTCGGTGAGCAGAACGGCTTCCACGTCGAGGCCACCGAGGACGCTGGGGCATTCACGGCGGACAATCTGTCCCGTTTCTCCGCGGTCGTCTGGCTTTCCACCACCGGTGACGTGCTGAACGCGGAGCAGCAGACCGCGTTCGAGAACTACATCGCGGCCGGCGGCGGCTACGCGGGCGTGCACGCCGCGTCCGACACCGAGTACGACTGGCCATGGTACGGCCAGCTGGTCGGCGCCTGGTTCAAGTCGCACCCGCAGATCCAGCAGGCCACCGTGGACGTCGAGAGCCACGACCACCCGTCCACCGTCGGTCCTGGACGCGCACCGACGAGTGGTACAACTACCGCACCAACCCGCGTGCCGACGTGAAGGTGTTGGCGTCGCTGGACGAGTCCAGCTACGACGCGGGCCCGGACGCCATGGGCGACCACCCGATCATGTGGTGCCACCCCCAGGGTGACGGCCGGTCCTGGTACACCGGCGGCGGCCACACCCAGGAGTCCTACGCGGACCCGGTGTTCCTCTCCCACCTCGCGGGCGGCATCAAGTACGCGGCCGGGCTCGAGGCGGCGGACTGCACGCCGGACACCACCACCCCGGCGGAGCCGCCGGTCGACGCGGACTACGACCAGATCACGCTCGCCAAGGGCGAGGCGAGCACCGGTGAGCCGATCGCGCTCGCCGTGCTGCCCGACCGCAAGGTGATCCACACCTCCCGCGACGGCCGCGTGTGGCTGACCACCCCGGAGGCGACCACCACGCTCGCCGGCCAGATCCCCGTCTACAACCACGACGAGGACGGTCTGCAGGGTGTCGCCATCGACCCGAACTTCGCGACGAACCGGTGGCTGTACCTGTACTACGCGCCGCCGCTGGACACCCCGGCCGGCGACGCGCCGGAGAACGGGACCGCGGCGGACTTCGCGCCGTTCCACGGCCACAACCAGCTGTCCCGCTTCAAGCTGAGTGAGGCAGGCACGGTCGACCTCGCCAGCGAGCAGCAGCTCATGCAGGTCAACACCGACCGCGGCCTGTGCTGCCACGCCGGTGGCGAGATCGACTTCGACGGCGCCGGCAACCTGTTGCTGTCCACGGGTGACGACACGAACCCGTTCGCGTCGGACGGCTTCACCCCGATCGACGAGCGGTCGACCCGCAACCCGGCGTTCGACGCCCGTCGCTCGTCCGCCAACACGAACGACCTGCGTGGCAAGGTCCTGCGGATCACCGTGCAGGACGACGGCAGCTACACCGTCCCCGCCGGCAACCTGTTCGCACCGGGCACCGAGAAGACCCGCCCGGAGATCTACGCGATGGGCTTCCGCAACCCGTTCCGGTTCTCGGTCGACAAGGAGACCGGCTGGATCTACCTCGGCGACTACGGTCCGGACGCCGGCGCGGCCAACCCCGCGCGCGGGCCGGGCGGCACCGTCGAGTTCAACCTGATCAAGGGCCCAGGCAACTACGGCTGGCCGCTCTGCGTCGGGGACAACCAGCCGTTCATCGACTACGACTTCGCGACCGGCACTTCTGGTGCGGCGTTCGACTGCGCGGCGCCGAAGAACGAGAGCCCGCACAACACGGGTCTCGTGGACCTGCCGCCGGTGCAGCCGGCGTGGATCCCCTACGACGGCGGGTCGGTGCCCGAGTTCGGCACCGGCGGCGAGTCGCCCATGGGCGGCCCGGTCTACCGGTTCGACGCGGGCAACGAATCGACGACGAAGTTCCCGGAGTACTTCGACGGCAAGAACTTCGCCTACGAGTGGGACCGCGGCTGGATCAAGACGATCGACGTCGGCGCGAACGGTGAGCGCGGCGCCATCACGCCGTTCTTCGACACGATGACGTTGACCCGCCCGATGAACATCGAGTTCGGTCCGGACGGCTCGCTGTACGTGCTCGACTACGGCAGCGGCTACTTCGGCGGCTCGGCGGACTCCGCCGTCTACCGGATCGACTACACCAAGGGCAACCGGACGCCGGCCGTGGAGCTGAGCGCGGACAAGACGTCCGGCCCGGCGCCGCTGACCGTCCAGTTCGACCCGACGGGCACCACCGACCCGGACGGCGGAGACCTGACCTACGCGTGGGACTTCGACGGGGACGGCACCACCGACTCCACCGAAGAGGGCCCGGTGTCGCACACCTACGACACCGTCGGCCAGTTCACCGCGCACCTGTCGGTCACCGACCCGACCGGGCTGACCGGTGCGGCCAGTGTGGTCGTCACGGCGGGCAACACCGCGCCGGTCGTGACGCTGGACCTCCCGGTCAACGGCGGGTTCTTCGGCTACGGCGACACGGTGCCGTTCAAGGTCACGGTGACCGACCCGGAGGACGGGACGATCGACTGCTCGAAGGTGACCGTGGAGTACATCCTCGGCCACGACAACCACGGCCACCCGCTGTCGCGGGCGACCGGGTGCGAGGGTGAGATCGTCACGCCCGCGGACGAGGGCCACGGCCTGGACGCGAACGTGTTCGGTGTCATCAACGCGTCCTACACCGACACCGGCGCCGGCGGGGCCCCGACCCTGCCCGGCTCCGACGAGCTCGTACTGCAGCCAAAGCTGAAGCAGGCCGAGTTCTTCACGGAGACCAACGGCACGCAGGTCGTCAACGGGTCGGGGGCCAGCGGCGGCAAGCGCGTCGGCTACATCGACGACGGTGACTGGATCAAGTTCGACCCGATCAACCTGACCGGGGTGGACGCGATCGGCTACCGCGTCAGCGCGGGCGGTCCCGGCGGCACGATCACGGTCCACAAGAACGCGGTCGACGGCCCGGTCGTGCAGACCGCGCAGGTGCCGCCGACCGGCAGCCCGGACACCTACGTCGACATCGCGCCGGCGCCGGTCACAGATCCGGGCGGAACAGGTTCCCTTTATCTCGTGTTCTCCGGGAACGGCGGCGGACTGTTCGACGTGGACAACATCCAGGTCCAGGGTGACGGCGTCGCCGGTGGCGGCTCCGGTCCGACCGAGTGCACGCCGTTCACGCCGGAGGCGGGCTACCGCGCCCTGTTCGACGGAACCGCGGCGAGCCTCGAGGACTGGACGCACTCCGGTCCCGGCAGCTTCGAGCTGCAGGACGACTGCTCGGTCAAGTCGCTCGGCGGGCTCGGTCTGCTGACGTTCGACGAGGAGTTCAACGCCTACAGCCTCAAGCTGGACTGGAAGCTGGCCGGCGACGACAACTCGGGCGTGTTCGTCGGCTACCCGGACCCGGGCGCCGACCCGTGGGTCGCGGTCAACCAGGGCTACGAGATCCAGATCGACGCCACGGACGCGGTCGATCGGACCACCGGTTCGATCTACACGTTCCAGGCGGCCGACATCCCGGCTCGCGACGGTGCGCTGAAGGCGCCGGGCGAGTGGAACTCGTACGAGATCGTCGTGCAGGGCCAGAACATCAAGGTCCTGCTCAACGGGGTGCTGATCAACGACTTCACCAGCACCGACCCGGCCCGCGACCTCACGCAGGGGTTCGTCGGCATCCAGAACCACGGCGACGGCGACGACGTCTGGTTCCGGAACGTCCAGCTCAAGGAGATCACCGACGCGGCCGCGCCGTCCACCACGGCCACGTTCGCCGCGGCGGGCGCGACCGGCTGGCACCCGGGCACCGTCCCGGTGGAGCTGACCGCGACCGACGAGGGCCAGGGCGTCGACAAGATCGAGTACAAGCTGGACGACGGCGCGTGGACGCCGTACACGGCCACGGTGAACGTGACCGGCGACGGCACCCACACGCTGCTGTACCGGGCGACCGACAAGGCGGGCAACGTCGAGGCGGAGAAGGCGGCGACCATCAAGATCGACGCCACGAAGCCGACGCTGCTGGCGGCCGGCGTGGCGAACGGTCGCATCTACGGCGACGCCACCGACGTGGTGCTGTCGTGGCACGCGGAGGACGCCACGTCCGGGGTGGCCACGGTGACCGGCGCGGTCGACGGCGAGACCGTCACCTCGGGCCGCACGCTCGCGTTGTACCAGCTGCCGCTTGGTACGCACGGGTTCGCGGTCACGGCGACCGACACGGCCGGCAACGTCACCAGCCAGTCGCTGACGTTCGCCACGACCACGTCGCTGCGGGACATCGACCAGCTGTTGACCCGGTTCCGGGCCACCAACCGGTTGTCCCTCTCGGCGTACAACCAGCTGTCGAGCCTGCTCGCCAAGGTCCGCAAGGCCGAGGCGAACGGGAACGACACGAAGGCGGTGCGATTCCTCGGCACGTTCGTGCAGCTCGCCATCGACGAGACCCTCGTCGGTGACGCGGATGTCCGGTCTGTCATGGAACGCGACGCACAGGCGGTCATCGACTCCATCGAAGGGGTGGCGACGCTGCCCCGGGCGGTGAACGCTCGTTGATCGGGTGAGAGCCACCGGTGGGTCGGCGGCGCGACGTCGCGCCGCCGACCCACCGGAGTCACCGTGAGGAAGGATCTGCAGATGTCGGGAACCGGTTTGTGGCTGGTCGGGGCGCGCGGCTCCGTGGCCACGACTGCCGTGGTCGGACTGCTCGCGTTACGTGCCAAGCTCGTCGAGCCGATCGGGTGTGTGACCGAGCGGCCCGAGTTCGCGGGCGTGCCCCTGCCGGGCTGGGAGGACATCGTGGTCGGCGGCCACGACGTCGTACACACTCCGCTGGAGAAGCGGGCGGATCAGCTTGCCGAGGCGGGGCTGATCCCGCACCGGTTGCTGGCCGCCACGGCGACCGGTCTGCGTGCGGTGGATGCCCGCATCCGCGACGGCTACCACCCCGCGACCCACACGGGCGCGCAGGCGGACGCCGTCGCCAGGTTGGTCGCGGACATCACCTCGTTCCGCGCGACGCACGGGCTCGACCGGGTGGTCGTGATCAACGTGTCGTCGACGGAGCCGCCGGTGCCCTTCGTTGCCGCCCACGGCGATCTGGCGCTGCTCGAAGAGGCACTCGCCGACCCGGCGCGCGCGGTGTTGCCGCCGAGCTCGTTGATGGCCTACGCCGCGCTGACGGCCGGTTGTGCCTTTGTCGACTTCACGCCGTCGCCGGGGGTTCGGCTGCCGGCGCTGCACGACCTGGCCGTCGCGTCGGGACTGCCGTACGCGGGCTCGGACGGCAAGACCGGCGAGACACTTCTGCGTACGGTGCTCGCGCCGATGTTCACGGCCCGCGCGCTGCGGGTCCGCTCGTGGGCGGGCACCAACCTGCTGGGCGGCGGCGACGGCGCGAACCTCGCCGACCCCATGCAGGCGCGCGGCAAGCTGGAGTCGAAGGCCCGCGGCCTCGCGGCGCTGCTCGGCGAGGGGGTCACCGCGCCGCTGCACATCGACAACGTGCCCGACCTCGGTGAGCAGAAGACGGCGTGGGACCACGTGTCGTTCGAGGGTTTCCTCGGCGCGCGGATGAGCCTGCAGCTCACGTGGACCGGCCTCGACTCCGCGCTGGCCGCGCCCCTGATCCTCGACCTGGCCAGGTTGACGTCGGCGGCACACGCGGCGGGGCTGTCCGGTCCGCTGTCGTCGTTCGCGTTCTTCTTCAAGGACCCGGTTGGCACGGACGAACACCGCTTCGCGCAGCAGACCGACGACCTGACCAAGTGGGCGCGGAACCTCCCACGGCCCGCCGAACCCACCATTGACAATCCACAACCGGCGAGTAATCCACAACCCACCGGTAACAACACCGAACCGACACCCCCCACCGATAGACTGGCAAGGCGGGACGCCCCCGGGACAGGGTGGGGGCTGCAACGCGGGCGCGAGGGCCACCGGGGCGACGCGCTGCCGGACTCGGGCTCCGGGTCCTCGTCGTGAAGGCTTATCTCCAGCTCGTGCGGGCGCCAGCCGCGCTCACCGTCCTCGGCGACACCGTCGCGGGGGCGGCCGCGGCGGGCAACCCGCTGCGGGGCCGGCGCCTGCTCCTCCCGCTGTCCTCGGCCGCCTTCTACTGGGCGGGGATGGCGCTCAACGACTGGGCCGACCGCAAGCTCGACGCCGTCGAGCGGCCGGAGCGGCCGATCCCCTCGGGGCGGGTCAGCCCCAACCAAGCGCTCGCGGTCGCCGGCGGGCTCACCGCAGCGGGCCTGGGCCTGGCCCGCGCCGCCGGCGGCCGCGACACCATGGCGCTCGCCGTGCCGCTCGCGGTCGCCGTCTGGGCCTACGACACGGTGCTCAAGTCCACTGTGGCCGGTCCGGTCGGCATGGCCGCCTGCCGCGCGCTCGACGTTCTCATGGGCGCCGGCGCCACCCAGGCTCGACGTGCCCTGCCCAGCGCCGTCGCCGTCGGCGGGCACACGCTCGGCGTCACCGCCCTGTCCCGCGGCGAGGTGCACGGTGCCTCGAGAAGAACCGCGGGCGCCGTGCTCGTCGGCACCGCGGTCACCGCCCTGACCGCGGTGTCCGGCGCCTCGAACTGGCGAGACCGGTTCGGCGCGCTCGCCTTCTCCGGGCTCTACGGCGGACTGGTCGGCCGCGCCCAGTTCGACGCGAGCCAGGATCCGTCCGCGAAGAAGGTCCGCACCGCGACCATGGCCGGTATCCACGGCATGGTCCCGCTGCAGGCCGCGCTCGCCGCCCGCCGGGGCTCGCTGCTCGGCGCCGCGCTCGTCGCCGCCGCGCTGCCGGTCGCGAAGCGCCTGTCCAGGAAGGTGAGTCCGACGTGACCGGCTTCCGCCTCGGCTACGGCACCAACGGGTTCGCCAACCACCGCCTCGACGACGCGCTCCGCGTGATCGCCGACCTCGGCTACACGTCCGTCGCGCTCACGCTGGACCACAACCACCTCGACCCGTACGCGCCGGACGTGTCCAAGCAGGTCGACCACGTCGCGAACCAGCTCGACGGGCTCGGGCTGCGCTGCGTCGTCGAGACCGGCGCCCGCTACCTGCTCGACCCCGACCGCAAGCACTACCCGACGCTCGTGTGCGAAGAACCGGAGCGGCGAATCGACTTTCTCACCCGCGCGGTGCGGATCGCCGCCGGGCTGGGCGCCGACTGCGTTTCCTTCTGGTCGGGGATCCGTCCGGAACATGTTCCGCCCGACACCGCGTGGCGACGGATGCGGGTCGGCGTGAGCGAGGTGCTCGAGGAGGCCACCGCGCTGAACGTCCCGCTGGGGCTCGAACCGGAGCCGGGGATGTTCGTCGAGCACCTGTCCGACGCGCTGCGGCTACGCGAAGAGCTGGGCGCGCCGGAACTGCTCGGCATCACACTCGACGTCGGCCACTGCGTCGCCGTGGAACCAGAGGACGCCGCCACCTGCATCAGGCGCACCGGCGCCCTCCTCGTCAACGTCCAGCTCGACGACATGCGGACGGGGGTGCACGAGCACCTCGAGTTCGGCGAGGGCGAGCTCGATCTGCCCGCCACCCTTGCGGCGTTGAGCGAGGTCGGCTACACCGGCGTCGCGGCGGTTGAGCTGCCACGGCACAGCCACGCGGCGCCGGAGGTGGCCGGTCGGGCACTCGCCGCACTGCACGCCGCGCTGGTCCCGCCGAACCAGGAGACCACCGACGGCGCCGATCTGGAGTGGGTGAGCGACGTGGACCATCCCTGGCTGGTCGAGGCCGAGCAGCGGGTGCGCAGGAACCCCGCCGCCATCGGGACGCTCTTCCCCGCCGTCGGTCGCAAGGTCGGCCGCGCGCCGCTGCGGCCGGAGGCCGACCAGCAGGGGCTGGTGCACGGCACGGTCGACGATCTCGCCCGCATCCGGTTGCTCGCGGTGCTCAGCGAGGTGCTCGACCCCGCGCTGCTGTCCGGCGAGGTGGCCCAGCTGTACCGGTACGGCGACGACGCGGAGCGCCGCGGCGTGCTTCGCGGGCTCGCGGTGCTGCCGGCCGCGACCGTCCCGACCGGACTCGAGCTGGTCAAGGACGCCTTGCGCGCCAACGACATCCGGCTGGTCGCCGCCGCCATGGGCGACTTCGCCGCCCGTCACCTCGACGCGCACAGCTGGCGGCACGGGGTGCTCAAGTGCCTGTTCGTCGGCGTGCCGCTCGCCGCCGTGTCCGATGTGGACGGTCGGACCGACGAGGAGCTGCTGCGCATGGTCGCCGACTACGCGGACGAACGCAGGGCGGCCGGTCGCGACGTGCCGGCGGACGCCGTCAAGCTCTTGGAGGCCTCATGAGGATCTTCGACCCGCACATCCACATGACCTCGCGGACCACCGACGACTACGAGGCGATGTTCTCGGCGGGGGTCCGCGCGCTCGTCGAGCCATCGTTCTGGCTCGGGCAGCCCCGCACGAGCGTCGCGTCGTTCACCGACTACTTCGACAGTCTGATCGGTTGGGAGCGGTTCCGTGCCGCGCAGTTCGGCATCCGCCACCACTGCACGATCGGACTGAACCCCAAGGAGGCCAACGATCCCCGCTGCCGTGAGGTGCTCGACGTGCTGCCGCGCTACCTCGCGAAGGACGGCGTGGTCGCGGTCGGCGAGCTCGGCTACGACTCGATGACGCCGGAGGAGGACGAGGTGTTCGCCCGGCAGCTGACGCTCGCGGTCGAGCACGAGCTGCCCGCGTTGGTGCACACCCCGCACCGCGACAAGCTGGTCGGCACCAAGCGCACGCTCGACGTGGTGCACGAGTCCGGCATCGACCCCGGGCGCGTGATCGTCGACCACCTCAACGAGCCGACCGTCGCCGTCGTCGCGGACTCCGGTTGCTGGATGGGTTTCTCCATCTACCCGGACACGAAGATGGACGAGCAGCGGATGGTGGCGATACTGAAGGAGTACGGCACCGACCGGATGATCGTGAACTCGGCGGCCGACTGGGGCCGCTCGGATCCGTTGAAGACGTACAAGACCGGGCTCGCGATGCTCGACGCCGGCTTCACCGAGTCCGATGTGGACAAGGTGCTCTGGCAGAACCCGGTCGACTTCTACGCACAGAGCGACCGTCTCGTGCTCGACGAGCTGCCCGGTTTCGCGCCGTCGGCGGAGACGTTCGCCGGCAACTCGGTGTTGCGTGGCGGCGGCAACACATGATGCCTTTGTCGTACTGCACCAACGTGCACCCGGCCGAGGACCTGGCCGGGGTGTTGGCGCAGCTCGACCGGTACGCCGAACCGATCCGGCGGCTGGTCGGCGTCGACGTGCTCGGGCTCGGGATGTGGCTGCCGGCCACGCTTGCCGGCGAGCTGGCCGCCTCGCATGGGCTGAGGACCAAGCTGCGGGCGGAGCTGGACGCTCGCGGGCTAGAGGTGTACACGCTCAACGCGTTCCCGTACGGCGGTTTCCACGACGACGTGGTCAAACACTCGGTCTACCGTCCGGAGTGGACGGACGAGCGGCGCCTGACATATACGATCGACTGCGCGACCGTGCTCGCCGACCTGCTGCCGGACTCGGCCGCCTACGGCAGCATCTCCACGCTGCCGCTCGCGTGGCGCACGCCGTGGACGCCGGCCGACGACGACGCGTCGACGGCCGCGCTCACGGCACTGACCGGGGTGCTGGACGCCATGGCCACGCGCGACGGCCGGCCGATCCGGCTCGCCGTCGAGCCGGAGCCGGGCTGTGTGCTCGACACGGTCACCGACGCGGTCCGCTGGCTCGCGCCGCGCGTCGACCCGCGTTATGTGGGGCTGTGCCTGGACACCTGCCACCTCGCGGTGTCGTTTGCCGACCCGGCGGCGGCCGTCGCGGAGATCCGCCGCGCCGGCCTCGACGTGGTGAAGGTGCAGGCGTCGGCGGCGCTGCAGGTCGACGAGCCGAACAGCGGGCCGGCGCGGCTCGCGCTGGCCGACTTCACCGAGCCGCGATACCTGCACCAGGTGCGGGAACGCACGGCCGACGGTGTGGTGCTCGCGGCGGACGACCTGCCGCAGGCGTTGGCCGAGCTGCCGGCCCGTGACGCGTGGCGCGTGCACTTCCACGTGCCGCTGCACGCCCGGCCCGCGGCGCCGCTGTCCGCGACCACCGATGTGCTGCGCGCCGCCATCGCCTCGCTCCGGTCCACTGTGGACGGTACGCTGCCGCACGTCGAGGTCGAGACGTACACGTGGAGTGTGCTGCCGGAGACCGCCGGCAACGGCGGGGACACCGCGCTGATCAGAGGGATCGCCGCGGAGCTGCGCTGGGCCGGCGCCAACCTGTTCGAACTGGGAGGAGTCCGATGACCCAGGCCCGTTCAAAGCTGCTGGTGGTCGACGTCGTGGGTATGACGCCGAAACTGTTGCGGCACATGCCGAACGTCGCGGGTCTCGCGCGCACGGGGTGGCAGGCCGAGCTGGGCACCGTGCTGCCCGCGGTCACGTGCAGCGTGCAGTCGACGTTCCTGACCGGCGCCATGCCGCGCGACCACGGCATCGTCGGCAACGGCTGGTACTTCCGCGACGTCGGCGAGATCCACCTGTGGCGTCAGCACAACAAGCTGGTGCACGGCGAGAAGCTGTGGGAGACCGCGCGGGCCGGCAACCCCGACTACCAGGCCGCGAACGTGTGCTGGTGGTACGCGATGGGCGCGACGACCGACATCACGGTGACGCCGCGGCCGATCTACCACGCGGACGGCCGCAAGTCGCCGGACGCGTACGTCCGTCCGCCTGCGCTGCACGACGAGCTGGTCGGCGCGCTCGGCGAGTTCCCGCTGTTCCAGTACTGGGGCCCGACGGCGACCATCCGGTCGAGCGAGTGGATCATCGGCGCGTCCCGCAAGGTGCTCGCCGACCACCACCCGGACCTGCTGCTCGCATACGTGCCACACCTGGACTACGACCTGCAGCGGTTCGGCCCGGACTCGCCGGCGGCCGTGCGTGCCGCGCGGGAGGTCGACGCCGCGCTGAAGCCGTTGCTCGACGACGCGCGGAACGCGGGCGTGACCGTGGTCGCGCTGTCGGAGTACGGCATCACCGAGGTGCGGCGGCCGGTGGACATCAACCGCCTGCTGCGCCGCGAGGGCCTGCTCGAGGTGTACACACAGGACGGTATGGAGTACCTGGACCCGTGGGTGTCGCGGGCGTTCGCGGTGGCCGACCACCAGGTCGCGCACGTCTACGTCGACGATCCGGCGGATCTGCCGCGTGTCAAGGCGATGCTGTCCGAGCTGTCCGGTGTGGACGAGGTGCTGGACCGTGCCGCGCAGGCCGCGTACGGCATCGACCACGAGCGTGCCGGCGAGCTGGTCGTGGTGGCCGAGCCGGACGCGTGGTTCACCTACTACTACTGGCTCGACGACGACCGCGCGCCGGACTTCGCGCGTGGCGTGGAGATCCACCGCAAGCCCGGCTACGACCCGGCCGAGCTGTTCTTCAACCCGGCCGACAGGTTGGCGAAGGCCAAGGCGGGGATGAATTTGGTGCGCAAGAAGGTCGGGCTGCGGTACGCGATGCAGGTGGTGCCGCTCGACCCGTCGTACGTGCGTGGTTCGCACGGCCGCCTGCCGCTGTCGGCCGACGACGGCCCCGTCATGTTGTGCTCGGTGCCCGACGCGCCGCCCGGTGACGCGGTGGCCGCTACCCAGGTCCGTGACCTTTTGCTTCAGTTGCAGGGAATTGGCGTTTCGGAAGGAGCTCGACGATGAGTCGACCAGTCACGTTGTTCACCGGTCAGTGGGCGGACCTCCCGTTCGAGGAGGTGTGCAAGCTCGCCGCGGGCTGGGGCTACGACGGGCTGGAGATCGCGTGTTCCGGCGATCACTTCGAGGTCGACCGGGCGCTCGCCGAGGACGACTACGTGTCGAAGAAGCTGGATCAGTTGGCGTCACACGGTTTGAAGGTGTGGGCCATCTCGAACCACCTGGTTGGCCAGGCGGTGTGCGACGACCCGATCGACGATCGGCACAAGAACATCGTGCCGTCCCGCATCTGGGGCGACGGTGACCCGGAAGGCGTGCGGCAGCGGGCGGCGGCCGAGATGGCCGACACCGCCCGCGCGGCGGCGAAGCTGGGCGTGGACACGGTGATCGGCTTCACGGGCTCCAAGATCTGGAAGTACGTGGCCATGTTCCCGCCGGTCTCGCAGGACGTGATCGACGACGGCTACGCCGACTTCGCCCGCCGCTGGAACCCGATCCTCGACGTCTTCGACGAGGTCGGTGTGCGTTTCGCCCACGAGGTCCACCCGTCCGAGATCGCGTACGACTACTGGACCACGAAGAAGACGCTCGACGCCGTCGACAACCGCGCGGCGTTCGGCCTGAACTGGGACCCGTCGCACTTCATCTGGCAGGACCTCGACCCGGTCGGCTTCATCCTGGATTTCTCCGACCGCATCTACCACGTGGACTGCAAGGACACGAAGAAGCGCTTCGACGGCCGCAACGGCCGCATGGGCAGCCACCTCGCGTGGGCCGACCCGCGCCGCGGCTGGGACTTCGTGTCCACCGGCCACGGCGACGTCCCGTGGGAGGAGTCGTTCCGAGCCCTCAACTCGATCGGTTACCAGGGCCCGATCTCCGTCGAGTGGGAGGACGCGGGCATGGACCGGCTGCGTGGCGCCGAGGAGGCCGTGACCTTCATCCGCGCGCACCTGTTCGACAAGCCGGAAGCAGCCTTCGACGCGGCATTCTCCACAAAGGACTGACCGGTATCCCGACGACTCTCGACCTGCTCCTCTCCAGTTCCTGCTCCCAACCCCAACGGAGGGATTGTCGTGGCCATTTCCAGAAGGTCCATGCTGCGTGGCGCCGCCGGCGCCGCGCTCGCGGTCGGCGCGGCCGGTGCACTGCCGGGCGTCGCGTCAGCGGATGGTGCTGGTGCCGGTCGGTGGGGCCTGCGGGTTCCGCGCGACAAGATCAGCATCCCTGCGGTCGGTGCTCGAGACCGACCTCGAGGGCACGCTCGATGCGCTGGCTGACATCGGGTACCGCAAGGTGGAGCTGGCCGGCACCTACGGCCGCACCGCCACGGAGTTCCGCAAGATCCTGGACCGCCGGCACATCAGGGCGACGTCCACGCACGTCGGCATCGACGGTGACCTCAACCAGGCCATCGCCGACGCGAAGATCCTCGGCAACAAGCAGAGCAACGTCGCGTACGCCAACTTCCCCACGATCGCCGAGTGGCAGACGTTCGCCGACCGGCTCGAGGTGGCCGGCAAGGCGTACCGGAAGGCCGGGATCGGGTTCGGCTACCACAACCACAACCACGAGTTCCAGGCCATCGACGGGGTGCGGCCCTACGACGTGCTCACCGGCCGGACGTCGCGGCGCAACGTGAGCCTGGAGATGGACCTCTACTGGGTGACCGTCGGCGGGGCGGACCCGGTGCGGGAGTTCTACAAGGTCGCCGGACGGGTCAAGCAGTACCACGTGAAGGACCGCGCGCCGGACGGCGGCTTCGCCGACCTCGGTGAGGGCAACATCGACTTCCGTCGGATCTTCCGCGCCAACTGGCCCCTCGAGGTGAACGAGTACATCGTCGAGAACGACCAGCCCGTCGATGCGGTGAAATGCGCGGAGACCGGTTACAACTACCTCGCGAACGTGCGGTTCTAACCGGTCGGGTTTGCCGGTCACCGATCGGCCGAACCCGATCTAGACTTGATCGCGGAGGTGTTCCCATGCCGCTGGTGGCCGGGGTCGACTCGTCGACCCAGTCCTGCAAGGTGGTCGTGCGCGACGCGGAGTCCGGTGCGCTGGTGCGCAGCGGTTCGGCCGCGCACCCGGACGGGACCGAGGTCGATCCGGCGGCGTGGTGGACCGCGCTGCGGTCGGCGATCGACCAGGCCGGCGGCATCGACGATGTCGCGGCCGTCTCGGTCGCCGGCCAGCAGCACGGCATGGTGTGCCTCGACGAGTCCGGCGACGTGGTGCGGCCGGCACTGCTGTGGAACGACACCCGTTCCGCCGGCGCGGCCGCGGACCTCGTCACCGAGTTGGGCGGCGGGGCGGCGTGGGCCGACGCGGTCGGTGTCGTGCCGGTCGCGTCGGTGACGGCCAGCAAGCTGCGCTGGCTGCGCGACAACGAGCCGGCGTCGGTGGCGCGCACGGCCGCGGTGTGCCTGCCGCACGACTACCTGACGTGGCGCCTGACCGGCGGCGGCCTTGACCGCCTGACCACCGACCGCGGCGACGCGTCGGGCACCGGCTACTTCTCCGCCGCGACCAGCGCCTACCGGCAGGACCTGCTCGAACTGGCGCTGGGCGCGACGCCCGCGCTGCCCCGCGTGCTCGGCCCGTCCGACGACTCCGGCCGCACCCCCGCCGGCGCCCTGCTGGGTGCCGGCACCGGCGACAACATGGCCGCGGCACTCGGCGTCGGCGCCGAACCGGGCGACGTCGTCGTCTCGATCGGCACCTCCGGCACGGCGTTCGCCGTCGCCGACAAGCCGAGCGCCGACGCGGCGGGCCTCGTCGCCGGGTTCGCGGACGCCACCGGCCGGTTCCTCCCGCTGGTGTGCACCCTCAACGCGGCCCGCGTGTTGGACGCGGTGGCCAGGATGCTCGGCGTCGACCACGACCGGTTCGCGGAGCTGGCGCTGTCGGCCCCCGCGGGTGCGGACGGTCTGGTGCTTATCCCGTACCTGGAGGGTGAGCGGACCCCGAACCTGCCGTCGGCCACCGGCGCCCTGCACGGCCTGCGCCTCGCGAACGCCACCCCGGCACACCAGGCCCGCGCGGCCGTCGAAGGCATGCTGTGCGGCCTCGCCGACGCCCTCGACGCGTTGGTGGCGCAGGGAGTCCGCACCGAACGCGTGCTGCTGGTCGGTGGTGGCGCCCGGTCGGCCGCCGTACGCCGCATCGCACCGACGGTGCTCGGCAGGCCCGTGCTGGTGCCCGAGCCGGGCGAGTACGTCGCCGACGGCGCCGCCCGCCAGGCCGCGTGGACCCTCGCCGGCGGCGAGGGGCCGCCGAACTGGCGCCTCGGCGCGATGCAGCGCGTAGAGGCCGACCCGACTCCCGGCCTGCGCGAGCGTTACACGGAGGCCAGGGACAAGATCGTGAACCGGTAGCCGGCAAGGGTGGACTGTCCTGACTCGGACATATCCCGCCTGCTAGAACTGCTCATACCAACGGGCTGACCCGGCCTGGCCGACCCAAGGGGAGCCGTTCTCGTGGAGTTCGTCCGCCTTCTTCTGGTGTTCCTGCACCTCCTCGGTATGGCGTTGCTGGTGGGGATGTTCCTGGTGCAGCGGCGGGCGCCCGCGGGTGCGCCGCTCAACGCCGGGTGGCTGCACGTCGCCGCGCTGCAGCTGATCACCGGCCTCGCGCTGCAACTACTCGCAC
>Ga0193717_1000292_pt1 | contig 37241 bp, 33 predicted proteins | sample U2c2metaG_FD_145900 | JGI IMG/M metagenome (GOLD analysis project Ga0193717, IMG submission 145900) | Soil microbial communities from a riparian zone of the East river system, Colorado, United States - U2c2 | ecosystem: Environmental > Terrestrial > Soil > Riparian zone | place: USA: East River... | reverse complement strand
CGACCACGACGTGGACGTCTACTTCCGAGCGAGGGAGGGCACATGCGCGCGCTGACCGTCCGACACTTCACCGAGGCCGACGTGCCGCTGCGCACCGCGGTGCTGCGCGAGCAACGGTTCGGGTCCAACCTCACCGACTGGGCGCTGGTCGCCGACGTCGAGGAAGTGCAAGCACACCAACGCAGACTGCTCGCGCGGGCGCAGGAGACCGTGCGGATCTACTGCGCCTGCCGAGGCGACGGGGAGGTGGTCGGCTTCCTGTGGATCACCGACGTCGACTGGCGGGCCCAGACGTGCGAGCTGTCGGTCGCCATGCTGCCGCGCTACCGCGTCGGGTTCGGCACGCTCGCCGTCATCGCCGCGCAGCACCACCTCTACGGCGAGCTGAACATCCGGGTCGTCGTGCACCGGGTGCTCGAGCACAACACGATGCTGAACTCGCGCGACCGCCTGGCCACCACCAGCCAGGTGCGCTGCGACCACGACTCCTACACCGTCGGCGAGTTCCGCACCGCGCTGATGTGGACCCAGACCGCGGAAGACTTCCACGCCAACCTCGACCGGCTGCCGAACCGCCGCGACGAGCTGGGCGCCCGCATTCGCGCCAGGACCGAGAAGGTGTCCTCATGACCCGCTGCGCGATCGTCACCGGCGGCTCCCGTGGTCTCGGCCGTGCCATCGCCGTGCAGCTCGCGAAGGACGGCTACGACGTCGGCTTCTGCTTCCGCCACAACGAGGTCGCCGCCAAGGAGACCGCGGAGTCGATCCGCGCGCTCGGCCGGGACTGCCATGTCGAACAGGTCGACGTCGCGGACTTCGCGGCCGTCGCCGAGTTCACCCGACGGGTCGCCGACACGCTCGGCGAGCCGTACGCGGCGGTCGCGTGCGCGGGCATCACCCGGGACCGCTCGCTCGCGCTGATGCCGCCGGAGGACTGGGACGCGGTGTTGCGCACCAACCTCGACGGGGTGTTCAACCTGTGCCGCAACACAGTTCGCGGCATGGTGTCGCGCAAGGCCGGCGTGGTGGTCGCGGTGTCGTCGATCGCCGGCGTCACCGGGAACGTCGGCCAGGCCAACTACGCCGCGTCCAAGGCGGGCAGCCACGGGCTGATCCGGTCGCTGGCCAAGGAGGTCGGCCGCCACGGTGTGCGCGCGAACGTCGTCGCGCCCGGCTTCGTGGAGACGGACATGGTCGCGAACCTGCGTGAGTCCGTCCGTCGCGACGCGGAGCGCTCCATCGCGCTGCGTCGGTTCGGCGAGCCTGCGCACGTCGCGGACGCGGTGTCGTTCCTCGTGTCGGACCGGGCCGCCTACGTGACCGGCGCCGTACTCCACGTGGACGGCGGAATCACCCTGTAGCACAAGAGTTGTCGACGAGTCCAAGAGAGAGGTAGCACCATGACACTGGAGACGGTGGACCCGCTTGCCGTGCGCCGCAACGAGATCGCCGAGATGGCCGCGGACCTGTTCTGCGTGTCCGTCGAGGAGGTGGTGTCGGCCGAGTCGTTCGCCGACGACGTCGACGCCGACTCGTTGCTGGTGATCGAGCTGCTGTCGCGGCTGGAGAAGCGTTACGGCATCACGATCACGGATGCCGACGTGGTCCGGCTGGTGAACCTGAGCGCCACCTGCGAGCTCGTCGCCGAATGCGCCGGACGGTGAGGTAGGTGCGCCGCCGGGTGGTCGTCACCGGGATCGGACCGGTGTCCAACATCGGCATCGGGGTCACCGACTTCGCCGACTCGCTGCGCTCCGGGCGTTCCGGGGTGGGGCCCATCACCAGCTTCGACACCACGGGGTTCGAGCGGGTGGTCGCGGGCGAGGTGCCCGGGTTCCGGCCGGAGCGGCTGCTGCGGCGCCTCGACCCGGCGCGGTGGGGCCGGTCGTCGCTGTTCGCCGCGGCCGCCGCGCGGCTCGCGGTCGACGACGCGGGCTGGCTCCCGACCGGCGACCGCGCCGCGGTGGTCATCGGCACCACGTCCGGGGAGGCGGTGCCGATCGTCGAGCTGACGCGGGGCTGGCACGACAACGGCTACGGCCCGCCGGAGCGCGGTCTCGCCACCACGTTCGCGGCCTCGCGGCTCGCGTTGGCCGTGACCCAGGAACTCGGCATCAGTTGCGAGGCGGTCACCATGGCGACCGCGTGCGCGGCGGGCAACTACGCGATCGGCCACGCGTTCGACCTGATCGTCTCCGGCGAGGTGGACGTCGCGGTCGCGGGTGGCGCCGACTCGGTCGCCCGGTTCACCCACGCCGGTTTCCACCGGCTCGGCGCGCTGGCCGCCCAGCGGTGCCAGCCGTTCGACGCGCGACGCTCTGGCATCCTGACCGCGGAGGGCGGCATCGGGCTGGTGCTGGAGACCCTCGACGGCGCCGCCGCGCGCGGCGCCCGGATCTACGCCGAGGTGCTCGGCTACGCGATGACCTGCGACGCAACGCATCCGGTCGCGCCGGACGCGGACAGCATCGCCAGGTGCATGCGCCACGCGCACAAGCGGTCCGATGTGGACCCCGGTCAGGTGGACTACGTGTGCGCGCACGGCACCGGCACCCGCACCAACGATCTGGTGGAGAGCAACGCCGTCCGCGCGGTGTTCGGGGAACGGCCACCGCCGATGAGTTCGATCAAGTCGATGCTCGGGCACACCATGGGGGCGGCGAGCGGGTTCGGCGCGTCGGCGTGCGTGCTCGCCATCCACCACGGGTTCCTGCCGCCGACCGTCAACCACCTCGACCCCGACCCGGAGCTCGCCGGGATCGACCCGGTCGCGAACTTCTCCCGCGCCACCACCGTGACCGTCGCGCAGAACAACGGGTTCGCGTTCGGCGGCAACAACGCCATCGTCATGTTCGGGAGGGTGCGATGAACCTGTCGGTGTTCACCGGCGTCGGGCTGGTCGAACCGGACCCCGAGCCGACCGTGCCGGCGCCTGGCGGCGTGCCGCTGCCCGCGACCGCCGCGTACCGGGCAGCCGGCTTCGACCCGGTCGCGTTGCTCGGCCGCCGGACCGCGCGGTTCAACCACCGGAGCACGACCCTCGCGCTCGCCGCGTGCGGTGGCGCGCTGGCCGACGCGGGCATCGAGGTGACCGACGGGAACGCCGACGGTATCGGCGTCACACTCGGCACGACGTGCGGCAGCCTGGCCGGCACCGTCGAGTTCGGCTGGGACACGTTCGCCCAGGAGCGGCCGCATCAGGTGAACCCGGCGACGTTCCCCAACTCGGTGCTCAACACCGCGGCGGGCGCGGCGGCCATCCGGTTCGGGTTGCGTGGGCCGAACTCGACGGTGGCGGCGGGTCCGCTCGCTGGGCTGGCCGCGTTGCGGCACGCGGAGGTGACGCTGCGGGCACACCACGCCGACACCATCCTCGTCGGCGCGGCGGAGGAGCTGTCCGCGCCGCTCGCGTGGGTGGCCGAGACACTGCGGCCGGGGGTGGTGCTCGGCGAGGGCGCCGCGGTGCTTGTGCTGGAAAGGCCGGACGTCGCGGCGGCGGGCGGGCGGACCCCGGTTGCCCGGCTGGCCGCGGTGGTCAGCCGGGCCGAGGACGTCCGGAACCCGGACACGGTCGCCGCCGCGGTCACGGCCGCGCTCGCCAGGGCCGAGGCGCCGCCCGGCCGGGTTCGGCTCCTCGCGTTGCGGCACACCGGAGACGCGGTCGTGGACGCCGCACAGGTCGCGGGTGTCGGCGCGGTGGTGTCGATCGAGCCGACGCACGTCGAGGACCGCATCGGCGACTGTGCGAGCGCGCACGCCGCCATGCAGCTCGCCGGCGTGGTCCGGACGATCCGCGCCGAGCGGTGGCCTGCCGCCGATGTCGCGCTCGTGGTGGCCGTCGATCCGGACGGCGCACTCGCGGTCGCCGTGCTGTCCGGCCCGGCCGGGGAGCTCTCGTGAGCCCCGGGTACGACGTCGTCGTGGTGGGAGCACGGTGTGCGGGCAGTCCGACCGCGATGTTGTTCGCGCGCGCGGGTTTCCAGGTGCTGCTGGTCGACCGCGTCACGTTCCCGAAGGACACACTGTCCACTTTGTACATTCAGCAGCCGGGGGTCGCCCGGCTGCACCGGTGGGGTGTGCTCGACCGGGTCGCCGCGACCGGTTGCCCGCCGGTCCACCGGATCAGCTACGAGCTCGACGGCGTGCGCCTGGCGGGCAACTCCCTCCCGTTCGACGGGATGGCCGCCGCGTACGCGCCGCGCCGCACGGTGCTCGACGCGATCCTGCTCGACGAGGCGGTCGCGGCGGGCGTGGAGTTCCGGGAGGCGTGCGCGTTCTCCGACGTGCTGACCGACGGCGACCGGGTGACCGGCGTGCGGCTGCGAACCCCGGGTGGGCGTTCTGAAGAGCGGGCGCGGCTGGTGGTCGGCGCGGACGGGATGCGCTCGGCCGTCGCCGCGCGGCTCGGCGCGCCGACGCTCGTCGAGCACCCGAGGCGGACCTGCGTCTACTACACGTACTGGGCCGGCCTGACCGACACATTCGAGATCTACCATGGCGCGAACCAGTGGGTGGGCGCCATGCCGACCAACGACGGCGCGACCGGGGTGGCCGCGTACTTCCCGCAGTCCCGGTTCGCCGAGGTCCGCACCGACGCGATGGCCGCGTACCTCGAGAACGTGCGCACGGTCGCACCCGACCTGTTCGCGCGGATGCGCGACAGCGGCCCGGCCGATCGCCTGTACGGCACCGGGGATCAGCGGAACTTCTTCCGCAGACCGGCCGGCCCCGGCTGGGCGCTGGTCGGCGACGCGGCGCACCACCAGGACTCGATCACCGCGCGGGGCATCACGCAGGCGTTCAGACAGGCCGAGCTACTGGTCGATGCCGTCGGCGCGGACCTGGCCGACGACGCGGCGCTGGCACGGGGGCTACGCCGGTACGCGGAGGCCCACTACCGCACCCTGGTCGACGACTACCAGCACACGTTGTGGGTGTCGAAGATGGCGGCGCCCGCCTACCAGCGGCGGATGCTGGCCGGTCTGGTCGGCGACGCGGCGGGCACGGCGCGGTTCTTCTCGGTGGTGTCCGGTGTGCTGAAGGCGGGCGACGGCCCCGGCCGGACGAGCAAGGCGTGGCGCGCCGCTGAGCCGGTCACCGCTTAGCCGACAGGAGTGGGGCCGGCGTCCGTGGCCGCCGGCCCCACCTGTCTGTCCGGTTAGGACGGTGCCGCGGCGGTCTCCGTGACCGGCGTGAGCTGGTCGTTCACCACCCGCCACTGGCCGTGGTCGCGGACCCAGCTCAGCGTGCCCCAGTACCGCAGGTGGTAGCCGACGGCCGGGATGTCGAAGGTCGCGTCCTCGATGACGACCGCGCTCTCGCAGCCGTTCACGACCTTCTTCGACACGGTGAACGTCGCCTCCCACGCCGGGTTCGCGAACAGGCCCGTGTAGTAGCCGCGGATGGCCGGCGTGGTCGGGAAGATCTGGCCGTCGAACAGGATGAACGTCGCGTCCCGGTGGTAGTTCCGCAGGAACGGCTCGAGGTTCCGGTCGACGAACTGCTTGTTCATCTTGAGCTGCGCGTCCGTGAGTTGGCGTTCGCAGCGCGCCGCCGCGCCGTGGGAATGGTCGCCGCCGGCCACCGCGTTCGGCGGTACGGCCAGCGTCGCCGCGACCAGAACGGCGCCGAACAGTGTGATCCGCAATCTGTTTCGCATTGTTTCTCCTCGTGATCGCCCCCGAACCCGGGTTTCTCCTCAGGCGTTCTGGATGGTGCGAATGCGACGGGCGAGCGCCGTCCTCGACGTGACGTCGAGCTTGCCGAAGATGCGCACCAGGTGGCATTCCACGGTGCGCACCGAAAGGTGCAGCCGCTCGGCGACCCCGCGGTTGGTGAGTCCTTCGCTGACCAGGCCGGCGATCTCCCCTTCCCGGAGGGACAGTCCGGAGTGGTCGATCGCCCGCCGCGGTTGGCGGGCGCCGAGTCTGCGCTGCGCGCTCGTGGCACGGCTCGCGAGCCACGTCGCACCGTGGTCGAGGCACAGCGCCTTAGCCTCGGCCAGCTCGCGCCGGGCGTCGGACGACCTGCCCTGCGCGATCGCCACCTCGCCGCACAGCAGCCCGGCCTGCCCGAGCAGGACCGGGGTACCCGCCAGGTCGAACGCGGCGGCCGCGGCCGCCGCGGCGGCCGCCGCGGCGGGGTCGTGCCGGGCGAGCAACACCTTGGCCGCGGCCATTTTCGCCAGCCCGAGCTGCATCGGCAGCCCACCGGCCTCGGCCGTGGCGACGGCGCGGCGGCAGGCGTCGTCGGCGCTGTCCAGGTCCTCGTTCGCGAGCGCTGCGAGTGCCGCGACAGCCAGCCTGCCGGGCAGCCGCACGTCCGGCGGGTCGTCGGCGTGACCGAGCGCGCGTTTCGCCGCGGTGCCCGCGGCGACCGGTTCGCCAAGCCACAGCAGGATCTCCGCGGTGACCGCGTCCGTGGTGCGGGCCCACCGTTCGTTGCCTGCGGTGTCCACTTCGGACAGTCGGTGCAGCGCGGCACGGGCCGCGGCGGGGCCGCGCTGCCACAGCAACGGGTGCGCCGTCAGCGCCACCGCGAGCGCGCGCTGGTCCGCCGAACCCAGCTCGGCGGCCAGTTCCTCGGCCGCCGCCGCGTCGGCGAGCGCGTCCGTGAGCCTGCCCTGGCGGGCGGCGACGGCAGAGGAGACCAGGTACAGCTCCGGCACCGGGTCGCGCCTGCGGTGCCGTGCCGCGACCGCGAGCGCGCGCCGGACGTGCCGGGCGGCCTGGTCGTGCAGCCCGGCGTGCAGCTCGGCCCAGCCGACCACCGGCATGCTCGTCAGCACCGCGTGCAGCTCCGCGTCGACCATGCCGTCGACCAGCGCGGCGGCCCGCTCGGCGAACCCACGGTGGCCGTGGGTCGCGGTCAGCGAGCGCAACGCCAGGAGCACGGCCCGTTCCGGTGCCGCGTGGCCGACGTCGATCCGGTGGAGCGACACCGGCCGTTGCAGCAGCAGGTCGACGCGTGCCAGCGCGAGGCGCAGCCCCGTTCCCGCCGGGCTCGGCGGGTCGGCGAGCCCGGCCGTCAGCACGGCCCGCGCCTCGGCCAGCGCGCCGACGGTCCGTGCGCAGTCGGCTAGCAGCAGCGCCGCACTCGGTTCGCCGAGGAGGGTCGGGCGGGACTCGCGCAGCACCGCGGCGGCGCGGCGGGGTTGTCCCGCGCCGGCGAGGGCACCGGCAAGCGTCAGCCAGTGCCCGGTGCCGGCGCCCGCCGCGAGCCAGTCGGCGGCGGCTGCCGGGTCCTGGTCGAGCACCGCGGCGGCGGCGGCGCCCAGCGTGTCGGCCGCGACACCGTCGCCGGAGCGGGCCGCCGCGGCCAGGTGCCTGCCTAGTGCGGCCGGCGGCCGGCCCGCCGACCGCAGCCAGGCCGCGGCCCGGCGGTGCGCGTCGGCCCGGCACCGCGGTGACGCCGACCAGTAGGCGGCTGCCCGCACCAGCGGGTGCCGGAACCGCAGCCCGCCGGCGGACTCGACGAGCACGTCCCGCGCGGCCAGCACGTCGAGTGCGTGGCCGATCGGCTGCTCGGCGACCGCCGCGACAGCGTCCGGCACGACCGTGTCACCAAGCACCGCCGCTAGCCGCGCGACCGCCAGCACGGGCGCGGGCAGCGCGGCCAGTTCGGCCGCGATCGCGGCGCCGCGGTGGGTGTGCGCCGCCACCCGCACCGGCTCGGCGAACTCCGACCCCAGCGCGGTCAACGCGGCGTGGGGCAGCTCGGCGAGGATCCGCGCGTAGCCGGGACTGCCGTGGCTCGCCGCCCGTACCAGTCGTCGCCGGGCCGGCGGCAGGCCGGCACACAGCCCGTCCAGTTCGTCGTCCGCGAGCGGGCCAAGTCGGAGCCGGGTCGGTCGGGGCGACAGGGTGGCCATGGCGCGCTCGAGGCGGGCCGGACCCCGGCCGGTGCGGAACGCCACGGCGAACCGCGCGCGGGTCGGTCCGGCGTTGGTGAGGAGGGTGGTCAGCAGGCGCACCGAGTGCTCGTCGGCCAGGTGCAGGTCGTCCAGCACGACCATCGCTGGCCGGCCGGCGGCGGCCAGCGCGGCGAACACGGTGTGGCACAGGTCGGCCTGGGTCGCCGCGGCGCCGTCGGCGAGTCGGGCGGCGACCGCACGGTCGACGAAGCCGAGGGCCTCCACGAACAACGCGAGCGGCGCCTGGTCCAGCTCGGTGGCCCGCCCGGCGACGACGAGCCGGCCCGACGCCTCCGCCGCGGCTCGGACCCGACCGAGCAGCGCGCTCCTGCCGATGCCCGGGGCGCCGTCCACCACGAGTGCCCGCCGGTCCGAGCCGAACGCCAGGAAGGTCTCGACCGCGGCGAGCTCGGTCTCCCTGCCGAAGAACGACGGGCCGGCGGGCGGCTGCCCGGCGAGGGGAACGGTCACCACGTTGATCGCGCTCAAGCGGGCTCACCCCTTGTTTCGGATACCGAATGAATGGCACCCCGACTTCGGCCGAAGAGTTCCATGGGGCGGTTCCGCGACACATGCGGGCGAATCCCTCACAAATGTGTCCGTAAGGGCGCGTGACGGCCCGTGTGAACGGTGGTGCGGACAGCAATGCGCCCATTCGGAGGCAGTGTGGCCGGGCGTACGCCGAGGTGATCGACCCAGGGTGCCGTCACCGACACCGTCCGCTCCACACAGCGGAAACACCGAGCCGGCGTACCGCGCACATGTAACCGAGATGGCGCATAGCGCAGCGCGGAGAACCTGCGTATTTTTCACCCAAGGACGCCTAAACCGTCAAAAGTCAGCAGGTGCTGGTTGAGTCAACAACCGTTTATGGCAGTTGCCGTCGACCGGCCCGCCGTTCTTTATCCGGGTTGGTGGGTGCCGGGCGTCGCCTTGCACGAACGCGCCGCCGCGGGCGATCGCACGGCGCGGCCCGCCGAAACCGCCGTCGCCCTTGCGGCGCGGTGGCGGGCCGGGTGGGGCGCGGCGAGCGACCGGTTCGCCGAGCGGCTGGCCGCGCTCGGGCTCGACGAGGCCGCGCTGGCGACCGTGCTCGACCCGTCGACGGTGGACCTGGCGCGACCGGAGTGGGCTGCCACCGCGGAACGGGCGGTCGCCGCTGCCCGCCCGGCGACCGTCGCCGAGCTGCGTGGACTCGACTGGCGTGCGTCGTTCGCGCGGGTGGTGCGACCGTTCGGGACCGTTCCGTCGGCGGCGCCCGCCGGGTTCGCCGAACGGCTGCGAGCCACGCTCGTCGACCTCGCCGCACCCACGCTCGTCGCCGAGCTGGGCCGCGCCCGTGCCGAGGGCGCGCTGGCCGGGGCGGACGGCCGGGAGCGGTTCGCGGACTTCGTCGCGGGGCTCACCCGGCCGGCGGGCCTCGCCGGGTTGCTCGCCGAGTACCCGGTGCTCGCGCGGCTGCTCGCCGGCGCGGCCGGGTTCGCCGCGGCCGCCCACACCGAGCTGCTGGCCCGGCTCGCCGCCGACCGTCCCGCGATCGTCACCGAGCTGCTCGGCGGTGTGGACCCCGGCCCGGTCGTCGAGGTGCGCGCCGGGCTCGGCGATCGCCACCAGCGGGGCCGGTCGGTGGCCGAGGTCGTCTTCGCCGACGGCCGCGGCGTGATCTACAAGCCGCGCGACCTCGGCGCGCACGTCTTGCTCGCCGAGGTGATCGACCGGCTGGGCCTGGATCTGCGCACAGCCGCCGTCGTCGCGCGCGCCGGCTACGGCTGGCTCGAGCTCATCCCGCGCCTGCCGGTCGCCGACGTGGCCGCGGCCGACGGCTTCTACCGGCGCCTCGGCGCGTTGCTCGCCGTGCTCCACGCGCTGCACGGCACCGACGCGCACTGCGAGAACGTGATCGCGTGCGGGGACCAGCCGGTCCTTGTCGACGCCGAGGCGGTGTGCCACCCGGACCTGACCGCCGGGCCGCGGCTGTCCGACCCGGCCGCGGCCGCGCTGCAGTCCTCGGTGAGCCGCACCGGTCTGCTGCCCGCGTTCCAGGTCGGCGAGCACGGCGCGGCGGACCTGTCCGCCGTCGGCGGCGACGTTGGCCGCCCGGCCGCGCATGCCCGCGCCGACTGGGATTTCCCTGGCACCGACCGGATGACGCCCGCGCGGCGGGCCGGCACGGCCGCGGGTGGCGCGAACCGGCCGACGCTCGCCGGCCGCGACCTCGACCCCGGCGACCACGAACCGGCGCTGCGGTCCGGTTTCCTTGCGGGCTACGACGCGATCCTGCGGGACCGCGCGGGTTTCGGCGCGCTGTTGGCGGGCTGCGCGGACCTGCCGGTGCGGGTCGTCGCGCGCCCCACCCGCGGTTACGCGACCCTGCTGGCCGAGTCGACGAGACCGGACGTGCTGCGGGACGCGACGGACCGGGACCGGGTGCTGGACATCCTGTGGACCGAGTCGCTGGCCGACCCGCTGTGGTGGCGCCTGGCGCCGCACGAGGCGCTGGACCTGTTGGCGGGCGACGTGCCGATCTTCTTCGGCCGTCCCGGCTCGACGGACGTGTGGACCTCGACCGGACAGTGCCTCCCTGGTGTCCTGCCGGTGACGGCGCTCGCCGCCGCGCGCGACAAGCTCGCCGCGATGGGATCGACCGACCGCGGCCACCAGGAGTGGCTGATCGCGGCGACCCTCGCCACCAGGGAGCCCGTGGGCGACCACGTCCCCGCGCCGGAGCCGGTCACCGCCGGCGGCACGGACGCCACCCCGGAGCGGCTGCTCGCCGCGGCTCGCGTGATCGCCGACGACCTGCTCGGCCGGGGACACGTCGGGGGCGTGCCCGCGCGGCGCAACTGGCTGGGGCTCGAGCTGGTCGACGAACGGCAGTGGCTGGTCGTGCCGCTGGGGCTCGGGCTCGGCACCGGGTACCTCGGGGTGGCGTTGTTCCTTGCCCAGCTCGGCCGGGTCGGCGGAGTCGACCGCTACCTCGCGGCGGCCCACGAGACCGTCGCCGCCGCACCGGAACTCGTCGCCGCGCTCGCCGAACGGCCCGACCTCGTCGCCGCGATCGGGCACGGCGGGTACGACGGGCTCGGCGGCGTGGCCTACGGCCTGGCCCGCCTCGCGGTCCTGCTCGACGACCACAGCCTGCGTGACCTCGCCGCCGCCACCGTCGACCTGGCGGCGACGGTCCCCCCTGGCGCGGACGTCGGCTGGGCCACCGGCACGGCGGGCTGTCTCGCCGCGATGACCGCCGTGCACGCCGATCTCGGCCTGCCCACCGCGGCCCGGCTCGCCGACCGCTGCGCGGCCACCCTGGCCGGCACCCGGCCGGGCGACGTCCCGCCTCGCGAGGTGGCGGGCGTCGCCGTGGCGCTGTCCGGCCGCGACGGTGCGGCCGGGCACGCCGGGCGGCTGCTCGACGTCGCCGCGCCCGTTGGGCCGGGCTGGTGCGGGGGCACCGCCGGGACGCTCGTCGCCGCCGCGCGACTCGGACGGCCCACCGCGCGGCTCGCGCGTGAGCTGGCCGCCGGCCCGCCGCTGCGCGACCACAGCCTCTGCCACGGCGAGCTCGGCATCCTCGAGGCGCTGCGGATCGCGGGCGAGCCGTCCCGCACCGGCCGGGTGCTCGCGGCCATCGACCGGACCGGCCCCACCTGCGGGACGCCGCGGGGCGTGCCGACGCCCGCGCTGCTCACCGGCCTGTCCGGCGTCGGCCACCAGTTGCTCCGACTCGGTTTCGACGAGGTGCCGTCCGTACTGCTGCTCGAACCCGGCTCACGCTCGTGCTGAGCCCCGACCAATTGAGGCAGGAAACCGTGTCCGACACACCGATCCACGTTCAGCCCCCGGCCCGTCCCGCTGTCTTCGGGCTCCGTACCGCCGCGCTCGCCGGACTGCTGGTCGCCACGGCCGCGCTCCCACCGACGGCCGACGCGGCCACCGGGCCGCGCGGCGTGTTCACGGACGCCGTCTCGGCGTACGGCTGCCCGCCGTTCCCGACCTGCTGCGGCACCAATGACAAATGAGCTGTCACCAAGACCGGAAGGCCGAGCCATGTCCGACGCCAGACCGACCCTCGACCCGCTGCCACCCGCGCGGCCCGCCGCGTTCGGACTGCGGACCGCCGCGCTCGCCGGCATGCTGATCGCCAGCACCGCGCTGGCCGGCGCGGCGCCCGCGACCGGTCGCACCGGAGTGTTCACCGGCGACGCGACCGTGCTCGCGTGCCCGCCGTTCCCGACCTGTTGCGGCACGGTCGAGGCGTAGGGGCGACCACTCGCGTACGGTCGGATCCGATGATTCACGCTGACAACGGTGCCCGACCCACCGCGCTCAACCGCTCCGCCATCATCGTGGGACGGCAGGAGGAGCTCGCCGCCATCGGCGCCGCTCTCAACGCCGCGCGTGCCGGCCACGGCCGGGCCGTGTTCCTGGTGGGGGAGAGCGGCATCGGCAAGTCGCGGCTGGTGTCCGCGGCCGCCGAGCTCGGCCGCACCGCGGACATGCGGCTGCTGCGCGGCCGCGGCAGCGCCATCGGCACGACGGTGCCGTTCCGCTCGCTCACCGAGGCGCTGCTGTCCCTGGTCCGCTCCGGCGACCCGATCGACCTGGCCGCACTCGGTCCCTACCGGCCGATCCTGGCCCGGCTGATCCCGGACCTCGGCCCGCCGGTCGCCGACCACGACGACACGTCGCTGGTGATCCTCGCCGAGGCGGTGCTGCGGCTCGTCGGGCTCGCGGGCCGGGAGCGCGGCTGTCTGTTGATGTTGGAGGACCTGCACAACGCCGACCCGGAGACGCTCGCGGTCGTCGAGTACCTGGTCGACAACCTCGACGGGCAGCCGACGATGGTGCTCGGCACGATGCGCGCGCAGCCGTGCCCGGCGCTGGAGGTGGCCCGGTCGGCGGTCCGGCGCGGCGCCGGGCTCCTCGAACTGCGCAGGTTCGACCGGACCGACCTGCGCAGGCTCGTCGGCTCGTGTCTGCGCACCCATCCGGACAACGTGCCAGACGGCGCCGCCGACCTGCTGTGGGCGGGCAGCTCCGGCAACCCGTTCCTGATCGAGGAACTGCTCGCCGGCATCGTCGACAGCGGCCTGCTCGTCGAGGAGTCGGGGACCTGGTCGCTGACCGACACTGAGGACACCGGCGTGCCGGACACGTTCGTCCGCAGCCTCGTCCGCCAGCTCGACCAGCTCAACGTGCCCGCCAGGACCGCGATGTCGCTGGCCGCCGTGCTCGGCCTGCGGTTCCCGCTCGCGGTGATGCGGGAGGTGAGCGGGTGCTCCGACCGCGAGCTGTCCGACCTGTTCCGCGGGGAGCCCGCCGCCCAGTGGGTGATGCCCGATGAGCAGACACCGGACTGGTACGCCTTCCGCCATCCGATGATCATGGAGACGCTGCTCACCCTGCACACCCCGGCCGAGCGGGCCGAGCTGGCCAGGCGGGTCGCCGACGCGGTCGAGGCGGTGTACCCTGGGCTGCCCGGCGAGTGGTGCCAGGCGTGCGCGACCCTGCGGCTCGACAGCGGCGCCCCCGCCGTCGCGGGCCGGTTGTTCGCCGAGGCGGCCCGCCGGGCGCTCGCGCAGGGTGCGGCGACCTCGGCCGTCACGTTGCTGGACCGCGCGTGGGAGCTCCTCGCAGAGGACGACGCGCATGCCCGCGCGGACGTCCTCGAGACGCTGATGTACGCGCTGGCCGAGGCCGGGCAGGTCGACCGGGCGCTGTCGTCGGTGCACATCCTCGACGCGATGGGCGCGGGTCTCGACCGGCAAAGGCGGGCGCGGCTGCACACCCGGCTCGCGTGGGCGTCGATCGTCGCCGGCCGCTCGGCGGACGGGCTGGCGCAGGTGGCGCAGGCTCGCGCGCTGGTCGGCCACGACGCGGCCGCGGCGGACATCGCGCCGATCGACGTGGTCGCCGCGCACCTCGAGCTCGACGTGCTCGGGGAGGAGCAGCTCGACCGGGCAGAAGGGCTGGCCAGGCGGGCCGCGACGGTGGCCGACTCCGTGCCGCTACCCGTGGTCGCGTGTCAGGCGTGGCTGTTGCTCGGCTCGCTCGTCCGGCTCCGCGACGCCGACGAGGCGACCGCCTGCCTTGAGCGCGGCCGGGCCATCGCCGTCCGGCACCGGCTGCCGATCTGGGAGGTCTACGCGCTGATCCGGCTCGGCAACGACGACGCCCTGCGCGACGGCAGCCTGGACCGGCTGGAGCTGGCCCGACAGCGGGCGCTGCGGATCGGCGCGGTCACCGCCCGGTACCAGGCCGAGGCGAACCTGGCGGTGCACACCATCCTGCGCGGCGACTTCGCGGCCGCCGAGACCCTCATCGACCAGATCCTCGCCACCACCACCCGGCTGAAGCTGTTGGAGACGACCCAGTACGTGCTGGTGTTCCGGGCGATACTGGCCGCGCACCGCGGCAGGCAGCGGGAGATGGACCGCGCGTTCGCCGAGTTCCGCAGGCGCGACGGCGACGAGGCGATGCACCGGCCGAGGATGCACGGGCTCGCCCGCGCGTTCTGCGCGCTGCTCAACGAGAACCGGGACAAGGCCGTCGAGGAGCTGGACGCCGCACAGAGCGCGGAGGAGGCGAGTCCGACCGTTCTGCACCTGACCGGCCGCTACGGCCTGCATCTGTTGCTGCGCACCATGTCCGGCGATGCGGACCGGTCCGCGTACGAGGCGCTGTCCCGGGCGCCCGCCGGTCGCCTGCGCTGGGACCGGCAGTTCGCGCTGTTCGCCCGCGCGGTGCTCAGCGGCCGGGCCGGCGCGGCCGACGAGGCGACGGAGACGGTCGCCGAGGCGCTGCGCGTCGGGGCGCCGTACGAGATGGGCCGGCACCTTGGTCTGCGGCTGGTGGCCGAGGCCGCGCTGGCCGACGGCTGGGGCGACCCGGTCGGATGGCTGCGGGTCGCGGAGGACTACTTCCACGGCGCCGACATGCCCGCCGTGGCGGGCGCCTGCCGGGCGATGATGCGCACCGCCGGGGCGCGGGTCACCCAGCGCCGCCATGGCGCGCAGGAGATCCCGTCCGCGCTGCGGTCCGCCGGGATCACCGTGCGCGAGTACGAGATCCTGCGCCTGCTCGGCGACCGACTCGGCAACCGGGAGATCGCCCACCGGCTGCACCTGTCACCGCGCACCGTGGAGCGGCACGTGTACAACCTGCTGGCGAAGACGGGGCGCCGCAACAGGGTCGCGCTGTGCGAACTGGCATCGGCGGTCGCCATGTGAGTTCAGTAGGTTGGCGGCATGACCCTCCGCCCTCCCAGGATCGGGCTGCAGTTGCAGCCCCAGCACGCGAGCTACTCGACGATCCGGCGCGCGGCCGCCGAGGCCGAGGAGCTCGGCGTGGACGTCATCTTCAACTGGGACCACTTCTTTCCGCTCGACGGACCGCCGGACGGTTCGCACTTCGAGTGCTGGACCATGCTCGGCGCCTGGGCCGAGTCGACCTCGCGGGTGGAGCTCGGCGCACTGGTGACGTGCAACGGCTACCGGAACCCGGAACTGCTCGCCGACATGGCGCGCACGGTCGACCACATCAGCGACGGCCGGCTCATCCTCGGCATCGGGTCGGGCTGGTTCGAGAAGGACTTCCAGGAGTACGGCTACGAGTTCGGGACCGCGGGCAGCCGCCTCGACGAGCTGACGAAGTCGCTGCCGCGCATCGAGTCCCGGCTCGCCGCCGTCAACCCGCCGCCCACGCGCAAGATCCCGGTGCTCATCGGCGGCGGTGGCGAGCGGCGGACGCTACGCCTGGTCGCCCGGCACGCCGACATCTGGCACAGCTTCGGCGACCCGGCGACCATGGCGCACAAGGCGGCGATCCTGCGCCGGCACTGCGCCGAGATCGGCCGGGACCCCGAGGAGATCGAGATCTCCGCCAGCGTCGGCGGCGGTCCATCGCCGGCGGGTGAGCCCGACGAGCTGGGCCCGCGGCTGCGCGAGCTGGGCGTGTCGATGTTCACCGTGGGTGTCAGTGGTCCCGACTACGACTTCGGCCCGCTGAGCCGGTGGATCCACTGGCGGGACCGGCAGAGCGGCTGAACCGCCGGCTCCCAGTCCACGCTGCGCGATCGTTGAGATCGGCCGGCGACACTCTCCCCGAACCTGAGAACGACCGGGGCCGCCGCGTTCGGCACGGCCGTGCGGCAGTGGAGGGGGCTGGGCGACGTGACCGTGGATTCCCGTGTGGCCGCTCGGTTTTCGGTCGTCGCCAACTCGAGCGGCGCGATGAGCGTGTGGCCGGACAGCCGGCCGATCCCGCACGGCTGGAAGACCATGGACTTCCAGGGCACCCGCGCGGAATGCCTTGACGAGGTCGGCAGGCTGTGGCCGGATCTCGGTGCGACACCGGTCGTTCCCGAGCAGCGCGACGACGCCACCCTGGTGGCGCTGCTGACCGAGACGGTGGCCCGGCACGGCGCCGCGCCCGCGGTCAGCGACGGCGAACGGCGGCTCAGCTACGCCGAGCTGGACGCGCTGTCCTCGGCGCTGGGTCACCGGTTGCGCGCCGCCGGGGTCGCCCGAGGTGACCGGGTCGCCTTTCACCTCGACCGCGGCGTCGGCGTGTTCGTCACCATGCTCGGCATTCTCAAGGCCGGCGCCGCCTACGTGCCGGTGGACACCCGTTACCCGGACGCGCGCCGGGCACTGATGATCGCCGACGCCCGGGTGCGCGCGGTGGTCGTCGAGCGGCGCCACGCGGACCAGGCCGGCGCTCGGGTGTTCGAGCTGGACCTCGACTCGCTGACCGGCGGCGAGCACGGGTCGCGGCTCGACCACCACGCCGGCGACGCCGCCGCGGTGCTGTTCACCTCCGGCTCGGCCGGCCGGCCGAAGGCGATCGTGTTGGAGCACGGCAACCTGGTGCACTTCGCGCGCAACGCCGCACTGCCCGCGCTCGGCCCCGGTGACCGCGTCGGGCACGTGTCGAGCCTGTCCTTCGACGCCTTCCACTTCGAGACCTGGTGCGCTTTCGCGGGCGGCGCCGAGGTCGTCGTGCTCCCCACGATGCCGGAGCTCATCGGCACGGATCTCCAGCGCGAGCTGCGCCGGCGGCGGATCACGGCGATGCTGGTGCCGTCGATGGCGGTCAACCACGTCGTGCGCGAGGACCGGGACGCCTTCTCGGCACTGCGCGTACTGCACACCGGGGGCGACGTGATCGCGCCGGCCGCGTGCCGCGAGCTGCTCGGCGGCTCGTTCGCCGGTCGGTTCTTCAACCTCTACGGGCCGACCGAGGCGACCACGGCCTGCACGGTCCACGAGATCACCGAGGTGCGCGCCGACGCCGACTCGGTGCCGATCGGTGCGACGCTGGCCGGCGCGTCGGTGTACGTGCTCGACGCGGACCACGGCCCGGTCGAACCGGGCTCGGTCGGTGAGCTGCACGTCGGCGGCCCCGGCGTGGCCCGCGGCTACCTCGGCGCGCCCGTGCTCACCGCGGCAAGGTTCCTGCCCGACCCGTTCTGCGCCGACGGCGCCCGCATGTACGCCACCGGCGACCTCGTGCGCCACGGTGCGCACGGGCTGGAGTACGTCGGCCGCGCGGACGACCAGGTGAAGATCCGCGGCTACCGGTTGGAGCCGCGTGAGGTCGAGCGGGCCATCGGCCGCCACGCCGGGGTTCGCGAGGCCGCCGTGGTGGTGGCCGGCCGGGGGCAGGACCGGCACCTGGTCGCGCTGTACGTCCCGTACGACTCGACCTCGCCGAGGGAGCTGCGCGCCGACGCGGTGGCCAACCTGCCCGACTTCATGGTGCCAAGCTCGTTCGTCCGGGTCGACGAGATCCCCGCCAACGGTCACGGCAAGCGCGATCTCGACCGGCTGCGTGACCTGGCCGCGGCACACCTGTCGCGCCGGGCACGGCGGGTGCCGCCGGGCGACGACGTCGAGCGCTACCTGGTCGACCTCTGGGAGGAACTGCTCGCCGCGGAGGAGATCGGGGTGACCGACGACTTCTTCGCACTGGGCGGCAACTCGCTGCTCGCGTTCCGGGTGCGCAGCCGGATCGGCCGCGAGCTCGGCGTGCGGCTGGACCCGGCCGACGTGCTGACCAACAGCGAGCTCGGCGGCCTCGCCGCACTGATCCGGCAGCGGACGAGAGCGGTCGGCGCATGAGCACGGCCACCCCGCCGCAGGCGGTCGACCTCACCGACGTCGACCTGTTCGTCGACCAGCGCCACTACGAGCTGCTGTCGTGGCTGCGCGCCAACGACCCCGTGTACTGGAACCCGAGCGAGCAGGGCGGGTTCTGGGCGCTGACCCGGTACGACGACATCGCTGCGGCCTACGTCGACCACGCGTCGTTCAGCTCGGCGGGCGGCCCGATGCTCGGCGGCTCGTTCCAGAGCGGTGAGACCGACACCGCCGCCAACCGCATGCTGGTCGCCTCGGACCCGCCCCGGCACCGGCTGCTTCGCCAGGTCGTCCACAAGGCGTTCGGCCCGGACTATGTCGCCGCCGTCGTCGAGCAGGTGACCGTGCTGGTGGCCGCGGCCGTCGACCGGGCGCTCGCCGCGGGCGGCTGCGACGTCGCCACCGACATCGCGCCGGAGCTGCCGGCGGGCGCCCTGATGGCGATGATGGGCCTCTCCCATACACAGGCCCACGAGCTGATCGCCATGACCCGCCGGATGATCGGCTTCCGCGATCCGTCCTGGGTGGACACCGAGGGCGACGAGCGGCTGCGGCTGGCCGTGCTGCAGGCCGACCTCTTCGAGTTCTTCGCCGACATTCTTCGCGACCGGCGCCGAAACCCGGGCTCGGACCTGGTGAGCCTGCTCGCCACGGCCGACGTCAACGGCCGGCGCCTGCCGGAGGAGGACATTCTCTACAACTGCGTGAACGTGGCCGTCGGCGGCAACGAGACGTCGTCGTACACCGCGGCGGCCGGCGTGCTCGCGCTGATCGAGAACCCCGCCGAGCACCGGCGACTTTCCGAGGACCCGGACCTGATGGACGGCGCGGTCAACGAGATGCTGCGGTGGGCGACCACCAACGCCTACGTCCTGCGGGTGGCCGTGCGCGACGTGGCGGTCGGCGCCAAGCTCATCCGTGCCGGCGAGCCGGTGACGCTGTGGAACGTGTCGGCGAACCGGGACGAGCGGCGGTTCGCCGACCCGGACGAGTTCCGGGTGACGCGGTCGCCGAACAAGCACCTCACCTACGGCGTCGGCATTCACCGGTGCGTCGGCTCGGTGGTGGCGCAGGCCGAGCTGTCGATCCTGTTCCGCGAGCTGATCGACAGCCGGGTCCGGTTCGCCCTCGCCGGGCCGGTGACCCGGCTGCGGTCCAACTTCATCCAGGGCATCGCCGGGCTGCCGGTCGAACTGACCGGGGTGACGCGATGAAGGTCCTCGGCAGCCATCTGATGCTGGCGCGACCCGGCGCCGCGCTGCGGGTGCTGTTCTTCCACCACGCCGGCGGCTCGGCGATGTCGTACCTGCCGCTGGCGCGAGATCTGCCCGCGACCTGCGAGCCGCTCATGTTCGAGCTGCCCGGCCGAGGACTGCGCCACGCCGAGGCGCCCGCCGCCGACTACCCGGCCGCGGTCGACGCGCTGTCCGAGGACGTCGCCGCGGCGATCGACCGGCCCACCGTCCTGTTCGGACACAGCCTCGGCGCGATCATCGCGCACGGCCTGGTGTGCGCGCTGCCGCCGGACAAACAGGCGTTGGTCCGCGCGGTCGTGGTGTCCGCGTTCACCGCGCCGCACCACGCCGCACGGGCGGCGACCCACCCCGAAGAGCCGTTCGTCGTGCGGTCCCGGGAGGACCTGCTCGGCGAGCTGGCCGGCCGGGGCGGCTGCGACCCAGAGCTCTTCGCAGAACCAGACCTGGTGGCGCTCGCGGTGGACCTGCTCGGCGCGGACCTGCACCTCGCGGACACCTATGTCGAGCCGCCGCCACCGGTCGGGGACATCGACTACCACGTCTGGCACGGCCGGGACGACGCGTACGTCGACGAGGACACGCTCGCCGACTGGGGTCGGTCCACGCCGAAACCGCCGGCCGCGCGGGACTTCCGCGGTGGTCATTTCTACCTGGACTCCACGCCGGAGGTCCGGGTGGCGCTGCGCGAGCTGCTGGAGTCCGTGCGGTCGATCGAGATGGGGGAGGTCACGCCGTGGTGATGGTGGAGGTCGACGGTCTGGCGCGCACCTATCACGCCAGGACCGGGTTTCTCGGACGGAACAAGAAACTGGTGGCGGCCGTCCGCGGCGTCAGCTTCTCCATCGAGAAGGGCGAGCTGTTCGGGTTGCTCGGGCCCAACGGCGCCGGCAAGACCACGACGTGACCGCGGTCTGTACGACCGGCTCTCGGCGCTGGACAACCTGCGCTACTTCGCCGAGCTGTACGGCATCCCGCCCGCCACCCAGCGCGGGCGCATCGGCGAGCTGCTCGAGCAGGTGGGCCTCGCTGGCCGGGAGAAGGAACGGGTCGAGGGCTTCTCCCGGGGTATGCGCCAGCGCCTGCACATCGCTCGCGGGCTGCTGCACGACCCGCCGGTGCTGTTCCTCGACGAGCCGACGATCGGCATCGACCCGGTGGGCGCGCGGGAGCTGCGGCAGACGATCGCCGCACTCGCCGAGACCGGGAAGACGATCCTGCTGACCACCCACTACATGTTCGAGGCGGACGAGCTGTGCGACCGGATCGCGGTGATCCGCGCAGGGCAGATCGTCGCGCAGGGCCGGCCCGCGGAACTGAAGGAGCGTGTGTCGTCCGGCCGGGTGCTCGAGGTCGAGACGTTCGGACTGGCCGGCGACGGCGCCGAGACGGTCGCCAGGCTCGCCGGTGTGCGGACGGTCTCGGTGGACGACCGAGGTCACACGCAGGTGCTCAACATCCAGGTGGAACGGGGCGCGGAGATCACCAGCGCGGTGCTGGCGAGCCTCGACGGCACCCGGGTGGGCCGGGTCTCCTCGCGCGAGCCCACGCTGGAGGACGCCTACGTCGAGCTTGTGACCGCGGCATGAGCGGAGCCTGCGGAGCCGTGAGCGGAGCTTGCGGAGCGAACCATCGAGCAGAGCGTCGATGTTCAGGCCGCCACCGAGACCGCGGTGGGCGCCGGTGGAGCGGAGCTTGCGGAGCGTTCCGGCTCCCACGAGCGGTTGAGGAGGCGGCATGAGCGGAGCTTGCGGAGCGAATCGAGGATGTTCAGGCCGCCGCCGAGGCCGCGGTGGGTGGCGGTGGAGCGGAGCTTGCGGAGCGTTCCGGCTCCCACGAGTGGTTGAGGTGGTGGCATGAGCGGCCGGCGGCGGGTGCGGTCCGTTCTGCGCATGCTCGCCGTGGCGTGGTGGTTGCAGTGCAAGATCATCGCGGCGTCCACCTTCAACGGCTTCTTCCAGGTGGTCTGGCCGCTGTTCTTCGCGACGTCGGCGTTCCTGGTCTACCGGGTCTCTGCCACGCCCGACGTGATGCTCTACGCCGCGCTCGGCGCGTCGATGATGGGGGTCTGGTCGACGATCGCGACCACGGCGAGCAACGCGCTGCAGCGGGAGCGGATGATCGGCACCCTTGAGCTGCTCGTCTCCTCACCGACCCCCTTCGCGCTGGCGATGGTGCCGATCACGGTCGCGATGGCCTCGCTCGGCCTCTACAGCCTCGTCGCCACCCTGCTCTGGGGATGGCTGGCGTTCGGCATTCCCTTGCAGGTGAACGATCCCGTCACGTTCGCGGTCTGTGTGGTGTGCTCGATCCTGTCGATGGCGATGGTGGGGTTCATGCTGTCGGTGTCGGTCGTGCGCTACCGCACGGCCTGGGCACTGGGCAACATGCTGGAGTACCCGGGCTGGCTGCTGTGCGGTTTCCTGGTGCCGCTCAGCATGTTCCCGGACTGGGTCGCCGGGATCTCCTACGCGCTACCGCCGACCTGGGGCGTGCGGGCCGTGCGCCAGGCCGCGGCGGGGGAGTCGCCGTGGGGTTCGCTCGGTGTCTGCGTCGCGCTGGGCGCGTGCTACGCGGCGGTCGCCGTGCTGCTCGCCGAGACCGTCCTGCGTTCCGCCCGCCGGCACGCCAGCCTCCAGCTCACCTAGTGTCCCGCACCGGAAATCTGGCACGTAATTCGCCGGCCCAGCTTCCTGCTGGCGGCGTTGCCGGTTCGCCCAAGTACAACCCGGTACGAGGACGAACCGGCGCCTTGCCAGCAGAAACCTGGATCCACCGACTTACGCACCGAATTTCCGGTGCGGGACACTAGGAGCGCCGTGTACTCGATCCGTGTCTTCTTCATCGGCGGCCTGATCAGCGTGCGCGCACTGTTTAGCTGGTTCAGCCCGTGGATCTACATCCCGAGCCTGCTGATCGCGCCGATCTTCCAGATCCTGCTGTTCGCCAACCTTGGGCGCGCGGCGAACGTCGGCTCCGACGCGTTCTACCTCGTCGGCAACGCACTGCAGTACATCGCGATCCCGTGTGTGTTCGCCATGGCGAAAACCGTTGCGGGCGAACGGTTCACGCAGACCCTCGGCATCATACTGGCGAGTCCGGCCGGTCGGATTCCGATCTTCCTCGGCCGGTCGGTCCCGGTGCTGCTCAACGGTTGTGTGGTGGCGATGTTCAGCCTGGCGTTCGGCGCGCTGCTGCTCGGCGTCGACATCCCCGGTTCGGCGTGGGCGCCGATCCTGCTGGTGGTGACGGTCGCCGCGGCGTCCTGCACCGGCCTCGGCATGATCATCGCCGCGTTGGCGTTGCGGGTCCGGGAGACCGCGGTGCTGTCGAACATCACGTTCGGCATCCTGCTGATCTTCTGCGGCGCCAACGTGCCGCTGAGCGCGCTGCCGACGTGGATGGCGGAGGTCGGCGCGTGGTTGCCGCTCACCCATGCCATCGAGGCCGGTCGCGCGGTCGCCGACGGCGGCGGGCTGGCCGGCGTCGCCACGCTTCTGTTGTGGGAGGCGGGGATCGGCGCACTCTACTTCGGGATCGGGCTCGCCACGCTCGGCTACTTCGAGAAGCAGAGCAGGCGCACCGCCTCTCTCGAACGATCCTGACGTCAACGAGAGGAGCGAGCGTTGCCATCACTGGAGACCTTCGGCCTGCGCGTGGCCGAACTGTCCGATGTGGACGGACTGGCGGCCGAGCTCGGTCGCACGCCGGCCGAGCGGCCGCACGTCGTGCGGCTCGACCCGAGCACCGACGGGGCCGCGCTCCGCGACCTGGTCGTCCGTCCAACGTGGATCCACTGGGTGTGCCCGATCACCGCCGGCGCAACCGATCTGATGGCCAAGCAGAGCAAGCAGCAGCGGTACCGGACCCGCACCGCGGTGCGCGCCATGGCGGCCATGACGATGGAGGTCTCCGACCCGGTCGACCAGGACCGCTACGACGAGTGGCTCGAGCTGTACACGGCGCAGGTCGAGACCATGCGCCACGGCGTGGACATGGCCACCCGGTACCGCGCGATGGTGGTCGCGCCCGGCTCGCGGCACCTCCTGGTCGGCTGGCGGCGCGGCGGTCGGCTGGTATGCGGGTGCGTGGTACGGATCGATCCAGACGCCGGCGCGCTGGTGACCCGGTTCAGCGCGGTGGCCTCGGACGCGCAGGACCGGGAGTGGGCGCGGGCGATGTACTCAGCACTCGCCGACCTGGCCGCGGCCCGTGGCCTGCGCTGGTTCTCGCTGGGCAACGACATGAACTTCTACGGTTCGATGGTCATGCCGGGACTCTGCGCCTACAAGCTGCGCCTCGGGTTCCGTCCGGTGCCGGCGGACCTGTTGGGCAACCGGTCCTGCCGGACCGTGGCGGAACGGGTGACGAGCGTGGCCGGGTTGGCGCTGCCGGTGCTGCGCTGGGAGTACCGGCAGTCCCGCGACCCGAGCGCGACGGTCGAGGACTTCGTCGACGGTTCCGCCGCGCTGCGGCTGACGTCGGTGGTCCCGGCCGGTGTCACCAACACCGTGCTCGACTCGCTGCCGGAGCACCGCCGGCTGGTACTGGCCTGAACCGGACGATGCCCTGAAGGCCACCTTCGGGGCGCCCAACGCCCCAAAAGCTAAGTCCCATTTGTTTATAGTTGTGACCTGGCCTTCAATCGGTGCCGATCGCGATGAACGGGGTGCGCTCAAGGCCCATAGGTTGGCTTCGGTGTTCGTGATGTCGACACCTTGCGTTCCAACCTTGTCGGGTAGCTTCCGTAGCATGACCGGCGAGGAAGATGGCGCGGAGTTGACCCGGTGGACGATCCATGGGGAACGGGTGATCGATGAGTCCCGGCATCTGCGAGGTGGGGTTGCATCGGTGGAGTTGCCCGACGGTGTGACGTTCGAGCAGTACGTGATGCGAATTCCGAAGGCCGCGATGATGGTCGTCCTTGACGATCAAGACCGCGTGCTGATGATGTGGCGTCATCGGTTCATCATCGATCGGTGGGTCTGGGAGTTGCCGGGTGGTTATGTCGACCCGGACGAGAACCCGGCTGTCACGGCCGCCCGAGAGGTCGAGGAGGAAACCGGCTGGCGACCGCATGACGTCCGCCCGCTGGTTTCGCTTCAACCGATCGTGGGTAGCGCGGACGCGGAGAACCTGTTATTTGTCGCGTCCGGAGCGGAGTACACCGGCAAACCAAAGGACATCAACGAAGCGGAGCGGGTCGCGTGGATCCGGCTTGGCTCAGTACGGGAGCGCATCGAGCGAGGAGAGATCGTCGGCGCGGCGTCACAGATCGGTCTGTTGCATGTGTTGGCGTTCCCGCCAGTTGATCCTTAGCCGCCTGCTGGCACCGGAATCCCGGCGTTGACCATCTGTCGATAGAGCGATCGCACCGCAGTATGAGAGCTGTAGCGCGCGAGCCGCCGCGCAAGGTCCGCGAGGTATGCAGCGCTCCTGACCGACCGCATGGTGCTGATCATCTGGACCGCAAGGGCACCATGCACGCAAGCCTCGTCCACCCGTCCGAGATCAGCCAGGATGGATGCGAGGAGGGCGGTGTTGAACATCCGTCCACGTTCGTACCCCTCACTCATTTCCAGCGAGCGACGAGCGAACTCCTCGGCCTCGCGCGGTTGTCCAAGATCCCGGAACGTGTGAGCGAACTTAGCCGAGAGGTATGCACCGTCGAAGTAACGCAGCCACTTGGGCATGTCGGTGTTCTCAGCCAACACGAAGGTACTCTCTGCCTCGCGCAGCGCGGCCAGACAGCCTTGCTTGTCGTGTTGTAGCGCGAGCCCGTGAGCTTCCATGACGGATGCTTCTGCTTGCAGCATCGGCAAGCCAGCTTGCTTGGCGGCCTGCCGCGCGGCGAGGGCGAGATCGACGGCCGATTCGGGCACGCCGTGGAACGCCGCCTGATGGCTCATGCCAGCGAGCATTTCCGCGCTGAGGGCGTGATCTTCGGAATCCTGGCACAGTCGCAGGGCGGTACGTAGGTGGCTGCGGCCAGCATCTGCTTGGCCGGTGTCGTAGGCCATCCATCCCGCGAGCTGGTGCAACTCGGCGGCTGCGGCGAACAGGCCATCCCTGACCGCAGTTCGAGCACGGCCGTCCGTCAGCATTGGTTCAACCGTCGTGTTGAGGTACGCCGCTACGGCGCTACGGCTGTGTCCTCCACCGTACCGATTATCGACGCGACGAAATGCAGTCGTCACCTCTCGTACCAAGTCAACGTCAGGATTGCCGAGCGCGCGACCAGGTCCAATGGCTTGTTCAATCTGTACCGATCTCCCGCTGAGCACTGATGCGCCGACGCCTGCCGCACTGGCGCTCACAGTCTTAAAGAACCGTCGTCGCTGCACACTGTCTCCTACTACATCTCGCGTCGTCGGCAGGCTAGAAGAGCCAACACCGGTTACGTATGCGTCGGAAGATTGCGACGAGAGGTTGAACCAGAGACAGCGTTGAGGAATGCCGAGCGTGTGCGCCCACCTGTCGAGCTTGTCAAGATCACGAGCAAGAGTTTCGCCGCGTTCGATGCGGCTGACTTGGCCCTGTGTCAAACCGAGCCACTCAGCGAGGTCGGCTTGCTTGACCTCAGGTGTCTGCACCTTGCGATATGCGCGAAGTAACCGCCCGAAATGGCGATCTACCAGGGCTTCTTGAATCTCAGCTTGATCCCAGAAGGCGACCGGCAGTCTAGGCGCATCGCCCTTCTCGCTGGCGGCACTTCGCACACACGGGCTACAGAAATCGGCTCGGTTGTCCGCAGCGAGCAGCGCACCGCATGTGCGGCACGGATGACGCTTGCCGCGCTGTCTCATGTCACTCCCGATGGTGCGTGGGTGCGCAGTGTATGGCCAACGGTACCGCCTGTGACCTGTAGATATGCACACAGTACATATCTGCAGGTCAAGTATGCATTGATCGCTTTCGTCTCTGAGTGATTCGGGCCGATGGTTTCGGTAAGCGAGATCACCGGGAGGAAACGTGCTCGACGACAACTTGGCGGCGGTGCTGATCGTCGCGATCGTGGTGGTCGCTTGGACGGTGGCCGACATCGTGCGTGGTGTGCGGGGGCGGTCATGACGGCTGTTGATGGTGTCGATGGTCGGTTGTTCACGACGTGGGTTACGTCGCTTGGCGGTGTTGATCATGCGGTGACGGATGAGGAGTGCGGGGCGCGGGCGGTGGAGAACCGGGGTGTGTTTTTGGCGGTGTGTGGGGTGGTGTTCCTGCCGGGGCCGATGGAGGGTGCGCCGGAGCTGCCGTGTTCGGGTTGTGTGGCGTTCTTGCGTGCTCGTGCGGAGTTGCGGGGTTTCCCGGAGCGATTGGACACGCGGCGGCGGGGATGGTTGTCCCGGTGGTTGTCGTGCCGACATGAGCTACGGGCAGGTGCGGGCGGCGCTTTTGTGCCCCCCGACGCGCCCGCGCCTGCCGATCACCAACGGCGAGGCAGGCACGCGGCATCGACCAGGGGTGGGGGTCGTCGTGGCTGAGGCGCGGGGGGTGTTGTTGATGTGTGTGCGCAGCAATCGGGCAGTGTCGTGGTGGGTGAGCGGCAACGCACATGTCATGTGGTGCCGTATCCGGAGACTGTGGAGATCCCGGAGTTTCTGACCGCGTATTGCGGGTTGCGAATCGCGCCGGGGTCGGCGGATGTTGTGTCGTCGGTGGGTATGCCGTGTGAGGCGTGTTTGGCGCATTCCTCTATTCCGGTGTTTTCGATGCTTCGTCCGCTTCGCGATCAGATCGGCGGCGTTGGTGAACTTTGAATCGATGCTGCCGTCGGATGAGTGGCAGCACCCGCAGGTGCATTGGCATGCCTATGTCGAAACACGGGAGCGGGACGAGGCTGCGGGCACGGCCGAACGGGTGGCGCGGCGGGAGCGGGAGCCGGATGCGGTGTTGCGTTCGCCGTGGCGGGTGGCGTCTTGGATTGACAACCAAACCCGGCGGCACGTCAACGTTCGAAAGGTGTGGGCTGGTCACGAGGGCGTGTGGGTCACGATCGGCGATGAGGACGACTTGGAGCATCTTCGCCGGGAGAATTATCGAATCGCGACGTGCGGCGATTCTATCTATACCGATATCTACTCCGAGTCGGAACATCACGATGTTTACATGGAGGCGGTGACCGATGAGCAGTGCCTACACGGATGTGCCGCCGGAAGTGCCGAATAACGATACCACCGCGATGGAGGCGTCTGATTCAATACCTCACGATGACGGCATCTATTTCAAACGTTTATGCACTCGTGAAAGATCCCGAATTTGCTGTGGAGCACGAAGAATTTGAGTGACGGGTCTCGGTGACCATCGGCCGTCTTATTTTTCGAAGAATGATGGCAACTGTTTTCATCTGTGGTTCACGGATGCGGAGTCGGTCTTGGCAATTGGTCGGGAGATGATCGAAGTCGGGATCAGATTCGCTGCGCAACTACCTGGTGTCGTTGCCAATCAGGTCGTGGAACATGACAAATCGAATATCGAAACGGTGGATGGGGTGAACGAGAGTGAAAACGCTTCAGGTGACGATGCCACCAGAGACGACACCTCAGGAACCGTCGCCCCTTAGTGAGCCGGTCGAGCCGTTCGTTCCTACGGCGGGGAACTGTTCGGCTGGCGGCAACCATGCGCCGATTCCTGTGCAGGGCAAAAGCTACAGTGAATGCGCGAAATGTGGCGAACGGTGCTAGCCGAGTACGACACCGTGTATCACTTTCGGAATCAATCGGTCGCGGGGTCGGGTCCACGGCTGGTGTTGGGGCTCGGCGTGATCGTCTACCAGGCTATATGCGGCGGCAAAGATGTAGTCATTCATGGCGATGAGACATCGGAACGGATTGTTATCGGTGGAACGAGTTGGGCAGTCGATCATCGGGATTTCGCCGATGAACAGTGGATCGTTCGGTGGACCTGCGTCACCTGAGTCACTGTGTGCATTTTCGGCCCCGTGCACAAGTCCGTTGGACCTGAATGATGATTCCTGAATCGGAACAACAGTTGAGATCACCGAACCGAGAAGGAGAGAGAGGGCAACGTCACATGAGCGGGCAGACCTGTGAGCTGTGCGACGGAAAAGGATGGGTTGATGACGGCCCCAAAGCACCCAAACGGGAATCCTGCCCGTGCTGCGGTGGCAGCGGGACAATGTGAAGCCTACGAAACGGTCGACCGGGTGACTCATGACTGATAACGCGCACAACAAGAGCACCTGCTGCGGCGGGAGGAAAGAGGGCTAGGGACAGGCCGAGCCACCCCGTGGCCTGACAAGACGTGGGGGTGGCTCGGCTGGGAATGGCGAGCATGAGGAGGGTTTGCCGCGTCTGGTGCGGCGGGGTGAGGAAGCTGACAACCGCCCATACGAGTCATACACCGGCTGCTGCCGCGCATCCCGACGGCTCTGACCTGCGCTAACCTTGCCCTTGCTGCCCATGTCAACGACAGTAGGCCAACAAATGTGACCTCTCGCCAAGGTGGCCTTCAGGGCATCGAGGCTCGGAGGATCGCCATCGGCGCGCTGTAGACGGTGAACGCCCCGTAGCCCCAGTAGGTCGACTCCACCTCCCGGCAGCCCGCCTCGCGGAGCGCCGCCGTCCAGTCCGCCACGGAGCGGTAGGTGAAGGCGAACGGGATCCGCTCCGCGGACAACAGGCAGGACGACGCGTCGAGCAGTGCGAGCACGGCGAGCTTGTCGTCGGCGCTGAGCCTGCCGAACTTCGTGGTGAGCGCGTTGTTGTGCAGCGCGGGCCCGTCGGAGAAGGAGTCCTCGACAATGACGATCTGCCCACCCGGACGCAGCACCCGGCGTGCCTCGCGCAGCAACGCCTCCTGCACTTCAGTGGTCTCGTGGTGCAGGAAGAGGCGGAACGAGACGACGTCGGCGCTCGCGTCGGGGACCGGGATCTCGTCCTGGCGCTCCTGGTGTGCGAAGCGCAGCCGCTCGCCGGTCAGCACGGAGGCGGCGCCGTGGGTGTCGGTCCCGGTGAACAGTTCGCAGCGGCTGTTCGTGCGGAGCACGAAGTCGCCGAACTTGTTGTTCTTGTTGCCAACGTCCACGATGTGACCGGCGGCGCGGTCCAGCCCCGTGAGCGCCGCGGTGCGGCTCCAGCCGCCTTCGTAGTCCTTCGACACCAGCGCGGCGAAGCCGGCCGCGTCGTACTCCTTGCGCGCGGCCGCGAAGACGTCGTCGACCGCCGCCTCGGTCGTGCATTCGCGCAGCAGAGCCAGTTTCTCGGTGACGAGAGCGCGCGCGGCACTGTCGAGGTGCAGCTCCCATGAGACGGGCAGCGCCTCCGCGACGAACGCGTTGGCCGCGTCGTTTCCGCGCAGCCGCAGGAAGATGTGCTGCGCGTCGGTGCCGACGAGCGGCTGGTCAACGATTGCCGACATGCTGGTGGACTCCTGTGTTCGAGGGTGGCAGAGACTCAGGCGGCGGTCAGTTCGAAGTCCGCCAGCGTCTCGTCGATCGCGTGCCGGCTCAGGTCACCGAGGACCGGGTTCGTCCGCAGGTCGTACGCGATGAGCCCGACGCAGAGTGCCCAGCCGCGCCCGCGCGCCCAGGTGTCGTCGTCGACCGGCAGCTCGGCGCGGAAGGTCTCCCGGCCCGAGGGGGTGAGGTACGTCCAGGCCACCATGAGGTCGACCGCGGGATCGCCGACGTTGCACAGTCCCCAGTCGATGACCGCGTCGACGCGGCCGTCCTTGACGAGGATGTTCCCCGGGTGCAGGTCGCTGTGCACCCACACCGGTTTGCCGCGCCACGGCGGCACCCGCATCGCCGACTCCCAGGCCGCCGTGGCCAGGTCCGTGTCGACGATGCCGCGCAGGTTCTCGATCGACGGCCGGACCGCCACCTCGCGGACCGGCAGCGGCACCCCGCGCAACCCGCTGTGCAGTCCGGCGCGCGGCGCGTCGCCGGTGGGGATCCGTTGGAGGGCCGAGACGAACGCGGCCAGGTCGCGTGCGGTCCGGTGCTCGTCGGTGGTGTTGGCGGTGATGGCGTCGGTCCCGTCGAGCCACTGGTAGACCGACCAGTGCCACGGGAAGTCGTCGCCCGGCACACCTCTGCCCAGCGGGGTCGGGATCTTGGCCGGCAGCCGGCGGGCATGGCCGGGCAGCCAGCGCTGCTCCTTGCGCACGTGGCCCGCGCTCCATTCCGAGCAGGGCATGCGCACGCACATCTCCCCGCCCAGCCGGAAGATCGCGTTGTCCACCCCCGCGGAGTCGACCGGCGTCACGGGCAGCTCGGCCCACTCGGGGAACTGCGCGGACAGCAGCCCGCGCACGAGGTCGGCGTCGAGGTGCGTCCTGTTCACGAGCGCCCTTTCCAACTCATGCCGTCGACCGGGCGCTGGTCCGCGTAGGCCCGCCAGGTGCTGCGCACCATGTCCGACAGTCCGTGGCTGGCGCGCCAGTCGAGCCGGCGATCGATCTTCGCCACCGACGCGACGACCTCGGCCGGGTCGGACGGCCGGCGACCCGCGATAGTCGTGCTGACCGGCATCCCGGTGACCAGCCGCACCTCGTCCAGCACGTCCAGCACGGAGTGGCCGCGTCCGGTGCCCACGTTGAAGACCTCGGCACAGGGTTCCCGCTCGAGGTGGCGGATCGCCGCGGCGTGGGCGTCGGCCACGTCCGCGACGTGGACGTAGTCCCGGATCCCCGTGCCGTCCGGGGTCGGGTAGTCAGAGCCGGTCACCTGCACCGGTTCGCCCGCCAGCGCCTGCCGGAACACCATGGGCAGCAGGCTGGTCCCGGCCCGGTCGGCCAGTGCCGGGTGCGCGGCGCCGACGACGTTGAAGTACCGCAACGAGATCCAGTTCAGCCCGCACGCCGTGCCCACCGCGCGCAGCAGCCACTCGCACACCAGCTTCGTCTCGCCGTACGGGTTGATGGGCTTGGTCAGCGAGTCCTCGGTGACCAGCGTGTCGTCCGGCACCCCGTAGACCGCGGCGCTGGAGGACAGGAGGATCGAGGTCACCTTGGCCTTGCCCATCTCCTCGAGCAGCACGCGCAGCGGCTCGACGTTGGCGCGGTAGTACCCGAGCGGGTGGGCGACCGAGTCCGGTGCGGACTTGCGGCCGGCCAGGAAGATCACGCCGCTGATCTCGTGCTCCCGCAGGGCGTTGGCCACCGCGCGGCGGTCGGTGGCCGACGCGACGATCAGCGGGACGTCGTCGGGAACGCGTGCCGCCACGCCGGTCGACAGGTCGTCGAACACCACGACCTCGCGGTTCTCCGCGCGCAGTCGGTGCGTGACATGTCCGCCGATGTACCCCGCACCACCCACCAGAAGCCAGGTCATCGCACACCCCCGGGGTGTCAACAGAGTTCGAGCCGATGCCATGACCTTCTTCGAGCGCTGTACATGTTCGCTCGAAGAGCGTTCAAGGAAGTCCGCGAGCGCGTTGACCACCCGCCGAGGATTTCCTTATCGTTCAACCAATTCGCGTGGGGGCGTCTTTCCTGTCGATGAGGGGAATCATGAGCGACAACGGTGCCGGACGAACGCTGGACACGGTGCTGACCATCGCCGTCCAGGTCGGTGGCGGCGAGCTGAACGCGGACTCGGACCTGATCGCCGCCGGTTTCGACTCGATCGCGATCATCGAGCTCGCGACCCGGCTCACCGACGAGTTCGGGGTGCCCTGTGGCATCGACGATGTCTTCGAGGCCACGTCGGTCGCCGAGCTCGCCGGGGTGCTGGACGGTCGCCTCGAGGGCGCCCGCTCCCGGTAAGGCGCGGCGGCCGACCATGAGAGTCGCAGCGCCGTGTCCGGTCGTCGCGCGGATCCGGGACGTGGCGGACCGGCACGCCGAACGGACCGCGGTCGTCCTGGCGGACGAAAGCCTGTCCTACGCCGACCTGTGGCACTCGGTGGGCCTGTGGGCCAAGCGGTGCGCCGGCCTGCCGACCGGGTCACCGGTCGTCATCGTCTCCGACGGGCATCTCGACCTGCCGGCCGCGTTCCTTGGGGTGCGCGCCGCCGGTCTGGTGCCCGTGCTCGTCGACGGGCTCCTGCCGGCCGCCAGGGTGGCGGCCACCGTCGGCGCGGCCCGTCCCGCCGCGGTCATCCGGCTCGGCGACACCGAGCCGGAGGTCGTGGCGACCGAGGAGCCGGGGGCGCGCACCCTGCCGGTGGGCACCGGGTACGTCGCCTTCTCCTCGGGAAGCCAGGGCACCCCGAAGGGCATCGTCGGCCAGGCGGCCGGGTTGCCGCACTTCCTCGACTGGGAGATCGGCAGGCTCGGCCTGCGGCCCGGCAGGCGGACCGCGATGCTGACCTCGCCGTCGTTCGACGTGGTGCTGCGGGACCTGTTGCTGCCGTTGCTCGCCGGTGGGGAGCTGCACATCGCGGAGAGTCGGGTCCGGTCCGCGCCCGGTCTCGTCCTGCCGTGGCTCGCCGAGCACGCCGTCGAGGTCGTGCACGTCGTGCCGAGCCTGAGCGCGAGATGGCACGCCGCGGCGGACCACCCGGTGCCCGCGCTGCGCTGGACGCTGTTCGCGGGCGAGCCGCTGTACGACCGGCACGTGACGCGGTGGCGGTCGGTCGCGCCGAACTCGCGGGTGCTGAACCTGTACGGCCCTTCGGAGACCACGCTCGCGAAGTTCTGCCACGAGGTGCCGGCAGAACCCGCGCCCGGTCTGCAGCCGGTCGGCCGGCCGCTGCCGGGCACCGAGGTCGAGCTGGAACCGGTCACGGACGCCGACGGCGAGGTGACCGCGCACAGCATCACGATCGGCACGCCGCACGGCTCGCTCGGCTACCTCACCGACACCTGCTCCGCCGCCGACCTGGAGCGCCTGCGTCGGGCGGACGGCACGACCCGCTTCCGCACGCAGGACCGCGGCCGGTTCACCGGCGACGGGGACCTCGTGGTCCTCGGCCGGCTCGACTCGCTCGTCAAGCGGCACGGCACGTTCGTGGACCTCGCGAACATCGAGACGATCGCGGCCACCCTGCCGGACGTGCACGCGGCGTGCTGCGTGCAGCTCGTGCCGAGCGGTCGGCTCGTGCTCGCCGTCGAGGGCCCGGACGACGCGGCCGCGGCCGGCTTCCGGCGACTGCTGCTACCGCGGCTCGGCGCCGAGCTGCCCGACGAGATCCGTGCGTCGCGGTCGCTGCCGCGGTTGCCGAGCGGCAAGGTGGACCGGGCGGCGCTGCGGGCACTACTCACCGAACAGGACGACTGAGGGGCACCCGATGGCGGACGAGCGGCGGCGGATCCTGTTCTGCAAGTGGCAACCCGACCTCCTCGGCGCGCTGCTGGACCTCGGTGCCGAGGTGCACCTGGTGCTGGACCGCCTCGACGTGATGCACGAGAACCCGAGCGAGGAGCTGCTCGGCCGGTGCCGGCAGGTCTACCGGGTCAGCGGTTTCGACACGCTGGAGGAGCTGTCCGCGATCGCCGTCGACCTGCGGACGCGTGGGCAGGACATCGACCTCGTGTTCAGCCACAACGAGCTGAGCCAGTTCGGCGCCGGTTACCTGGAACTGTTGCTCGGCCTGGCCACCGACCCACTCGTGCACGTGTCGCATCGGGACAAACGGCTGATGAAGCAGCGGGTCCGGGACGCCGGGGTGCCGACCGCGCGGTTCAGGTCCCTGCCCGACCCGACCGACCGGGCGGCGGTCGCCGCGGTCGCGGCGGAGATGCCGATGCCGGTCGTGGTCAAGCCCGCGGCCGGCTACGGCGCGATGAGCACGCTGCGCGCGGACACACCGGAGCAACTCGTCGAGATCGTCGCGAACTTCACCTACGCGCCACTGCTGCGGTCGCGTCAGCTCATCGTCGAGGAGTTCGTCGACGGCCAGGAGATGTGCGTCGACGCGATCTGGGTGGACGGGAAAGCGCTGACCCTGGTTGGCCACCGCTACCACGTGCCGAGGCTGGCCGTCGACGGCGACCCGGCGGCGTCGAGCCTCGACGGCTCGCGGGTCGTGCTCGAGGAGGACCAGCCAGAGGTGTTCGCTCAGGTGCGGGACCTCCACGAACGGATCAACGACGCGCTGGGCATCCACGACGGCGCGACCCACATGGAGGTCTTCGTCCAGCCGGACGGCGAGGTGCTCTTCTCCGAGATCGGCACCCGGGTCGGCGGCGCGTGGACACCGGAGCTGTTGACCGCGCACCTCGGCCACTCGATCTGGCGGCTGGTCGCGCAGGCCACGATGTTCGGCACGATCCCACCTTCGGCGCGCGCCCACCGCTACCTTGCCGCCGTCCACCTGCGACCCGAGCGGCCCGGGGTGATCACGACGTACCCGACCGAGGCGGAGCTGGCGGAGTTCCCCGGCGTGGTCGACTGGCACGTCTTCCGCCAGGTCGGGGACAAGGCCCGACTCAGCCATCCGTCGGAGTGGTACCTGTTCGTCGTCGTCGGCGCCGAGACGATCGAGGAGATCGACGAGCTGCGCGTGCGGATCGCCGACCGCTTCGTGATCGAGACAGTGGCCTGACCCTCAGGCGCCGGTCACACAGCGGCGTGCGATGGCGCGCGTGAGCGTCTCGACGAGCTCGAGGTCGTACATTCCCCTGGGGTGGAACGAAAGCAGCGTGCCGGTGCCGTCGGCCCGCAGCCCGAGGTTCACGCCGAGGCCCGGTGGGCAGTAGATGTCGTTGCGGGAGGGCAGCGAGACCTTCGTGCACGGCGTCCCGCCGATGCTCGGCGCGTTTCCCTGCTGTGCGGCGAAGTTGAGCAGCAGGTACGGGATCGTCGGCTTCCGGTCGTAGTGCTCCGGGAAGCGGGTGCGCACGTACTGCTCGTGGCTCAGCATGCCGTGCTCGACCGCCTCGACGACACCCGCGCGCACCCTCGGTGTCATCGCGGCGACGGAGTCCGTCCGATCCACGCGGACCCGTAGTTGCACGCGGTTGGCCACGTAGCCCACCAGGTCGCGGGTGGACCGCCAGGCACGGCGGGAGTAGGAGAACAGGAACGGCACGTCGTCGGAGGACGTGTGCTCGCGCAGGCTCACCGCGATCGCCGCCGAGGCGAGCATCGGGCCGGACAGCCGCGCGTCGATCATCCGCTGCCGGAACGCGATGACCTCGTCCTCGGACAGCGGCACGACGCAGTCGTGGATCGGCGCGGCGGGGTCGTACGGCGCCGCGATCGGCAGTTCGAGCCGGGGATAGGCGCCGAGGCCCGCGTTGTGCCGGTCCCAGTACGCGAGTGCGGCCTTGCCCGCCGCACCGTCGAGCCAGTCGCGCTCGTCGCGGGCGAACCGCGCGGCGTCGGAGACCGGCACGTCGAACTCGGCCGCCGGCCGGTCCTTGAGGCCGTCGTAGACGGTCGCGAGGTCGGCGAGCAGCAGCCGTGCGGAGAACCCGTCGAACAGGCTGTGCTCCACCGCTATCCCGAGCACGTCGTGGTCCGGCTCGCGCAGGAGCAGCGCGCGGGTCAAAGGTCGCTCGAACGGGTCGAAGTCCCGCTGCAGCCAGGTGAAGGCCGCCGCCACCTCGTCGGGAGTGTCGGCGTCGGTGACCCGCAGCGGCCAGACCGCCCACTTCGCCGGCAGGCACCCGACGACGTCGATCGACCGGCCCGGCAGGAGGTAGGTGCGCAGCACGCTGTGCCGCCGCGCCAACAGCCGCAGCGTCAGCTCGAGCCGCGCCACGTCGAACCGGCCGGGATAGGAGAACGCGTGCGAGACCGGCGGCTTCCACCACCGGTCCGGGCCGTGCAGCAGCGCGAGGCGCTTAGCCTGGGTCGTGCTCGTGGGTACCTCGTGGCCGGACGTCGGCGCGGTCGAGAAACCTTGTGCTGGCAGTGACACCGGGTACCGTCCCATGCGGGCACGGTAGGCGCGGCGCGACTCGCCGCGATCCACGCTCGGTCGAATCCTTGCCCCGTAACAGGAAAGGACGGACCGCATGCGGTACTCGGGGGTTTCCTGGGGCGCCACCGGCTATGCCGTCGAGGTGCTCGGCGACGACGGCAGGGTCGCGACGGCGCCCGTCCGGTTCCGCGTCGACCAGACCGACGCGATGATCACGTATCTGCGCGACCTCGGCCGGTCCGCCGTCACCGTCGTCGACAGCACCAACGGCCTGCTCGACGGCCGGATGATGGCCGCCGGGCTGGACGTCTACCGCGCCGACCCGCACGTGCTGCCCCAACGCCCGCTGTTCGGTTCGGTGGCCCCCGACCAGCTCGCGCTGGCCGCGCACCGCGATCTCGCGGCCCTGACCCGACTGGAGCGCGACCGCGGCACCCAGACCGGCCGCGAGGGCGACCTCGAGGCCGGGATCGCCGCCAGCGCCCCGGTGATCGACGCGCTGACCGACGCTGGCCGCTGTCTCGGCTTCGGCAGTCGCGACCGCCGGGAGGTCGCCCTGACCTTCGACGACGGCCCGAACCCGCCCTACACCGGGCAGATCCTCGACACCCTGGAGCGCTACGGCGTGCCGGCGACGTTCTTCTGCATCGGCCTCAACGCGAGCGGCCAGTCAGAAGACATCGCGCGCATGCGCGAGCAGGGGCACGGGCTCGGCAACCACACCTGGTCGCACCCGTTCCTGCCGGAGCTGTCCCGGTCGCAGCTCGCCGAGCAGGTCGTCCGCACCGGCGAGGCGATCGCCGAGGCGAGCGGTGGTCCGGCGCCGACGCTGTTCCGGCCGCCCTACGGCTCGCGGACACCGGAGGTGGCGAGCTGGCTCGGCGAGCTGGACTCGACGATCGTGCTGTGGGATGTCGAGCCGTTCGACTGGGCCATGCGCGGCGCCGACACGATCGCTGACATCGTGCTCAAGGAGACCCGGCCCGGCTCGATCATCCTGCTGCACGACGGCGGCGGCGACCGCTCGCAGACGGCCGCCTCGGTGCCGCTGATCGTCGAGGGGCTCCTGGCGCAGGACTACACTTTCGTCCTGGTCGACGATCTGGTCGCGGCCGACGGGCGACCGGTGCGCGCTCACTGAGTGGGAAACAGTCCGTCCACGAAG
>Ga0193717_1000291_pt1 | contig 37322 bp, 23 predicted proteins | sample U2c2metaG_FD_145900 | JGI IMG/M metagenome (GOLD analysis project Ga0193717, IMG submission 145900) | Soil microbial communities from a riparian zone of the East river system, Colorado, United States - U2c2 | ecosystem: Environmental > Terrestrial > Soil > Riparian zone | place: USA: East River... | reverse complement strand
AGCCGATAAAGGCAATATCTTCAGGAATCCTGAGTCCGCGGTGCTTTAAAGCAGACATACAGCTTACCGCTGAAGTGTCATTGGATGCAAATACACCGTCTGGCAGGGGATCCATGGCCATAATCTTTTCTGCTGCGTCAATTCCCGCTTTTTCGTCGAGCCTGGTGACCAGCACATTTGCTTCATTGTATTCCAGCCCAAAATCCTGCAGCGCAGATTTGTAGCCGGACAGCCTGTCGGCGTAAACATTCCTGGTCAGCTCGCCGGTAATGTGAAAAATGTTCTTGCAGCCTTGTTCTGCCAGGTGTCTGGTCGCCTCATACCCGGCTTTTCTATTGTCAATCATGACACTGGTGCATTGAGGGTGTTCCAGTACTCTGTCAAAAAATAGCAGGGGAATTCCCTTTTTTAACAGAAGTTCGAAATGTGAGGTATCTTTAGTGTCGTAAGCCAGTGAAACCATAATCCCGTCAACGCGGTTGTTGAACATGGTCTGTACGTTTAGCGCTTCTTTTTGTGCGGATTCCAGGGACTGGCTGATGATCAGGTTATAACTGGCCTCATTGGCAACCTTCTCCATGCCCGAGAGTACAGCTGACATAAAATTGCTGTTGAGCCTGGGTATGATCACCCCAATGGTATTGGTTCGTTTGCTCCTGAGGTTACTGGCGAAGGTATTGGAACGGTAGCCCATTTCCATTGCAACCTCCTTAATTCTCTTTTTTGTTTTTTTGTTTATCGAAGGATGATCCTTTAGGCCCCGGCTAACAGTAGCCGCAGAAATGTTCAATTCAGCAGCAATATCATATATAGTTACTTCTTTACCGGATTTCATTTTGGTGTGTTTGGATAAGCAATTTACAAATAAATTGTAAGAGTTTCTGTGCAATCGGTTGCATTATTTATTTGTTGCGTTATTTGATCATATTTTACTCCAAATGGGTTATAATTGGTGTTTAAACATCATTATTAAAATATTTATGCTAAAGAATGCAACAATCCGGATTATCCGGCAAAGAAAAATAAAATAATTACTGCAATCGGTTGCAAATACTAAAATAATGGCTAACTTTATTTTGATAACCAAGGTATAAATCCGTAAAATATTGCTTATGAACTACATATGGAAAGACACTTCCTAAGGACGGTGCTAAGTTAACCTCAAAACTCCCTACATCTAATCATCACCTAAAACTAAACTTAATGATAAAGAATTTACAACACCGGAAGGTATTGTTTACTGGCAGGCTTCTGTTTTATGCTGTCCTGCTTTGTATCCTTTCCTTTTCTTCGATGGCAATTTCATTGCCTTATCCGGGATCACCAAATCTTCACAGTTTATCCGGTAATCCGGTTGCCCAGACCATCCGCGGCAAGGTTACAGATTCAAAAAACCTGCCGCTGCCAGGGGTAAGCATAACTGTTAAAGGCAATAAACAGGGTACCATGACCAATGCGGCGGGGCAGTATATACTTGCCGATGTACCTGATAACAGCATTCTTGTATTCAGTTCTCTGGGTTATGAAACTCAGGAAGTACCTATTGCAGGTAAAGGAACGACGGTCAATGTTGTGCTGGCTGATAAGAATACTGATTTAAACGAAGTTGTTGTCGTTGGCTATGGTACAGCGCTGAAAAAAGACCTTACCGGGGCGATCTCACAAGTGAAAGCAACCCAGTTGGAAAATCAGCATCCCAATAATGTGCAGGATCTGCTCCGCGGAAATGTAGCGGGAATGAATGTCGCTTTTTCCGCGTCGCCAAAGGGCGGTAACAATTCAGATCTACAGGTGAGGGGAAAGTCGTCACTGATCGCAGGGGTGACGCCGTTGCTTGTCGTGGACGGAGTCATTTATCCGGGACAGCTGAGCGATATTAATCCGAGTGACATTGAAACTATTGATGTGCTGAAGGATGCAAGTTCAGCTGCAGTGTACGGGGCTAAGGCGGCCAGCGGAGTGGTTATTATTACAACTAAACGCGGAAAATCCGGTAAGCCGATCATTACGCTAAACGCAACAGCTGGTTTCGCTTCAAGAGAGGTAACGGAACATGTTTATGACGCAAATGGATTTGTGAACTGGCGTACTGATGTTTTGAAAAGTGTAAATGCGGGGACGATAGCCACTCAGCCATCCCGGTTTAATGACCCGCGTACGCTTCCTTCAAATGTAACACTGGCGCAGTGGTTTGCCTATGACAATACACCGGTTACCGCTGACCCGGTTGAGACGTGGCTCAACAGGCTAAAAATGTTTCCGGTAGAAATAGCCAACTATAAGGCTGGAAAAAGTACGAACTGGGAAGACCTCATTTATCAAAATGGTTTCCGTCAGGATCATACGATAGGTCTCTCGGGCAAGAAAGATGAAGTTTCTTATTATTTGTCGCTGGGCTATACGGACAATAAAGGACTGACCATTGGAGACCAATACAAAAATGCCCGTGCAAGGCTTAATCTGGAAGGAAAAGCGGCTAAGTTTGCTACTGTGGGTGTGAACTTTCAGTACGCCAGCCGCGATGAAAGTCCTGTCCCGATAGATTTCGGGCAGATCAGAAATGCGTCCCCGCTCGGAGAAAAGTATAAGGATGATGGCGTGACCCTCCGGCCAAGTCCAAATGACGACCTTGGGAATAACAGAAATCCTTTTCTCGACAATGTTTACCGGGAGCGAATGCTAAAATACAATACAATATTTTCAACATTATTTGTGAAGGGGGATCTGCCTTTCGGATTCTCCTACTCTGTGAACCTTACTCCGAGTTACGACCAGACCAGGGAGTTTAACCATTATTCTGCAGACCATCCGGACTACGTGGCCAGAAAAGGGTTTGCCAACCGTATTGAGACCACGCGCTTTCACTGGCAAATTGACAATATACTGAAGTGGAATAAAACATTTAATAAAATACACCGTTTCGATGTGACATTATTGGCGAATGCGGAAAAACTGAAGCAGACTTCGTCAAGAATAGAAAACGAAGGTTTCGATCCGAATGATGATTTGAGCTATCACAATATCGGTTCCGGGACAAGACCAATTGTGAGCAGCAATGACATTGTAACTACCGGGGACGCGCTCATGGCGAGGTTAAATTATACACTTAATGAAAAATATCTGCTGACGGCAACGGTCAGACGTGATGGTTATTCTGCTTTTGGACAAAGAAATCCCAGGGCAACTTTTCCTTCCCTGGCTTTGGGCTGGGTATTCAGTGATGAAAACTTCATGAAGTCTGTTACCTGGGTCAACCGCGCAAAGCTGCGCTTGTCTTATGGTGCAGTAGGTAACCGGGATATTGATGGTTATCTGGCGCTTTCGAATCTCAGCACGGGGAAATATCTTTATGTGAACAATGCGGGGGTTGTTTTGCCGGTGGCCCAGCTGTTTATAGACAGAATGGTAAACAAAGACCTGAAATGGGAATCGACTACGTCAATTAACGGCGGGCTGGATTTTACCCTGTTTAATAATATTATAGATGGTTCACTGGAAGTGTATAAGAAAAATACAAGTGATCTTTTGCTGCTGCGGGCCTTGCCAAGTGTGACCGGGTTTTTTAACGTGGCATCCAATTTGGGTAATGTGACCAATACGGGTTTTGAGCTTGCACTGAGCAGCAACAATATCACAAGGGATAATTTCTCCTGGAGAACTTCCGGAAATTTATCTGTGAACAGAAATAAGATCGTGCACCTCTTTGGTAAGGTCAACAAGCGGGATCAGCAGGGCAATGTGATCGGGCAGGTAGAGAATGACGATCCGGGTAATGGCTGGTTTATCGGAAAGGATGTCAATGCGATATGGGACCTGAACGTTCTGGGCGTGTGGCAGCAAAACGAAGCTGCAGAGGCTACGAAATATGGCGTCAAACCAGGAGATTTTAAAGTTGAGGATATTAATGGAGATTATAAATACACAGATGCTGATAAGCAATTCCTGGGTTCAAGAAATCCTAAATTCACGGCGGCGATCAGGAATGAATTTACATTTTTTAAGCGGTTTGACTTCTCTTTTTCCATGTATTCTTACTGGGGCGCTTTGACAGATTTTAATGAAGCAAAGAATAATGCCGGTTTCCAGGACAGACAGAACTCTTATAAACTGCCTTACTGGACGCCTGAAAATCCAATTGATGACTATGCAAGGCTATTTTCGAGTAATGGAAGTGCGAATTACAGTGTGTACAGAAAGACTTCATTTATCAGGTTAGACAATGTTTCTCTCGCCTATACTTTGCCAAAGAAACTTGTTGAAAGAGGAAGACTAAATAGTGTGCGGATTTTTACAACAGTTCAAAACGCAGCAATTTATGCTCCTGACTGGGATTATTGGGATCCTCAAAATAAGAATCCTACTCCAAGATATGTCACTTTGGGCTTAAATGTAACCCTATAAATTAATTTAAAAATTTCAACAATGAAACCATCATGATCTTTCAAATACACAAAAGAGCGATTAGATCATGATAGCTTCATCACAAATAAAAAATAAACTATAAACAGATGAAAACTATATATAAAATATCATTTGCCTGTCTGATATTAATCATCTCCATTGGGCTTGGCTGTAAGAAAAGCTTCTTAGAGCCTGATCCGCTTTCTTTTTATACAGATGAAGATTTTAAATCGCCGGAGTTTTACCGTGCGGCACTGATTTCCTGTGCGAGAAATTTACGAAATGAATATTTCGGTGATGGCCCGCCCTGGGTTACGGAACAAATATTTTCTGAGGTAGCTGTGGAAGGTATTACAGATAAATCGGGCCCGGCCCAGGATTTGAATTTATTGATCACACCGGATGCCAATCTGAATTCTGTCGATTTCAATAAGATAGGATATTATTGGGATGAAGGTTACAAAGGGATTAAATACGCAAATACCATAATCAGCCGCATTGACAGTGGTGAATTTAAAGACGAAGCGGAGCGAAATTCCATATTGGGCTCTGCCTATTTCCACAGGGCTTTCCGTTATTATCGTCTAGCAAACCAATTTGGTGACGTGCCGCTGTTGTTAAATGAAGTGACCACACCCAGGTTTGATTTTTATACGACAAAAAGGGACGTGATCCTGCAAAAGATGAAAGAGGATCTGGAGTTTGCTGCGTTGTGGGTAACTGACAATGTGAATAAGGGTGAGGTAACCAAGGGAGCTGTCAATCATTTGCTTACAAAGATCAACCTTTGCCTTGGTAAATTTGACGATGCCATTGCTTCTGCCAATGCGGTAATTGATGGCGGCCGTTATGTTCTGATGACCGATCGTTTTGGATCTGTAGAAGCTGATGCGACCAGAAACGTGATCTGGGATCTTCACAGGCCTGAAAACAAATCTCTGAGCGAGAATAAAGAAGGGATTTTTATGGTCATAGACCGCCAGGTAGACGGTGGGTTTGAAGGCGGATCTAAAATCATGCGGAACGCTGTGCCCAACTGGGGCTCAAATATCAATACTCCTAATGGTAAAAAAGGCACTAATGATGCCATAGGCCTCGAAATCACCCAGTCGGATATGTATGGAAGAGGAATTGGCAGAGTTCGCGGAACATCGTACAGCACTCAGGCCATTTGGGATGATCCTAATGACCTGCGGCATATTAAAGGCAACTGGATGAACATGGAAGACCTGGTCTATAATGATCCGAATTTAAAGAAATCTGATCCTGAATATTACAATAAACCGGTCAGACTGCGCAATGCCAACGGGGGGCTGATTGTTACGGATACCATCAGAAGCTATTATGGCTGGCCGCAATATAAGCTGTTCATCCCTGATTTTGAAAATGCACCGATGCAGGGCGGACATACCGACTGGTATGTATTCCGTTTGGCAGAAACCTACCTGCTCAGGGCGGAGGCTTATTACTGGAAGGGTGATCTGGCCGGTGCAGCTGCAGATATTAATAAAATAAGAGCGCGTGCCAAGGCTGCTCCTTATGCCGCTGGAAATATTACGATCGGGACCATCCTTGATGAGCGTGCCCGTGAGCTTTATTATGAAGAGCCCCGCAAAACAGAACTGACACGTATTGCCTATATTTTTGCCCTTACCGGTAAAACCGCATACAATGGCAAGGCCTACAGTCTGAACAATTTTTCGGAAAACAATTTCTTTTATGACAGGGTCAAGGAAAAGAACGTGTTCTATAAAAACGGTGTAAAGACCAATCACGGCGATCAGTATACCATGAGCGCGTATCACGTGCTTTGGCCTGTGCCTCAGGGTGCAATCCGTGCAAACGTAGAGGGGCACATCAATCAGAATATTGGATATTCCGGTTCTGAAAGTAATATCCCGCCTTTAGATAAAATAGAGTAACACACCTATATGTATCAATGTTAGCTTTCGGCCAATCTGAGGATTGGCCGAAAGCATAAACGGACCTTGTATGTGTTCATTAATTATTAAAGAAACGTTAATATATTAGAAATCGATTGCATATTTGTACAAATGAAATTACCATTAGCTTAATGAAAAAAGGATCAGAAAATACGATGAAGGATATAGCCCTGGAACTGGGTTTGTCATCTTCCACAGTATCGAGAGCATTGCAGGATCATCCGCACATCAGTCAGGAGACTAAAATAAAAGTGAATGAGGCTGCAAACAGGCTGGGCTATAGTTATAATGCAGTTGCTGCCAGTTTAAGGAACAGCAAATCCAATACCATAGGTCTGATCATTCCCAGAATCTCCAAATACTATCAGTCGACTGTAATTACAGCGATACAGAATAAGCTCCACGAGCATAAATATAATCTGATGATATGCCAGTCTAATGAATCGCCTGAACTGGAAAAGGAGCTGGTCAATGCACTTTATGCTTCGAGAGTAGAGGGCCTTATCGTATCATCTACCCTCAATACCACTGATTTTACGCATTTTGATGTTTTTTCGCGAAGCAACAGGCCCCTGGTTTTTTTTGACAGGGTTCCTAAGAATTATCCGGCGCATAGAATACAGGGAGATGACTATCATGGCGCACATATGGCGACCAATCATCTGCTTGCACAAGGCTGCAGGAAAGTAGCTTTTATAGGAGGTCCTTTGTTTTGTAATCTATATAGAGAAAGATACGAAGGCTATTCTGATGCCTTAAAAGCACGCAATCTTGCTCCGGATGCAAGTATGGCATTTTTTCATGATTTAACTAAGGAGAATGCATTGTTAAGCTGCGAAAAATTATTCTCGGGGAAAAAAGACAATTGGCCGGATGCTGTTTTTTGCTGTAATGATACGGCTGCTTTAGCGGTTACGTCCTATGCAAAAAAATGCAATATGGAGATACCCGGACAACTTAAAATAACCGGTTATTCAAATGATCCGCTTACAGAAATTATTAATCCGACCATTACATCTGTAGAGCAGTATCCTTCTGAAGTGGGTACTCAGGCTGCGGGAATGATCATGAACCTGATCCAGCAAAAATTAAAGCCCGGCAAGAATTTCATTTCTGTTACCGTAGCCGTCGATCTGGTAAAAAGAGATTCTACCGATAAATAAATTCTTGTTTTTTCTTGCAATATGCAATCGATTGCATATATTTACTTTCAAAACGAAGCAAACGACGGTAATCCTGCTAACCAAAAGGGATTATTTTACATTTGTTGTAATCAAAAGTTATTTATAGATCAAATGGAACAAAACGACCAATTCTCATTAAAAAACAAAGTAATTATAATTACAGGGGCGACAGGAGTATTAGGAACTGCCTTTTCTTTGGATGTTGCTAAGGCAGGCGCTAAGGTTGTGGTGATTGGAAGGAACAAGGAAAGGGCTGATAGTTGTGTTGCTTCAATTAGAGAAGCCGGAGGTGAGGCGGTTGCCGTATTGGCAGACGTCATGGATGAAGATCAGATCACCGCGGCAAAAGACGAGGTGTTGAAAGTATGGGGAACGATTGACGGTCTTGTAAATGCCGCCGGGGGTAACATCGCCGGCTCCGTAATCAATCCTGAGGATAACCTGTTTGATGCCAAAGTCTCCGATATAAAAAAAGCAGTGGATCTGAATCTTTTTGGTACAGTAATTCCAACCCATATTTTCGGTAGGGTTATGGCAGAAAAAGGAAAGGGTTCAATTGTCAATATTTCTTCACTGGCAGCGCAGCGCCCCATTACCAGGGTGCTTGGATATACGCTCGCTAAGTCGGCAATTGAAGCTTATACGCAATGGATGGCGGTAGAGCTGGGGTTGCGCTATGGCGGGGGTGTCAGAGTAAACGCGATAGCTCCCGGGGTGTTTTTGTCTGAACAGAACAGGGATCTTTTAATGAATGCCGACGGCTCATATACAGACAGGGCGCAAAAATTCATCACAAATACTCCCTATCGTCGATTTGGCGACCCTAAAGAATTAACCGGAACCCTGATCTATCTGTTGAGTGAGGCCTCTTCATTTGTAAGCGGGGAGACTGTATTGGTCGACGGTGGATTCAATGCGTATTGCGGAGTATAAGTAATCCTTTTCAATAGGTGATTGTCTTTGATTTTTAATGCTTTCGATTGCATATTTACACCAAGGCTCTTTAAATTGCTATAATGCTATATAATAGCTATTTAAACACATTTAATATTTCTTGATATTTATTTGATAATTAAATATTTTGGATTATATTTACTTTATATATGCAATCGATTGCATATGAAAACCAAATAAAACCATGAACAGACACCACATTTTAAGCAAGTCTTTGAAGTTGCGTCCAGGTTAACGATGAACTGGAAGCGCCTCAGAAAAAGGGGCTTTATCATATTGCAGGTATGAAGTATGATTGGATAAGAACCTAACCAAATAGTAAGAAATTATGCTTAAAAAACTACGAATCACCGGAAGTTGTCAAAAACTTCTGATAACATGTTGTATTTGCATTGCAGGACTGGTTGTGCATGCAAAAAAATCAACCCCTAAAGCCATACGGATTAATTTTCAGTCTGTTCTCCAAAAGAAAGAAGTGCGGGGATTGGTTTCTGACTCTGCGGGAGCTTTGCCCGGGGTTTCAGTCCTTGTAAAGGATAAATCAAATATCGGGACTACTACCGACATCAATGGCCGGTATTTCCTTGAAGTGCCTGATGAAAATTCGGTGCTTGTATTCAAAATGGTAGGGTTTGAAACTCAGGAAATCACTGTTGGTGCAAAATCGGTGATCAATGTAGTCCTCAAGCCTGCCGAAAATATGCTGGATGAGGCTGTAGTGGTAGCTTTTGGAAAACAAAAGAAGGAGTCGGTAATTGGTTCCATCACTACCATCAATCCTAAAGAACTGAAAGTGCCCTCAAGTAACCTTACAACGGCACTTGCAGGAAGACTGGCAGGTATGATCGCTTATCAGCGCGGCGGTGAGCCGGGGCAGGACAACGCCAATTTCTTTATCAGAGGGATTACCACTTTCGGTACAAACCGCAATCCTCTGATCCTCATTGATGGTGTAGAATTGTCTTCCACAGACCTGGCACGCCTTAATCCTGATGATATCAATAGCTTTTCTATCATGAAGGATGCCACGGCAACGGCATTATACGGCGCGAGAGGGGCAAACGGGGTGGTTTTGGTGACTACTAAAGAAGGTAAGGAGGGTAAGGCTAAAATTAGCCTGCGAATGGAAAATTCAGTTTCTGCTCCTACCAGGGATGTGGAGCTTGCTGATCCTGTGACCTATATGCGCTTGCATAACGAGGCGATATTGACCCGGGATCCTTTGGGTGAACTCCCGTACAGCGATGATAAAATCAACAATACCGTTCTTGGATCAGGTTCACTGATCTATCCGTCTACCGATTGGCGGAAAGAGTTGTTTAAGGACTATACCATGAACCAGCGGGTCAACCTTAGTGTGAGCGGAGGTGGTGCTGTGGCCCGGTATTATGTGGCTGGGGCCTTCAACCGTGACAATGGGGTATTAAAAGTAGACGAGCGCAACAACTTTAACAGCAACATTAACCTTAAAAATTATTCTTTAAGATCTAATGTAAACGTGAACCTGACTAAATCAACAGAAATGATCATCAGGCTGAGCGGTAATTTCGACGACTATACAGGCCCGGTTGATGGGGGAGAGGCCATGTACAGAAGGGTTATGCGTACCAATCCGGCATTGTTTCCGGCTTCGTATCCTGTAGATGCTGATCATCAGTTTGTGAAACACATTATGTTCGGTAATGCTGTAGATGGTGATTATTTAAACCCATATGCAGATATGGTAAGTGGCTATAAAGATTATTCAAGGTCAAACCTGGTAGCCCAGTTTGAGGTCAAACAGGACCTCTCGATGCTTACCCAGGGCCTTGCGGTCAGGACCATGATGAATACGACCAGAGGTGCTTTTTTTGATGTGAGCAGGGTATATAGTCCTTTCTTTTACCGGATGGGGCAGTACGACCGTCGCAGCAATACCTACAGGGTAGATGTAATTAATCCGGATGGAGGTACTGATTTTTTAACCTATGCTCCCGGCGAAAAGCGCATCAATTCAACATTCTATATGGAGACAGCGGTGAATTACAGCCGTGATTTTAAAAAACATAACGTAAGCGGATTATTGGTTTCGATCATGCGCCAGAGCCTGACTGCCAATGCACCGTCATTGCAGGAATCTCTGCCTTTCAGGAATTTAGGCTTGTCGGGAAGGGCTACTTATGCTTTCGACAACAGATATTTTGCTGAATTCAATTTTGGGTACAATGGTACAGAACGTTTCTATGAAGACCACAGATTCGGGTTCTTCCCGGCGGGAGGCCTGGCCTGGAGTGTCTCCAATGAAAAGTTCTGGGAACCTTTTAAAAATACCGTAAACAACTTGAGATTAAGGGGTTCTTATGGCCTTGTGGGAAATGACAATATAGGTACCGGACGCTTTCTTTACCTGTCTGAGGTGAATATGGACAACGCCAGTTATGCTTCCGTTTTTGGCCGGGACAATGGTTATACACGAAACGGCATCACCGTGGGCAGGTATTCTGATCAAAGCATCACCTGGGAAACCGCTAAAAAAATGAATCTTGCGGTCGAGCTGGGCTTGTTCAATAAATTGCAGGTCATAGCTGAATATTATACGGAAAAACGTGAAAATATCTTACAGCAGCGTGCTTCTACGCCTGCTTCAATGGGCCTTTGGGTACAGCCATATGCCAATATAGGTAAAGCAAAAGGCAGAGGTGTTGATGTTCAGATCGAATACAACCATTCCTTCAACAAATCATTTTGGATGCAGGGCAGGGCCAATTTTACCTATGCCACCAATGAATATACTGTTTTTGAAGAGTATGACTATTTAAATGAGCCCTGGAAATCACGTATAGGTTATCCTATCAGTCAGCGCTGGGGATATATCGGGGAAAGCTTATTTGTAGATGACGCTGAGGTGGCCAACTCCCCGCAGCAAAGTTTTGGCGGAGTGGTCATGGGCGGTGACATCAAATACCGCGATGTAAACGGCGACGGAAAAATAACCACACTTGACCAGGTGCCGATTGGCTATCCTTCGGAACCTGAAATAGTTTACGGGTTCGGACTTTCAGCCGGCTTCAAAAGCTTTGACATTTCTGCATTCGTGCAGGGGCTTGCACGCGAGTCTTTTTGGATTGATCCGGAAGCAACAGCCCCTTTTGTCTCTTATTATTATCAGTCTGAAAGAGATGCCAGTGACAGGATTCTGGGCTATCAAACCCAAAATCAATTGTTAAAAGCATATGCCGACAGTCACTGGTCTGAGGATAATCGGAATGTTTATGCCCTATGGCCTCGTCTGAGCGCACCGGAAGTCAGCCAGAACAACACGCAGGTCAGTACCTGGTTTATGAGAAACGGGGCCTTCCTGCGTCTGAAACAAGTAGAATTCGGGTATACCCTTTCTAAAAAGATAGCCGATCGCCTGCGTATGAGCTCCCTGAGGGTATACCTTAACGGGACCAATCTTTTTACCCTGAGCAAGTTTCGCTTATGGGATGTGGAAATGGCCGGTAACGGACTTGGGTATCCGGTTCAAAAAGTATTTAATCTGGGCCTTAACGTAACATTTTAAACAGAAAGAAGATGAAAAATATAAGAATAGGTCTTTTTATTGTGCTCTTAGGTGTATCCAGCTCATGTAAAAAGTATCTGGATATTGTCCCGGATAACATTCCTACCATAGAAAATGCATTTACAATGCGCACGAGTGCCGAACGGTTTTTGTTTACCTGTTATGCCTACATGCCGCAGCAAAGCAGTCTTACTGCAAACCCGGCATTTACTTCGGGTGATGAATTTTGGCTGCACAATGATTATACGACGACCGGCTGGAGCATTGCGAGAGGCCTCCAAAATGTGGTAGATCCCTTTTTGAACTATTGGCAGGGGAGCCAGGGAGGCAGGGATTTGTATCAGGGCATCAGAGATTGTAACATCTTTCTGGAGAATGTGGGTACCGTACCCGATCTGGAAAGCTATGAGCGGGACCGCTGGATCGCTGAAGCAAAATTCCTTAAAGCTTACTACCATTTCTGGCTGATCCGCATGTATGGTCCGGTTCCTTTAAAAAAGGAAAATTTACCGGTGTCTGCAGGTATTGAAGATGTTAAAGTGCGAAGGGATAAGGTAGATGACTGTTTTAATTATGTGGTTCAATTGCTCGATGAGGCTGCTGTACCCGGGCTTCTCCCCGACAGAATCGACAATGAAGCTGCCGAATTAGGGCGCATTACGAGACCGGTCGCTCTGGCTTTAAAAGCATATGCATTGGTTACCGCGGCAAGCCCTTTATTTAATGGCAATACGGACTATACGGGTTTTACAGACAATCAGGGAACCAGTTTGTTCAATACAACTTTTGATCCTGCCAAATGGGAACGCGCAGCGCTGGCTTGCAGGGAGGCAATAGAATTAAGTGAGTTCAATGGCAACAAATTATATTATTATACGCAAAGCGGCCAGCAATACAATGTTTCTGACACCATCCGGATTCAAATGAATATCCGTAACAGCGTTACAGAGAAATGGAACAATGAGATCATCTGGGGCAATCCCAACAGTACCGCCAGCACTATTCAGGTTCAGGCTACTGCCAGGGGGCTGGATCCTGCCAAAAGAGCAAACAGCGGTGTGAATGGTAACCTGGCAGTTCCCATAAAAATAACGGACATATTTTATTCTGACAGGGGCGTGCCTATTACCGAAGATCCTGAATGGGACTATGCCGGAAGGTTTAACCTGAAAACGGCAATTGAAGACGACCGCTTTAATATAAGGCAGGGGTACACTACCGCTTCACTTAATTTCAACAGAGAACCAAGATATTATGCAGATCTGGGGTTTGACGGAAGTATCTGGTATGGACAGGGAAAATTTGATGATAATGATACCTGGTACATATCAGCCAAAAAAGGCCAGTCTGCCTCAACTATTGCCAGTAATTCTCATAATGTAACGGGCATCTGGCCAAAAAAACTGGTTTACTATACCAATGTTATCGGCGATGGAAATACGTATACCCGTATCAATTATCCATGGCCGGTGATCCGTCTGGCAGACCTTTACCTGTTGTATTCTGAAGCATTGAATGAGTCGGCAGGACCCGGGCCGGGGGTTTATAAATGGATAGATTTGGTGCGCCAGCGTGCAGGGCTGAACGGTGTCGTGATGTCTTGGCAGACGGCTTCAGTGAATCCCGGCAAGCCTTCGACAAAGGAAGGCCTGCGTGAGATCATCCGGCAGGAAAGACTTATAGAGCTGGCTTTTGAAGGCCAGCGCTATTGGGACCTTCGCCGCTGGAAAACAGCCACTACGGAGTTGAACAAGCCAATTACAGGCTGGGACATTGCTCAGCAGACCACCGACGCCTATTACCGGGAAAAGCAAATCTTTAAACAGGTATTTACCAGCAGGGATTATCTCTGGCCTGTGCGGGAAACTGAGATTCTTGCCAACAAGAATACCGTTCAAAATCCTGGCTGGTAGGTTAATTTAAGAGATGATATTAGAATAAGCTATTATGAACACAATACGAAAAATATTAAGTACAGGTCTGATACTGCTGCTGGCATTATCTGGATGTAAGGAAGACAAGCAATACATCAATCTGAATGAGGATCTTGCACCGGCCCCTGTTGCCAACCTAAGGGTAGAAGCGCTGCCTGGCGGAGCTAAGATTTTTTATAATTTGCCTTCAGATGAAAGCCTGCGCTATGTGCGGGCAGAGTATGAGATCAGACCCGGAGAAAAAAAGGAAGCCCGGTCCTCAAACTACACAAATTACATTGTGGTGGACGGTTTTCCGGATACAGAAGAGCATGAAGTCCGGTTGTTTGCGGTCAGCAAAGGTGAAAAATCCTCGGAGCCGGTAACGGTCAAAGTCAGGAGCCAGCTTCCGCCACTGGAGGAGGTTTTCAATACGCTGGCCTTTAAAGCAACATTTGGCGGACTGTCTGTTACCTATCAGAACCAGGGACAGGCAAGTATGGCGGTTACGCTCTATACACCAAATGCCAGCGGTGAGATGACCGAAGTAGAGACCTATTACAGCAAAGCAAAAGAAGGTAAGTTTTTTGCGCGCGGTTTCGCCGCCGAGAAAAGAAAGTTTGCAGTGGTCGTCAGAGACAGATGGGGGAATCTTTCGGATACAGCTTTTACAGAGCTAACACCGATTTTTGAAGAGCTGATCCCTAAGCCTTTTCAAACCTACAATCTGCCGACAGACACCTACGAACCTCATGCTGGTGCCGGCAATACGGTTGATAAAATATGGGACAACGTAAGCGGGCCCGCAGGCGTTTCCGTGTTACATACCAAACCGGGTACCGGTATGCCGCAGCATTTTACATTTGATTTGAAGGTAAAAGCAAAACTCAGCCGTTATAAATTATACCACAGGGGGCCGCCAAACACTTATGCATTCAAACTCGGATCTCCCAGGAAATGGGAGATCTGGGGAAGTAACAGTCCTGATCCGCAGGGCAGCTGGGACGGCTGGGTAAAGCTGATGGATTGTGAATCTGTTAAGCCCTCCGGGAATCCGGTCGGCATCAATACCGATGAAGATAACTTGTATGCAAGCACCACAGGAGAGGATTTCACACTCCCTGAAGATGCGCCCGCTGTAAGGTACATACGCTTTAATACACTCGAGACCTGGGATTATCTGGATTATATATACATCGGCGAACTGACCTTCTGGGGAAGAAGGGAATGACGGAGCGGAATATAAATGATTATAATAACAAGGATTTAAAATGTGAATGTTATGAAACAAAATAAAAATATATTCCTCCTCTGCTTTATCGCGCTGGCCTGTTTAGCCGTTAGCTGCAGCAAGATGGACAGCACCTATTCAGATTTCTTAAAGGATGGCCCGATCACTTACGTTGCCAAGCCTGATTCATTACGAATACATCCCGGGAAGAACAGGATCAGGCTTTCCTGGCTTACAGTAGCCGACCCCAAAGTCAACAGGGCGGTCGTATACTGGAGCAACCGAAAGGATTCTGTAAACGTGACGATCAACCGGACAAGTGGTGTAGATAGTGTCAACGTCGAACTCAATGGACTTAATGAGGGGACTTACGTATTTGAGATCTTTACTTTTGACAGTAAAGGCAACAAGTCCGTAAAAACAGAAGTCATCGGAGATGTCTATGGGGATAATTATCTAAAAACACTATTGATAAGACCGGTTAACGGAGCTTCCATCATTGGAAATGATACTGCGAGAATTGTTTGGGGTGCAGTTTCCTATAAAGAGGCAGTAGCATCCGAAGTCAGCTATACAGATTTGTCGGGCACACAGCATAACCTCATTATTCCTGCCGATTCTGTCAGCACGAAACTGACAAAGGTAAGTTCGGAAACGGTGTTTAGTTACAGAACAAAATACCTTCCAACACCCTTAGCGCTTGACAGCTTCTATACCGAATATAAGGCGGTAAAGATCAAAGGCTCGCCTATCGAAATCAATAAGGCCGGATGGACCATTACAGCCTCCAGCGAAGATGTGGCCGGTAAACGTTTTGCGGTCAATCTGATAGATGGCAACGTTACTAATTTGTATGTCAACCAGATAGGTGCTGCATTCAAATATCCTCACTGGACAATTGTAGATATGAAAAAAGTTGTCGACGGCATTGAAGGCTTTTATTTTTACCAGAGAGGTACCAATCCTTTAAAGACAGTTGAGCTCCAGATCAGCAATGATGGTGCTATTTGGGAGTCGCTGGGGGAATTTGTAATTTCAAACATCCCGGTGGTGAATACGGGAAGCCCGCAGACGGCAAAACCAGTGTATGCCGACTTAACACGGATAAGGTCATTCAGGTACTTCAAACAGATTTATAAGAATGACTATGGCAGTTCGTTAAATGTGAACATTCATGAAACCGGAGTATTCACCAGGTAATTTTGTACAGGCGCATGTATATTCGTAAAAGTAAACCAAGAAGTATGAACAAGCAATTTAAAATAGCCGTGGCCCTCACTGTTTTTTTTTCCATATTTTCAGTGGCATCTGCACAAAAGATCGCTGTGCTCGAAGTGCTGCAGAAAAAAGACAATCAGTCCCTGGATATGCCGCTGAGCATTCAGCTGGATAAAATAACCTATCTTCCCGATTCAGTGATCAGTTTGGTTGAAGTGAAAAACGGCAGGCGGAATCCTGTGGCATACCAAATTGAAAACAAAGGGCAGCGCATTTTATACTGGATACTGAAGCAGGAACAAGGGGCCGCTGCGAAGCGGATTTTTGAACTTGAAAAGGGCAGTCCGTTAAAAGTAGCAGATCACATCAAAACTGTTACAGAAAATGGCGCGCTGACTGTTAGTGCCAATAATAAAAATTTATTGCAGTATAATTTCAAGACCATGTACCCTCCTAAAGGGGTAGATACCGCTTTTAAAAGAAGCGGCTTCATTCATCCGCTGTGGACACCCCACGGACAGCCGCTCACCCGGATCAATGCACCGGATCATTATCACCACTATGGCCTGTGGAATCCATGGACACACGTAATGTTTGAAGGGGAGATGATCGATTTCTGGAACCTTAAAGACAAAAAGGGAACAGTTAAGTTTGCCAATTTTGTATCTGTAAATGAAGGTGCTGTCTATGCAGATTACCAGACCCTGCACGAGCATGTCGCTTTTAAAAAGAACGGAGAAAAGAAAGTGGCGCTCAATGAGCTGCAATCTGTCAGGATCTATCAGCCACAGGCTGGTCAGGATTATTACATTGCAGACATTACCATTCAGCTGAACTGCTCCGGGGATAGCCCGGTTACGCTCAAAGAGTACCGCTACGGTGGGCTGGGGTGGCGTGCTACCGAGAAGTGGAACGACAGCAATAGCGAGACGCTGACCTCTGAAGGTAAAACACGCAAGGATGCTGATGGATCAAAAGCCCGCTGGGTTATTGTTCAGGGCAGCCTTGACAACGATTACGGCGGTGCGGTGATGATGTCGTATCCATCCAATTATAACTATCCGGAACCTTTAAGGATCTGGCCTGAAAAGATGAACGGGAAAGGAGATGTATACGCCAATTTCTCACCTACAAAAGACAAAGACTGGCCGCTGGTTAAAGGCCATGACTATATCCTCAAATACCGGTTTATGGTATTTAATGGTAAATTTAATAAAGAGAAGGCAGAAGCTGCATGGCAGGATTTTGCCAGTGTTCCCTCGGTTACCGTCAAATTAGTTAACAAATAATAACAGTAAAATTCAACGCAAATGATGACTACCTATTTTTTCAGACAAAAAACGCTTTTATTGTTCAGTACGCTCTTATTTCTTTCGGCAACTCAGGTACAGACAGCTGCTGCACAGGCCAGCCTTAAGGGCATCAGCGTACTGGTATATACCAAAAACGGTAAGGGTTATGTGCACGACAACATCGCCGATGCGGCAAAGTGCATACAGAAATTAGGAACTGAAAACAAATTCACTGTCGATGTATCTGATGATCCCGGTGTTTTTACCACAGCAAACCTGAAGAAATATACCATGCTGATCTTTACCAGTACCAATAATGATGTGTTTGACAATGATGAGCAAAGACTGGTCTTCCGAAGATATATAGAGGCGGGCGGGGGCTTTGTCGGCGTCCATTCTGTGACCGGTACGGAAAGGAACTGGGCCTGGTTCAAGCAAATGCTCGGCGGTACTTTTGTATGGCACGCAAAGAACCAGAAATTTAGTGTTCAGATGATCGATCCTTCACATCCTTCTATGCAGGGCCTGCCAAAAGTATGGGAACGGAGCCTGGGCGATGAATGTTACTTTACCAAGGAAATGTATCCGGGTATTAAAGTGCTGATGGCGCACCAGGTGAAGACACTCAACTGGAACAGCGCGGACAGTACCAGGATCAAACAGAACTCTGCGACTTTCAAAGACCTGTTCCCTGCTGTCTGGTACCAGAACTTTGATGGCGGCAGCATCTGGGTCACCACACTGGGTCACAACAAGGAGTATTACCAGGAGCCGGTGTTCGTCAAACATCTGCTTCAGGGCATAGCCTATATAGCCGGACAGGCCAAAAAACTGGACTTTACCAAAGCTTATGCGACGTCCAGGGATACACCCCTGCATTACTAAATACCAATTAAAAATTAATTTATTGATTTATCATTCCCAAATTTATATACCATGAAAGAAGAACATCCATACAACAGAAGAGCATTTGTGAAAACGGCAGTTAAAAGTGCGGTAGTAGGGACAGTAGCCATGACTGGCTTTCCCACTATTGTCCCGGCATCAGTATTCGGTAAAAACGCACCAAGCAATAAGATCAATATCGGTCAGATCGGCTGCGGACGTATCGCACGTACGCATGATCTTGCTGAGACTTTCAAATACGATAAAGCACACATCATGGCCATTGCCGATGTGGACAGCGTCCGTCTGAAAAGCGGCAAACAAATGATCGAAAACTGGTATGCAAAAAAGACAGGGAAGGCGGACTACGTTGACGTAAAGACTTACGATGATTACCATGCGCTGCTTGCCAATAAAGACATTGATGCGGTAATGATCAGTACGCCGGATCACTGGCATGCACAGCCGGCGATTGAAGCGGCGATGGCCGGTAAACACATTTATCTGCAAAAACCAACATCACTGACCATAGAAGAGGGCCGCCAGATGAGTGATGCAGTACGCAAATCAGGGGTTACTTTTCAGCTGGGAAGCCAGCAGCGATCGGTAAATCCCTGGCCGCAGTTTAAAAAGGCCTGCGAACTGGTCAGGAATGGCAGAATTGGAAAGCTTCATACCGTTCGTGTCGGGCTGCCTTCAGATCCGGCGGGAGGCGATACCACTGCTATGCCGACTCCGGCAAATCTGAACTACGACATGTGGCTGGGATCTACACCATATATTTATTATACACTGGACAGGGTACATTCGCAGACAGATTTCAATTCCAGGGGCGGCTGGCTGCGCTGCGAGCAGTTTGGTGCCGGTATGATTACTGGCTGGGGCGTACACCATATCGACATTGCCCATTGGGGAATGGATACGGAACTGACCGGACCGATAGAAGTTGTTGCGACCGCGGAGTTTCCTAAGAATGGATTGTGGAACGTGCACGGCGACTATGAAGTACATGCAAAATACGCCAAAGGTGTAGACATGTACATGAGCAGCAAAAACCCTAATGGGGTTCGTTTTGAAGGCACGGATGGATGGATCTTTGTATCAAGGGGTGATGTGGCGGTGACTGCCTCAGATCCTGGTGCAACCGGTGGTAAACTGAAGGCCCTGACGGCCAGCAATCCTGATATTCTGACTTCTGTGATCGGCCCGAACGAGATTCATTTATATGAAAGTCCGGAACAGCACGGCAACTGGCTGGACTGTATCCAGAACAAAAAACCAACAATCAGCCCTGCTGAAGTGGCGCACCGTTCCTGCAGCGCATGCCTTGTTGCGCATGCCGCTATGAAATTTAACGGGCAAAAGCTATATTGGGATCCGAAAAAGGAAATCTTCAAAGATAATGTAGAGGCCAATAAATTATTGTCAAGACCTCAGCGTTATCCGTACGGAACCAATTATATTAACAAAAAGGCCTGATATGAAGTCAAAATTGCTAATACTGTCGCTGCTGGCGCTCGCGGGATGTAAAGATACCCAGGATGAAAAAAACGCTAATCAAATGATCAAACTGATCACACTCGATCCCGGTCACTTTCATGCTGCACTGGTACAGAAATCGATGTATCCCGGAGTAGATTCGGTGGTGCATGTTTACGCACCTGAAGGTGAGGAGCTGACATCGCACCTGGAAATGATAGCGCAGTACAACAGCCGTCCGGATGATCCGACGAAGTGGAAGGAAGAGGTATATAGAGGCGGCGATTATTTTGAAAAGATGCTGGCAGACAAAGCGGGCAATGCCGTTGTGCTCGCAGGCAACAATCAGAAAAAAACAGATTATATAAAAAGATCAGTGGATGCGGGGCTCAATGTGCTGGCTGATAAGCCGATGGTGATCGATGCTGCGGCTTTTGAGGTTTTAAAACAGGCTTTTCAGAGCGCGGCGGCAAAGAAGGTGGTCCTGTACGACATCATGACGGAGCGTTATGAGATCAGTACCATGCTGCAGCGTGAGTTGTCCATGATCCCGGAGATCTTTGGCGCTCTTGAAAAAGGAAGTCCGGATAACCCTGCGGTCACGAAGGAAAGTGTGCACCACTTTTATAAGTTTGTGTCCGGAAATCCGCTGAAACGGCCTGCATGGTTCATGGACGTAAGCCAGGAGGGCGAGGGCATTGTAGATGTAACTACGCATCTGGTCGACCTGGTGCAGTGGGAATGTTTTCCTGAACAGATCATAGATTATCAGAAGGAAATCCAGGTAAATTCGGCCAAACGCAGCAGTACAGAAATGACGCTGAGCCAGTTTACTGCCATTACCAAGCTGAACAGTTTTCCTGATTACCTGAAAAAGGACATCATAAAAGACAGTGTGCTGAATGTGTTCTCTAATGGTGAGATCAATTACACGCTTCGTGGTGTACATGCGAAAGTATCTGTGAAATGGGCATATAAGGCACCTGAAGGAACCGGCGACACGCATTACTCTATCATGCGCGGCACTAAGGCCAATCTGATCATAAAGCAGGGAGCAGAGCAGCAGTACAAGCCCGCATTGTATATTGAACAGGCAGGAAAGGCAGACGCCGCTTATGAAGCAATACTTACAGCAAAGTTCAAATCGGTACAGGATAAGTTTCCCGGTGTGACGCTGAAAAAGCTGGCTAAAGGATGGGAAGTTGTGATACCTGAAAAATATAAAGAAGGACATGAAGCCCATTTTGCGCACGTGACCGAAAAATTTCTGGAGTATGTGAAAAAGGGGGACATGCCCGCATGGGAGGTACCCAATATGATTGCGAAGTATTACACAACTACTAAGGGACTGGAGCTTGCCAGGAAATAGCAGGAATAAATAATCTTGTGAGGCTTGCTTTATGATGTTATCTTTAAGAGTCAAAAGCACATCGATGAAGCAAGCCTTATTCAATCTGGTCATTTTTTTTATGCCGTTTTTTGCGGCTGACGTTGCTGCACAGCAGCGATTTCCGCTATATCCGGAGGGTAAAATACCAAATTCCAGAGCGTTTAAAGATACTGAGGAACACAAGGCGGACGCTTTGGTTGACTCACTTGCATTTAACGTATCCGTTCCAACCCTGACTGTTTTTATTCCAAAAAATACCGCTGTCAATGGGACCGCGGTGATCATTTGCCCTGGTGGCGGCTACCATGTCCTGCTGACAAAAAGAGAAGGCAGCGATGCGGCAATGGCTTTTAATAAACTGGGCATTACGGCTTTTGTTTTGAAGTACCGGCTTCCAAGTGACAAGACCATGGAGGATAAGACGACAGGTCCTTTGCAGGATGTCCAGCAGGCTGTTAAACTGGTAAGGGAGAATGCAAAAAAGTGGGGGCTAAATCCCGGGAAAATCGGCATCATGGGTTATTCGGCAGGCGGGCATTTGGCTTCCCTGGCGGGAACACACTTCAGTGATCCGAAGATTGAAAATAAAGAAAGTACAAGCCTGCGTCCTGATTTTATGCTGCTGATCAATCCGGTCATCAGTTTTACGGACAGGATAGGGCATAAGGGTTCAAGGGACAATTACCTTGGTCCAGGTCCATCACAGGATAAGATCAGTTATTTTTCTTCTGAACTGCAGGTGAGCAAGGAAACCCCGCCTGCTTTCCTGGTCCATTCAGATGCCGATCAGGTCGTGCCTGTGGCCAACAGCCTGGAGTTTTACCTGGCGCTTAAAAGCAAGGATGTTCCGGCAGGACTGCACATTTATGCCAAAGGCGAACATGGCTTTCTTACGGCGCCGTCTTTTGAGGAGTGGTTTGGCCGCTGCGTTTACTGGATGAGGAGCATGTCATTCTTATGAAAACTTTAGCACTGGCCTTATTGTTTATGAGCGTTTTGTTTGCGAAGGGTGCTTTAAAAGAAGATGCTGTCCGAATCAGGAAGTATGATTTTCATGAGTTTCTGGTTAATGTTGAAACAGATGCCGGGAATCCTTTTATGGATGCCGGCCTGAAGGGCAGGTTTACTGCGCCTTCCGGTAAAGTGGTCCTCATTGACGGTTTCTATGATGGGGGCGGTCAGTGGAAACTGAGGTTTTCTCCTGATGAAACCGGAACATGGTCTTATGAACTGAGCGGTGTGCATTTTAGTTTTAGTCAGAGGGGAAAATTAATCTGTACAAAAGCAGCTTCTGCTGGTTTCATAGGTATTCATCCGGAAAACCCTTATGCTTTCGCTTACTGGTCTGGTCTTCCTTTTTTTCCGATGGGAGACACCAGCTATGGCCTTTATGATGACAGCCCGGTCACACCAAAGCTACGCGATACCTATCTGGATATGCGCCGCCGGGAAGCTTTCAATTTTATAAGAATGGAGGTTTGTCATAGCCATGCACGCGGTGCGCATGACAATGCTTACTGGCCATGGGGCGGGACTGCCGATAAGCCCGACCTGGACAGGTTCAATCCGGTTTTCTTCAAGGGGCTGGACCAGCTGCTGCTGCAGATGAAGGGCAAGGGAATGAATGCAGAACTGATCCTGCTCAATTTTTACAGGCTGCCTTTTACAAATACAAAGCAATGGACACCGGATCGGGAAAGGCAATGGCTGAAATATCTTCTTGCCAGGTATTCGGCCTTCAGCAATATTTTTATGTGGACCATTTCCAATGAATATGAAACCCACCCTGACGGTGCGTACAGACTCGACAATCCGGGGGATGTGGATTGGGCGATCCGGACAGCAAAGTTCATTACAGAAAACGACCCTTATCGTCATTTGGTTACGGTGCATCCGGTTATCTCATCAAGCACTACGGGTAGCAGTCCGGCTTCGCCGATCAATTATCCCTGGCGAATCGGTGGTTTTTTTGGGAAGGAGGTAGCTGTAATGGTTTTATCCCAGCAGACCGGACAGAACGGGCATGGCACCAGGTGGAATGAGCAGGGACAACACTGGGAAGGTGATGATGTCAATTTAACCAACAGCATCCGGGCAGACAGGATTTATGGGAAGCCGGTCATCAACACCGAGAATGGTTATGAATATTTAAGTACTCAGGCAACGATGAAAAAGCAAGTCCATAGTACCGATAAGGTGCGGCATTCTGCCTGGCGCATTGCGTGTTCCGGCGGGTATTTTGCAGCAGGTTTTAACGGAACGCTTGCGCATAGTGACATCTGGAACGAGATCGACCAGCCAAACAAATATTCGTTTGTGCTGAAAGACGAGGGTGCGGCCGCCCAGCTTGGCTTACTGTACCTTTTTTTTACAGCGCTTCCTTTTTGGAAAATGAATCCTTATGATGGTATTTCAGGAAAGGCTGTCGCTTTGTCGGATGGTAAAACATATGTTGTTTATCTGCCCGCAGGTGGTACCGCATCGCTTGAGATTATACTTAAAAGGAAACCGAAAGGACGCTGGTTCAACCCGCGGACAGGAATATATAGGAAAGCATTGCTTTCAGCTGGAAAAGGAAAGCTCGATCTCCGGGCACCAGATCAAAATGATTGGGTATTATTGATTAAATAAACTTATTATGTCGCAAAGCAACGACCAGTTTTATTCAGATTTGCCGGTAAATCACCTGTCACTGCCTGATCTTTTTACAAAAGAGGCGCTCTTTTTCGAGGTGCCTGAAGACTGGCATGTGATCATTACAGACATCAGGAATTCAACGGCAGCTGTTCTTGGAGGAATGCATGAAACTGTCAATCTTGTGGCTACAGGAAGTATTGTTGCCGTACTGAACATCGTGTTTAAAGCGGGGCTTACCATTCCTTTTTTCTTTGGCGGTGATGGCGCCACCTTTATTGTGCCTCCTGCTATTGCCGGTAAAGTACTCATGGCGTTGCGATTGTACAGAGAAAATACGATGGACAGTTTTGATCTGGACATTCGTGTTGGTACGCTGCCTGTGTCTGAGATCTATGCGAAGGGCGAAAAACTCCGCATCAGCAAGTTTAACAGTTCAGGGGCTTTTGTCATTCCAGTACTATTGGGCAATGGCCTTAGCTATGCAGAAAAAATGATTAAGGGTAAAGATTACCTGCTTGAAGAAACAGAAGCTGCCAATGAAGAACTGGACCTGAGCGGCATGCAATGCAGGTGGGACAAGATTCCCCCTCCGGAACAGAATGATGAAATCGTTACACTGCTGGCAGTTGCAGCCGGGAAAGCTCCCCAAGGCCTGGCTTTTAAAAAAGTGATGCAGGATATAGATAATATCTATGGAGCATTTGAGCAGCGGCAGCCGATATCTTTGCCAAAACTCAAATTGACCACCACTTTCAATAAATTCGAGACAGAGCTGCGTGCGGTAACGGGGCATGCCAATCCTTTTAGGATGGTGCGGATGTGGTTTAAATCTGTGCTTGGCTATTTTTATTTCAAGACAGCAACAGGCCGGAAATATTTGCGGAGCATGATAGAAATGTCTGATACGCTTGTTATTGATGGCAAGCTAAATACGGTCATTTCGGGTACTGAGGCCCAAAGACTGAAGCTTCAGTCTGCTCTAAATAAACTTGAAGAAAGCGGGGAGATCTTTTACGGATTATATGTCAGCCGGGAATCAGTCATGTCCTGCTATGTGCGTGACATGGACGACGGACACATCCATTTTGTTGATGGAGGAGAAGGGGGATATACTAAAGCCGCCGGTCTGATGAAGCTAAAGCTTCAGCAATCCCCCTGATCATTAATTTTTCACTCTTTCCACCTCGTTTCCGGCACCGCCGGTATTGCGTTTCTTCGCAGCAGAAGCCCCCTTGCTGAAACTGTAACTGAAAGAGAGCAGGCCTATCCGGTTGTCAAAAATGTTGCGGTAAGTAGCCCGGGTCTGTGGAATGTTGAGTATTTCGCCCTGCGGCCTGAAGCGGTTCAGTACATCGCGTAAAGTAAATTTCAGCGTGCCTTTTTCTCCAAGGATTTTCTTCTGAATGCCGGTGTTGATGTTGTAAAGCGCTTTCGTTTTGAACTGGGCGTTTTGGTTGGGTGTTACATACATGCCGCTCAGTTCTGCGCTCCATCCCTTCCCAAAATTAAACTGGTTATTTGGATTGACATAAAAGTAAAAGCTCCGTACAGTATTTCCATCATTGCCGGGGAGGCCGCTAAAATCAATTTTCACTGCTTCACTGTACATATTCAATGTGTACCAGTTTCCTGCTTTCAGGTTCAGGTTAACAGAGCCACCGTAAAAATGCATTTTCCCGATGTTTCCCGTCCTGCTGATGAAAATGCCTTTTTCCTGCTCGATGACTTCAGAGATCTTCGAGGAGGTAACGTTGTAGAAAAGGTCGATATTGATCTTGTTGTTGTGGTTAAAGTTGAGATCGATCTTGTGGGCAAACTCCGGCCTGATGTAAGGATTGCCGGCAAAGTACGTGAACTTATCCAGTAAGAAAATAAAGGGGTTCAGGTCCTGGTAATAGGGCCGTCTGACCCGCTTCCCGTAGTATAATGTCAGCTTATTTTTGGCACTGTCAAGTTTGTAGGAAAGATAAACAGTCGGAAAGAGGTTGGTATAGTGCTGTGAAAAAGACGAATCCGGTCGTAATCCATTGCCCAGCTGGTGTCCTTTCATATTGGTCTGCTCCATGCGCAGCCCGGTCTGTATGCTCCATTTCTCCCATTCCTTACTGAAACTTACATAAGCAGCGTTGATGTTTTCCTTGTACCTGAAGTGATTGGTCTTTTCATTGTCCACCAGCAGTGCGTTTCCCTGTCGGATGAAATAGTCTGCGGTGTTATCGGTGTTGACAAAGCTGGTCTTTCCCCCGGCAGAGAATTTGGCTTTGTGTGCCAGGGGGTGCTCGTAATCTCCTTTTGCAGAATAAATGGCAATATCCGATGGAAGTTCAGCCAGCAGGTCTTCGGTACTGGTACTGCTGTTGGCGGTATTAAAGATCCTGCTGGCAAAAGACTGGTCAGTCCTGGCGTTATACCTGATGTGGTCGAGATCAAAGCTGAGTTCCCGGCCCAGGCTGTCAATCTTATAACTGTAATTGAAATTGATCCCGTTGCTGTTCAGTTTCGAATGTTCTGAATTGAGCGCCGTAATCAGCGAGTCCGTCTGTCCCGCCGGACCGGTAGCAGCAGCTGTCACTTCTTTTCGGTTCCGGCCTTTGTTGTAGGATCCGGTAAAGACGAAACCCAGCGTGGTCTTTTCGCTGATATAGAAATCCATGCCTGCTTTGATGTTTGGAGTTTTGTTCCTGTTGCGGAACACGGTACTTTGCATGAAGGCGGAGGTCAGCTGCTGGTCCTGGTCATAAAACCAGCGGTTGATGTCCAGGTCCCGCCAGGTATCTGTTTTATTGTAACCGAGATTGGTAAACATGTTGAACTTATTTTTGCGGTAGTTCAGGTCGACACTCTCGTTGTGGCGCCAGTTTGGGGAATAGCCTGCACCAAGATTTATGGAGCCGTTCCATCCGCTGACCATTGATTTCTTGGTACGGATATTGATGACGCCGGCACCACCTGCCGCATCATAGCGTGCAGGTGGATTGGGAATGAGTTCAATCTGGCTGATGCTGCCCGAAGGAAGCGATTTCAGGTAGGCTGCCAGGGCGGCTTCCGAAAGATAAGTAGGGCGGTTGTCGATGAGTACGACCACACCCTGCTGACCTTTCAAACTAATCTTTCCGTCCTGATCAACCATCACCCCCGGTGCTTTCTCCAAAACCTCCAGCGCATTGCTGCCGGCATTGGAGATCAGGGCGTCTACATTGACCACGGTCCGGTCTATTTTATGCTCTATAAAACTTTTTTTTCCGCTGATCTTTATTTCTTTGAGGTCTACCGGTTTTTTAAGGGTATCGGTTTTATTTCCCGTGGTATCTTTTTTTTGGGCAGGCTTGGATTGTGCCATCGCCAAAATCGGGGCAATAGTTATCCAGAGGGTGAATATCACCCTCAAAAATGAGTTCGTCATATCTGTTTTTACTTGGTGTGGTAGCTGCTCACTGTACTAACGGATTTGCCATCACGGTTATAAGAAAAGTCAATGCTGTCTTCCGGGGACTTCAAAAAATTCTTCAATACCGCATTTTTCACAGCATCAGTTTGTTTCTTCCCGTTTACGGTCAGTTCTTTATTGCTGATGTGGAAGCGGAACTGCTCACCTTTGGTATCTATGCCGGCTTTTTCCAATGCTCTGATCAGGTCCTGGGTCAAATCAGAAGTCTTTGCCTCGACTTTTGGCGAGGGGGAAAGCTTTACCTTTGGAGTAGGGGCCGCTATAGGGTTCAGCTTCGCTTGCGGGTCTGCGTTAAGGGTTACCGATGAATAATGCAGACTGCTGTCTAATGCCATATTTATGGCACTCAGCACCGTTGTGGTCAGATTGGTGGCCAGGTTTTGGATCAGCTTATTATCAATGTTTACAGAAACATTTCCGGAGGTATTGGTATTCGAATTGATATTCATAGAGATCTCCGGTTCACCCTTATCCTCAACAGCAGCTTTAGATTTTATAGTGGCTGCAGGAGGACTGATTTTTGGAGCAGGATGCTCTTTCTTTTGTTTTTCGGGAGCAGATTTCTGCGGTGCAGATGCGGGTTTGGCCGAAGATTTTCCTTTTTTCACAACTGGTTCCTGATATTTAACCATTTTAAGAGCCGGATCTGTGGAACGCAGGACACTGAAACTGCAGAGTAACATTACCGCAATAAGCATACATCCTTTTTCGATAGAATTCAATGCGGTATTTTTTTGGTAGACCATGCGTTTTACCCGTTTTACCAGGTTGCTTTCTTTGGCAAATGCCATAGCGTAGGCCGGGACGTTTAATTGGTATTCCTTGAAGGACAGGAGCGCCTGGATATAGCTGTGTTTCTCGTCCGCGTTTTGCAGGACCACTTCATCACAGCAGTTTTCCCTTTCCTTGCGGATCAGTGCTGAAGTCCATAATACGGCAGGGTTGAAGAAGAATAGCAGTTCCAGTACATGCTGCAGCATATTGACCAGGAAATCCATTCTTTTGATGTGCGCAAGCTCATGCAAGATCATCATTTCTATTTCCTTTGGTTTGATCGCTGTGATCATGCCCAATGGGATCAGTATTACCGGTTTAAAGTGCCCGATAACAAGCGGTACCTGTGTGAGGCCGGACTGCATGATCCTGACCGTTTTGTTCAGACCTATTTGTCTGGATAATTTTGACAGCTGTTCTTCCCAGTGCCTGCCTGCCGGATATATCTGCCGGGTTTTTAAATAATGAAGTTCAAACAGGTTGCTGCTAAGCTTGATGCTTTTAGCCAGTACAATGAATATCCAGATCAGTGCGATGGTTCTCGCATTATTGTTCATAAAATTCCTGCTCAATGTAATCAGGTCATTAGTGACTGCACTTAAGGCAGTATTGTCTGTTGTGTTTACATTCAGGGTCTTGGTTTCTTTTTGAGCAGATACTTGTACTCCTGTTGCTGCTGCGGTATTCAGGTCGCGGAGTGTAACAGCTCCGGTGACCACAATTCCAGCTGTAAATAAGCCCAGCAATGTGACCAGGATACGGTAGCGCAAAATAGGACTCGATGAACGGGTAAGTACCAGGGTAAGCCCTGTCAGCAAAGCCAGTATCAGGCCAAATGCCAGGGAGTAAAGTAAAATGGTGTTTAAGATCTGTTCCATGATTGAGGTGATTAATAATGGTTTATTTTTGTTGATCCAGCTTGTTCAGAATATCCCTGATCACTTTCAGGTCTTCAGAAGAAGCATTTTTATTGTCCAGCAGCTGCATCACCAGGTTGCCCGCTGAGCCATCGTAGATGTGGTTCACAAACCTGTCCAGTAAATGGCTTTTGGTCTTGCTCGGTTCTTCGGCAGCGCTGTAAATATGGGTCATGCTGCTTTCATCTCTGGCCAGCAGGCCCTTTTCAGCCATGAGCTGCATTTGTTTTAAAGTAGTTGTGTAGTTTACCTCTTTGATCAGTGACAACTGGTTGTGCACAAACCTGACTGTATTTGGCCCATGTTTCCAAATGACGGTCAATATGTCTAACTCTGCTTTCGAAGGTTCTATTTTAGGTTCCATAAAACAAACATACGATTAAAATCGTACGATGCAAATTTATTTTCATGTTTTTGGGTAAATAGTTTATAAATCAATACTTTAGAGTAAGTTAAGCCAACCAGATATGATGCTCCGCTTTCTGATCTATTGTTTATTTAACGGCTTGTTTCTTCAAGCTGCAGCGCGGCAGCCTGCTTTGGAACTGAAGGACCCCGAGCCCAAAATTGGAGAGGAAATTCATTTTACCTATACCGGGAGGGCATCAAAGGTCCTGATGCCGAAGTTTAAGATATATTTTGTAAATGAGGGGCGCATAAAATCCACGACTGTGCCTGGTAGTATTACTCCCGCTGGTGTGAAAGGAAGTTTTAGCCTTCCCGATCATGTAAGCGCATTTTGCGTCAAGCCAGAAAAATATAAAGATGTAAAAGATGCGTTTTGCTACATGGTCTTTCAGGAACATCAGCCGGTTGCAGGTGCATATGCCGGAGTTGCGCAATTTTATTACAATCAAAGAAGCCTCACTGAGCTCAAAGATAGCCTGAAGGCGATTGAGCTGTTTGAAGAAGAATTCAGGCGTCATCCCAAACTGAAGAAAAAATATTTGCTGGACTATTATAAAAATGGTGCTTATGGTTTGGGAAATATCGGCAAAGAGATGCAAAAAACCTGGACTGATTCCCTGCTGAACGGGCAGGATGAACAATTTCTGTTTCAGTTTTACAATATTATCGTTGACAACAAATTGATGGACCTAGTGACGAAAAGCAGGTTAAGAGCAGAAATGCTGCGCCGTTATCCAAAGGGTGAGCTCGCTTTCAGCGAAGATAAAAATCAGGCACGCAGCAATGATTTTTCAGGATTGACCATGCTTGAAACGCAATACCCGCAGCTGGTTGCCCTTGGAAAGCTGGATAGATTTTATATTTATGCTGTCAGATCTTTGTTCGGCGCTGGTAGATACGCCGATGGGGATCGGTATTTGAAAAAGATCCGTTCCCCGGAAATTGCGGAAGGCCTTTGCCGTTTTGCTTCTGCCACTCTGCTTACCAATGGGCTGCACTTGGATTGGGCCGCCGCCTATACGCAGAGAGGAGCCGGGCTGGTAGATTCCCTGCCTATGCCTGATTACTGCGAAACTGAAGAAGATTGGAGGAATGATCAGCGATACCAAAAATCCATTTTCCTGAACAGGCTGGCTGAAATCCGTTACAAGCAAGGCCTGTTGAAAGAAGCCATAGCAGTGGCGGCAAGCTGTGAAAAGGTTGAGGATCACGAAATGAGAGCCAAGGAGAACTACCTGAAATACCTGATGGAAGACGGACAATACCACACAGTACTGAAATCGGCTTCGGCTTATATAGTGGCTGATTGTTCCTCAGAACAGATCGAAGTCTATTTGGAGAAAGCTTACGCCCTGGGAAAGTTATCAGAAACAAATTATCAAGTATTCCGCAAAGCGCTGGAGCAGCAGAAAGTTCTCGGGTACAAACTCCCGGGTCAGGAATTGAGCAAGGTCAGAGCCATAGATTTCAGCTTGAAAGATACAAATGGGAAAGAAGTTTCTTTAAAGGACTACAAAGGTAAAACCGTTGTGCTTTATTTTTTCTATCCCTGGGTAGATGGTGAGGAGTTTTTCCAGATCTATACCTTCCTGGGCAAGCAGGCGGAGTTTTTTAAATCCCGGAAAGATATGGTATTGCTGGGAATCGATCAGACTAAAGTACTTGGTGCGGACCAGACCAGAAGTACCGGGCTCAGGTTGTCGACTGTCAATAACCTGTTTAAAAAGATCGGCATATCGTTCCCGGTGTTGCTTGACAACTATAACCACATTGCTGATGTTCCTTATTATGACCGCTATTTAGAGGTGTCCGCTGACTACGGCGCAAAAAGTCCCGGACAATTTTTCGTAATTGATCAAAAAGGAATGGTTCGCTATAAATCCTCTTTCAATGGCTATACAACTCCTGAAGGTTTTGCCCGTGAATTTACAACTGCCCTGAAACTCGTTGAGCTACCTTAAATTGAGCTCAGGAACGATTTACCGCATATCGCAGCTCGATAAAACCTGCGGTGAAAGTTTTGGTTTCAATCAGTTCCAGATCATTCATTGCACTTCCTTCTGTAAATAACCGGATTCCTTTTTCAAGGATGACAGGGCAGATGATCAGCGAGTATTCATCGATCACACCGCTGTCATACAGGGATTGTACCAGGGTCAGGCTGCCCCAGATTACGATGTCCTTGCCTGGCAGTTCTTTCAGCCGGGCGAGCTCTTCTTTTGCATCAACAAAGCTCAGTGTAGCGGGTTCAAAATCTCCCCAGGGCGCTTCATCCAGTGTGCTGGAAAAAACGATTTTTTTAAGCGCATTTAGTTTGGGCGCGATGACTTCAGTTGCCGAAGGCCAGTACTGCCTGAACATTTCATAAGTGTTGCGGCCCATGATCATGGTGTCCAGTGTTTCTATAAAATTCAGCTGGTTCTTTTCCGCAGAATTTTCATGGTCATTTGGTGCTGCCTTGGGCATGAAACTCAATCCTTTGTCCTGCTGTGCTGCGAAATTGTCTATGGTTACAAATTCCTGAACGATTACTTTTCTCATGACTACGTTTTTAGGATGTTTACTCAGAGCTTCAGAGGCTCCCTTATTTATAACAAACTTAGTTGGTTTTGGTGTTCAGGTAAATAGGCAATAGCGACAAAAGCAGGGGGAAATGCGACCGGGATTATTTAGTTTTCATGATCAGGGATATTTTGGTCAGCACTAATATAAAAGAAATGTTTAAGTTTAACATTTATCAAACAGCCAAAATTAACGCCATGAAACGCATCTTAACCATTCTGTTTATTGCCCTGTTGTGCAATACCTGTTATTCTCAAAACAAAATCGAACTGAACCTTACCAAAGGGAAAGTGTACAATCAAAAAATGTCGATGGTAATGGCCATCAAACAAGCGGTCAATAACATGGACGTTAACATTAACATGACCATCAACGGATCAACCGCATTTACGGTGACGGACTACAAAGCGGGAGTATACGATATCAATGTCGCTTATACCGCCCTATCCGTGAAAACAGACATGCAGGGAGGACAAAGCATTTCCTTTGATTCAGAAAAAGCCGATGAAAAAGATGTGGTTTCCACATCTTTGGGCCTGATGAAGAATAAGCCCTTTCATATGAAGATGAACAGACAGGGTAAGGTATTAGAGATCACCAACGTCAATCAATTGTTTACCTCGGTATTTGAAAAATTCTCTCACCTTGCACCGGAGGAAAAACAAAAACTGCAGGGGCAGATAGAACAATCTTTCGGCGAAAAAGCTTTCAGAAACAATATGGAAAACATGATGTCCTTCTATCCGCAGAAACCTGTTGGCAAAGGTAGTACCTGGACCATGAAGAATAACATCGTTTCCGCAAATGTAGAGATGCAGATGGAAAACAATTATAAACTGGATGAGGTGACTGCAACCCAATATTTGATCAGCGGCATTTCAAAAATGAGCAGTCCCAATACGGACACCTATGTTGAAGTTAATGGAATGTCTGCAAAAACAGCAATTACCGGCGATGTGACTGCAAACATGAAGATCGACAAAAAAACAGGCTGGATAGACGAGGCCATCTCCAGCATGTCCCTTAAGGGAAGTGTTTCCATTAAAGGCAATGATAAATTACCTGACGGAATCACCATTCCGATGGAAATCAGCGGTAAGGCCACTATCAGTGCAAATTAAGCCGTTTGCGCTTGCTCTTTCCTGATGCGGTACAAGGCATATGCCGCGGCCAGAAGCAGAAGTACGGAGCTTGCCATAGAAATCTTATCGCCAACCAGATAAGAAGCGGGCTCAAATTTAAACTCCAGCCTATGATCGCCTGAAGGCAGGAAAGCTGCCCTCAATATATAATTGGCCCGAAAATATGGGATTTTCCTGCCGTCAACATAGGCGTTCCAGCCTTTATTATACCAGATCTCTGAAAATACGGCCACGGCCGATTGTGCAGTATGGTATTGGTATACCATGTGATCCGGGTGATATTGTGTTAGCCTGATCTCAGCAGTCGCAAAATTCAGCGGCTTTCGCAGATCAATTTGCGGGCGGAAACTTTGGTCAACGATTGCCATTGTCTTCGGGTCAAAATTGCTGATGCTGCCCATCTCCTCATCTGCGTTTTTTACGAACTTAAGATTGCTCACGAACCAGGCATTGCCCAGAGCGGTGGGACGCCGCACAGCTTTAGGGACCGGAGAGGCGCTATCAGTTGCAATCACATACTTTGTGTTGAGCATATCCAGAATAGATTCATTGATCTTGCCGTCAAACTGTGTGCTTACCATTTCATCATAGCGCTGCAGCCTTGCCGAATGCCTGCCGCCAACTGACTTGTGAAAATAGGAGGCTGAGGCATCAAAAAACGGATTGCTCTGAGATCCCCTGGAAAGATCAATTACACGGTAGTCGAGGGCAGGGTCTGCCATGATCTGCTGATCCGCGGTCGTCGGCTGAAAATTCTGCTCCAGCTGATACTTATCATAAAAATTGCCATTATTTAAGTACCTGCGGTCTACAGCCCACATGTCGATAAGAATTGCCACGCCCAAAATTATGACCGCCATCCCGGTTTTTATTTTCGACTTCATCATGAACCATAATGTGCCGAAACCAATGGCTACAAAGATCAGCGAGCGTAAAGCATCTGCACGTGCAAGCGCCATCCTGTCGGCCACCAGTCCTTCACCAATGGCGTTTGCAACTGTTGAATTGCCGCCAAAGGCCTGAGTAAGCTGTGCAAAGATTTCCTGGTGTGACGCGGTCTTAAAATCAAATAAAACACCGGGAACTAACAGGATCAGCAGTAAAACCCCGGCAGTGATGTAAAATGAATGCAGGAGTTTTTTCGGAAGTTCTTTGCGTTTTTCTTTTTGGTCAATGAGTTCTTTTAAAGCCAAAAAAGCGAGTAAGGGAAACAGAAACGCTGGTACGGCCAAAGCGAAATCGACCGACCTGAACTTATTGTACATTGGAAAATAGTCAAAGAACAGATCAGATACCAATGGAAAATTCTTGCCGAAGGAAAGAAAAATAAAAAGAAAAGAAGTACTTGCGATCCACCATTTAAACCGGTTGTTCACGATGAACAGCCCCAGGATGAACAAAAAGATCACGATGGAGCCAAAGTACCATGAGCCAGCGGTGCTTGGCTTGTCGCCCCAGTACGGTCTCAGCAGCGCTCCCCGGGTAAACTGGTCGACTTGCTCCAGCAAAGGCTGAACCTGCTCCTGCGGTATCCCGTTTTTAAGCAGTGCTTTTGCAACTTCCGATTCCCCAGCAGGGAATTTGTCATTAGATGCACCGCCATACAAATTTGGAACCAGAAAGGTAGATATTTCGCCAACGCCCTGACTGTATTCGTAGGCATAATCCCTGTCCAGGCCTGAACTTGCATTCGGTCCCTTTTGCGTCAGGTTTGATTTGCCGCGGATGGACTCCTGACCATATTCCCAGGTTGACCAAAGCGAGCCGGCATTGATGGCCACCGCAAGCAGGGCTGCTCCGGCCAGGCAGGCAACAGCCTTAAAAAATGTTTTACCCTGCTTCTCGGAAAAGGCATGATAAAGCTCTATCAGCATGAATATCAGGATAATGATGAACAGGTAATAGGTCATCTGGATGTGGTTTGTCCTGATCTCCAGTGCTAAAAAGAAGGCGGTGAGCACACTGCCGGGCAACAGATATTTTCCGCCGCGTAAAGTCAGCAGAATCCCTCCAAGAACAGGCGCAAAAATAGCCATAGCCATAGCATGGTTGCTGTGCCCGGCTAAAATGTAAATGAAGTTATAAGAGCTGAACGTAAAGGCGACTGCCCCCGCCGCAGCAAGCCAGGGCTTCATTTTCAATACATTCAGCAGGAAGTAAGATCCAAGAAAAAAACACAGAATGGTGTCAACAGGATCGGGAAACACAGTTTTCAGAAAATCGATCACATAGGTGGTCATGTTGCCCGGATATCTTGCCCAGATCTGAAAAGCCGGCATTCCGCCGAACATGGAATTTGTCCATAGGGGAGCTGTTCCGGTTTGGGCTTTTACATCCATGATTTCTTTGGACATGGCTTTGGCCTCCATGACATCACTTTGGTAAAGTACCTTGCCCTGCAATGCCGGACTAAAATAAACGAAGCACAAAGCCAGAAAAATGGCAATGATCATAAAATGAATATAATTGGATTGGAGCCATTTTTTCATGGAACGTGATGTATTAGATTTAAATCAGATGGGTCAAAACTTTCGGTAAAGAAAGTAAAATAAAATTCAAAATCTTAACTGCCGGCGGAGTTCTTCAGCATCTTAAAAGAGAACCAACCCAGGAGAACAATGATGACGGCCATTAATCCCCAGAGCCAGGCTTTGTTCTCAAATAAAGGTGTTTCAGTTCTTACGGTATAAGCGGGGTTGTTTTGCTGTTCACCGACAGCAACAGCGCTTAGATCTCCCGGGATCTTCTGCTCAAATTTCTCTATGTCGTAACTTGGCGCCGGGACATCGGGGTTTCCGTAGTACAGGGCATAGACATATTTCTGGTCATCAAAGCGGGCTATTAACTCGTAGATATTGCCTTTCAGTTCCAGTAAGCTGATGCGCAAAGGCTTGTTGTCGTTGTTTTGGATCGTGATCCTCAGTCTCGATGCAATGGTGTTGTTAAAACTGAATTCAGGCTTTTCCAGGGAGGTTATCGTACCCTCATATAAGTCCGAATAATTGTATTGAATTCCTTTGTCTGTTTTAAAACTGTCGGTCGCATATTCAATTTTGACCGCCCGGTAGAAATCGAAATCGCTTTGGGCATTGATCTTTAGGTAGGAAACCGGGACCAGGCCATCTAATGTGACATCAATGATGCTCGCCTTTGTAACGACATCTTTTGTGATCCGGAACGGCCTGTGACTGATGTTTTTATAGACACCTTTTACGGTATCTGTTTTAGCGATTTTGGCGGATACCAATACCGGCGGCACGGGGCTTTTTAATAAGACCCTGAAGTACTGAAATTTGGCATCCGGAAAGTTTAGTCTGGTAAACTCATAATCAGTGTCGTTATTTTTGATCGATAAAATCCGGTAATCATTCAGGATCTTAAACCACTCTTTGTTGTCATTGCTGCCTTCCAGATTTGCTTTCCAGTCGAAATTTGCCTGTTTAAAACTGAGGCTGATCTGGTTGATGGTATTTACTGCGGGCGACTGAAAGGTAAAATAATATCCATTTTCATTCACAGTCTGGTTGAGCTGTTTAAAATCAATTTTCGTGCTGCTGATCTTGTCCGCTCTTTGTTTTAATATATAGGGAATCTCAAGGGTGTCTTTTCCGCTGATCCCAAAGATCCTGATGTCCCTAAAACCCGGCTGTATGTTTTTTAGCAGCTGGTCCGGCAGCTGTACTGTGTGCCATGTTGAAGTGACTCCGCTTATCGCGCGTTTATATTTATACCTGTCCGTTTGCGCGCTCAGTCCCAGGACAAGCATCATACACAGTAAAAAAACGTTAATCTTCAGCTTTAGCATCATCGGTAATTAAATGTTTGTACTTGTTGTAAAGGAATGAAATGATAAGCAGCAGCACACCCAGAGATACAAAAACAATGGTCTTTGCTATGGTATTGAGGTAAGCGATGTCATATAAAAAGAGTTTGACCAGTGTAATGCCGAATAATACGATAGCACCGATGCGCAGGTGTTTTTTTTTTTTTTAAGACCTTT
>Ga0193717_1000290_pt1 | contig 37394 bp, 32 predicted proteins | sample U2c2metaG_FD_145900 | JGI IMG/M metagenome (GOLD analysis project Ga0193717, IMG submission 145900) | Soil microbial communities from a riparian zone of the East river system, Colorado, United States - U2c2 | ecosystem: Environmental > Terrestrial > Soil > Riparian zone | place: USA: East River... | reverse complement strand
GCCAGAATTACGAATATCTCGTCGCCGCGCTGACCGAATACAAGAAAGGCGAACGCGCCCATCCGACCATGCGCGCGCAGGGCGAAAGCCTGTCGGATCAGGACATCCGCGATATCGCCACGTTCCTTTCCAGCATCGCCGCCCAATGACCGAACCGAACAGGATGTCCGAGATGAAGCGAATCTCCGCCCCGCTCGTGCTTGCAACGCTGCTCATCGCCGGCCCCGCGTTCGCCAAGGGCGACGTCGAAGCCGGAAAGCAGAAAGCCGCTCCGTGCACGGCCTGTCATTCCGCCGATGGCAATGCGAGCATCGATCCGCAGTACCCGCGCCTGGCCGGCCAGTACGCCGACTACCTGGCCAAGGCGCTGCACGAATACAAGCTGGGCGAGCGCAAGAACCCGATCATGGCGGGCTTTGCGACGACATTGTCCGACAAGGACATCGAGGATCTTTCCGCGTATTTCGCCAGCCTGCCCGGCAAGCTCACCGATCTGCACGGGCATATCGAAGGCGACTAGCCGGCAGCTGCAGGCAAGGGACGCGGCGTGATCGCCGCGTTCCGCAACGGGTTCTACGTGCCCGTGGCAGTCCGGCGCCGCATATACGGATTCTCGCCGGTCTCGTGATCGGTCGCATCGGCGACGCCGGTGACTCCCGGCACGCGTTCTTTCAACGTGCGTTCGACGCCTCCGCGCAAGGTCGCGTCGACCATGCCGCAGCCGTGACATCCGCCGCCGAACTGAAGCACGACGACACCCTCCGCGGTCACTTCGCGAAGGCTCACGCGACCGCTGTGCGCTGCCAGCTGCGGATTGATTTCGGTCTCGATCACGTAACGCACGCGTTCGACGATGCTTGCGTTTTCATCGGGCGGCGAACCGCGCAGCGCCGGCGCCTTGATCGTGAGCTGGCCGCCGGTCGGCGAGCGGTCGAAATCGATCGTCGCGCCGTCGAGGTACGGCCGGCTGGCCGAATCGACATACAGCGAGAAGCCGCAATCGCCTTTCGGCGTGCCCGGATCGACCGCGCGCAAACGGATGCCGAGGCCATCGATGCCTTGCTGTTCGACCAGCTTGGCGAAATGTTCCTGGGCGGTATCGGACATCGTGATCATGGCGGGACCATCGGCTCAATCAGTACCATTTTAGTACCGAATTGATCTGGGGTCACTTGTCGCTGTTCCCATACCCGGTGGGCCAAGGCCCACCCTATAGTGTGGTTCCGCATCCCAAGGAGATTCATCCCATGAGCAACGAACCGCTACCCCTCCACGCACAGCACTGCCGCCCGCCGACCGCACAGTCGAAGCTCGATCCGAAGGACGTCGCGCGCTATCTGGAACAGGTCTCCGGCTGGAAGAAAGCCGATGATTGCGAGGCGATCGCCAAGGAATTCCGCTTCGGCGATTACTTCCACACGATGGCGTTCGTGAACACGGTTGCGTCGATTGCGCATCGCGAGGACCACCATCCGGATCTCGAAGTCGGATACGGGAAGTGCGTCGTGCGCTATTCGACGCACGATGCCAAGGGCTTGACCTTGAACGATTTCATTTGTGCGGCGAAGGTTGAGGATATGGTGGTGCGGGATGGTGGCGCTGCGAAGTAAAAGCGCCCCCTTCCGCCTTCGGCACCTTCCCCCGCGAGCGGGGGAAGGGAAAATGGTGGCTGCGTCCCAAACTGATCCCTTCCCCTGCGCAGCGGGGGAAGGTGGCGGCAGCCGGATGGGGGCGGCGCCGAGCTACCGCTGCAGATTCGAAACGACTGTCGAAAGCTCCGCCGGCAGCGGAGCGCTGAACGAGTAGCTGCGCTCGCCAAGCGAAAATTCGAACCGCGCCGCGTGCAGGAACAGGCGCTTCAGCCCGAACTCGCGCATCTTCCGGTTGAACTCCTTCTCCCCATACTTCTCGTCGCCCGCGACCGGATGCCCCGTGTGTGCGGCATGCACGCGGATCTGATGCGTGCGACCGGTCTCGAGCGCGATCTCGGCCAGAGTCGCCAGCGAATAGCGCTCGATCTCCGCGAACCGCGAACGCGAAGGCTTGCCCTCGTCATCGACGCGCACCATGCGCTCGCCACCCTGCAGTACGAATTTGCGCAATGGCGCATCCACCATAAACCGCTGCTGCGGCAAGGTGCCGGCGAGCAGCGCCAGATAACGCTTCTCGACCCGGCCCTCGCGGATTTCCGCCTGCAAGCCGGTCAGCGCCGACCGCTTGCGGGCAAGAACGAGCACCCCGCTGGTATCCCGATCAAGCCGGTGCACCAGTTCCAGCGTGTCGCGCGGCCGCGCCGCGCGCAGCAGCTCGATCGCGCCGAAGCTGATCCCGCTGCCGCCATGGCTGGCGACACCGGCCGGCTTGTCGATGACAAGGAAATCGCGGTCCTCGTGCAGGATGGCCGCCTCGACCCGAGCGGTCTGGCCGGCGGGCGGAGGCCCCGATTCGAGGCGTTCAGCGGTCCGTACGGGCGGTATCCGCACCGCGTCCCCGGCCGCCAGACGCAGGTCCGGCTTGGCCCGCTTGCCGTTCACGCGTACCTGGCCGGTGCGCAAGATCCGGTAGATCAGGCTTTTCGGGACCCCCTTCAGTCGCGTGACCAGGAAATTGTCGACGCGCTGGCCGTCCTTGTCCTCCGGCACTTCGACCGTTTCGACGCGCGGAGCGGAGGCCGGGTCGTGAAAACCGGCCGAAGTCTGTGTCTTCATTGAAAAAATCAATCCGGAACTGATATGCTGCAGGTGCGTATTGCGCGGTTCCCGGCCTCGTCCGCGGGAGTCTGGAACAGTCAACAGCGCACTCGTCCGTCACGTCCTCTCGGCTCCCGCCCGCGGTTTCTCCGTAGGAGCGTGGTGCAGGAACCGGATGTTCATCGTAACGGTTCGAGTCGGGAACTGCTTGTCGTCGGAATGACGGCCGGAGTTGCCGGGCACGCGACAACCCCATTAACGCAGGCGCGCGGATGCGCCAGCAGGAAAACGGCAGGCGCTCCTGCCGCCGTCGGCCCGCCAAAAGCGGGTTTGCGCAGCGCGTGACCCGCGCAGCGCACGACGACAGTTGAGCGCCGGCTCAAGGAAACACGACAATGAAGCGTATGTTGATCAACGCAACTCAGCGGGAAGAGTTGCGCGTGGCCATTGTGGAAGGCCAGAACCTCTACGATCTCGACATCGAGATCCCCTCCAAAGAACAAAAGAAAGCCAACATCTACAAGGGTCGCATCACCCGCGTAGAACCCTCGCTGGAAGCCTGCTTCATCGACTACGGCGCCGAACGCCACGGCTTCCTGCCGCTCAAGGAAATCTCCCGCGACTACTTCAACTCCGGGGTCGACCATAACAAGGCCGGCATCCGCGAGCTGCTGAAGGAAGGCCAGGACGTCGTCGTCCAGGTCGACAAGGAAGAGCGCGGCACCAAGGGCGCGGCGCTGACCACGTTCATCAGCCTGGCCGGCCGCTACCTGGTCCTGATGCCGAACAACCCGCGAGCCGGCGGCGTCTCCCGCCGCATCGAGGGCGAGGACCGGCAGAACCTCAAGGACGCGCTCGATCACCTGAACCTGCCCGAGGACATGGGCCTGATCGTGCGCACGGCCGGCATGGGCCGCGACGCCGAAGAGCTGCAGTGGGATCTCGATTACCTGTTGCAGCTGTGGAAGGCGATCTCCGAAGCCGCCCAATCGCGCCCGGCGCCGTTCCTGATCTACCAGGAATCCAAGCTGATCATCCGCGCGCTGCGCGATTACCTGCGTGGCGACATCGGCGAGATCCTGATCGACCACGAAGAGCTCTACAACGACGCGCGCGAGTTCATGCAGCAGGTGATGCCGAACAACCTGCGCAAGCTCAAGCTGTACAAGGACACCACTCCGCTCTTCTCGCGCTTCCAGATCGAATCGCAGATCGAGAACGCGTTCGAGCGCCAGGTGCGCCTGCCCTCCGGCGGCTCGATCGTGATCGACCACACCGAGGCGCTGACCGCGATCGACATCAACTCGTCGAAGGCGACCAAGGGCGGCGACATCGAGGAAACCGCGTTCAACACCAACTGCGAAGCCGCGGTGGAGATCGCGCGCCAGCTGCGCATCCGCGACGCCGGCGGCCTGATCGTCATCGACTTCATCGACATGGATTCGCCGCGCCACCAGCGCGAAGTCGAGGAAAAACTCCGCGACGCGCTCAAGCTCGATCGCGCGCGCGTGCAGATCGGGCGCATTTCGCGCTTCGGCCTGCTCGAGATGTCGCGCCAGCGCCTGCGTCCGAGCCTCGGCGAGGCGACGCAGATCGTCTGTCCGCGCTGCGACGGCCACGCGCGCATCCGCGGCGTCGAGTCGTTGTCGCTGTCCGCGCTGCGCCTCGTCGAAGAACACGCGATGAAGGAAAACACCGGCCAGGTGCTGGTGCAGGCGCCGGCCACGGTCGCCAACTTCCTGCTCAACGAGAAGCGCAAGCAGCTGACCGAGATCGAGATACGGCATGACGTCGCCGTGATCGTGGTAGCCGACGACAAGCTGGAAACGCCGCATCTGGAAATCCAGCGTCTGCGCGATTCCGAGATCGCCGAGGAAACCAAGCCGAGCTACCAGCGCACGACGCCGGCGCAAGTCACCCCGCTGCCGCAGATGTTGCGGCCGAGCGAGGAGCCCGAGCAGCCCGCGGTCGCCGGCGTGGTCCGTGCGACTCCGGCACCGCTGCGTCCTGAATCCGCGGCCGACACCGACACCGAGCCGACACCGGCACTGCCGACCGCTGCGCCCGTGGTGCAGCGCACGCCGCCGAGCAGCGGCTTGCTGGCACGCATCGCCGGCTGGTTCCGCAGCCCACCGGCCGCACCGATTGCAGCGGCGTCGCAGCCTAATCGCTCGGCACCGCAGCGATCCGTCGCCCCGCGTTCGCAAACTGCGCGGGATCAATCCTCGCAGCAGCGCGGCGCGCAATCGAACCGGTCGCAGTCGCAATCGCAGCGCCCGCAGCGTTCGGACGGATCGACGCCGTCTTCCAATCGTCGCGATGGACGGCCGGTCGACTCGCGCAATGCACAGTCGCAAGGCGCGAAATCGCAGGGGCGCAACCAGCGCCGCGACGAGCGTCCCGCGCAAGGACGTATCACGGGCGAGCAGCCCGCGGTCGCAGCGCGGCCCCCGGTTGCACAGCCGCCGCGCGAGCAGCAACGCGAACGCGCGCCGGCGGAAGTTAAGCCGCCCGCGCCCATCGCGCAGCCGGTTGCGAGTGCAGCGGCTTCCGCAAGCAGCAATCCGAATCCGCAGGAACGCGTCATTACCACGCCGGCAATGCCCGGCCAGGAATCGGCCGCCGGTGACGAGATACCGCGCGACGAACTGCGCTCGCGTCGCCGCGGCCGCCGTGGCGGACGTCGCCGTCGCAAAGGCGCCGGCGCCGAGACGGCCGATAACGCTCAGCCGCAGAGCGTCAACCCAACCAAGGATTTCGACGACGAGGACGGTCGTGAGGCACATGCGGCCAGAGGGCCGCGTGCCGACATGCCTACTCCGCCGCCGCCGTCGCGAGCGCAAACTCCGGTGCCGCCATCCGCGGGCGAACAGCGCTCCGCCGACCGACCGATCGCGCAGATGCCGTCCGCTCCGCGCGAACCGATTGCGGTGACGCCGGACAAGCCTGCAGCTTCGTTCGAGCCTTCGCCTGCATCTCCCGATTCGGCGCGCAGCGTCGATACGTCGGTTGCAGCGTCGGAGTTCCGTCTCGAGCGCCCGTCGCCCTCGGCGTTTGCGCCGGCGCCAAGTGCGCCGACACCGAGCCCGCCCGCAGCGAGCGTGGTCTCCGAAACACAGCGTCCTTCGCCGCTTCCGGTGCGCGAAGCGCCTGCATCGAGCCCTTCGGCGCCGGCGCCCGCGAACATTCCATCGCCGCGTCCCGTCGCCGACTATTCGATGCCGCGCGAAACGCCGCCGGCGAGCAATCCGCCTGCTTCGACTGCTTCGACACCCGCTCCGCCTTCTCCGGATCGCGGACAGATGCCGTTGCTGCCGACGCAACCCACTCCGTCCGCCGTCGTCGCAAATCCGCGACCGCCCTCACCCGAGGTCGTTGCGAAGCCGGCGCTCGCCGCCGTACCGCACGAGCCTGCAGCGGACGTGGTCAGGAAGAAGGACGAAGACTCCGACGCGAAGCCGCCGCGGCGGGAATCCGACAGCGCCGCCTGAGGCGGCGACAGCGCGCGTTCGTCAAGCCAGCGAACGCGCGCGGTTGTCGAGCAACCCGTGCAGATGCGCGAGGTGCGCCAGCGCAACCGGATTGTCGATGCCGAGCTTGTCGAATAATCGGTACTTGTAGGTCGCCACCGTTTTCGCGCTCAGCTTGAGGTGCTTGGCGATGTGCTGCATGTCCTGGCCTTGCGCGAGCATCAACGCGACATCGAGCTCGCGCGTCGACAACGCATCGAACGGCGAACCGGCATTTCCATCGAGCGCGCCCAACGCGAGCAATTCGGCGACGTCCGGCGACAGGTAGCGACGTCCATCGGCGACCTGGCGTACCGCGCGCACGAGCTCGTCCGCGGCGCACGCCTTGGTCAGATAGCCGCTGGCGCCCGCTTCGATCAATCGCCGCGGAAACGGTGCCTCGTTGACGACGGTCAGGATCACGATGCGCGTCGCCAGCTTGCTCTTGCGCACGCGATCGGTGAGCTCGATGCCGCTCAGCCCCGGCATGTGCACATCCACCAGCGCAACGTCCGGTTGCGACCGGCGGATCAAGGCAAGACCCTGCTCGCCGTCGGCTGCCTCGCCGATGATTTCGATCCCCGGCTGCTGCGACAGGATCATGCGAAAGCCGGTACGCACCAGCTCATGATCGTCGACCAGTACAATTCAGATGTCCCCGGCAGTACCACACCGCCAATCGAGCGAGTGTGGTACTGCCGGCGACATCTGACAAGCGGCTCATTTGTTGAACCCCGTCACAAGATGCACCCGGAGTTTGCGATGATGCGCTCCTCCCGTGGGTACGGCGGAGGCGCCCTGACGCCGCGCCCAGGTACAGTGAAATAACATTGCGATAACGGAGAGGTGGCCGAGCGGTTTAAGGCACCGGTCTTGACTGCGGCGCAGGAGCGCCGCGAACAACGCTGCGCAGCACCGTTGGCCCGAAGGGCGAAGGGCAGGATGCCCGAAGTCAAACCGGCGTGCGCCGGCAACACGGAATGAAAGGTTACGAGAATGCGGAGAGGTGGCCGAGCGGTTTAAGGCACCGGTCTTGAAAACCGGCGTGGTAGCGATACCACCGTGGGTTCGAATCCCACCCTCTCCGCCACCCACCTTGGGTATCTGCGAGAGCGTCTCTGCCCCCATCGAAACCGGCGCCTTGTGGCGCAGTTTCGATCGTAGGGAACACACCTTCAGCGGTCTCATTAGGGGGAATCGCCTCCCTCTCGCCCCGCGTCTCTCCCGACCAGAGTTCGAGGTGGGATCCTCCGGCAGGCTTCCCAGGGATCTCCCTGCGGTTCGCTCTGGACTGCGCTAGGGGCAGCCAGACTTCCACCTGAAAGCGGAAGTGGCCGAGCCGAATGACTCCTCCTTTCAGATCGCGGGAAACCCAAACGTCCGGCGCTGCTCTGCCCAATCGAGGGGTGGCGGTGTGCGCAAGGAGTCCACTGTAAAGGTGACGGGCTGCCGTCCCACGAGGACGCTCTCGACAATGTCGGGTGCTAGCAGCGATCCGACAAAGATCCGCGCGGCATAGGTATCCCGAAGACCCTCGGACCTGGCGATCGCGCGAAGCGACGGCATCTCGCCCGAAGTGAGCTGCTCGTACCATCGCCGTCCGAGGCGGCGATCTTGTCGCGAATGCGCTCGCAGCGCAACGGCTCTCCAGCACACAGTGGGCACGACGGTCCAGATCATGTGGTCTTTCGAGGCGTCGGCTGATCAGCGCTCGGAGGTGCTGCCGCAGGAAGTATCAGGTCTTCCTGAGACTTACGTTGAAGGGTCAGTAAAAAAAATCGTCGTCAACGCGTATGAACGCAATCCGCAAGCTCGAGATGCATGCTTGCGAACTCATGGTTGCTCGTGTGTGGTTTGTGGTTTCAATTTCGCCGCCGCGTACGGAGAGATCGGCCAAGACTTCATCCACGTACACCACCTAAAGCCGATTGCGCTCGCCGGAAGCGAGTACACCCTCGACCCTGTCCAAGATCTACGGCCGGTTTGCCCCAATTGCCACGCGATGCTCCATAGGCGTCCGGGTCGGATGCCCTTCTCGATCGAGGAATTGATCGAAATGCTGGCGATCGCGAGGCAAGACGTCTAGTTGGTCCCGTCCTGGCACGCAACCTGCTACCTCGTGAGGTCCGCACTCCGCGGCACTCGATAGGGGCGTAGGAATGAAGGCTCTACTGTTCGGCCTGGCAGCACTGGCATCTGCGGGAACCTGTGTTGCTCAAACGTCTTCGTCTCAGCAGGTAGGCACTGCGACGTATGGCCAGACCTCTAACGGCGTCACCTGGTCGAGCCAGCGTGTCGGCGCGAACACGTACGGCAATGCCAGCAACGGGGTCAACTGGTCGACCCAGCAAGTGGGTAGCCAGACCTACGGCAATGCGTCCAACGGCACGTCCTGGTCGAGCCAGCGCGTCGGATCCAATGTGTACGGAAGTGACTCCAAGGGAACAACTGGACAACGCAGCAAATTGGCAACAGCAGCTATACGACGGATTCAAAAGGGCACACAACCACGTGCCAGCAGATCGGGACGCAGCTTTATTGCCAGTAAGTGCGAACGTCGGTACCGGCGACGCGATCAGCGTTTCTTACCGGGTCGGCCGCGCCGCTTACGGGTGGCCTGGGCCGAACTAGTAGCGAGTTCGCAAGCGCGGCCGAACAGCGAGTCCAGCGCAATGCCAAATGCACACACAATCGACTGGAGAGTTTCGACGGCAGGATTGTGCCGCCGCGCTCGACGCCGGAACTTTAGGTCCGATCGGACCGCCTTGGTTTGAGTAAGAACTTCTGACCGCAGACGCCCGAGCACCCGAAATAGCCTGCGGATATTGGACGATTCGTAATCGAATTGCAGTTGGCCGTCGTATCATCTTCATTCCAACCGGAGTAGCCATGGCAATCGCAAGCGCAGTAGAAAAGGGTGGCCTCGTCTATGTCTATAACGAGAAAGGTGGTGTCATGTATACCGTGCCTAGCGGAAACCAGCCGGGCGACGGTTTGAAGGGCTACACCGGCTCTACCGTAAGCGTCAGAAGAGGCGGCCTTGTCTATGTCTACAACGAGCGTGGCGCAATCACCAACACAATTCCGGCTCGCTGAGGACCAAAGGCATGGCGCCCATGAATCCCCTTGCCCGATTTGAGATGTTTGTCCTGACTCCCGCTGAAAGCGAGGCAGTGCGCACGGAGTTCGTGCAGATTCTCAACGGTTCGGTTCTTTCGAAAACTGAGAGCGTGGCGGATGTAATCAAGAGCCACAAAAAAGTGGCCTGCATCTATTTCTGGATCCTGCGCCACGAGCAAGCGCAGTACAAGATCTACATCGGAAAGACGAATTCACTGTCGTACCGTCTGCTCAACTACATCAGCGAGTTTCAACCTCACTCGCCAAACGACTACAAACTTCGCATCTTCCACGCCTTCATAATGGAGCTCGTTCCAACCGCCGCGCTGGATTTGTATTTTGCAAACGTGGACATATCGGTAATTACCCAAGCAGAGACGGCGGCAATTGGCAAATACAACCCGTTGCTGAATAACCTCCCCTCACCCACGCCGGATGCCCGAGACAGTTTGAAGAAGGCCTTTGCCCTTTACTATGAATCGGCATTCGAGCAGCGGCTTGTCAATGTCGCCCAACCAACGGTCGAAGCCGGCGGCTCCTCCTTGGGTGGATCCGCCGCCTGACCTGGGCGTTAGCACCCACATGAACCATCTTGAGCAATTCTTGCTAGAGATCTTTCGATCCACCTCGACCTCAAACCGAGTGACTATCAGGCGCGCCTGAAAGCGCGCCTGGGGAACTCAGACCAAATCTAGGCTTAGGTCGTGCTCAACGGCGGTAAGTCGCCGCGCAGACGCCCGACATGTTCTTCGTGCCAGCGCTTGTAGAAATAGAACAACCCCATCCCCTTCTGCCCGATCTTGAGCCATTCCAGCACCTGGCTCGTCGCGTCGACCATGTCGTCATGCTTGCCGCCCGGTCGTCAACTCGTGCACGTATTCCGCGAGCCACGGCGCCTCGTTGGGCAACCAGAGCCCGCCGTTCTCGATCGTGGCGCATTGCGCGTGCAGACGCATGACCTTGTCGCCCTTCGGCTCGTATCCCTTGACGCCACGCACGCGCGCTTCCTTGAGCTCTTGGATCAACTGGATGCCGGAGGCCTTCTCTTCGATCAAGACCACGTCGGCGTGGTAGCGCGCCGCGACGTCGACAACCGTGCGCTTCAGGTTCGGATAGTCCAGCTTCGCGCGATAGACGTGCAGGAGGTAAATATCGGGATCGCGGTAGCCCCACACGGTGATCGCGCTGTAGTCGGCGAGCTCGGTCGGCTTGTTGCCCGTATCGCAGCTGACGAGAATCTGATCGAAGCTCGGCAGGCTCTTGTAGTACTTGAGCCATTCCTTCTTGACCATGCCGCCGCCAAGCGGCGCCGGCGACTGCTGATACTGCCCGGCGAAGTTGTACTCGCCGATCGTCGCGCGCGTGACCTTGAGCGCGTCCTCGGACTCGAACGCCGGGTGCAGAATGTCGCCGGCACTGCGCTGATAGGTTCTCGGACCCCACGGCGTCTCGACCGTAAACGCTTGGTCTTCCTCGGCGATCGCCGGCAGCGACAACACTTCCCAATCATCCTGCTGCTCGAGCACATGGCCGACGAGGTCGTCCTCGTGAAGTCGGTGCATCACGATGATGATGCAGGATGTGTTTTTGTTGTTTTGACGCGTAAACAGCACGCCGTCGAACCAATTGTTGCAGTTGTTACGCACCGTCCCCGAGACGGCGTCGTCGGGCTTGATCGGATCGTCGATGATGATGTACTCGCCGCCGCGGCCGGTTAGCGTGCCGGTCACGGATGTCGCCGTGCCAAACCCTCGCTTCGTGGTCGCAAACTCGGCGACGGCGTTCTTGCTGGCCGAAATTCGCGTTCCGCGAAACAGGCGACGGTACCAGTCGCTCTCGACGATCAGGCGGCAGTCGAGCGAATGCTTGTTCGCCAGCTCCTGGGCGTAGCTGACGGCGACGATCTGCGCGGAGGGGTTCAGGCCGAGCAGCCATGCCGGAAACGCCACCGACGCCGTCAGCGACTTCATGTAGCGCGGGGGAATGTTGATGATCAGGCGGCGGATCTTGCCGAGCGCGCAGTCGCGCAGTTTTGCGGCCACGAGCTCGATGTGCCAATTTGGCAGGTACGCCGTGCTGGGTTGGAGCTGCAGAAAGCTGCGCTCGGCGAAGAGCGAAAGATCGGAGCGGAGCGCAACGTCGAGCTCGCGTTGGGTGAGGCCTTGCAGAGTGGGCATGGGTCAATCTCCTGATTTGGGTTTCTTGCGTTTGCGCGGGCTGCATTTCTTCTTGCTGCCGATGCCCGCATTGCCGGCAGCGCCGCCGAAGCGCTTCATCAGGCTCGCCATGACGGCCTTGTCGTCGTCGGCAATGACTTCGAGCGGCTGCGCCACCACCGAGGCATCGAGTGCCGCGAGCTGCGGCAGCAGCATCTGCATCGCCTTGAGATCGCCTTGCGCAGCCTTGTTCGCGAGTTGCTTTGCCGCCGCCTCGAGTTTCGTGATCGAGCGCTGCTGGCCCTTCACGACGATCGTCACGCGCTCGTTGGCGGCTTGACGCACGATCGTCGCGAGATTCTTCGAACCTTTCGGGCGCCCGCTCGGATTTCCCGACTGCCCTTTCTGAAACTGGGTCGCAGCCGGCGGTTTCCCGTAGCCGACGTCGTAGTCGTCGTCGCGCCCCTTAGTCATGGCCCACCTCGCGCATCTCGGCGATCTCGTCGAACGTGCACTGCAGCGCGAGGTTCACCGCCGACGTGCCCGTCGCGCGTTGCCACCGGCGGATCGTCAAGTCGACGTAGCGCGGGTCCAGCTCGAGACCGTGAGCCACACGGCCGACACGCTCGGCGGCAATCACGGTCGAGCCGCTGCCGAGAAATGGATCTAGGACGATGTCGCCACGCGAGGACAAATCCATCAGCGCGTCTGCGATCATGGCGACGTTCTTCGGGGTCGGATGCTCGGCCAGCAGGTCGGCGTCGTCGGCGCTTCGCGCGAAGGAGTTCGCCGACGGGTAGCTCCAAAGATTTGTGCGATTGCGGCCGTAGCGCCCCAGCTGTACGTTATTTTGGTGGGTGCCGCCGTCGACTTTGAAAACGAAAATCAGCTCATGCTGACTGCGGTACAAGCTACCCATCCCGCCGGCGTCTTTCGCCCAAACACACAGATTCTTCAGCTCGGCGTACACCGCCTCGCCCGCCGCGACCATCTCGCCGAGATGCTTCCAATCGTTGCAGATGAAATGAATCGCGCCGGGTTCCGAGTGCGCCGCCATCAGCTCGAAGGCGCGGCGCAGAAAGTCCGTGTACTCGCGGCGGCTCATCTCGCCGCTGGCCATCGAGAACTCGCGGTGTTTGACGCGCCCAAGACCGCTGATCGAAGAAACCTTACAGTTGTACGGTGGGTCGGCGAAGACAACATGGGCTTTCTCGCCGCCGCGATCGCTTTTTAAGACGGGTCACTTTGCCCGTTTTGTCGCCTTCTTCCCGGCCTTTCGGTGACTTGGTGCGGCCGGTAGGCGTCCTCTGCATAGGCGGATAAATTCTTCCTTCGCCGCCTCGCGCTCAGAAGATTCGTCGTCTGGTTCGTCAACCCTCAGCGATTCGGATAACCCATCTAGCATGCTCTTCGCTGCCCCTTGATCGAGTGGCAGCGCGTCGGGGAACGAGTCCGGTCCAACAAGCAGCTCGCCCGCGCACTCCAGCCAGTTTTCCGCAAATACGGCCTGCAAGCCGGCTACAACGGGACCGGTTACCTGGACCGCACAATCCCGCCACGGAGGCGGGTCCGTCCGGCACCAATGGTCCGCGACTCCCGCGCCGCCAATGAACCCCGTCCTGCCGTCGATAACGAGCAGGTTCCGATGGGTACGGTTATTCAAGCGTCTCAGTCTGTGCCAGCGAAGCGGGTGATAGAAATGAATGCGTCCACCGTCGGCGCGCAGCTTGTCGAAGTACCCACGCGAACTAGGCAGACTGCCGATCGCATCGACTATCACCCGTACCTCGACGCCGTTTCGAGCGCGCCCACATAGCGCATCGATAAGCGCATCAGCACACACGCCTCGATCGAAGATGTACGCCTCTAGAAGGACTGAGTGCTGTGCGACGCTGATCGCTTCAAGTTGCGGTGCATACAGTTCCGCGCCCTGGCGCAGGACTCTAAGCGATTGGATGGGCAAAGCAGGGACGGCCAAGAGCGCGGTCAAAATTCGGAACTGTTCAAACTCGCCAAGGTCGTGCACTGGAGAACTCGTTCAGTACGAGGTACCCCGCTCGAACAGTAATAGGTAGAGGAGCGCCAAAAGTATCAGGACGGCTCCTGCGCCCAGCGCATCCCAAACAAGGTTCATGCCCGAATCTCCGACTCCTACTGGGTCAAGTCAGGGCAAGTCCGCCGAGTGCGGCTCAGTCAAGCCATCGCGCGCATGCCTTGCGGAGGCATTTTCTACACGGAGGCGGGCCTGCTGCAAGCGGTCGGCGGGGGGTTTGCATGCCAACTCCCGCATTCCGCATGAGTTTCGCGCTAAACAACGCTGCATTTGATTTGGATCATCATGACGATAAATAACTCTCGTAGTGTGTAGCGACAATTGCTCGGCGCAATTCTTGGGAGTCCAGATGAAGATCCTCATAGCGATGGATGGAAGCACCTTCAGCGTCAAGGCATGTCGCTGGGTCATCAGTCTCGCGCGATCTCTGCGGCTGCGGCCCCAGATTTGTCTGGTCAACGCCGACGAGCCACTGTCAAACAGCGTGGCGATACGCATTGGCCCAAAGGAGTCGGCGCGGTATCACAAGGAAAATGCCGAATACGCCCTGAAGAAAGGACGTTCGGTATTGGGGCGCGCAGGGCTCCAATGGACCGAGGAAACACGGATTGGTCATCCCGCAAAAGTCATATTGGACTTCGCCGAGCGATACAAGGCTGATGTCATCGTCATGGGATCTCACGGAAGGACACCGTTGAAGAGCCTTGTCTTGGGTTCTGTCACCTCGAAGGTCATCGCAGGCACATCAATTCCCGTCGCTGTCGTTCGCTAGCGCGATGAAAATACTCCTCTGCACCGATGGCAGTAAAAACGCTGAGCGAGCAATCGCCCATGTTGCGACGTTGCGTCGAGAGCTGGATCCGCTTGATGTCACGCTACTATATGTAGACATCCCTCATACGGGGCGGATATCAACGTTGCTCGAACCGGACGCCCTGGAGAAGATGCGTCGAATGAATGCCGAGTTTGCGTTCAAGCCTGCGCGCGGCCGCCTCCGGCGTGTCCGCATTCTCGCAAAAGAGTTGATTGAAAGTGGCAACGTCGTTGACTGCATCACGCGAGCGGCGCGGCGCGGTAAATTCGACCTCATCGTCGTCGGATCGCGCGGCCACTCGCCTCTCGTTGACTGGATGTTGGGGTCTACAACGGCAGAGGTCCTGGCGACTAGTAAAGTGCCCGTTCTCGTCGTGCCTTGAGCGTATTAGATAGCGCTCGATCGTGGATTGCATCCCGGCGGCCCCTCGCTACCAGATGGTCACGTACCACTTCAAGCTCGACCACAACGAGGCGGACTACGAGTTGTTCGGCCACCAGCGCGATGGCGTGCTGAAGGTCGCGATCACTCCTTCAAATAGACGACACCCGTCACTCACCCCTAGTTCGGCCGGCAGATTCGACATCGTGACTCAGATCCAGGCGTTCGCGGCACCGCACACGCTGGACGCCGAGGTGGTGGCAACGCGGCTGGTGGTCCGCCCTGAGTTTGGGCTCAGCGCCCAGGAGGCGCTTGCACGCCTATCGAGAGTGGGCCCGAACCAGTTGCCGCAAGTACCGGCACGCTCGCCCTGGCAGGTGCTGCTCGCCCAGTTCAAGAGCATCCTAATTCTGATTCTGCTGGGGGCGGCGGTCTTAGCGGCATTGGTCGGCAGCACCAAGGACGCCTCGGTGATTCTGGCCGTGGTCGTGATCAACGCGCTTGTGGGCTTCTACCAGGAGTACCGCGCCGAGCGCAGCCTCACTGCGCTGAAGTCGATGCTGCCCATCAAGGCCCGCGTGCGGCGTGATGGTGTCAGTCACGAGATCGCGGCCGAGGAAGTTGTTCCCGGCGACGTCTTGCTGCTCGAGGCAGGTGACCGCGTGGCGGCCGACGGGCGGCTCTGGCTGGCGGTCGGGCTGGAGATCGACGAGTCGGCGCTGACTGGTGAATCCCAGCCAGTCTCCAAGCAGCCGACTCTACGGGTCGCCGTTGATGCGCCTCTGGGTGACCGTCTCAACCTGGCCTATATGAACACGTTGCTTACGCGCGGAAGGGCCGAACTGGTGGTCACGGCGACCGGCCCGAGTACGGAGATGGGACGCTTGTCGCAGGAGCTGGCAGCCACCGAGGAGGTACCCACCCCGTTACAAGTTCAATTGGACCGGCTCGGCAAACGGCTGGGTGCCATCGCGCTGACACTGGTCGGACTGCTCTCGTTCCTGCAGTTCCTGCGCGGGGCGGATCTCGTCCATATTGTGCTTGATGCCATCGCGCTGTCGGTCGCCGCGATGCCCGAGGGCTTGCCGGTGGTGGTGACCGTGACCCTTGCGCTGGGCATACACCAGATGGCGCGCCAGAATGCAATCGTCAAGCGCCTGGCCAGCGTCGAGACGTTGGGCTGCACCACGATCATCTGCTCCGACAAGACAGGCACGCTCACGCTAAACCAGATGACCGCACGCGCCTTCGTCTATGGCGGGCAAAGCTTCGATGTTTCTGGTGAGGGTTATCTGACTTTGGGCGAGATCACGCTGTCGACGGGCCAAGCCATCGACATCGATCTTGCGCCGCTGCTCGTGCCGATGGTGGCCTGCAACGACAGCCGCTTCGACGACGGTAAGGCAATCGGCGACCCGATGGAGGCGGCGTTGCTGGTACTTGCCGCCAAGGGTGGAATCCTGCAAGACGCCGTTGATCGCGCGCTGCCGCGTATCGCCGAGTTGCCATTCGATTCCGCGCACAAATTCATGGTCACCTTTCACCGCGACGGCGACCAGGTCAGGATGTTCGTCAAAGGCGCGCCGGATGTGCTGTTGGCTCGTTGCAAACGCTGGACGGTGGCTGGTGTCGAGGTGGCATTTGGTGCGCTCGAAAAAGCCAAAGTCGATGCGGACTATCACGCCTTGGCCGGGCGGGGTCTGCGAGGCCTGCTGATCGCGACACGAACACTACCCGCCACCACGTTTGACGCCTCCGGCGAACTCTCAGCCTGGGTCGCCGAACTGGACTTTATGGGGCTAATCGGGTTGATGGACCCCCCACGGCCCGAGGCAATGCAGGCGATTGCCGAATGCCGCGAAGCAGGCATCGTCGTCAAGATGATCACCGGTGACCACCAGGCGACAGCATCAGCGATCGCCTCCGAACTGGGATTGCACGGACGCGCGGTGTCAGGCGCGGAGATCGACCGCATGGATGCAGCGCAATTGGCCACGATGATCGATGAGGTCGCCGTGTTCGCCCGCGTGACCCCTTCGCACAAGGTGAAGATCGTGCGCGCTTTGCAAGCTAAGCGGCACGTCGTGGCGATGACGGGAGACGGCGTCAATGATGCGCCGGCACTGAAGCAGGCGGACATCGGCGTGGCGATGGGTATTAGCGGCACGGCGGTGGCCAAAGAGGCTGCCACCATGGTGCTGACCGATGACAACTTCGCCACCATCGTCCGCGCGGTGCGACAGGGCCGCACGCTGTACGACAACATCCTCAAATTCGTTCGCTTCCAGCTCTCCACAACGATTGGGGCGATTCTGACCGTGTTCTTCGCACCGCTCGCGGGCTTGCCGGAGCCGTTCACCGCATTGCAGATCTTGTGGGTCGCCATCATCATGGATGGGCCGCCGGCCATATCGCTTGCAATGGACGCCGCGCGCCCCGGCATCATGAGCGAGCCGCCACGCCATCGCGACGAGCCAGTTCTTCCTCTGACACGGTTGCTGCGGATTGCCGCCTGCGGCGTCACGATGATGGTGGGCACACTGGCGGTGCTGTACTACGGTATGCGCACGGGCAGCGAAGCACGTGCGTTGACGATGGCCTTCACGACTTTCGTACTGTTCCAGTTTTTCAACGTGTTTAATGCTCGCAACGAGAGCGGCTCCGCATTCAACTCGCGCTTTTTCGACAACAGGATGCTCTGGGCTTCTCTGATCGGGACGCTGGCGCTGCAAGTCGTCGTAGTGCACTGGCCGCCGGCCTCTCAACTTTTCGGCACGACCGACATGACTTGGCTTGACTGGAGCGTTGCCATAGGCGTCGCATCCACGGTTTTGTTGCTCGATGAGGCACGTAAGATGGCGGTTCGAGTGGTCCAAGCTCGGTACCGAAGGCCAGAGTAATACCTACCCCATGGGCTTCGATCGCGATCTCCTGTTTGGCCTGCTGGCGGCCATTGGCGGCGGCTTACTCATTGGCATCGAACGTGAACGCCGAAAAGGCGAAGGTCAGACGCGCGCTGCGATAGGGCTGCGCACTTGCACGCTCGCGGCCTTGGCCGGCTCGATGGCCGAGCTCCTCGGCATGCCGGGCTTATTGGTGGCTGGCTTTGGACTCGTCGCTTTGGCCGTTACCGCATACGTGCGGTCTCACGAGGCCGACCCGGGCCTCACCACGGAACTCGCGCTGCTGGTGACTTTTCTCCTCGGCGCACTGGCAATGACACGGGCGCAGCTCGCTGCAGGATTGTTCGTCATAGTGGCCATCGTGCTCGCCAGCAAGGAAACACTCCATCGCTTTGCGCGTCATGTGTTGAGTGAACAGGAACTCGACGACGCGCTTCTCTTGGCCGCATCCGTACTTATCGTGTTGCCACTACTGCCAGATCGCACGGTCGACCCGTTTGGGATTCTTAATCCACGCACGTTGTGGCTTCTCGCCGTGCTGGTCATGTCGATCAACGCGGCAGGATATGTCGCTCTGCGCATCCTCGGGCCGGGCCGCGGGCTTGCACTATCGGGTTTGCTGGGCGGCTTCGTCTCGAGCACCGCGACCGTCGGCGCGATGGCACAGCGCGCGAAGGCGCATCCGCCTCTGAGGCAGGCCTGCGTCGCCGGCGCGCTCCTTTCCACCATCGCGACAGTTGTGCAGCTGGCGCTCATCCTGTTCTTCACCTCCCGGGGTTTGCTGCTCACCCTTGCATATCCGTTGCTGGCAGCCGGACTCACCGCGGCCGGACTCGGGGCCCTTGCTTGGTGGAAGGCGAACAAAGGAACAGACGACGTCAAAGCGTCCGGATACGGCAGAGCATTCGCGGTTCCGCAGGCCCTCCTGTTTGCCGGAATTGTCACCATTGCGCTTCTCGGCGCGTCATTACTGCAGCGCTGGCTTGGTGTGCAAGGTGTTTTCGCTGCAGCTGCCGTGACCGGCATCGCGGACGTCCATGCTGCGGCCATCACGCTAGGACAACTCGTGTCGAATGCAAAAATCGATGAGGGTGCCGGCGCTCTCGCTCTCTCACTGGCCTTCACAACGAATTCCATTGTGAAGTGCGTCCTCGCGGTTGCAGGCGGTGTAGCCTACGCGCGACCAGTCGTCGGTGGCATTGCACTCATCAACATGGTCCTACTCGGCGCACTCTGGCTGTGGTGAGTCGTCGTTCGTGCGGTAGATCGTTGCAGCCCAGCGTCACGAGTCGCGGCTGAACTTCCAGCGTGCTTACCCCGATGAAAGGGACCACGTTCAACGCGCGCCTAACGTTTGCTGACGAACCCATACCCGGTAGACCTTGTGCAACGAAATTGACGCAGATCAAGAGGACGCTCGGGCATCGAGCTAGATTTCACGAGACCTTGCCAACTGATATCGATCAATGGATACCCTCCTCGCCTTCGTCGAAGTGATCGTGGCAGTTGACGTCATTGCGATTGGACTCACGCTGGCGATCGGTCTCGTTGCTACACCCATTGTCCTTATTTGCTACGCGAGTGGGCGGAGGCATCGCATCGCAGTGCCGATGCACTGGCCTATCTCTCCGCGATGCTCCCTGCGGTCGCGGGAATGAAAGACCGTGCCCGAGTTCAGTGCGTAATTCGAAGTACTGACGCCGCGCGAGCCATATTCTGATTCAGATCGGTGGACCACTGGACACTCGCCGCAGCATCCCCATCGTGCAAGCGAAGTGTCGAAGGCTTCCCCGTTTCTGCAGCGCCTAGGTGGCGGTGAGGATCTAATGGTCGACAGTGGTGGGCCAACTCCATTCTCGGATTTCCGGCATGTCCGCGCCATTCAGATCGATGTATTGCTTGTGCGATATCAGCTTGTCCTGCAGAAATTGCTTCAGATATACGCCTTTCTCCCCGAGGCTAGGCAGCCGATCGATCACATCGATGACCAGATGGAAGCGATCGAGCCGATTCAGCACCGTCATATCGAATGCCGTCGTGATCGTGCCCTCTTCCCGATAGCCGTGCACGTGTAAGTTGTCGTGGTTTTTGCGCCGGTACGTCAACCTGTGAATCAATGTCGGATAGCCATGGAACGCAAAGATCACGGGCTTGTCGCTTGTGAACAACTGATCGAAATCGAGATCGTCGAGTCCATGTGGATGTTCGCTCGGAGACTGCAACTTCATCAGATCGACGACATTGACGACACGTACGCGCAATGTCGGTAGGTGTTCACGAAGGATTGATACCGCTGCGAGCGTCTCCAGCGTCGGCACATCGCCGGCGCAGGCCATGACCACGTCCGGCTCACCCTCGTTGTCGTTACTCGCCCAGGGCCACACGCCGATGCCCTGACTGCAGTGTTTGACGGCGCGATCCATCGACAGCCACTGCGGCGCCGGATGTTTGCCGGCAATCACGACATTCACGTAATGCCGGCTGCGCAGACAATGATCCATCACCGACAGAAGGCAATTCGCATCGGGCGGCAGATAGACGCGCACGATCTCCGCCTTCTTGTTGACGACGTGATCAATGAAGCCGGGATCCTGGTGAGTGAAGCCGTTATGGTCCTGCCGCCAGACGTGCGAAGCGAGCAAGTAGTTGAGCGAGGCGATCTTGCGGCGCCAGGGAATCGCCGCCGTCATCTTCAGCCACTTCGCATGCTGGTTGAACATCGAGTCGACGATGTGAATGAAAGCTTCATAACAGTTGAAAAGACCATGCCGTCCCGTGAGCAGATAGCCTTCCAGCCAACCTTCGCACATGTGCTCGCTGAGCATTTCGATGACACTGCCTTGTGCATCGAGAAATTCGTCATTGGGAGCCGTTCTCGCCTCCCATTGACGACCGGTGGTCTCGAATACGGCCTCCAGACCGTTTGATACGGTTTCGTCGGGACCAAAAAGCCGGAAATTTCGCGGCTTCTGATTCAGGCCAATCACGTCCCGCACGTACGGCGCAAGGACGCGCGTGTCGCCTTTTCCCAACGTGCCAGGCTTCGGCACATCGATTGCGTATTCGCGAAAGTCGGGCATGCGCAGATCGCGCAGCAGTAAGCCACCGTTTGCATGCGGGTTCGCGCTCATGCGGCGTGCGCCGGCTGGAGCCAACGCCATGAGACCAGGCTGCAACCGGCCGTCTTCGTCGAACAACTCCTCGGGCCGGTAGCTTCGCAGCCATGCTTCCAATTGCTCGAGATGTTCCGGCGGACTCTTGTCGGACACAGATAGCGGCACTTGATGCGCGCGGAAAGTGCCTTCGTTCGGACGGCCGTCGACCAACTTGGGTCCAGTCCACCCCTTTGGAGAATTGAGCACGATCATGGGCCATGCGGGTCTCGCGACGACACCCCCTTCGCGAGCATCGCGCTGAATTTGCCGAATCCGTGCAACAACCGCGTCGAGCGTCGAGGCCATGGCGACATGCATCGGCGCCGGCTCACTGCCCTCAACAAAGAACGGCGTCCAACCATACCCTCGCAGCAGCTGCTCCAGTTCGCCGCGCGGTATGCGTGCGAGCACCGTCGGATTGGCGATCTTGTAACCGTTCAGATGAAGTATGGGCAGCACGGCACCGTCGCTTGCCGGATCGAGAAACTTGTTCGAATGCCAGGACGTCGCGAGTGGGCCCGTTTCCGCCTCGCCATCACCGATGACACACGCTGCAATCAGTTGCGGGTTGTCGAACACCGCTCCGAACGCGTGGCTCAACGAATAACCAAGCTCCCCTCCTTCGTGGATCGATCCCGGACATTCGGGCGACGCGTGGCTTGCAATGCCGCCTGGAAACGAAAATTGTTTGAACAAGCGCTGCAGGCCTTGTTTATCGCGTCCGATCTCTGGATAAACCTCGCTATACGTCCCCTCGAGATAAGCGTTTGCGACCACGGCCGGGCCGCCATGTCCGGGACCAGACAAATAGATCATGTCCAGATCGTGCTGCTTGATCACGCGATTCAAATGCGCATAGATGAAGTTCTGCCCTGGCGTAGTACCCCAGTGCCCAAGCAGCATGCGTTTGATGTGCTCGAGTCTTAGCGGCTCCTTGAGCAAGGGATTCGCGCGAAGATAAATCTGGCCGACCGCGAGATAGTTGGCCGCCCGCCAGTAGGCGTCGAGGTCTGCCAACAATGAGCTGTCGCATGCGGCGTCGATGGAACCTGCAGTCATAGCAAACGATCCTTCGGCCGAGAGCGGTCGGCGCCTTCTGGCGGCAAGTATCCGCGTTGGGAGCTGAAGGCGCGCATGTGCGCGCCTAAAGACCTGCTCTTCGAACGAACAATTGAGCGTCGCCCTACTGCATGTGTGGTGACAGAACGCCGCCGGCCTGCTTACGAGAAACTATCGGTATGCAGGCTGGCGTGCTTAAGACAACGCGATCAAACTGGAAGAAAGCGTCCTCGCGCCTACGCCGCGTCGAATCCGTTGGCAAAAACGGTGTCGTCCGCGAGCGGCATGGTGAACGAGCCTTCGGATGTTTCGCCGCCGGCGTACGCGCTGTCGACGGCGCGCACGCTCCACGTGTAGTTGCCGGGCGGCAGGTCTTCCAACGTCCAGTGCGTCGCCGCGTTGATGTTGCCAGGTTGCGGCAGGCGCTCGGGAAGGTTGACCGGCACCCCATCGCGCCAGAGTTGTAGGTCGTAGGTAAGTTGCGCCGGTGGCGTGTGATCGTCGCTGGCCGCGTCCCATGTGAGTGCGACGCCTTCACCGGACGGGTCGACCTGCAAACCGGTCGGCGCTTCCGGCGGGGCATTGCCGGCATCCGTGGTGTTGCGCAACATCTTGAGTTTTCGTTCTTCGTGACCGTTTCCACCGGGCACGAAGAACGCGCCCGCGACGAGATAGTCGAGATCACCGTCACCGTCGAGATCGAACCAGGTGAACGCACCGCCGCGCCCGACCGAGCCGATCGGCGCCGGCAGCTGCACGCCGAGCGCGGTGAACGTGCCGCCGTCATTCGCGAAGATTTCGGACTTACCCTCGATCTCGGCATTGCCGATGAAATTGCCCGTTACCAGAAGATCGACGTCACCGTCTGAATCGTAGTCGGCCCAGGTCGCCGCATGGATGTCGAGCCAGTCCGCGTTGGGTGCGTCGATCAAGGTAGTCGGTGTGTAGATGCCGGCGTCGTTGGCGTAGATGCGCAGCACGGTTGTGAATGTGCCATCTTCTTCCTGGATGTTGCCGGCGACGAGGATGTCCTGATCACCGTCCGCGTCTGCATCGCCGATGTCGGCGAGTCCGTGTTCGACGTGAACGCCGAGCGGATCGCTCGCGGTGAACGTTCCCCCGTCGTTCGCGTAGAACTTGATGAATCCCGTTTTAGTGAACGGATCGACGTTGGTCAAGAAGAGATCAAGGTCGCCGTCGCCGTCGGTATCTGCCCACGCGCTTTGCGCGTGCGTGCTCGCATCGATCGCGGCGCCGGTATCCGTAAACACCCAACCGTCGGCGCCGTCGCTGCCGTCGTTGCGCATCAGCGCGGTGCGGTAGCTGAAGGTTGCCTCGTCGTAGATCGACGGGATCAGGAGATCAAGATCGCCGTCGTTGTCAAAGTCGGCCCAGGTCAGCGAGCGCAGGTCGTACGAGTCGTCGTAGGTCGAATCCTCGAAGTAGCCCGGCAGCGCGGCGTTGATCGGAATCAGCGTGCCACCGTCGTTGCGGTACAGCGCGGTGACGCCTTCCGAGGCGACAGCGAGGTCGTAGTCGCCGTCCTGGTCGAAATCGCCCCAGGCGAGATCCGATGCGCCGGCGATGATTCCATTCAACGGCACGTCGATCGAGGTAAATGTCCACTTGCCATCGGAACCTTCGCCGTCGTTGTGGAACAGGAGCAGCTTGTCTTCGACGCTGACGTCGTAGACGACGTAGAAGCCGAGCACGGCAAGATCGATGCGGCCATCGCCGTCGAAGTCGGCCGGGGCGACAGCGTTGACCCAGAAATCCTCTTCGTCGGGCGTGTTGAAGTAAGGATCGCTGGTCGGCGTGACTTCGACAAACGAAACTTGCGCGGCGAGCACGGGTGCAAACAGCAGCAAGGTAATTTGGACAAGAAAGCGCGGCATCGGGAATCTCCTGGCTGGCGTAGCCTCAAATGGGTTCAAAACCGTTTTGAAAGACGACATCACTCGGCGACGTACCGATGAGGATTTCCTCGACGCCCGTGCTCATCGGCCCGACCCACAGATTGCCAGCCCTGTCGAACTCGACCGATTCAACCTGAAAATGCGACAGCGGCGAATTCGCTGTCGTATAGGTCGTCCATGTGGTGCCGTCGAAGAGGCTGACGCCTCCGGAATTGCCGCCATCGAACGTATTGCTTGCGATTGCCACGAGCCCATCGTCGGGACGAATCGAAATGTCGAACACGTGGTCGGCGGCTAGGTCGCCTGCGGCGTGCGTGTAGACCGTCCACGTGGTGCCGTCATAACGAAGCGCACCGTTGTCGCTCGCGACCCAGACATCGCCGTCGGTGCCGAAATCGACATCGCGCAGCCCGAAGGGCTGTACCGGCAAACCGTCGACCTCGGTCCACGTCTGTCCATCGAAGGTGTGCAGACCACTGTCCGTTCCGACCCACATGAGACCCGCGGAATCCAAGGCAATTGCGTTGACATAGTTGGAGGTGGCAAAGAGGGCTCCGAATGTATGCGCGACCCAAACGTCGCTCTGCAACTCGAAGATGCCCTGCCCGTCCGTGCCGATCCAGATGTTGCCGTCGACGTCGCTGCCAATGGCTTGGATGAAGGCCACGCCGAAGCTGGCGCTGTTGTAGTCCCAGAATCCCGTGAACGTGCCCGTCGAAGCGTTCCACCGGCCTACGCCGTTACCTCCGATCCAGATGTCGCCGTTCGCATCCTCGTACGCGGAAAACACCGGATCGCTGCCCACGAACGGCCACGGTTCTGAGCCAATGTTATTGCGTCCGAACGTTCGCCAGTGCGTACCGTCGTACCGGGAGACGCCGTTGTCCGCTGAAATGAACCAGAGCGCGTCGGTCGAGTCGGCGAACGTGCGATCGATGAAATAGCTCGGTAGACCAGTATTGATCGCGTTGAACGCCTCGATTCGCGAGGCAGCGGAATCGTAGTGAACAAGGCCGCCCTGCGAACCCCCCGCGGCCTGCTGGTTGTAGGCGACCCAGACATCGCCATTCGGGCGCGGATGAATGCCGATCGGAATGATGCCGTCACCGTCTACGAACGTGTCGAACGTTGCGCCGTCGTTGGACGTGTAAAAAATGCCGCCGACGAAATTGGCGGCATAAAGCGTGTTGCTCGGCTCGTCGAAACTCATCGCCAGTATCGTCATGTCGCCGCCGAGCGTAGGCCAGTTCGCGCACGTCGTTCCGTCCCAGCGCCACAGCCCCTGCTGCGCACTCGCGATCCAGATCTTTCCGCTGGGATCCGGCAATAGACCATCGAGCTGGGCCGAACATTGCGTGTGCAGCGTCCACGAGCTACCGTCAAATTCGGCGAGGCCGCTCAACACCTGATGCGTCGCCCAGACATGTCCGTCCGGCCCGACCGCCACATAGCCGACATTGTGAAAATTCTGGTCATTGCCCCAATCGATTTCCGCACCCACCTGATACGGTGTCCAGGTGTTCGCGACGGGATCGAGGTGAAAGACCGCTCCATTGCTCTGATTGACGTTGGTGTTGGTCAGCCAGACAGTTCCGTCCGTAGCAAGGTCGACCGAGCGCACGCCGGAGACGACGAAGGGTGCGTTCGACTGATCGTAGGTCGTCCACACGCTGGCAGGAGGCGCTGCATTGCGATCGAATCGCGTGAGACCGGCATCGCTCGCGATCCAGATCACTCCATCGTGCGCGACGCGCATGCTATGCACGAATTGCGATGAGATCGGATTGTCCCGATTCGACCACACCGTCCAGCAGCAGGTGTCGAAGCCACCTCCAGGCAGTTCGAGATAGGGGATGCTCGATGCGGGCAGCATCGCCAAGCCCCACTCCTGGAAAAATGGAAAGCGTGCGAACACCCAGAGATTGCCGTCGTCGTCGAATGCGCTGAGATCGACCAGCTCGCCGGGAATGCCGGTATTGCCCGGTGTGAGGTGCCGCCACTCTGGATCATCACCCGCGGCGGCATCGACAGCCGACAGTGCGAAAGCTGCTAGCAGGACAACCGAGATCGGTCGAAAAAGAAACATGGCAGCAACCTCCGGCGGTGCGGCGAGACCAAAAACCCTACCTGTCACTAGTCGTTGAGGAGTGTGGGCCCGGCTGCCTCGGACAGCCTTGATCTGGGTCACCTGGGATCGCATCGGCCCTGCCGCTCGTTCCGGTTGACTCGCGCTGGGCGGCGTTCGATGCTTGCACTGCGCCGGGGCACGGCAACCCGATGCGCCAGCGATTCGCTCGCCGGATTTGTTGAGCGGCGTCCACCACTCCCGGAGCGGTACGGAGCCATACCTGCCCATGTCGCATCTCCTGGTCGTAGACGACGACCCCGAAGTCCTGAGCCTCATCCAACGGTATTTCACCGCCCAGGGTTTTCAAGTCAGCGTCGCCGCGGATGGTGCCGCGATGCGGAGCACGCTCGATGCCGAATCTGTGGACCTCGTACTGCTCGATCTTGGCCTGCCGGGCGAGGACGGCTTCGACCTCACGCGCTATTTGCGACAGCAATGGAACGGGTGCGTCATCATCGTGACCGGTCGCGGCGAATCCGTGGATCGCGTCGTCGGTCTCGAGCTCGGTGCCGACGATTACGTGACGAAACCGTTCGATCTGCGCGAACTTCTTGCGCGGGTGCGCACGGTATTGCGCCGCACGGCCGATCGCGGGTCGCCTTCCGCGGAGAACGGCTCCGCCTTGATCTTTTCGGGATTCCGACTCGATCTGCGATCGCGTTCGCTGACCGATCGAGACGGCGCTCCGGTGGAGATTACGAGCGGCGAATTCACGTTGCTCCGGATACTGGTCGAACATCCGAACCGCGTGCTGTCGCGCGACGATCTCATGACTCGCCTGCACGGCCGGGATGCCGGTCCGTTCGATCGTGCGATCGACGTGCAGATCAGCCGGCTGCGTCGCAAGATCGAGATCGATCCCACGCGGCCCGACATCATCAAATCCGTGCGCGGAGCGGGATACCTTTTTGCAGCGCAGGTCCGACGCGAATGACAGGCCCGGGCGGCAGCGCTGAACGACCCGACGTCGCCTTATTCGAGGCGCTGTTCGAGACCGCGCCGGATGCGATGATCGTCGTGAACCGCGACGGATGCATCGTGCTTGTGAATCCGCAGGCGGAACGCCTCTTCGGGTATGCCGCGGGAGAACTCACCGGATCGCCCGTGGAGGTGCTGCTTCCGGAAAGCGTGCGCACCGTTCACGTCGGGCACCGCAACGGGTTCATGGCGAATCCGCGCGTACGCCCGATGGGTGCGGGATACGAGCTGACCGGCGTGCGTCGCAACGGGGAACCGTTTCCGGTCGAAATCGGGTTGAGTCCAATCCAGTCGGCCGGCAGCACGCTGTTCGCGGCGTCTATCCGCGATATCTCGGAAACGCATCGCGTACGTCAGGCCCTGACGCGCGCGCGATACGACACATTCGCAGCGCAAATCGGCCGACTCGCCCTGGAGTCCTCGAATTATGAGGCGGCCGTGGTGAAGATGCCGGCGCTCGTCGCTTCGGCGCTCGCGATTCGCGCGGTCGCGGTCCTCCTCGCCGGGCCACGCAGCGACGATCTGCGCGTGTATGCGGAGACCGGCCTGCCGCATGGCCTGCGCGAAGTGCTGCCGCGGACGATTCCGCTGAGCGCGATTCTTGCGCGCATCGAGCGCGATGCGCCCGCGGGCATCACGCTGAAGCAGCTCGCCGGTGCCGAGTTCGCGCCGTTCGTCGCGGCGATCGCCGACGCTGGCTTTCGCGACGCGGCCGCCGTGCTCCTGCTCGACCGCTACCAGCCTATGGGCCTGCTCCTGGCACTCTCGGGGAAGCACGACCATTTCGATCGCGATGCCCTGCACTTTCTGCAATCGGTAGGAAACACTCTTGCCGCAGCGGCTCAACGAAGCCGCAGCGAGGAACAGCTTGCGCATTCCCAGCGCCTCGATGCAGTGGGACAGCTGACCGGCGGCATCGCGCACGATTTCAATAATCTCCTGACCGTCATCTCGGGCAATCTCCAGATCCTTGAGAGCGAGCTCACGGACCGCCCCGGTTTGAACGAGACGATCGACAGTGCTCTGCGAGCTGTCGACCGGGGCGCCGTTCTCACGCGAAAGCTCTTGGCGTTTGCGCGCAAGCAACGCCTCGTGCCGCGGCCCGTGCTGCCGGCGCAGATGCTTTCAGATCTCCAGGGGATGCTTAGACGCACTCTGGGCGAGCACATCACCGTCACGGTTGCGTTTGGCGAAGCAGACATGGCACCGGTGTTTGCCGATCCCGGTGAACTCGAAGCCGCGCTGATCAACCTTGCGCTGAACGCGCGCGATGCGATGCCGCGCGGCGGCGATCTCACGATCAGTGTCCGCAAGCACGTTCTGGAGGAAGCGAACGAACGCATGGATCTGCCGCCCGGTGCGTACGTCGTATTCAGCGTCGCCGACACCGGCACCGGCATGGCGCCCGACGTCGCCGCGCGCGCGCTGGAGCCGTTCTTCACGACTAAGGAAGCCGGCAAGGGCAACGGACTAGGCCTCAGCATGGTGTATGGATTCGCCAAGCAATCGGGCGGTCAGGTACTCATCGAAAGCCGGGTCGGCCACGGGACGCGCATCGATCTCTACCTCCCGGCGGGCTCGCATGCGGATGTTGCGCAGCCGGTCCGTGATACAGCACCGCCACGCGAAGGGCGAGAGACCATCCTTGTGGTCGAGGATGAAGCCGAAGTGCGTGGGATCGCGCTCACTTTCCTGCGCTCGCTCGGGTACGTGACTTACGACGCAGCCGATCCCGAGAGCGCGCTCGCGCTTCTCAGGCAACACGACGAAATCGAGCTGCTCTTCTCTGACATCGTGCTCGGCAGCGGCATGAACGGATTCGATTTAGTCCGAGAAGCGAGAACACTGCGACCCCACCTCTCGGTTTTGCTCACATCCGGCTACGAACGGACTTCGGATGGAAACGAGCGATCAGGTTCCGCAGAGTTCGAGGTGCTGCGCAAACCTTATCGCCGCGAGCAGCTCGCAACTGCCTTGCGCAAGACGCTGGACGGGGAACGGCCCACCTGACCTCGCCTTCGTTCGTGTCAGTGGACGGTCGCCGAACCTTCGGCCAGCCGGCGTAGTTCCGGCATGTCCAACACCTTGATCTCGCGGCGCTGGACCGCGATGCACTGAAGATCCTGCAGATGCGAGAGCGCACGACTCACGGTCTCGTGCTTGAGTGCCAGGAAATTCGCCATGTCGGCGCGGCTCATGCGAAGGATGAAATGGCGATCGCTGAAACCGAGTCCCGCATAGCGTGCCGCGATGTCGATCAGGAACGCCGCGACGCGCTGCTCTGCGGTCAACGTGCCGAACGCGAGCATCCAGCTGCGATCGCGGCGGATCTCCTCGGCGAGCGCCGCCGTGAAACGGTTCTGCAGCTCGGGAATCTCGAGGCAGGCCTTCAGGACCGGCGGATACGGTAGTTCCCAGACCTCGCTGTCTTCAAGCGCGATCGCATCGCACGCATAGACCCGCAATCCGATCGACTCGACGCCGAGGAGATCGCCGCGCATGCGGAATCCGCTGATCTGCTCGCGCCCGTCGGTCGCGAGCTCGCAGGTCTTGATAGATCCGACATGGATCAGAAACACGGCCTGCATCGGCTGCCCGGCCCGATAGACGTACTCGCCGGCCGACACCTTGCGCCGAAAGACCTCGACGTGACGGCGCAGCAGGTCGATGTCGATGGCGGCGCTGCTGAAGCGCGCCGATGTTGCAGCCCTCGACGGCTCGACGTGGGTGACGGCGCATGCGGTGTTCATGTCGGGCTCCTCAACGGTGGTTCGCGGAGGAGAGGTTATCTAAGAAGATTCACAGGTCGACTTCCGCCGAGCAACCGTTTGTAACGGTTCGTAACAGCCAGGCAGCCAGCTCCTGACGACACCCTTGCGCGCACGTGGACGGACCTCGACTGTTTCCGCTGCTGCGAACGGTATGCCGAACTCAATGCCGCATGAAGACCGGCACCGGCGTGTGATTGAGGATATGCCGTGTGACGCCGCCAAGCGCCCACTCGCTGAAACGGTTTCGACCATAGGCACCCATGACGATGAGGTCTGCTTTGAGCTCGGACGCGGCATCCAGAATCGCGGCGCCGGCGTGCTCATCGTCGGCGTCGAGATTACGCGATTCGAGCTTGACGCCATGCCGGATCAGATACGCGCTCATGTCGAACGGCGGCTTCCATGTGACCTCGAGAAAACTCTTGCGCCGCTCGCCGCACAACATGACGACGCGTTTCGAACGCTGGAGCAGGGGCAGCGCCGCGTGGATGGCTCGAACCGCCTCTGGCGCGCCATTCCAAGCGAGCACGACGCAGCTTGGCCCACCGTTCAATTTCGGTGAATCGGGGACGACGATTGTTGGTAGGTGCGATGAGAGCACGAGACTCGCGACATCCGGAGGCGAGCCCCAGGGCGCATCCGAGTTGAGTTCGAGGACGAGCAGATCGTGCCAGGTGCCGATCTGTGCAAGCGCATTGGGAAGGTAATCTTCGGCCACGTGCCATGCTGCGTCGCGGACACCGAGCGACTGCGCCCAGCGCTTGAAGGGTTCCTCGGCTGCCTTGGCCGCCGCCGCTTGCGCGCGCGAATTCTGGAAGATAAGCGTGATGAAATCGGGCGAGCTATAAGGCGGCGGTGAATACTGCGGCCAGGGGTACACATAGGCGCCGGTTACCGATGCACCGAGCAGCGCGGCCATCCGACCGCCGTACTCGACCGCCGGATCCCGGGGCTCCTCGAGACTGTGCACATAGATCAGAACGTCGTGCATGACCTGTCCTCTCTGTCTTCGACCGCCTCGCAAGGCGAGACGCGTGGTTTCGAGAGAACACGCTACCGACGGGCGCTGTGTCGCGTACTGATCTGGGTCAACTCGCGACGAATCTGGCTTGCACGGCGCGGCCTCAGCCGAGCGTCACGCGTTCGCCCTGCGCGGGCATTTCGATGTGGAGCCCGTGCTGGCGCATGCGCTCGGCGAGGGGTTGCATGCCGCGCGCGGGCTCGCCGTGCACCAGCACCACCTTCCGCGGCGCACCGGTATGTGCGATCCAGCTCAGCAGATCGTCCTGGCCTGCGTGTGCCGAGAAGCCATTGATCGTCCAGATCCTTGCGCGGATGCGAATGTCCTCGCCAAGGATGCGCACGTACTCCGCCCCATCGATGATGCGCCGCGCGGGGGTGCCCTCCGCGGCGTAGCCGACGAAGATCACGCCGGCATCCTTGCGCCAGAGATTGTGTTTGAGGTGATGGCGCACGCGTCCGCCGGTGCACATTCCGGAGCCAGCGAGAATCACTGCGCCACCGTCGATTTTGTTGATCGCCATCGACTCGCTCGCGTCTCGCGTGAAGCGCAACGTTGGCAGGTCGAACGGGTCGCCGCCTGCGGCGAGGCGCGCGCGCGATTCCTCGCCAAGACTTTGCGGATAGCGTGCAAAGATCGCTGTCGCCGAAATTGCCATCGGCGAATCGAGGAACACGTGCAAGCGGCGCGGCAGCTTGCCAGCGCGGATGGCATCGGCGAGATGGAAGATGACTTCCTGCGCGCGCTCGAGAGCGAACGTCGGGATCACGATGTTACCGCCGCTCTCGAGTCTGTCGCCGATCGCGGCGAGGAGCTCGTCGACGCTCGCCGTTGCCGATCGATGGTTGCGATCGCCATAGGTCGCTTCCATGACCACGACATCGGCGGCCGGCGGCGGCTCTGCGACGCGCAGCAGCGGCCGGCCGGGATTGCCGATGTCGCCCGAGAACAGAATGCGTCGGTGCGAGACCTCGTTTCCTGCCTCGATAAGCACCGATGCAGACCCGAGCATGTGCCCGGCATCAACGAAACGGACGCGCAGGCCAGGAGCGAGGTCGATGTCGCGTCCGTATTCCGCCGCGCGTCCGAAGAAATCCATCGCATGGAATGCATCGTCGAGCGTATAGAGCGGCGCCGGGACCGCGTGCCCGCCGCGATGCAATCGTCGCGAGCGCACGCGGGCATCTTCTTCCTGCAGCGACGCGGCATCGCTCAGCACGAGGCGCGCGAGCTCGCGCGTCGGCGCCGTGGCGATCACTTCGCCGCGGAATCCGCGCTTGACCAGCAGCGGAATGCGTCCACAGTGATCGAGGTGCGCATGGGTGAGCAGAACGAAGTCGATCGATGCGGGATCGAAGCCGAAGTCCGCCGCATTGCCCCTCGACAGCGTCGCTACCCTGAAAAAGTCCGCAGTCGATGAGCACGCGCCGCCCGGCGCATTCGAGCAGATGACAGGATCCGGTGACCTGGCGCGCCGCGCCGTAGCATGTGATCGCAATCATCCGACCCCCCTTATCACCCGCGCCTGGCGTGACATTTTAGGATGCCGCCCGCGGCTGAACTTGATCTTTGTCAACCGTGCGACACGGGCGCTGCCGACACTGTACGCTTGCACAGGACGAGCGGACAGGTCCGCCACGGACATCCATCGATGCAATACATCGAGAACAGGACTTACGATGAGATCGAGGTCGGCGATCACGCCGAGATCACACGCACGCTGAAGAAGGACGACATCGAGCTCTTCGCCGTGCTTTCAGGCGACGTCAATCCCGCGCACGTCGACGAGAATTTCGCCAGGTCCGACGCGTTCCACAAGGTCATTGCTCACGGCATGTGGGGCGGTGCGCTGATCTCGGCGGTGCTCGGCACGGAGTTGCCGGGGCCGGGAACGATCTACGTCGACCAGAGCTTGCACTTCCGCAAGCCGGTCGGCATCGGCGATACCGTCACGGTGCGTGTCAGCGTGCGCGAAAAGCATGTGACGGGTAACCGCATTACGCTCGATTGCCTCTGTCGCAACCAGTCGGGCGACGTCGTCGTCGAAGGCGTTGCGATCGTCATCGCGCCGACCGAGAAGGTGAGGCGCCCCCGCGCAGCGCTTCCCGAGGTGCACCTGCACGAGATCGGCGCGCGCTACCGTCAGCTCATCGACGCGACGCAGCGGCTCGAGCCACTGCGCATGGGGGTCGTGCATCCGTGCGATGTGCTGTCGCTGACCGGTGCCCTCGAGGCCAAGCGGCAGGCACTGATCGTGCCCGTGCTGGTCGGACCCGAGGCGAAGATACGCAAGGCGGCAGACGCCGCCGGACTCTCGCTCGACGGCGTCGAGATCATCGACACGCCGCATAGTCACGCGGCCGCGGTGCGGGCCGTCGAGCTTGCGCGAACGGGATCCGTCCGCGCGCTGATGAAGGGCGCATTGCACACCGACGAATTGATGAGCGCCGTCGTCGATTCAGCGTCCGGCCTGCGCACGGAGCGGCGCATGAGCCACGTCTTCGCGCTCGATGTGCCTAGCTACCCGAAACCGCTGCTGCTGACCGATGCGGCGATCAACATCTGTCCTGATCTGTTGGACAAGCGGGACATCGTCCAGAACGCTATCGATCTCGCACACGCCATTGCGATTGCGCTGCCGAAGGTGGCGATCCTGTCGGCCGTGGAGACGATCAATCCGAAAATCCATTCGACCGTCGAGGCCGCCGCGCTGTGCAAGATGGTCGATCGCGGACAGATCGCCGGCGGCATCGTCGACGGTCCGCTCGCATTCGACAACGCGATCTCGCGCGCGTCCGCCGACGCCAAAGGCATCACCTCGCCTGTTGCCGGCGACGCCGACATCCTCGTCGTTCCCGACCTCGAATCGGGGAACATGCTCGTCAAGCAGCTCATTTATCTGTCCGGCGCCGAATCGGCCGGAATCGTGCTCGGCGCGCGCATACCGATCGTGTTGACGAGCCGTTCCGACAATGTGTTGTCACGACTCGCCTCGTGCGCGCTCGCAGTGCTATTGCTCGAGCATTCCCGTACTGCTTCGAAATGACCGAAGCCATTCTCGTCCTCAATGTCGGCTCGTCGAGCATCAAGTTCGCGATCTACGTCGCGGGCACGCTCGAGCTGCTTTGTCGCGGGCACGTCGATGGCATCGGCAGCGGTGACGTCGCCGTGCGCATTGATGGGCTGCGCGCCGCGGATTTCGGCGACGCCACGTTGCCGCCGACGATCCGCGATCGCACCGGAGCGGGACGCTGGCTGCTCGATCGCATCCACCAGTCTCTTGCAGGCATCGTGATTTGCGCAGCGGGACACCGCGTCGTGCACGGTGGAACGGATTTCGCGCAACCCATCATCGTCGACGATCGCGTGCTCGACGCGCTCGAAAAGCTTGAGCCGCTTGCGCCCCAGCACCAGCCTCACAACCTCGCGGCGATCCGCATGGTCGGCGAGACATGGCCAGGTTTGACGCAGGTCGCGTGCTTCGACACGGCCTTTCATCGCACGTTGCCCATGCGCGCGCAATGGTTCGCCCTGCCGCGCGCGTTCGCCGCCGAAGGCGTACTGCGCTACGGTTTTCACGGGCTCTCGTACGAATACCTTGCCCGCGTCCTGCCGCAGCATGCCGGCGCTCGTGCGAACGAGCGCGCCGTCATCGCCCACCTCGGACACGGCGCCAGCCTGTGCGCACTGCGCGATCGCCGCAGCGTCGCGACGACGATGGGCTTCACCGCGCTCGATGGGCTCATGATGGGCCGGCGCAGCGGGGCGATCGATCCCGGCGTGTTGCTCTATCTGTTGCAGCAAAAAGGAATGGCGCCCGCCGCTGTCGAGGATCTCCTTTACAACCAATCCGGCCTGCTCGGCGTGTCAGGCATCAGCGACGATCTGCGCGTACTCGAGGCGAGCAGTGATCCGCACGCCGAAGAGGCCCTGGATCTTTTCGCCTACCGCGCGAGCGACGAGATCGCTTCGATGGCGGCCGCGCTCGAAGGGCTCGACGTTCTGGTCTTCAGCGGCGGCATTGGCGAGCGCTCCGCGTCGATGCGACGGCGCATCTGCGCCCGTTCGGCCTGGCTCGGCATCGCGCTCGACGGCGATGCGAACTTGCGCCACGGCCCGCGTATCAGCACGCCGGACTCGCGCGTCGACGTGTTCGTAATTCCGACCGACGAAGAGATGGTCGTCGCACACGCGACCAACAGTCTGCGGCCCTGAACGCTGCTGGCTGTTCTCGCCAGCGGATGACGTGGATCAAGTCGTCGCGCCGCGAGCGCGCCATAGTGGCGGCGACCTTGCAGGAGACGTCGCCATGGCTACCCGTTCGACCCGATCCCCGCGCCGCCGCACGGCCGCGAAAACCAAAACCGCCGCCAGGACGCCGACGCGCGCCGGTTCGCCCGCCGCAAAGGGAACTCGCAGGACCGCAGCCAAGACCGTAGCCGACAGGCCGGCGCGCAAAACGCAGGCGCCGCGCGCCGCGCGCTCCACCGGAACGCGCGGCGGAGCGCTCGTCACGACCGCTCCCTCGCGCGACGATCCGCACTGGTCGGCAACGCTGAAAGGCGGTACGCGCGTCTTGATTCGCCCGATCCACAAAGAAGACGCGGCCATCGAGCGCGCTTTCCTGAAGCGGCTTTCGCCGGAATCGCGGCGTCTGCGCTTCCTCGGTCAGCTCACCGAGCCGAGCGATGAATTGATCCGGAACCTCACCGACATCGACTATCGCCGCGACATGGCCTTCGTCGCACTGGTCCATCGTGACAGCGAGAAACGCGAGATCGGGGTCTCTCGCTACAGCACGAGTGCCGATGGCAAGAGCTGCGAATGCGCCGTCACAGTTGCCGACGAATGGCGTAACCGCGGCCTCGGCACGCTGCTGATGCAACATCTAATCGACGTGGCGCGATCGCGTGGCGTGCAATCGATGATGTCGATCGACGAAGCCGACAACACGGGCATGCGCGACCTAGCCAAGTTTCTCGGCTTCCGTCGTAAGCGCGATCCGGATGATCCGACGCTTGTCATCCATACCCTGACGCTGTGAGTGAGAACGCGTTGCAAGACATCCTCGCCTACTGTGCCGATGTACGCACGTGGTCGTCCGGCACGCGCTATGCGGCCGAGCTCGCGGCAGCGCTCGGCGCATCACTCACTGGTATTCACATTGCTCCGCCGCTGCCGCTGAGACCGCCGGACGGTATGCCAGCATCAGTGGGCGCAGAGCTGATTGCCTACGCCCATGACGAAGTGCAGACGGCAATGCTGGCAGGGCCGCGATTTGCGATGTGGGCGGGTCAGTTCGGCGCGCACGATACGCGGTGGCAAGTCGCGCTCGGCGACGCAGTCGACGTTTTGGGCATCGCGGCTAACTGGAGCGACATCGTTATCTTCGAGCGGTGTAACGCAGATGGCGATCGCGTGATCGATTTGATCAGCGAGACCCTGTTGTCCGGCTTCTCGTGTGTCGTCGTTCCCGAAGCCACCTACGCAATCGGTCGGCTGGAACGCATCGCCGTGCTGTACGACGGCTCGAGCGAGTCGATCCGCGCATTGCACGCGGCGATTCCTCTGTTACAAAAGGCGATTCATGTCGTCCTTCTGCGCGGAAACTGGCCAATAGCGCAGCACGCGGTCACGTCGGCCTTCGATCCCAAGCAGCACCTCTCGAAGCACGGTATCTCGATTGAGAGCGAAGAAGTCGATGCGCAGGCGCACGAAGCGGCAGACGCACTGCTCGAGATGGCGTCGCGCCATCGCGTAGATCTCATCGTCGCCGGTGCCGCGGGTAAGAACCGACTGGGTGACAGCCGCCTCGATCCGATGCCGCGCTACCTATTGGAATACGCGAGCATTCCGCTCTTTCTCAAGGGATGAGCGGGATGGATAGCGCCGCCCCCTCCGCTGCCCGCATGCAGGTCCGGCGGCTCGGCGTCGACACGTACCAAGAGTCCGTCGTCTACCTCAATCGCGAAAGCGCGCTGTGCAAGTCGTTGGGCTTCGAGGCCCAATCGCGCATCCAAGTCCGCAACGACGAGCGCAGTATCGTAGCGACGATCAACGTCGTCACGGGCGACTGGCTGGATGCGTTCACCGCAGGGCTTTCCGACATCGTCTGGCACCGCCTCGGTGCGCGAGACGGCGACCAAGTGACATTCGACTATGCAAAACCGGCCGATTCAGCGAGCGATCTGCGATCGAAAGTGTTCGGCCACGCGCTGAATCTTCCGCAGTACGAGCGTTTGCTGCGCGATGCGATCGACGGACGGCTGTCGGATATCGAGCTTGCGGCATTCATCGCGGCCTGTGCGCGTCCCGCCTTCGATCTCAAGGAGAACATCGCGCTGACCGAAGCTATGGTCAATGTCGGCGAGCGGATCGAATGGCCACGTTCGCCGGTGCTCGACAAGCACAGCGTCGGCGGTCTACCTGGCAACCGCACCACACCGATTATCGTCGCGATCGTCGCGGCTGCAGGTTCGCTCATCCCGAGAACATCCTCGCGCGCGATCACTTCGCCCGCCGGCACGGCCGACGCGATGGCCACGCTGACGCGGGTCGACCTCGATCTGCCCGCAATGCGGCGCGTTGTCGATCTCGAGGGCGGCTGCATCGTCTGGGGGTGGCGCGGTCAGCCTGAGTCCGGTGGACGACGTACTGATCCGCGTCGAGCGTCCGCTCGACCTCGACAGCGACGCGCAACTTACCGCGAGCGTGTTGTCGAAGAAAAAGGCCAGATCGGA